>Ga0181582_10005781_pt1 | contig 9969 bp, 6 predicted proteins | sample 071ome_32_FD_132438 | JGI IMG/M metagenome (GOLD analysis project Ga0181582, IMG submission 132438) | Coastal salt marsh microbial communities from the Groves Creek Marsh, Skidaway Island, Georgia - 071405AT metaG (megahit assembly) | ecosystem: Environmental > Aquatic > Marine > Intertidal zone... | reverse complement strand
TTGTCGTTTTGTCGTTTTATGATTTGTGATTTGTCATTTTACCGGTGCACCAGCGTATCGTCGAGCTGCACCAGCTTCGGGAGCGCGTGCGTCATCCTGAGCCTGTACCCGCCCGCCTGCCGCCCCTCCATGAACGTATTCCCGTGCAAATACAGCGTCTCCAGCGTCTCCTTGACCCCCGAGAGCTCCTCTTCAACCCCGTCTAAATCATCAATCTCGTTCCCGTTCGCCCACAGGTCCGTCAGCCTCCCGAGCCCCCCGACGCCATCCAGCCGCGTCAGCTTGTTGCTCGCCACGTCCAGCACCCGGAGGCGCCGCAGCCGGCTCAGGTCGCACAGCTCGACGATCCCGTTGTCGCTCACGTACAACTCCTCCAAGCTCTCGATCACCTCCAACCCCTCCATGCTCGTGAGTCGATTCGACGTCAGCGCCAGCCTGGTGAGCCTCGTAAACGCCGACATGTCAATGTCCACCCGCGCAATCCGATTCGAGCCGAGCCACAACCCCGCCAGTTTCGTCAGTCCCTCCAACCCGCACATACTCTTGATCTTATTATGACCCAGCTCGACCTCCCGCAGCTCGGTCTGACACGCCAACCCGTCGATCCGCCGCAGGTGGTTCTGCGCCAGGTACAGCTCCCGGAGCTTGGCCGTCGACGGGAGGCTCTCCAGCGCCCCCATATCCCCAATATGGTTGTAACTACACTCCAGGTACTCGAGAGCGGAAAACAGAGCGAAATCAGGCAGCCGATCGATCTGGTTGTCACGAAGCTCGAGCCGCCGCAGGACCCCCGCCGATGCCATCCGCGACAGCGGCTGCACGTCCTTCAGCAGGTTTTGCCGAAACGAGACCGACTGCAGCTCTGTCAGCGACAGCAGGTTGCTACACACGTCTTCGCCCACGGACGTCAGCCGGTTGCAGGTCAGGTCGACGACCTGCGTGGACGCCGGGATGACCGGAAGTTCGCTGAGGTGTCCGTTTGTCGCGTCAAACAGGTCGACGAGACCGAGCTCGTCCGGGTCTGGGTTTTCTTGTGTTGACATCGTACGGTGCGGGGGTGTATCGTATCGTTCGAGAGAAAGAGAGAGAGAAGAAAGAGAAGAAAGGAAACTCGATGGCAGGCACCCCGGCTGTGGGTACCGACTCCCAGCCTTCCTTCGCCACGATGACATAGCCTGCGTCAGCTACAATACACCATCCACAGGCTCGTCCCCTGCAACTCGTCCGTCTGCTTCGCCACGACATTCTCGAACGACCCATAGGTATCCACGAGCTGCAGCACCTCCCCGAGGTTGGACACCGCACACTCGACACACATCCTGGCAAGCGAATTCAGCGAGTGAGCGAGTCGCTTGGCGTGCACCCGCCATGCCACAATCCTGCATACGCACCGCTCCACCACCCCCCAGTGCCGCTTCCCCATGCCCTTCAGCACCCCCACCTCCCCCCCCTCGACGTCAACCTTCAACAACCCCACACGCTCCCCCTCCCCAATATACGCATCAATCACATCCCCGAGCGTTCCCGTCGGGCACCGCACCACCTTGCCCCCGAGCATCAGGCACCACGTCGCGACCGCCACAATCAACCCGTACACCCACGGCACGTATTGCTTCAGAAACCTCGCAAAGACCCGCACAACACCCGGAATCGCCAACCCTGACGAACGACCAGCGACCAGCGACCAGCGAACGGCGACCAGCGAACGGCGAACAGCGAACGGCGAACGGCGATGGACGTGAGAGTCTGTGCGCCCACGTCGAGGTCATCGGGTCTATACATCAACACGCACCACGCGACGCCTCGTCCTCCAATGCGGTATCAATAAACTTCCTCAGATCCTTTTTGATCGCACTCCTGGCAAACGAGCGAGCGAGCCGCGAACCACGAGACAGTCAGGGAGAACGAACGCACGTCGGACGAGGTCATCCGGTCAATACCCACCGGTCGACCCCTTCCACTCGCCCGCTCCACCCCAACGCCCGCGGAAAGACATAAAACGCTTCATGTTTCTTCTTTCTATCGTCCGTCATACCCAACCGAAGCGGAATCACTGATCGACCGAACATGGGCGCGAGTGAGAGCGAGAACGAGCGTGAGCGAGTCGGGGCACGCACCGTCGAGATACGTGTCATTGTAATCGAAGAACACGTCCAGATTATGCAGCAGGAGCTCGTACGTCTCCTGCACCGGCTCCAACGTGACCAGCCTCCCGATATGCCCCTGCGTGTGCTCCAGACAATACAACGCAAACAACCCGATGTTCCCTCCCACGTCGATGATATTCAGGGGCGCTTGCGGCCGGGACGTCGGCACCGCCGGAAGCTCGACGCCCTCGTCAAAGTACGACCCGCCAAAGACCTCTTCTGGCGAACGAACGAGCGCGTAGCGCGAGTGAGTGAGAGAGAGTCTGGGCGTTGGGAGAGAGAGAGCGAGCGCACGAGTTCAGATACCCACCGAACAGGAAGCTCTTCTCGAGGTTCGACGCGCACTTCAGGTCTGGCCGCGGGTGTGTGGGTGCGTGAGTGCGTGGGTTCGTGCGTGCGTGGGTGCCTGAGCGAGCGAGCGAGGCGCATGCCCGAATTCGTACCGTCCAGCCACGCAGGTCGTCGGGGTTTCTCTCTCGCCATCGCCTGTCCTCTCTCGGTTCTCCCGCGCGCGACCACGACCACGACCACGACCACGACTACTACCAGACAGAATCTCGTCGTCCACCACGCTCGGTCTCTCTCTCTCTCTCTCTCTCTCTCTCTCCGCGCTCGTTTACCGATGGTTGCTTCTGGCGAGTGATCACTCGCATGCGTTTTCATAAATCACCTCCACGATGTCTACTTCGCGTCTCTCGTCGTCCCTGGCTTTGACCAGGGCATCTGACCGTGCCCACGGGACGACGGCGGCGAGACCAACACGTGCGAATTCCAATGCGCTTTCTGGCCATCAAATCCGGCCTCGGCCTGCCGTCTCCGCCCGCCCAGTCCCCGCCTGCTCCCTTCGTGTGCGCATAGACACGGTATCGACGACGACGATGACCACGTCGCGTTTTGTCCGACGTGATACCGTCGCGCGTGTCACTACCACGACCCGTGGGGCTGATTCAACCTCCTCCGCTCCAGAGGAGTCTCCAGAGGAGCCTCGGGTGATCGTCGCGGGCGGGGGGATCGGCGGTCTCGTGCTCGCCATCGGTCTGCTGAAGCAGAATATCTCGGTGAAAGTGCTGGAGCGCGATCTGACTGCGATTCGTGGGGAGGGCAAGTATCGGGGTCCCATCCAGGTGCAATCGAACGCCCTCGCTGCGTTGCAGGCGCTGGACGAGGGGGTGGCGGAGGAGGTGTTGCGTCGGGGGTGTATCACGGGGGACCGGATCAATGGTCTGTGTGATGGGGTGTCCGGGGAGTGGTATTGCAAGTTTGACACGTTTCATCCTGCGGTGGAAAGGGGGCTGCCGGTGACGAGGGTCATCTCGAGGCAGGTCTTGCAGGAGATTCTGGCGAGGCGGGTGGAGGAGCTGGGTGGGGCGGAGGTTGTCGAGAACGGGGTGACCGTGGTGGAGTACAAGCAGGAAGTGGACGAGGTCACGGGGAAGAAAGTGGCGGTGGCGGTTACGGATTCCGGGAGGACGTACCGTGGGGACGTGCTGATGGGGTCGGACGGGATCTGGTCGAAGATTCGTCATCAGATGATTGGGCCGACGGAGGCGAACTACTCCCAGTACACGTGCTATACGGGGATTAGCGACTTTACGCCGGCGGATATCGATACCGTGGGGTATAGGGTGTTTTTGGGGCACGAGCAGTACTTTGTGAGCAGCGATGTCGGGGGCGGGAAGATGCAGTGGTACGCGTTTAATAAGGAGCCGGCTGGTGGGGAGGACCGGGGTGCGAAGAAGGATCGGCTGATGGAGCTGTTTGGGCACTGGAACGATAACGTGACAGAGCTGATCATGGCGACGCCGGAGGAGGACGTGCTCCGGCGGGATATCTATGATCGGCCGCCGATCTTTAAGTGGGTGGATGGGCGGGTTGCGCTGCTCGGGGATAGTGCGCATGCGATGCAGCCGAATTTGGGGCAGGGCGGTTGTATGGCGATCGAGGACGCCTTCCAGCTGAGCGTGGATATTCGGGAAGGGATGGAGAAGGGTCGGGACTTTGACGGGATCCTGCGGGGGTACTTTGCGAAGCGGCTCGTGCGGGCGGCGGTGATCCACGGGATGGCGGGGATGGCGGCGTTCATGGCCAGCACGTACAAGGCGCACCTCGGGGAGGGGCTCGGGCCGTTGGAGTGGATCCGGCAGTATCGGATTCCGCACCCGGGGCGGGTCGGTGGGCAGTTCGTGCTGAAGTACACCATGCCTCTGGTGCTGGAGTGGGTATTGGGTGGGTACTCGGGCGTGTTGCGGGGCGCGGGGAGGGCCCCCGTGTGTCGTATCGAGGACAAACCGCTCGGGTTTGACGAGCGCATGTTCCCGACGTTCATGCGGGATGACGACGAGCTGTTGCGTGCGGCGCGCGCCAACTGGTATCTCGCGGGTCAGAATGGCAAGGGATCGAGGGTGGACCTGCGCGCGGACGGGGAGACTGTGGTCGAGGCGGCAGGGGAGTCGGTCGTGGTCCGGTTCGGCGAGGACGGGACGTACTACGTGGACGCGAGCACGGCCGTGACACGGGACGCCAAGCCGGTGGTGTCGTACACGAGCAGTATCGCGCTGCGCCCGGGTGACGAGGTCGCCATCGGGGGCGAGACGTTCGTGGTCAAGTTTGAGCACTCGAGCGTCGTATCGCACGGTCATGGCAAGTACGATCGGAGGGCAGAGGAGGTCATCGCGCACCCGGAGAGCCAGCTTGTCGACGCGTAGGCGAGTGGGAGAAGTGGAAACGAAACGAATCTTTTTGCATAGCATTCTTTAGTCTCATTGTGAGACTCACAGATTCAGAATCAGAAGATGATGTCGGGGTCCTCCGACCGCCCGTCGAGCAGGCTCACTGCGTTCGCGCTCGCGCCCGCCCGCTCGCCGTCTGTGCCGTCTATGCTGTCCCCGCCCGCCCCTCTCGCCAAGGCCTTGTCCGCGTGCTTCTTCTTGTTCCCCTGCACCTTTTTCAGCCGGAAAAACTCCTCCCGCTCCAGCTCGTCCAGCTCGCCTTTGATGTACGCAATCGTATTCTCCAACTTTGGCACCACGACGTGCTCCAACGCGTTCACCCTCCTGTTCGTCGTCTTGATCGCCGTATCCAGCGTCACGAATGCAGTCTGTAGGCTGGCAAGCTCCACCAACAGCTCCACAGCCTCCAGGAACGACTTCCGACACTCTTGAATCTGCTTCCCGCCCGTCCCCAGCCCCATCAACTGCGTCGACGTCGTCGAACCCCCCTTTTTATCCTCCCGACCGCTTCCGACCCCGCTCCCCTCGCCCCGCACCACGCAGCTCAGCTTCGGTATCTTGACCCCAGCCACGTTCTCGCTCGCTGTCTCGACCGTCGTCGATGCCGTGTCCACATTATCCAGAACGGTATGCCGAAAGTCTCCGTTCCGATACTTGGCCTGCGCCAATGAGAAGAATGAAGACTTCATCGCAGCACCCATCCGTTCTTTCGCCTCGACTATCTTCTTCAGAATCTGCCGAAACTTCATGTTGAGTGCGTCGGCTTTCTTCTTCAGGAGGGCGTGCCCCTTGGACGCCCCCGTCAGCCGGCCCTTCATGATGGCAAGTACTGTCACGGTGGGAACCACCGGCAGCCGGTTATTGTTGCCCGACATCACGCCGTCCGTCGTTCGTAATCGGGTAAAGGTGGGGACTGCGAGAACGGACGCACGGGACGTGCGGATGATCTCGACTCAATTGGCGCGCTCCCTCCTGCCTCGCTCCCTCGACCTCGCCCGATCGTTTCGTAGACAGTCGAGGGTGAATACGTCGCGACGTGGTACGCTCCGTGCGGATGTATACTCCTGAACGGACCGCAAACACGAGTTGTTTGTGAATGCTGAGGGCCGGCGTTTCGACAATTTTTTCGAAAGATAGACGGTTTCCGCACCTCGAGCAACCGTCACCAGGTCTGGATCATCAAGAACGACCTCGGTATCGCGCGCGTGGGGACCGGGTCGACGATCTCGAGCGACTGCGCCTCGATTGCGCCTCGATTCTTCTCGTAGGCGTACCAGACGACCACTGGACTCTCTACGTATGACGAGCGTGTACGGAGAGAACGCGAACGCGGTGGACGCCGTGTTGGGGCTCGTCACGGAGCATCTCGTCCCGGAAAGCCGCGAGCCTGCGTATGTGACGGCGGTGCCGTGCGAGCGGCCGCGTGCAGGAACGGTGGCGGCGTCGGCAAGGCTGCGGGATGCGTCTCGTGGACGGGGCGGCGCGCTGTCGTACGGGGAGGATCTCGTCGCGTCGTGGTCTCTGGAACGTGATCGCGTGGCGGTGACGATGTTTCCGTTTGCTTCCAGTGGTGGCAGCGACGGCAGGTGTCGGCGGGTGGTTCGGCACGACGTCGTGTTTGCCGACGTGGAGGTCGTCGGGTGTGATGCGAGCGTGGCCCACGGTGGGGAGGACGTGCTTCTCGGGGTGATAACGAGCGATGGATACGTGCATGCGGTGACGATGTCGCTCGGGGGAGGGGGGGACGAGGGCGCGCACTTGTCGACCGTGGCGTTGGAGGCCGGTGTGGGCGAGCGGGTGGAGGAGGATTCGGCGACGACGTCGATTCTGGGTGTGGCGATGGTGGGGACGACGACGTGTGTGAGCGTCAGCGTGAATGGTCGCGAGGAAAAGCTGTTGTGTTTCCCGCAGTCGGCCGGGGGGACGATTTCCGAGAGCGGGCGGTTCAGCTTGGGTGGCGGTCGCGGGGTTCTGGGGAACGTCGCTAAGTATGTGGGGTCGTCTATATCGTCGTACCTAGGCGTGGGGATGGGCATGGGGTTGGGTGGCGACGGTCAGCAAGGGAAGGTTGCGTGTATTGCGGCGGCGACGTTTGGGTCGACGATGTCAACGGCGACCGTGGCGACAGGTTCGGCCGATTTGCTGTTTGTGTTGCACGATGATGCGACGATGCACGCCTGGGACGTGAGTTCGGGGACCGGTCGTCTCATCCGCTCGGTCGGGTTGCTGCCAGAGGCGCAGAAGGCGGCGTTCCGGCCGAGCTGTCTCTCGTTCTCCATGGACCCGCTGAGTCGCGGGGTGTTTATGATTGCGAGTTTCGAGGAGGTCGGGACCGGTGTCGGCGACGGAGGAGCGGAGAGGGAGGTGCCGACGAGCATCGTGGTGCTGTCCGAGGTGACAGTCAGATGGGACGATCAGGATAGAGTCGTGTATCTGGACGTGGAGAACGGACCGCAGCTGCCGGACGTACGTGGGAGGATGCGGTCGACTTCGTTAGAGTTTGTCGGGCCGTGCGAACACAGACTGTGGATGGTGATGGAGGGTGGCGAGGTGAGGTGTGGGTCGTACCGGGGAGACACCCGCGGTCGGCACACGAACGTACAGTTTGCCGTCGAGACGTTGGATACGCGGCTGCGCGGATTGGTCAGTGCGAAGGGTGTGGAGCGGGAGATCTGCAAGATGTATTTCTCGGAGTTGGCGCGGGTCTGTCGGATGGACGGCTATGCCTTGGACACGGTCTGCTTGCCGTGGAATGCGTCGAGGCGGGCGGCTGCAGCAGCGGCGCATCTGGTCGTTGGCATGAATCATATGGATGGGCTCGATGGGCTCGATCAGCGCGTCCAGGATTGGATCGATGGCGGTTCCAGCGACACGGACGCCACCGAGGGAGGAGACGGGTCGGATGCGCCAAACGTATTTGATCGGTCGATGGACTTTATGGGAGCGTATGCAGACTCGTTCGCACTGCTGTCGTCCGCCCGATCGATCAAGGTGATTCAGTCGAGCCAGTCGAGTTCGGATCGGATGGTGGTATTGGTCCGGGGCGACGGGAGGGTCTCGGCGATGGTGGACGCTTCTGCGGAGGAGTTTTTGCGGTATGGGAACGAGGCGTGCGTCTCGCTCGCGGCAGCGACGGGGTCTTGCACCGGAACGGCGGCGCTGTCGCTGGCTCGGTACGCGCTGTGTCAGGGCGTGTCGTTGAGGGGAACGCTGCTGCCGGTCTTGGTCGACGTCGTCACTGGCAAGTGTCACCTGAATGCGGTCGAGTTCGGGAGGTATCATGCGGCAGTCAGACAGGCGTTCCGCGCCTTCTCCGTCACGACAGGGGCATTTTCCTCGGGGGAAGACGCCGGTCACGCTGTCGGCGTGGTCGAGGCAATCCAGGCGTGTCGTCAATGGTCCAAGGAGTCTTCGTCGTTGCAAAAGGTCGATCATATAGATATGGTCGCATCCGAACTGTACGCGGAGCATGACGAGGTGAGCGTGGCGCTGGCCAAGGCGGCGCTCGAGGGCTGCACACGGGCGCTGCTCGACATGTCGCTGCAGTTGCTGATGGTCGGGTGCAGCCACAACTCGCCCATGACCTTCATTGACACGTACCTCCGGCCTTTTATCCTGTCTCATTGGGCGTGCACGACCTCCATCGTGGACGACACGGGGGGCAAGGCCGAGCCCATGGTCGTCGATGCGTTTGACGCGCCGAGCGCGTCAAAGCGGCTGAAGCGCTCGCTGGCCACCAACCGGCACCGGCACCACGCCATTGATCTCGCGATCGCCTGCAGCGAGAACATCTCCAAGATCTTGGCGAATGGCGGCAGAACCTGCAGAGCCGGTGGGGCCGGCCGCGGCACGCCGGTCGTCTCCGGCGTTGATGCCTTGCGGTCGGCGGTAATGGAGCATTTCTTGAGCGTTCAGAATACCATGCGGCCGTTCATGCATCTGTTGATGAGGACGAAACGGATCTCGAACAAGGCAGAGCTGCTGGACTCGCTGCTTCGCGTGATCGAGAGGGGTGAGGACGCGTCGTTCAAGTTCTTCACGGCGTACAACCTGTCGAGGAAGACGCGCTATTCGGCCCAAAACAAATCCCTGCCGCTCATGGAGCGGTCTCGCCTCGAGCAAGAAGGATTGGGCATGTTCCTCAGTCTGTGCGACATCGAGGAGAGGGACGAGCTGGCCCAGTGCATCGCCTCGGTCACCGGCAAGGACGCGGTGCTCGGCATGGAACTGACCCCGGAGCGTTACATCGATGCTGTTGCCGAAATCGTCGATCATCTGGGATGCTCTTCAAGCGCAGTGCGCGCCGGGCTCTTCTCGGCCAAGATCCAGGAGAGCACGGGCCACCACAGCGAGGCGGCGTCCAGGGCCCGCGCACGGGTCTTCAAGGCGCTGGAGGAAGAGCATAACATGCAAGAGGCGTACACGGTTGCTCTTTCCGTGTCCGATCCGCAGCGGGAGCAGGACTGCCTCAACTCGCTGATCGCCAGCCTGTGCGCGGAGAACAACCTCGAGGTGTTGACCACGCTGCCCCTGGTCGGGTTGCTGGACGACGGCGGTATCCATGTGCTTGAGCACGTCACATACGCACTCTGGGATAGGGCCCACAAGGAGCCTGTCGACGAGGCGACTACCTACTTTGTTCTCTACGACTTTTTCGTGAGCCGCGGCAACTTCCAGTCGGCCGCCGGCGCGCTCCTGTCTTTCGCCCGCCGGATCACCGCAGAGAGCGAGCAGGATGAGCTTCGAAAACTCCTGGACCTACAGAAGATACTTACCATGACGGTAGGGTGTCTCAAGTTGGTGCGTGAGTCCGACGCTTGGCTGGAGGACTCGAACATCGACCTCGACATCAAGCTCAGGAGGACGGAGAACGGCCAGACCGAGTACCGAGTGCCGACCGTCATCGCTGTCAGGGAACTCGAAGAGGAGCTGCTTCTGGTCAAGTCGCTTCTCAAGATCGTCTCGCTCGACCCCGACTTCGACGTCCAGAACGCCTCACACCACGACGTCATCGTCGGTCTTCTCCAAGGCGGCTTCTACAGCGAGGCGTGGAGTCTCGCGACCGTACTGCCCTACAACGACATCCAGTCGTC
>Ga0181582_10005776_pt1 | contig 9972 bp, 8 predicted proteins | sample 071ome_32_FD_132438 | JGI IMG/M metagenome (GOLD analysis project Ga0181582, IMG submission 132438) | Coastal salt marsh microbial communities from the Groves Creek Marsh, Skidaway Island, Georgia - 071405AT metaG (megahit assembly) | ecosystem: Environmental > Aquatic > Marine > Intertidal zone... | reverse complement strand
TTTCCTAGTTTGTAAGCCATCTTACTTCCTTCCAAAGAATTTAGTTGCAGAACGTACACCGAAACTTGCTGCTACAATAACACCAAGCGTGTATTGATACCAGTCGGGCATAGACTCCAATGCCGCAAAGCCATTCTGCACAGCCCTCTCCGCCCACTCAAACGGCAGAAAACAAAGGATCAATGGTACGCTGAATAGTATTGTTAACCACTCGTCTTTCCACGAGTTCTGCGAACCCTGCGCCATCAGACGTTCCCAGTCAGCCTCTGACGTAGCAGCCGACTTCATAATCGTCGCCTTGGCTTCCGCTTCCACAAGTTTGAGGTTTGCAGCCGCTGCTTGTGCGTTTGCTTTCCCTTTGAGCCAACCTCCCGCTAACTCTGTTATCGGTCCTATTAGTGCCTGAATCATACCATTACACTCCCATATAATGTCATCTCTACGCCAAGCACTAACTCAAGCAACTTCACTATAAGGTGCGTGACTAATTCCTCACTTGTCATAACGCTCCTCGTGTACAACTTTATTGGGTGTTACAGTGGTCTTAGACTCCTTACCCATCCATATGCCGAAACATCCTGTTAAGGCCCCCATACAGACGGATACAAGCCCAGACTGAGCTACAGAGGGATCTGGTAAAGACATAAACCAATGCACTGCTTGATACGTCAGGATGGTAACAGCCAACATCATAAGACGCGGTAAGATTTTCCAGTCATCCAGAATTGTGTGTGCCATAGTAATGCTCCGCTATACGCTTGTGCGTCGTGATTATAACAACTTTTCCGTTTTTGTATACACACCAGACTCCTTGTCTGATCTCAACAAGATCTACCACCGTTCCAAGTAAACACCTAAATAATAAACGCCTAAAACACAGGCTGTGACAGCCAAGATAATCGCGGTCGCCGTTTGGAGTGTTTCTAACTGCTCTTCGCGTTTTTTCATGGCTGCTTTTTTAGCTTCTTGCCGTTGCTTACGAGCTTCAGCTTGCCATTGAATCCACCGATCCCACTGCCCTGGTCTTCCATACAAGCGAATGTAAGATTCTAATTCCTTACGCTGTTCTTTGATTTTTTCGAGTTGCTGAAACTCTTCCCAGTCCCCTTCAGCACCGCCAGTTATAGCCGTAAGTGGACTGTTTTTCTTTTTTTGTACTGCGTCCTTGAGTTCTTCCTCCGCTGTGAGAAACTTTCCCACAGACGACATCAGGTCTGCCCCTTCCTTGCCATTCTGAATACAGGTACGAATTACCGAATAAGCGGCATTCGCAGCCGCAATAGTCTCCAGAATAGCCATCCGCGTTTCCTCACCTTAGAATTCCCCTGCAAATCTTTGCGGTCGAGCTATTCGGCTAAACCGGTGATTTACAAAGCCACCATTAGCGTAGTTGCTATCTTTTGCTTTATTTAAAGCAATAGCCACTGCTTGTTTCTGAGGTTTACCCGCCTTGATCTCCCTGCGGATGTTTTCACTGATTACTTTTTGCGAACTTCCAGATTTTAAAGGCATTAGTCCCTCCGAAGTAAGTTTTGACGCTGAACATTTATACGTTCACGGTTTACTTCGTTACGATCTTCCGCAATCTGTTCTTGACTCTCTATACGTGCCGCCGCCGTAGCACTTTGCTGCATCAAACGTTGCTGCTCTAACGTTAACTCAGCCTGATCGTTTTGAGCCTTGCGTTCCGCTTCTTGCTGCTTGATTGCCAACTCTTGCATTCTGATCTGAACTAGCGGATCTGACATCGGATCCTGAGGCATTGGCATAACTTGTGTATATAGCTGACGCAGCAATTCTTCCTGCTCAATGGATACTAAATACTCCATTTCAGCAGGATTTTGCATTTGAGCTTGAACTTCCGCTATCTGCTGTTGCGCTACCGATGGATCAATATTGCCTTGCTGAACAGCAGCCTCCGCTGCTTGAATTGACTCTTCTATTTGAGTCATCACCATTTTCCGCGCTTTTTGAGAAATGTGCTCTAAAATATGCGCTGTCAATAACCCTGCAACAGGGGGAGATGTCTGAACCAATGGCGTCTGCAACATCATAACGTGCGCTGAAATATGTGCGTCATGGTTTTGATCAGGGAACGTTTTTAACATCTCTTGCATTAAAGCACGAGCATTCTCAATGGCTGGATCCAATGGCTGCGGTTCTGGGGGAGGAGGAAGAATCTCGTCGATGTTTTGAACTTCTAGAGCCTGATACATACGACGATATGCAGCGTTTAAGTTATGGATCTGAGGGTTAGACTGCGCAAGTTGGAGCTGCGTCTGCGCTAAAGTAACCCTTTGCGCCATTGAGAATATGTTAGGATCGCTTACAGGTAGTACATCGACTCGATCATCGAAGTCCGCAGCAAAGATAGCTCTGTTACCACCTTGAACATCATACGGATACTCTTGTGGTAAATTGTCCCTAAAGATCCGCGCCAAAATACGGAACTCTTGCTTTTGAGCATAGTGAAGGCGTTTGTGGATGGCGGACATAACTTTCATGCCACGCTCTAGGAGAGCCACAGTCGTCCCTACAGGGGCTTGTCCGTTCGCATCCGCAGTCTTCTGGTCTGCAAGAGAAACAAAGCGTCTACCGCCCTCTACAAGTGCTCCTAGAAGCTGTGACAACGTTCCAGAAGGTTCCTTGTAGGGCAGCGGAATGATCGAATCCCGTATGTTGCCCCCAGGTGCATCAATGTCCCGCCACTCGCCCGGTTGTAACGGCTCGTCGTCATTACGAACCCTCACACCCCTAGCCTTGAATCCTGCTGGGAGATTGGCAAGAGTTCCTGCATCGATCAACTGCCGGAGGATGCTCGTTGCCGCACGACCAAGGCCACCAATCATGTGTATCAAGCCAAAGCCATAAAAACCTAGACCAGGCATGAACTTGTAGTGCACAAAGTACTGCTGTTTCTTGGCTAGATCGCCAGATGGGTCAAAGTTGCGTCTGATAGACAAAACTTCACCCGAAGACTCATCAATGCTTACAATATATGGAAGCGCAATTCCTGTCGGTTCTCCATCAGGGGCTAAATCTTCATACCCCTCAAGATCCAAATCAACGTGCATCTCCAAAATGGTATAGATGTCATCCGAATAAGTGCTCGATGTTCCTTGAAGCTCGTCTACTTTTCTACGAACCTCTGAGTCTGCCTGATCTTGATCATACGGTTGAATGTCTACATCGCGGTAGAACCCTGCAATTTGCATCTTACGGACTTCATTGCCGTCCATGCGCAAAACATGAGTGACACGAGGTGACGTTTGTAGATCAGACGCAGAATACGGAACAACAAGGTCTTGTGCAGGTACAAACTTAGATACTGCTCGTTGTTTTGCTTCGTCGTAATAGACTTTCTTAAAAGTAGATCCTGACAGCGGTAAATAGAACAATAGTTGATCCATATCAGGATCGAACTCTTCCATGACCTCTGTAATCTGGTAGTTCATGAAGTCTTTAACACGATTGGCTTGGTCTTCACGCTCTTGATCTTGGAAACCAACAATCTGTGTTTTGACAGGGCCACCTGACGGTAACAGTTCTTTGTACGCTTGAGCTTGGAACTGAGTAACGCTTTCCGCAATTAGCGGGTGAGTGACCCCAGAAGCTCCTTCAAACGGTTGGCTACGTTCTTCATAACGGACACCAAGTTGGTCCAAACCTTTTGTATAAGATTCTTCCCACTCTGAACGAGAGTCCAAATCTTCTTCGTAAGACGCTCTAAGGTCTGACGAAATTTCTCCAAGATATCCTTCATCTAAATACTCCGCTAAGTTAGCATAGTGATCAGGTTCTTCAGGACTAGCTGATGCCATTTCCAACAGGGCTTGGACAATAGCTCCGCCTTGCCCATCCTCAATAACTTCCGCACCATCCTCAAATGTCTCAGGCTGGGGCACAGAAACTTCCACAGAGGATTCTCTGTTCATCATGTCTTCAGGTGTAATCCCTGAATCTACTATCGGTGGCAATGCCATCAGTAATACTCCCGTTTACGATAGTACTGTACACTATCATCTTCGTTTTCACCTTCGAGGTATATAAACCCTCCGCGACGAAAACGCATTAACGCTAACGTCATACTATCACAAAAGTCATCATGATCGCCATTAGGAAATGAAGCGACTTCCTCTATGACCTCTTCCGAGAACTTTTTGTCCTCTGGTGCCCACACCATTCCTGCTTCAAACAGAGGGGCAACCATATGCATACGAGATATCTTATCGTTCCCTTTACCGGGAGAAAAGCCTAACGCTGGAATACCGCGAAGCCGCAACTCGTCAATAAGTGGCATACCCGTCGCTTTTGCTTCGACCAGCACCATATCCGGCTCCCAGTACTCGTGTTCCTCATACGCTACCTCCTTTAATTCTGGAAAATTCCACCTGCCACGACGCGCATCTAGCAAAATAATGTTGTCCGCGCCGCCTTCTTCGGGTTCAAAGATCCCCCAAGTCGTAATAGCTGAGTAGTCAGCCGTTTCTTTCTTAGAAAAAGCAGTATCGTAGCTCTGAATGATGTATTTAAGGGGCGGAATCTTGGGTTTTTCCCATAAATTCCACCATTCTCGCTTAATTATAGCAGATTCAGAGTTTGTTGGGCTTTGTTGCCACTGAGCTTCCCATTTTTGCACGGGAAGAGAGGCTTTAATGGATAAAAGAGCGTTTTTATCCCAAAATTCAGGCCACAAAGGTTTGTCTGAAGGCAAAATCGCAGGAAATTCGACAACTTCCCACTGATCTGCCATTACATCACTGCCCTGCGCAGCTATTAAACGACCAGTGAGGTCTTTTTTACCCCATCGAGTCATAACAAGGATGATTGCACCACCCGGTTGAAGACGTTGGCGGGGGCCAGAGGTGTACCATTCATACGCATGGTCAAATGCAGTCTCACTCAACGCGTCTTGTTCCGAGTGAGGGTCGTCAATAATGAATAAATCCGCACCACGACCAGTGACCGCCGCACCAACACCCGCTGCAAAGTACTCGCCACCAGCACTCGTTTGCCATTTTCCCGCGCCTTTGTTGTCTTCTTTCAAGTTAGTTGCAGGAAATATGTCTTTATATTGTGGGTCATCTATAAGATCCCTGACTTTACGACCAAACCGCACCGCCAGTTCAGTATTGTGCGTAGCTTGGATGATTTTCAGCTTCGGGTTACGTCCCAAAAACCAAGCAGGCATCAAGTAACTTGCAAATTCAGACTTAGAATGACGCGGTGGCATGTTGATAATAAGTCGCTTTAGGTCGCCATTTGCGACCCTTTCCAACTTTTCGGCAATAATTCTGTGATGTGCACCTTCTATGAAGTTTTCATACACATGATGTGCAAATGGCATGAAAAAATTTTGTGCTTTTTCCTGTACATCGAGTCGTTTCTTGGCCTCGGTTAAGGCCAAGATTTCTTTTAACGCCTCTTCTGGTATAGCCTGTAAATTCATTACGCCTTACGTGGGTTTATGGGTGTTATATCCTTGTAGTACGGAGCGTTTACAGGACGTACACCATCTTTGTAACTGTATTTATAGGTTTTATCTATTGGTATACAGACCCATTGACCATCAACTTTTACAGCTTCGAACCCATCAGGGCACTCAAATGGTGCATCTTCGTCGGTATCTTCGACAATTCCGCCGCCTTCTCCATCGCCGTCACCGTCGCCGTCACCGTCTCCATCGCCATCGCCATCGCCTTCTCCGTCGCCTTCTCCGTCTCCGTCGCCTTCTCCAATGCCTGGGTCAAATTCAAGTACACCTTCTTTATCACCTTCTCCGTCGCCGTCACCGTCTCCTGCGGATGGGCCTTCGGTTCCGCCGTCTCCGCCACCAGATCCACCATCAGATCCACCGCCGCCGCCTTCGCCGCCGCCTTCGCCGCCGCCAGATCCACCACCGCCGTCGCCTTCTCCTTCTCCGTCTCCGCCGCCTTCTCCGTCTCCATCGCCTTCACCACCGCCAGAAATAATTATTTCTCCGCCGCCAGTTTCTCCAAGACCTTCTCCACCTACTAAACCGCCGCCTTCTTCGCCACCGCCAAGACCCTCGTTATCACCAAAGCCAAGGGAGTCATCGTCTGTGTCAGTAAAGCCTTCACCATCGCCGCCTTCTTCGCCTTCTCCGCCACCTTCGCTTTCTACCTCAACGACGACAGTTTCGTCACCTTCACCTCCACCTTCTTCGCCTTCGCCATCACCACCTTCTTCGCCGCCTTCTTCGCCACCGCCAACAATTACTTCAACGCCTTCCTCGGATTCGCCGCCTTCACCTTCACCATCATCAAAAGTCTGATCCGTGTCGGCTACCTCAACGACTACGCTTCCATCTTCCTCTGGGTCTTCCTCTGGGTCTTCCTCTGGGTCGTCTATTTCAACTAAAGTTGTATCAATCTCAGGTTCAGGTTCTTTTGTAACAACCGTAATCTCGCCGCCTTCGCCCGTAACTAAGTCTGGATCAACTGAAGGTTCTGCAACAAGCTCAACAGCATCACTGTCCGTATCCGATGCTAAAGCCTGATCTGTCGTGGATGTTACAGTAACAGGGGTCGGAGAACTGATACTCGAGAGACTTGCAATGCCTTCCTCGGATGAAGATGAGCCACCCTCAGGAAAACTAAGTTCTCCACCGCCACCACCACTAATAGGCGTATCGACAAAAGAAATACCACTAATTCCTCCGCCTTCACTTCCTCCCGTTTCAGTGTCTGTGCCGCCACCGCCGCCACCACTGGTTTGTTCGCCGTCTCCACCGCCACCACCGGGCATCCCTGCAAGAATGTCCGTAGTCAATTCAATCTCCGGCTCTTCTTTCTCAAACGGAGTTACCTCAGAACTTAGATCAAAGTAGTCGTTTAACTGATCTTGGAACTGTTCTTCCGTAAGTACAGATACATTCAACAGCTGCTCTTGCTCCTCGGGAGTAGCATTCAAGTACGTTGTGATAAACTCGTCACTACCAAAATAACCAGAGCTTGGATCAGACTGAGGAGAAAGAACCATGGTTCCTGATTCATCAAGCGTACCAAATGCACCAGCGTTTATCGCATCTTGCAAATACTGATTCGCAGTCCGCGTTTCGCCAAGTTCGTCATAGAACTGGTCATACTCAGGAGTGTTAAAACCTTCCCAGTCTAAAACCTCAATCCCTTGGTTTGCAGCGATGGCTCTCCTTGCTAGGTTCTCCATCAACTTACCCATTGTCTGGGCGGGGGTGATGATAGTTTTTAGCACTCCGTCGCTAGTAATACTCGTATCAGACCCTGCCCCTGTTACGGACCCGTATTTGGTTATATCCATGAAATCTGCGTCAGCAATTTTTTGGTCGCCAACGTAATAACCACCCTCTTTTTTGCTAACACCTGGGGGCAACGCAACCTGTACATCACCCGCACCGTAGTTAACGGTCGTGGTCTGATCAGTGTCATATAGTTGCTGAAGCTGCTCTTGAGAAAGCGCAAGACCTTGAGTCCCAAAAACCCCTCCTCCAGCCTCGGTTCCCGTCGCAGTAAGCATACCAGCAATAAGGTTATCTTTCCTAATCTGTTCGTTTGCCGCATCACGATCCGCTGCTGTCCAATGCCTAACGCCATTGTCATCTACAAATTGAGGCTTGGGTTCTGGTGTAGGTGTAGGTGTAAACGGAGTAGTCTCGCTCGATGTATCGTAAGACGCACTCGTACTACCAACGCTCAAATCCGCGTCCTTTGAATCCGTATTTACCGAGCCATTGCTACCAGAAGTCGTACTACCAACGCTCAAGTCCGCGTCCTTTGAATCCGTATTTACCGATCCACTGCTACCAGAAATCGCACCGCCCTGCTCTGTGTCGTACAATCCGCCATACGGATTCGTTAGTGTTCCATCTCCGTTGTCCGTCCAACCCCAAGTACTGACTAGCTCCTTTTCAACTGCGCTAAGTTCACCTGAGTCCGTTGCTATCTGGTCAACACTCGTATAGCCAGAAGGCCCTGTAGGTAACTGATCGTCATCATCGTCGTCATCCTCTGGTGGTAACGTAACAATGCTGTAGCTGCCACCAGTTGGGTTTATAACGGGAACACCACCGCCACCTGAAACCGTTGCATCTACACTCGGATAACCACTCGGTCCCGTCACCACAGATTTAGATGGCTTGTCGTCGTCAGCAGTAGCGTCCGCAGCAGAAAAACCACCAGAAACAGCGTCATCATCACCACTGTAAGTTAAACCAGTGTTAGTCGCCCCAACGCCTAAATCAGCGTCCATCTTGCCACTAGCATAACTCGTATCAATGCCAAGAGAGTTATTATAAGCACCCCAGTCAATGTCCGCGCCGCTCACATCAATAAGTGTAGACCCAGGAGTATGTGAAGTGTTTATACTCGCAGTCGCATCCAAACTTGGATATCCACTCGGTCCCGTCACCACAGCTTTAGATGGCTTGTCGTCATCGTCAGTTGAATGAGAGTAACCACCAGAAACAACAGGGTCATCACCGCTATAAGTCAAACCAGTGTTGATCGCTCCAACACCCATATCAGCGTCTTTTGCACTCGTGTTGACGCTGCCACCACTGAAAGCATCACTAATACTATCTACGGCACTATCGATCGCATCACTAAGACTGCCAAAAGGATCACTCCAATCCCAATCGTATGCAGGAATACCACCAGGGCCAGGTTCGCCAGAGCCGCCAAGACCCTTCAATAACTCAGCTTCTTGCGGATTAATATACGCCAATTTATGCGGCTGATCGTTAATCATAGTCTGACGAGGAACCATGCCGCCCTCCTTCATACCCGGAACCTGCGACTGAATCGCACTCGCTATCCCAGCCTCCATGTGAGGATCCCGCATGTCAGAGGGCAAAGAACCAAGAACCTGCGCTGCACGAAGCAATCTCGGGTCAATCTGAGGTTGCGGTGCTTGAGCAGGAGCCTCCGATGCAGCAGGAGCCGAGGTCCGAGTACCTCCGAACTTTTGCCCATAATCACTTATAGACGTACCATTCTTATCCTCAGGGTCGTAACGCCCACCAGTCTCCAAGAACTTACGCATACCATACTTACCACCAATATGCGCCATCCCCATCAATGCCTCAGGAGTAACCTGTACACCGCCAACATTCTTACCAATGTAATAATCCAAGCCATTGTCCAACGCGTAGTTCATGATGTCCTGCTCATGCCACGCCTGTACTTGCTCCTGTAAAGCAGGATTGTTCCGATACTGATCCATCGAAAAACGCATACCAGTCGCCTTCATATAATCAGACAACCTATCCAAACCAAACTGATATTTCCCAGTATATCCCTCTGGGTTTACCACATCATAACGACCAGAACTCTCACTTTGGCCCAACGCTTGTCTGAAATCAGCCATTTCTATTCCTTACCTACGTGTAACTGTTAAATCGGCGGCACTAACCGAAGACCACGGATCGGGTGTGGGTGTTAAAATGTCCTCCGCAAAAGTCTTCGAATACGAGTACTTGTTAAACCCGTTCTCAGTTTTCGCATTATCCAACCCGCGACGGCGAATCTCCTTCGCCAACTCATCAAACGGCATACGAGCAGATGAACCCTCAGGCATCGCCCGAATCTGATCCCCACTGATAATCTGCTTAGAGTTATCATAAAACTCCTGAGCCAAAGCCTCCAAAGACTCGTTCGAAGCCCCCTTCAAAACGTCAGGATCATCAATAATAATGTCAAACATCTCGTTCATCTGATCCGTTACTTCAAGCTCAGTAATGTCAATCTCATTATCAATCTCTTTAATCGCACCCTCATGCCGAGCAATGTTCTCGTCAAATTTACCAACCTCAGAAGGAGTCAAACTCACGCGCCCCCTGGTTTCAATGTCCGGAATATCCTCAAACTCAGCGTCATAACGCTTGTTTTCTAAATCCAAAATCATCTTCTTCAACATATCCATGTTCGCAGCAGCACTATCCAAAGCATTTGTAGAAACTTTCGCCGCTCCCTTAAC
>Ga0181582_10005775_pt1 | contig 9974 bp, 4 predicted proteins | sample 071ome_32_FD_132438 | JGI IMG/M metagenome (GOLD analysis project Ga0181582, IMG submission 132438) | Coastal salt marsh microbial communities from the Groves Creek Marsh, Skidaway Island, Georgia - 071405AT metaG (megahit assembly) | ecosystem: Environmental > Aquatic > Marine > Intertidal zone... | reverse complement strand
CCGGCACCCGACTGCCCAAAGACAAAGTTGTCGGGGCGGAAGATCTCGCCGATCGGTCCGGCCCGGATGGCGTCCATGGTTCCCGGCTCGAGATCCAGGAGCACGGCGCGCGGCACGTAGCGTCCGCCCGAAGACTCGTTGAAGTAGACATTGATGCGGTCGAGCTGGAGGTCGAGGTCGCCATAGTACTCTCCGGTGGCGTCAACACCGTGCTCGTCGCAGATGACCTCCCAGAACTTGGCACCGATCTGGTTACCACACTGTCCGGCCTGCGGGTTTCATTGGAGGGGACGACGGGTTTCCGTGAGCGGGGCCGCGAGGCAGAGAACCGAGTGCGATCCTATGAATTTCGGAGGGGTCGATCTCTCGAGCAAGCGCCGTTCGTTTCGCCCAGCGGAACGCGCACGAGTTAGGAAACTCCCGTTGTCGACGATACCACGACGTCGACGAGGCCACGAGTCGAGTGGCCCCCGTGAGCGTGAATTTTGCGTGGGAGGGACTTTGCTCGATCCAGCGAATTCCAGGCGGTAGAGAGCGGGTCCTCGGGTTCCTAGACGTACCTGGACGTGAACAATCTCCCTCATCTCGTTGGAATGGCGTTTCAGCGATGTTTCAGGCTATGAAAACGATGGATTCGAGATTTCAGTTGGCCGAATCGCACGTGGCCAGAGAACAGAGACAGACAGCAGACACGTTGCCCGTTATTCTATATCTCTTGTTGAGATAATAAGGCGTAGAACGAATTGGTCTGGAGTAGACGAGGCGGATGTTCGTTAAGCGAGCCCCGCGTTCGGTGCAATTCCGAGGCAAACGCAGAGAACGAGCTGCCCATCGGGCGGCCCCTCGACCCCGGACAGCGCAACCCGTCGTTCCTGACGCCCCATCCTGGGCATCGCGAGCGGCCCCGCGAAAGGGCGGGGCCGAACCCGTGCGGTGTGGCCACTGGGCGGCCACCGGGGCGCGTGTCCACGAGGAGGCATCTGCCCGCCCCCCCCCCCCGGCCTGCGCGCCTCTGACTGGTGTCCCGCTGACTGGTGTCCCTCTGACTGGTGTCCCCGCCAAAGCACTGCCGTGTCGTCGTCCAGCAGCAGTCACCGTCGTTCAGCAGCAGTCCCACCACCGAACCGAAGGGGACGACATCAGGCCGATGAGAAGAAGAAGAAGAAGACGCACCCCGCCGGTATCGCACGTTTACTAATCTCGTATTGTGTTTCTCCTGCCGTACAAGACGGCAGACCAGCCCGGCCGGCCGAATGCGCGCGAGCATGCAGTGTTGGGCATTCTAGTCAGCTCAAAAATCAAGCCAGAGACGGGGCCTTGGCACCGCACGAGCGCGCCGTACCGAGGTCGCACAACCCGAAAGAAGGGAGAGAACCGCGCGCGAGAGCTCGGAAACGGGTGGGCCAGCCAGACGCCGCGATGAGCACGAGCGACAAGCACGACGTGGCCTTCGTCAAGAACGCCGCGAGCGTCCTGGGTAAGAGCCAGGCGGAGCTCGAGGCGGATGCGGCGGCACAGGGCATGTCGGTGGAGCAGTATCTGCGGCAGCCGATCAAGGACAAGTCGGAGCTGCTGCCCGCGTTTTTGAAGACGCGCGGGCTCGTGAGGCAGCATATCGAGTCGTTCAACTACTTCATCAACCACGAGATGAGGAAAATCGTGTTGGCCAAGTCGAACAGGAAGGTGACTTGCGATCATGATCCGAATTTCAAGCTCGAGTACACGAACGTGTACGTGGGGAGGCCGGTGCAGGAGGACGACTCGTACACGCGCAAGGTGTTCTCGCCGCAGGAGTGCAGGCTGCGGGACATGACGTACTCGGCGCCCATTTCGGTGGATGTGAGGTACACGAGTGGGGGTAACGTGTATGTGAAGAACAACGGAGAGAAGACCGGGGAGGGGTCGGTGCAGATCGGCCGCCTCCCGCTCATGCTGCGGTCGGACCGATGCGTGCTGAACGAGTGTGAGAATGATCCAAACGGGTCTGAGGCGGGCCATGCGAAGAAAGGGGAGTGTCCGCTTGATCCTGGGGGTTATTTTGTGGTCAAGGGGGCCGAGAAGGTTATTCTGATCCAGGAGCAGCTGTCCAAGAACAGGATCATCGTCGACCTGGACGCGCAGGGGAACGTCACGGCGTCTGTGACGTCGTCGACGCACGAGCGTAAGTCCAAGACGACGGTGGTAGTGAAGCAAGGGAAGTTCTTCCTGCGGCATAATGCCTTCGTGGAGGACATCAACGTGTGCATCGTGATGCTCGCGCTCGGGGCCGAGTCCAAGCAGGAGGTCTTTCAGCTCATCGGCGGCCCGGAGAATCTCGTGAACCAGATCACGCCGACTGTGTTGGCGTGCGAAGACGAGGGTGTCCACACGCAGGCTGCTGCACTGGACTGGATGTCAAAGAGGATCAAGGGGACCTCGGGCACGAAACAGCCCCGGGAGAAGTCCGGCAAGGGGGGCCGGACGATCCAGGACGAGACGAGGGACATCCTGGCCAGCGTCATCCTCTGCCACGTGCCTGTGGAAGATTTCGACTACAGCGACAAGTTGGCGTACTTGGCGGCGATGGTCAGCAGGATGCTCGTGGCCAGGAAGGACCCCCGGTTCATCGATGACCGGGACTACTACGGCAACAAGCGGCTGGAGCTGGCGGGCGGCCTGTTGGCGCTCCTGTTCGAGGACTTGTTCAAACGGATGAACGCCGAGCTCAAGAGGCAGGCCGACGCGCACATGTCGAAGACGTCGGCGAAGCAGAGCCACTTTGACATCACCAAGTGCATCCGCACCGACACGCTGACGTTCGGCTTGGAGCATGCCATCTCCAGCGGCAACTGGAGCATCAAACGGTTCAGGATGGAGCGAAAAGGAGTGACGCAGGTCCTTTCGAGACTGTCGTTCATCTCGGCCGTCGGTATGATGACGAGGATCACGTCGCAGTTCGAGAAGACGCGCAAGGTGAGCGGGCCGCGCGCGCTGCAGCCCTCGCAGTGGGGCATGCTGTGCCCGGCCGACACGCCGGAAGGAGAGAGCTGTGGTCTTGTGAAGAACCTGGCGCTGATGGCCCACGTCACCACGGACGGCGCCGAGGAGCCCATCGTCGCGCTCTGTCACGCGTGCGGCGTCCACCCGCCGCGCGCGGTCAGCGGACAGGAGCGGCACGCGACCGGGACCGGTATCTCCATGGTCTTCCTCAATGGATCTTTGCTCGGCAGCACCCACGATCCCGCACATCTCATGAGCATACTGCGGAAGGCCAGGCGGGCCCGCAGGATCGGCGACTTTACGTCCGTCTCGTCGCAGTTCCCCACGGTCCAAATCTCTTCCGACGGCGGTAGGGTGTGTCGTCCGCTCATCATCTGCGACAATGGCGTGCCGAGGGTCAAGGCGAGGCACATCGACCTCGTCAAGTCGGGCGAGTGGACATTTGACGACTTCCTGTCCAACGGCCTGGTCGAGTACCTGGACGTGAACGAGGAGAACGACATGCTCGTGGCGCTGTACGAGAAGGATTGCATGTCCGACACGACACATCTGGAGATCGAGCCGTTCACCATCCTGGGCGTCGTCGCCGGCCTGATCCCCTACCCCCACCACAACCAGTCACCCCGAAACACGTACCAGTGCGCCATGGGCAAGCAGGCCATGGGCAGCGTCGCCTTCAACCAGCTCAACAGGATGGACACGCTGCTGTATCTGCTGGTGTCCCCGCAGAAGCCGCTCCTGTCGACAAAGACGATCGAGCTGATTCGCTTCGACGAGCTCGGCGCCGGCCAGAACGCGACGGTCGCCGTCATGAGCTACAGCGGGTTTGACATCGAGGACGCCATCGTTATGAACAAGGCGTCGCTCGATAAGGGATTCGGTCGGTGCGTCGTGCTCCGGAAATTTGCCACCAACTTCAAGCGGTACGCGAACCGCACCCACGACGTCTGGATCGGGCCGACCCACGAGGAGCTGAGGAGCAAGGCCTTCTCCAAGAAATTCGCCGCCCTTGACGTGGACGGCTTCGCGTCTCCCGGGTCGAAACTCGACCAAGGCCTCTGTCTCGTCAACAAGAAGGTGCCGAGGAACACCAGGGACAACAACACCTCCTGGGCCAGCTCAACGGGCCCGTCCAACGACGAGTTCAAGCCGGCGCCCGTGAGCTGGCGGGGATACCAAGGCGAGCAGTGCGCAGTCGATCGCGTCATGCTGACGGCAAACGACGAGCACTGGGCCGTGTCTAAGGTGCTCGTCCGGCACACGAGGCGGCCCGAGCTCGGTGACAAGTTCAGCTCGCGCCACGGGCAGAAGGGCGTCGTCGGTCTCATCGTCAACCAGGCCGACATGCCGTTCTCGGAGAAGGGGATCGTGCCTGACCTTATCATGAACCCTCACGGCTTCCCCAGTCGAATGACGGTCGGCAAGATGATCGAGCTCATCGGGTCAAAGGCGGCCGTCGAGACGGGCAAGGTGCACTACGGCACGGCCTTCGGCGAGACCACCGGCCAGGCCCACACAGTGGAAGAAATCAGCAAAGAGCTCATCGAGGCCGGCTACCACTATTCGGGCAAGGACTTTTTGTGCTCGGGCATCACCGGGGAGCCGCTCGAGGCCTACATCTTCATGGGGCCGGTTTACTACCAGAAGCTCAAGCACATGGTCCTCGACAAGATGCACGCAAGGTCTCGCGGCCCCAGGGTCGTTCTCACCAGGCAGCCCACCGAGGGACGAAGCCGGGACGGCGGTCTCCGTCTCGGAGAGATGGAGCGCGACTGCCTCATCGGATACGGTTCGTCGATGCTGCTCCTCGAGCGCCTGATGGTCTCTTCCGACGAGTTCGACGTGTTTGTGTGCAGGCACTGTGGTCTTATGGGGCACTTTGACGCCGAAAAGAACATCCCGATCTGCCCGTCGCTCAAGAAGCCCGATCACATGGAGAAGATGAAGCTGCCCTACGCCGCCAAGCTCCTCTTCCAGGAGCTCATCTCGATGAACATCGTGCCCAAGATGAGCCTGGCACAGGCATAGCAAGCTGTGTTGTTCTCAAGTCATTGCATATATAATCAAATGGGTCAAATCGGTCACGGGTTCGTTCGTTGGTTCGCGACATCGCTCCATCGCGCTAGGCGTCGATGCCGTCGATGCCGTCGACGCCGCCCGGCGCCATTTCAGGCCATCAGGCATCCGCCATCCGTCTCTTCTCCTCTTCAACCGCAAGCTCGACGATCGCACGCTGTGTTCTCCGTTCCAGCTTGGCCAGCTTCCCCGCGATCTCCTTGCGCAAATCCCAGCACGGCTTCTTGGGAGCAACGTTGGCGATGACCTCCGAGACGTCCCGGCCGATGGCCCGCTCCACGTCCACGACCGGCGCCTCCTTCGCTTTGACATGCGTCGCTTCGACTTTTTTGTGCTTGATCCTGTCGTCCTTGGGCTCGTAGTTGCGGAAAACCAGCTTTGGAGCGGAATCCTGCCCGTCCTTTCCATCGGTTTCATGCAGCGTGGCTTTTTCGTCTCCTCCTCCCTTGCTGCCGTCTGCGCGCTTCTTCAGCGCTGCCAGACGGACCTTCCGATCGTCTTTGTCCTGTGCGGCGGGCGACATCGTCATACAAATTAGGAAAAATCGAACGAGGGAGAAGAATCAGTCAGTCGGCGAGTCGGTCCGGGTCGTTCTAGAACGTCTAGACATCTCTAGATGTTCTCTAGATGTTCATCTTGATGGTAGCCACACTGCCGCCTGTATACGTGCCCCTGTGCAGATGCGCGTGCGTGCGCCTCGGGTTCTTGTTCTCGTGGAAGAATCCGATGAAGGACCGGTCGTGCGTCCCGTAAAGCACGTCCGGGCCCATGTCGGGGATCTTCTCTGAGACGACGTCTTCGTCGTCGAGGGGCTCCATGGAAAGGAGCCTCGAGACAAGGACGACCTTCCACTCTGCAAATTCCTCGTCAGAAATCTGCATCTCTTCCTTGACGCGCAGCTTGAGCTGGCCGACCGTCTCGGTCGGGGAGACGTCCATGATGAACGGGTCGCTGAACGGGAAGGCTTGGTTGGGCTTGTTCTCCTTTTCTTCGACCTGCAGGCAGTGGACGTGCATCCGCCCCTCCTGTTCGAGGTCGAGCTGGGAGGCGGGCACCACCTCGGCCCGGATGCCGAAGGGGCAGCTGCCGTCCAAATTGTACTCGGAGATTGGCTTCTGCGGGTCGTACACCTGCCAGATCTTCCACTGGTGGACGTCCATGACACGAATGACGTCAGACGCCTTGACCTTCGGTCCTACGGCCTTCTTGATGGCGTCACTCAGGTCGGCCACGAGTTTGTCCTTCAGGACGGTGACCTTGACAGTGGTGACCTCGTCGTGCTTGGCGTCGTGCAGGATGACCTTGACGTTCACGAGCCTCTCGTACTCGCCGATGGGCACGTCAATGGGCTCGTAGAAGAGCGTGTAGATCCCGCTGCGACACAGGTCCTGGAGGGTGGAGTCTCCCCTGTACTTGATCGGGTACGGCCTCGGCGCCTTGTCGTACACCGATCTGGCGGTGAACTGCACCTTGAGCGGATCGTCGAGACCCAAGTGGTTCGCGACGGCCTCGCTGACCGTGTCGTAAGGCCAGCTCTTCATCATCTCCAGCGTGAAGACGGGCGCGGCCGGCGTCTTCGCGCCCTTGCTCGACGCCTTCCTCCTGCTGCTGGATCGGGTCTTTTCGCTGGCCAACTCCGAGTTTGTCTGGTTTTCGTTTTCCTTCTCGTCGACCGTCGGGGCCGACCCGGCGTGGCCGCCCGATGGCCGCAGGGGCTTGAAGGTCACCTGGACCCGGTCCTTGACGGCGGTAAAAAAGTCGGTGACGGTTGGGAAGGCCTCATGTTCCGCGATGCTGCCGACCTGCTGCACGACGAGGATGGCGCCATCGACCAGCGGCGATTTCTGGTCGTTGGCCGACTTGCCGACGTCGATGTCCAGCATGGTCACATCCGGGGCCGACTTGACCTCCTCGAGCAGCACGCAGTCGGCGCCCTCGTCGATGGCGCAAAGAACTTTCAGTCGGTCGAGCAAATCGCCCTCGAACGGCATGCCCGCCGGGATCATGACGTGCTTGACGTACTCGAGCACCGGCCTCCCGGCGGCCCCGGGAACGAACTTCTTCAAAAACACGCTCCGCGTGGTTCCGTCGACCGGAATCGTCGAACGCTCCAGATAAACGTTGAGCGACGACATGTGGCCCTGCCGGCTGCCCATGCCGGGTATCGACCTGAGCATGACGTCGTCCTCCGCGTCCAGGACCGTGCGGGGCCTCGTCACGCCCTGTTGGGTCTCCGAGATCCTCCAATACCGCTGCTGATTCACGGGAATGCCCGTCTTTTCCTGCATAGCCTGCTTGACCTGCCCGAACGTCGTCGTCTTGGGCAGCTTCATGGTCAACGAGTCGTCCAGGTCGTCGAGCTCGACGAGATCCATGAACAGCGTCGACTCCACTTGGCGCTTGATTTCTGCGTCCGTGACGACGGACAGACGAGTGAATAGGTGGGCCTCGGCCGCTTCCTTCCTTTGCTGCTCCCTGGCCTCCTCCTCCGCCCGCAGCCTGACACGGACGTGTCGGGCAATGTCGTCCTCCGTCACGTCGCACATGATCGAATCCCATTCGCTCGCTCGCACGTAAACCAGCATATACGCGTTGGCCAGTCGCAGCCTCGTCGGCGTCGTCGACACGCCCCAGTTATCTTCGATGGCCTCCCGCTCGCTGACCCTCGTCACCGTCTCGTCGTCAAACTTGAGCCAGTTGACGCCGTCCGGGCGGATGTAAGCGAAGTAGTGCCCGCCGTGCACGTTCCCGCTGTGCACCAGCACGGCAAGCAGTTTGTACTTGTTGCTCACTGTCTTGTCCGCCGTACTGGTGAAGTACTTGAGGTTGCCCTCGTCGTCCCTCACGTCGAGGTCAATCTCCCCGTAGAACTCGTGTATGTCGTTCAGCTTGACCATCGCCATCTTGTAGAAGTCAAACTCGAACCGACGCAGCTGGATGTTCAGCACGGGAGGCAGCGACTCGAACTTGCCGCCCTTCTTGGCGTCCTGCTTGCCGTGTCCCTCGGCCTCGTACTGGTTGTCCCCGTCGAGCACCTCCTCGGCGCAGTACTCGTCGAACGACTCGTAGATGTTCTTGCGGTCCTTCACGACCAGCTGCAGATCCAAGAACTCCTCCTTGCGCACCGACTTGAAGTCGATGTTGATGCACTCGATGTAGTTCTGGAAGTGCCCCTGGAACAGCTTGTTGATGGTGCCCTCGACCTTGGTCCCCTTCATCACCTCCTCCAGCCTGTCGCAAAGAATCCTGTTGAACTCTTGCGCGTCGTGCTGCTGGTAGGCGTCGGCCGTGTCCCATCCGAACGACTTGGTCAAGTCCTCCGTGTCGACCGCCGTGTCGGTGAACTGGAGCATGTGGAACACCGACTGCAGCGCCAGCGGCATGCTCTCCGATGGCTTTTCGTCCTCGTTCGTCGGCAGGGCGTACACAGCCTTCCGCAGCACGTTGATATTGTACATCGTCTGCAGCAGCGAGTTCATGTAGCACGTCATCCCCTGGTTGATGATCCCGACGTGCCCGGTGAGCCGCCTCGAATCCGCGTTCGTCCAAGACTCCAACGTCCCCACGTGCACCTCGACCTTCATCACGATCGAGTCATCCACCAGAAACCCCTCGTTCTCGTCCATCAACGTCGCCAGCGGGACGAACTTTTTGAACCCCCAGTCGTTGCTGTTGGGCTGGAATGTGTGCTCGGCCGACATCCACCTGTTGCCCTGCTCGTCCAACCCATCGTTCCGCCCCACCCCAGCGTTCTGCAATTTCCGGTTCTCGTCCTCCTTGCCAGAGGCGTCCTCGCCGTCCGCCGCCAGCATCTCCGTGTCCCCCTTCTCGTGGCACGCAGTCTCGTCGTTCTCGTCGTTCTCACCGTTCTCGTCGTTCTCATCGCCCTCTCCCATCTCCACCTCCTCCGTCCGCTTCGGCCGCTGACGAATCAGCCGCATCGTGAAGCTCGCCTTCCGAGTCTCCTGAAACCGCACAAAGTCACACGTCACGTCCGAGCAGTCCTCCCCGACCGCCAAGTACACCGACATATCGGACCCATGCGCTTCCTGGTTCCCTCGAGGAAACGCCATCAACTGCCACGGATACCCCCCGATCTCAAACACCCCAGAGTACACTTTCTCGTCCCCGAGCGACGCAAAGTTGTTCAGCTTCCAAACGTACTCCCCCCGGAGGTTCCCATGCGTCTTCAGACCCTCCACGACACCCCCCTGCGTCCCTTCAACATCCATCCTGTTCTATCCTGCGAGCCGAGGAACGACGGTCGTGAGCCGAGGACGGTTTCTGCAATCGATCAAGACGACCGGCTCGGCGTGCGAGGTCGATCCGAAGCCAGTAACAACGCAGCGCTACATGCGTCCAAACACGTGCAATCCACGATACACCGTCTCGACAGGAAACCAGGAAACCACGAACGAACGTACGATGATGACGGAAAAACCTCGAGATGATTCTCGCTCTATTCAAACTCGCTCTGTTGCCGTGATCTGGCTTTGCACAGGGTTGGTTCGTTCACTGCACGCCCTGCCTGTCTCCCGAAAAAACGGACTGGACGCGTCGAGATTCCAGCCAGCCTCAGAGGTAAATTTGAAACGGTTTGAGGCTGGCCTGTCACGCTTCACCAGCTTCACCCGGCGCGTACCTCAACGCGTGTACAGTTAGAAGGATACGAGCGGAGCTCGCGGAGCTCAAAGCACGCAGAAACCGCGGGCGCGGAAGGTTCTGCCATCCTCCTGACATGTCCTTCAGAACCTTGCTCGGGTCCGGCACGACGAAGCAAAACGTCGTCGCCTGGGCGGCCGCCGGGTGCTTGGCGTACGTGCTGTGGGTCCGGCCCGTGAAAGAAGAGCAGAAGGCCGTCAAGTTTGAAGCAGAGGGCCGGCGGCGGACAAGAGGGGACGACTGACGACTGACGACTG
>Ga0181582_10005771_pt1 | contig 9978 bp, 4 predicted proteins | sample 071ome_32_FD_132438 | JGI IMG/M metagenome (GOLD analysis project Ga0181582, IMG submission 132438) | Coastal salt marsh microbial communities from the Groves Creek Marsh, Skidaway Island, Georgia - 071405AT metaG (megahit assembly) | ecosystem: Environmental > Aquatic > Marine > Intertidal zone... | reverse complement strand
CTTGGTAAATGACTTCTCCGGTCAAGGCGTTGAAGCAGGTAAGGTAGGCATCGGTGCCCTTGGTCATGTAGAGCCGGCCGTTTGACAGCACGGGAGAAGCCACGTAAGGGGCGCTGTGGGGGGCGCTCCAAACAATATTGTCAGTCCCAGTGACATCCCCTTTCGAAGTCAGTCTAATGGCTTGCACGGCTCGTCCTTGATATCCGCTAGCTACATACACATTGCCGTGACCGATGACGGGGGTTGGAATAACGTTGGAAGTTAGTCCGCCTGCTTCCCAAATAAGGTCTCCGTTCTCCGGATTGTAAGCCCGAGTGCGGTTGGTGCCGGCGATGATGGCTTGGGTTTGGCCGTCGACTTGGACTATGACAGGAGTTGTCCATGAGGTCCGTTCGTCTCGCTCCTTTCGCCAGACTTCTTTGCCGGTGGACTTGTCGAGAGCTATGAGGTAGGACTGATCTTCATGGTCCCAAGTTAGAAGCAGGTGGTCGCCGGCTATAGCTGGCTGCAAAGCCTCTCCGAATCCGACTCGCGTTCTCATGTCGCCCAAGTCGGTATCCCAGACCAATTCACCATCTAGCGTATAGCAAAAGATTCCGCGAGAACCGAAAGACACCCATAGGTGTTTGCCGTCGGTTGTGGGCGATGCCGACGCGTATCCATGAGTGGGGTGGTGCCCTTCATGGGGGGTTAATGTATTGGCAGTCTGGGTCCAGTTGATGGCTCCGGTGGATCGGTCGATTGCTAAAACCTGGAAGTCATGCTCCAAGAGCGCTGGACCGCCGCCTCCTCGAGGTCCTCCTCCTCCCCCACGATTGGGGCGGGTATCACCTCGTGGCCTTCCTTCTGGACCGCGTGGGCCACGACCTTGCTGGGCTCGCATGGCCGCCCGCTCCTCGTCGTTTAATTGGCCATCGCTATCTTTATCGAATTCCTTGAGGATTTGCTCCCTATTGAATCCGCCGCGGCCTTCAGGGCCACCTGGGCCAGGAGAGGGCGCCTCGCTCTGCCTGGGACGAGGACGCTGGTTTTGAGCTTGGACCTGAGTGTCCGCTTCAGGTGAACTGCTTCCTCGGGAAACGGCGGTTAGTATGAAGATCTGGTCGCCCCAAATGATGGGCGTGGAAAGGCCGGACCCTGGAATTGCTGTCTTCCATTTGATATTTTCCGTGTCGCTCCACTCAGTCGGAGGATTGGCTCCTTCGACGACTCCGGTTAGACTCGTTCCTCGCCAGATGGGCCAATTCCCATAGGATGCTGCTGATGCTTGAGTGGCGAGGGCGGTTATGAGCAGGATTCCGAGGCGCATAAATGTTCTGGATAAGTTCATGGCAGTTTAAACGATTGTAGTTGTTGATCGGTGTTCTGGAGCTAACGGTTGGATCCTGGAGTTGGGTTTCACAGAATCGATAGACAGCGGACTTGTGTTAGGGCTCCCTGTCAAAGAGAATGGCCGCGGTTTGGGGGCAAACGGTAGTTAGGGAGCCAGTGGCATCCTGAACTAGAATGTCCGGTAGTCGCGCTTGATGAACCCGTTGGCTTTAGGAATATTGGTCACCTTGCCTCTTTTGGAGTCCCAACGAATCGTCTTTTCAGGATAAAGGCCGGCGATAACCCCCAAGAGAACGCCTTCGACCATTTTGCCGGAATATTCGAAATTCGCAGCCGGCTTAGTGTCGCTCCCGAAAATCGCGTCAATCCATTGCCCGTAGTGATCAACGGGCGGGCCCATGTCGGGCTTCTCTAATTTTGAATAGAGGGTTCTTGGCAGGAGTTGCGGTCCCGCTATGTGAGGCAGTAGCATGCGTCCTTCTTCGCCGACAAGCATAGCTCCTTGACGGGGGAGGTTTTGCCCATCGGGCAATTCCAAGTCGGCTCCAGTAGGTGGAGAATGATCCCCGTCGCGCCAGGTCCATTGAAAATCTTTTGTCGTCAAAGGCGTCGGCTTGAACCCGTAACGGACGATCGTTTTGGTGGGCAGACTGAAATGATTGGGTTCTCGACAGGTCGCTTTAGCCCATGTCGGAGGCTCCAGTCCGAGTGCATCGAAAGGCGTATCGAATATGTGGACACCCATATCTCCAAGGGTTCCGCAGCCGAATTCCAAGGAGCGGCGCCATTGGCCCGGATGATATTTTCCCTCGAGAAAAGGACGTTTAGAAGCCGTCCCCAGCCAGAGATTCCAGTCCAGGTAATCCGGAACCGGGTCTTCACCAGAGTAAGGAGCTCCATCGTGCCCCCAATCCTTGTAGCACCAAACGTGTACTTTGGAAACTTTACCGATAGCTCCCTGGCTAATAAGGCGTGTCGCTAAACGATATCCTTCCGTGGCCTTGTTTTGGATGCCCATTTGCGTGACGAGCCCTTTGTCGCGGGCCACTTTCATCAGGTGGCGAGCTTCAGCTATGTTGTTGGTCAGAGGCTTCTGAGTGAACACATGCTTCCCGCGTTTCATAGCCGCGAGCGTCGCTGGGTAGTGAGTGTGGTCTGGCGTGGAAATGGAAACCGCGTCGATGGAGTCGCCCAATTCGCTGAGCATCTCGCGGTAGTCCTGGAACTTGCGAGCGGAAGGGGCGGAAATAGGTTCTCTGTCCTTGCGGTTTCTCGGGCCCTCTCCATTGAGATGCCGTAGATCGACATCGCAGAGCCCGAGTACTTCAACCCGAGGGTCAGCGGCGATCCGGGAGGTATCGGTAAAGCCCTTGCCGGCGACGCCGATGTGGGCGGTGCAGAGCTTGCTATTGGGCGACCGGGCCAGGAGACCGGAAGGGAGTATCTGAAAACCGGCAATTGCCGAGCTGGCTTTGATGAAAGCGCGGCGGGATAAGTTTGAGTTCATCATGGACGAGGGGGATCAAAGAGTTTTCACGCTAGCGCCAAAAGGGTCAAGATCTCGATAGCTCGCCGATGATGCTAATAGGCTGTGGGGCTTAGATTAACATCGCTCCCGCGTCGCTAGATCCCTCATCCCGCAGAGCGGGATTCGGGCCAGGATCGCCGCTTCGCGTCGGCACGACAAATATGAAAGCGTGTTGAACGAATCCGAAATTGTAGGGTCGCCGCTTGCGGCGACCCTACACTAATAGATTCGATTTCATCCAATTACTCGACACTTTCTTAGACCTACCCTCGCGACGCTAGGATCTTGGCCCGGGCCGACGTGAATCCAGTCTCGCCATTGCGAAACGATGTTGGAGCAAATTGTTGCCTGATCCATCCTGCTCCCGCGGGACACTCCTAACGGTCCAGTTGACTGAATTTTCTGGCTAGATTCGAAGAGTCGGATAGGCATTGTTGTACTCGTGTCTCACCCTCCCATGAAATCACCTCTATTGTCCCTCCTCGTCGCTTTTTGCTTTGTAGTTGGTCCCGCTCGGGCCTCCCATCACAAAGGCGATCGTCCTTTGAATGTGCTCATGATCGCTATCGACGATCTTAAGCCAATTGGATCGGTGTTCGCGGAAGATCCGGCAAACTTCCTCCAGCACGTTTACCCTGACAAAAAGCTGCGAACGGAAGTGGCCAATCGCATGACCCCCAATATTCAACGCCTGGCGGATCAGGGGATCACCTTCATGAATGCCTATTGCGCCTCTCCTGCCTGCAATCCGCGTCGGGCGGCGCTGATGACCGGGATACGTCCTCACAAGTCGGGATTGACGACCAATGCGGGCGCTACCTTTTTTCGGGATTACATGTACGCGGGCGTTCGATACTTGGAACATGCCCAGACGATGCCGCAGTGGTTGAAAAAGCATGGCTGGTACGCGGCTTCAACGGGAAAGATTTACCACAAGTGGAGCGATTACCATCACTCGGACAACCCTCTTTCCTGGACGGATTGGGTGAATGTAACTAGCAGCGCTGGTGAGCGTGTCCCTTCCAAGTGGGAGTCCCAGGGATTGGCTTGGGGGCAGGAGGGCGATGATAGCGCAAGCTACACTTTGCTCGATGATTATCGCAAAGCGGACTTCATGGCCACCGTTCTTGAAACCGGGCAAGCGTCCTATGAGGGCGTTACGTTCCAGGTTTCGCAGGATCAACCGTTCTTTTTGGCCTTGGGAATCTTCAGACCCCATTTGCCGTTCTATGCTACCAAGGATCTTCTCGATTTGTTCCCCGAGGAGGAGATGAATATCACTTACGATTTGCTGGAAATGTATAAGAATGATGGGGACGACGTACCGGAGTTCGCATTTAAGTGGTCAGGCTTGGCGCGGGACGAGAGAGGGGATCCCATTCTGGGTACGGACCGGTTTACGACGATGCTGGAACATGGTCTCAGCATTGATCGAAATCAGGGAGACCTTAAAGGCTGGAAGAATATGCTTAAGCATTATTTCGCGAGCTGCGCGATCGCCGACAGGGCAGTGGGCAGAATTTTGGACGGATTGGAGAACAGCCCCTATGCGGATAATACATTGGTTATTCTGTGGAGCGATCATGGATACGCTCTGGGCGAAAAGCTGCACATGACGAAATTCGCTTTGTGGGATGACGCCAATCAGGTGAACTTCTTTATTAAAGACCCGCGCAACCCGCAGTCGGCTGGAAAACGCTGCTACCGTCCGGTTGGTTTGATCGATATTTATCCGACAGTGATGTCTATGGCTGGTCTAGAGCTGCCGGATCCGCGCATTACCGGTCATGATCTGACACCCCTTTTAGTGAATCCGGACGCGAGTTGGGAAGTGCCCGCCCAGTCAACCTATGGGGACGTTTCCAATAATATGATACGTACGGAGGAACATAAATTGATCCAATACGTGGATGGCGGCCGGGAAGTCTACGATATGATCAAGGATCCGGAGGAGTTTGTTAATCTCGCTGGTAAACGGTCCGTGGCTAAAGAGGAGGCTCATCTGGAGAAGCTGCTCCATATCGCCATCGAAGAAGGCGAATATCCGAAATGAGGGTGGTGACGAACATTGCTTTATATCCGAGCATAGGGATCCAGTGAATTCAGGCGTTGCCTAAGCTACGTGAATCGCCAAGGCCTAGGGGCTTCGGTGAGCGTCAAAAAAACCCTAAATTTGTAGGTAGCCGCTTGCCCTTTCGATCGTCTGCGAGGGCATGAGCGTTTAGTATGGCGGCGACCGCGAATTTTGTCAATACGCTACCTCTAGACAGCAGTGAGCCTTTTTAATTGCTAGCTAATCCTCACGCATCCTATGTTTGGCCTACTACTCGACGTTTGAACTAAACCAAGGTTAGCAACATGTCTGGATCGAACATTAATCGGAGAACTTTTATCGCTGCAGCGGGAGCGACAGCGGCTGTGGCCGCTTCTGGGAAACTGGTGTACGGACAGGGCTCGAGTCCCGGGCCGAATGTCGAATGGCGCAATCGGCAAAAAGGGATGGCCTATCGCCGCTTGGGACGAACGAACTTGATGGTATCTGAAATTGTTTGCGGCGGGCTGGTCGTGAACGATGAACCCGGTCGCTGGGAGTATCTCGAGACTGCTATCGAAAGGGGTATCAACTATATCGATGCGGCTTCGAATTACAATCGGGGAGGTAGCGAGCGAGGCATTGCCAATGTTGTCAACACGCCGTCCAAGCGGGATCGCGTTTTCTTGACGACCAAGACCAGTCAATTCTTGAAGACCGCTCGCTCCAAGCCCTATGAGGCGATTTGGGAGACGCTGAACGCGCGAGCCCAGGCGAGAGTGAGGGCGGAGATTGGTGCCCGTATAAAAGCCAATAGCGTCTTTGAAGAGTATTATCTTTGCAATTACGGAGATTGGCAAATCACCGAAGCGGAAAAACTGATTCGCGACGATGTGCTGGAGGATTGGTATGGGGACCGCCTGTCGGATGACACCCGAAAGGGCATGAAGCAAGGACTTATCGACGAGCTAGAGAATAGTCTTAAGAATCTGGGTACGGATCATGTCGATATTCTGTTTGCCGCTCATGGAGCGACCCACAGGAAACATTTGGAGTGTCCGGAATTGCTGGAAGCGGTCGATGTCTTGAAGCGGCAAGGCAAGATGCGGTTTTTGGGAGTGTCTGCCCACAACGATCCGGCTGCTATCGCTCGAGCTGCCGCCGATTCCGAGCACTATGATATGGCCATGGTGGCTTACAATATATCGAACGAGGAATGGGTGGCTCCAGCATTGGCCTACGCCCACGAAAAGGATTTGGGGATCGTAGCTATGAAAGTGGCTCGGGCGCCGCATCCCGATCGCGGCGGCAAGGTGGATCCGCTTCCGGGACTAGTAGAGAAAATGCACCGTCTCGTGCCGGGCGATCGTCACATCGCGGAAAAGGCTTACCTTTGGGGGCTTCGCAATCCTCACATTGCCGCCTGTATCTCCGCTATGAGTAGCGACGCTATGATTAGCGGGAACGTCGCGGTCACGGGTCAAAGTCCGTACGCGTTTGTCGCTTAGGCTAGATCAATAGGCTGTCTCGACAGCCACGCCTTTAGGCATCCTCAGCTGATCTAGATTTTTACCAATTCGGCTAGGGAACAGAGTAATGGTGTCGCCGTTTTCAGCATCGGCGATGGCTTGCTGGATGGGATCGATTTCACTTGCAGAAGGATCCTCTTTGGAAATCCACTGGCTATACCATTGCAGGGCGGTTCCCTGCCGGTTCGCCCGGCGGACAGCAGTCGGCATAGCGGCATCGACGCTTTTGAGCCACTGGAGGAGAGTTGTCTCCAGCTCGGCAGCTAGTGGCCGATTCGAGTCGTACTGGTTTTGGCTTCCCGACTCTCCAAGGTTGCTGGAGAGGTCGTACAACTCCTTTTCCGACATAAAGTACCCGTCTTCCGGTTCTGGACGATTTCTCAAATTGTCACCATCCTCCCAATACCGTATGAATTTCATTTCACCTTTGATAATCGCGCTGTAGGGAGCTGAATGCTTGTAGTGCGGCACGTGCCAAAAAATAGCTCCGTCGTCAGCCGTCGTGTTCGGGTCGTTTTCTCGCTCGAAGTCCGAAGCCTCTCCATCGAAGAGTGGAACGAGACTGACCCCATCGAGCTCGTTTTGAGAGAAGCCGTTGTTCGAAGCGCGTTCGACTTGGAGAGGCCGAATTCCTGCCAGTTCCAGCATTGTGGGAAAGAAGTCGACCCCAGTGACTGGCAAAGCGGAAACGCCATTCGGTTCAATGCCGGGTCCGCGGATGATTAGGGGTACGCGCGTGCCGCCTTCATAGCCATGGGTCTTCTCGCTTCGCAAGGGGTGGTTGGAGGTAAACCCATTGCGTTCGACGCCGCCGTTGTCTGAATAGAAAAAGACTACCGTGTTGTCAGCTAGACCGGCGCTTTCGAGCCTATCCATGATCTGCCCAAGGCTCTCGTCTATGCTTTTGATCATGGATGCATAGGTGTACGTTGTATGGAACTCTGTACTACCTTGGGGAGGAATGATCTCGTGCTTCTCATCGCGCCCTCGCCGTTGTCTAAAAAGATCGGAATGAACTTCCGGTTCGCCGGGGTCGATCCGGCCATCGCCATTAGAATCCGTCCGCTTGGCCTGCATGGGGCTGTGAACGCCATAGTGGGACATGTAGAGAAAGAACGGTTTTGCCTGCCTGCTTGCTAGATCGATAAATTCAAGGGCTCGATGCGTGAGGGCGTCGGTCAAGTAGTCGAGCTTTTCAAAATCACCATCGTTGTCTGTCGGCCACTCAGTACCGTAGGCGACTGGGAGCGTTTCAAGATTAGGAAAATACTTCGCGCTCCAGGCCTCGCCTCGATAGAAGTTCCAGCCGTGCCGATTGCCTCCGTCTGGCTGGCCTCGATAGCTTCCGCCGATGTTGTAGTCGAAGCCATGATACTCGGGACCGAAACCTTTCGTTCCTTCGCTAAAGATGTGCCACTTGCCAATAGAGCAGCTCAGGTATCGAGAGTCTTCATCGTGGCCGGATTTCAGGGCTCGGGCGATCGTGGTTTCCTTGGCCGGATCGAGGTTGCGGACGAGGTCTGGCTCCGTTGGTTCGGTGAAAATCATTTCCCCGACTGGGAAGGGCCCCCGCCCTTGGTTTTGGTCGTGGGTATTATTGTTAGTGAATCCAATGCGGGCAGGGTATTTTCCCGTCAATATGCTGGCTCGAGACGGACCGCAAAAGGGGCAGGCCGCATAGGCATTGGTGAAGCGTATGCCCTCATTTCGCAGCTTGGCTACATTAGGCGTGAAATAGTAGCGGCTATCGTGTTCGCCTCCCGGATTGTCGTATCGTTGGCCATCAGGACCTTCCCAGCCATTGATGTCAGTCCATCCCAAATCGTCGACGAGGAAGAAGACGATATTGGGAGGAGATTCGCTTTCGCTTGCTTGAACGATTGTAGGCTGCAAAAGGGGGCATGAGAGGAGGATGGCCGCGATGGCGCGGACTGTGAATTGGGTGATAGGGGTAGTCATAGGATCTTGAGGAGGGACAACGATCGACTTGGCAAAGCTGAAAACGTGTTTGAATGGTAGCGGCCGATCTCCGAGCGGCCATTCTAAAATTGTCTGGTAGAGAGTGGCCGCTCGGAGATCGGCCGCTACCTGTTGAGAGTCATCAAAGTTCGCTTATCGGCACTTAAAATCCTTTCCTTGCCCTTGGGGCTTCAAGGCAGTTCAATTTTGCCCTATGAGAATGATTCGTCCCTTTGCCCTGTTCATCCTTCTTCTTGCCTCCTTTATTTGCTTTTCCCAGGCATCTTCTCACGAAAATCAGCCCAATGTCCTTATCATTCTGGCGGATGATCTCGGCTATACCGACATCGGGGCTTTCGGAGCGGAGCTGATCGATACGCCGAACATCGACAAGCTAGCTCGAGATGGGATGAAGTTCACACGAGCCTATACGCCGTGTTCCGTGTGTTCGCCGACTCGATACGGGCTACTGACTGGCCGCTATTATTGGCGGAGCAAACGGCACCCTCCAACAAAAGTCATCCAGCCTGGTCAAGGCCTGGCGATTGAAGACGGCCGGGAAACGCTGGCTACTTTGTTTAAGAAGAAAGGCTACAAAACCGGGGTCGTGGGAAAGTGGCACTTGGGATTCGGCGCCTTCAAGAACTTCGACCAGCAGTACGACTGGACCGCCAATAAGCCAATTGGGCCAGGTCCCTTGCAAGTCGGATTCGACTACTATTTCGGAATGGTGGCCAATGTAGGGAACCAGCCGAAGTTCTACATTGAAAATGACGATTTCTATGGCCGTGGTCCGGGAGATAAGGTGACATCGAAAAAGGTGTCCGCGAATCCGGCGGGAAATGGGCAAGGGCAGTTTATGGTGCAGCGGGAAACGGTTCAGCCATGGGACCCCTCTGTGGTGTGGGAAGACGACGAAGTCGCTCAGGTCATTACCGACAAGGCGGTTGAATACATTGAAAATAATACGGGAGCCAATAAGCCTCCCTTTTTCCTCTACTTCGCCCACAACATTCCTCATGGCCCGATTACCCCGGCGGAAAAATTCAAGGGCGAAAGCGACTGCGGTCCCTATGGAGATTTTATTCAAGAGCTGGATACGCAGGTTGGCGAAGTTCTGGCCGCTGTGGAGAAGTCTCGCCAGCATCGCGAGACCATAGTCATTTTTACTAGCGACAATGGCGGGGTGGCGGTGGGTCCTGAGTCAGACGATCCGCCATCGGGACCGGCCGGAAAGGCTCGCGAAATGGGGCATCTTCAATGTGGCCACATGCGCGGCGGCAAATGGAGCATCTATGAAGGCGGGTTTCGCGTTCCTTTCATCGTCCATTGGCCCGGCCATGTGGAGTCGGGCCAGGTTTCCGACAAGCTCATTTCCTTACAGGACGTCTTCGCGACCATGGCCGATTTCCTGAATGTTGAATATGGTCACAACCATGGAGAAGACAGCTTCAGTTTTTGGCCTCAGATTATCGAAGGACCCGAAGCGCCGGCTGCTCGTGGTCATGTCATCGTTCAGTCTCCCCTGGGCGTTCGAGCCATTGTGCGGGATGGCTGGAAGTACATGCGTCCCTGGCAAGCGCTGGACCCGATCCCGG
>Ga0181582_10005767_pt1 | contig 9984 bp, 10 predicted proteins | sample 071ome_32_FD_132438 | JGI IMG/M metagenome (GOLD analysis project Ga0181582, IMG submission 132438) | Coastal salt marsh microbial communities from the Groves Creek Marsh, Skidaway Island, Georgia - 071405AT metaG (megahit assembly) | ecosystem: Environmental > Aquatic > Marine > Intertidal zone... | reverse complement strand
GTTATCGCCGGTTGCGCCAGAGGTCTGTGACGCGCCGGCAGGCGACTAGAACCCGGCGCGCCCGATGGGGAGGCGCCACCCCTACCAGAACTTGTACCAGGGGCGGTTTTTCCGTTCGGCCTCCGCCGCTTCGAACTCAGCCAAACGCCGGTCCAGGAGCTCGGAAAACTTGTCGAAGTCCATCGCCTCTTCGGACGCAAAGGGGATATGCTCCAGATCCGTGTCCGGGCTAATATCTGCGGGTGAGTCAGCCTCTCTTTCGATTTTTAGAAAATCGTCGATATAGGTGTCATTGTAATATGTCTCGACAAACCGGTTGCCTTCCTCGCTCAACATTTCGGGGAAGAACTTGTCGTCGCATTGCGATTCAAAAAATTCCACCGCCGACATTTCGCCGCTGAGCAGTTTACCGATTTCAGCGGCGCAATCGGCCCAGAATTCTTCTTCCGCCCACCCCTTCGAAAAGCACCATTTCACGAAGAGGGCGATATGAATCGCGTCATAATCATCGGGAAACCCGTTTCCCCGGTGCCAGCTTCCATTGTCATAGGTTCTTGGTCTTGCCATAATTATATTCTTTGTTTGTTCTCATAAAACGATTATAGGTATTATGATAATTTTTCCAATATATCTATAGTTGTATTTTCAGACCAAGAAAAACGCAACGCGCCGGATGACGCGAGCGGGAACGAATTCGGTGATTTCAGGAACGGAAAATTTGGTGGAGCCGAGGGGAGTCGAACCCCTGACCTCAGCATTGCGAACGCTGCGCTCTCCCAACTGAGCTACGGCCCCGTCCAAGGAAGGCTGGAATTTGCTTATCCGGGCGGGGTTTGTCAAGCAAAGCTTTGCGCGCTTGTCGGAGACGAGACCGCTTGAACCGGTGCGGGTGCGCGGCTAGGCTGGCGCGCGAAATCGAGGCGGCGCGGTTCCCGCCGCCGCAAAGCGAAAAGACAGGCAATAGATGATCATAATCGACCCCCTTTTGCGCGTCCTGATGATCGCCATCGATCTTTATATCTGGATGGTCATAATCGGCGCGATCCTGAGCTGGCTTGTGGCGTTCAACATCATCAACACCTCCAACCAGGTCGTCTATTTGATCCTGGATTTCCTGCACCGGATAACCGAACCGGCGCTACGGCCCATCAGGCGGATTCTACCGAATCTGGGCGGTATAGATATCTCGCCGATCGTGCTGATCCTTGGCCTGATCTTCCTGCAGATGGTGATCGCCAATATTCATCGCGCATTGCTGGTCTGAACGCCGCCATGACCGCCGATATCATCGATGGCAAGGCCTTTGCCGAGGGGCTGCGGGGACGTATCGCCGAACAGGTTTCCGCGCTGAAAGCAAAGCATGGCGTCACGCCCGGCCTCGCCGCCGTCCTGGTGGGCGAAGACCCGGCGAGCCAGGTCTATGTCCGGAACAAGGAAAAGCAGACGGTCGAATGCGGCATGGCATCGGTCGGGCGCAAACTGTCTGCCGAGACCACGCAGGAAGAGTTGCTGGCAGTCGTCAATGAGCTTAATAACGATCCGGCGGTGCATGGCATATTGGTACAACTACCCCTGCCCGATCAGATAAATTCACCGGCGATTATCCCGGCCATCCTGCCGGAAAAGGACGTGGACGGGTTTCATCCCGTAAATGTCGGCGCGTTGGCAAGCGGCGAACCGGGACTTGTCCCCTGCACGCCGCTGGGCTGCACGATGTTGCTCAAGGACAGGCTCGGCGATCTGTCGGGGGCCAATGCCGTGATCGTCGGGCGGTCCAATATTGTCGGGAAGCCGATGGCGCATCTGCTGCTGGCGGAAAATTGCACCGTCACCATCGCCCATTCGCGCACGCGCGATCTGCCGGATGTCTGCCGGGGCGCGGATATTCTGGTCGCCGCCGTGGGCAGGCCGCAAATGATCAAGGGGGACTGGATAAAACCGGACGCGACCGTCATTGATGTCGGGATCAACCGGGTACCCCGCGAAGACGGCAGCGGCAAGCACCGGCTGGTCGGCGATGTCGATTTCGATGAGGCGGTCGAGGTCGCGGGCGCGATCACCCCTGTGCCGGGCGGCGTCGGGCCGATGACCATCGCCTGTCTGTTGCAGAATACCCTGTCGGCGTGCGCGCGGCAGAACGGAATTGCGCTTTAGGGCATAACGCAAACGCGTCTTGTCGAGCCCGGCACCGTCTTTTTTCCTGAAGCTGGTCCCCGGCTCAAAGGCCGGGGTGACAATAGCGGGCCGGAGGGGAACTTTCTAAGCGTCCCCGTCGGGTCCGTCTTTTTTGGCGCCGCCCCATCCATTGTGGGTGATATCGAAAATAATGCCGTTCGGGTCGGTGTATTTGACCTCATAAAAGGCGTTATCGACCGCCATTTCGCCCATGAACCACTTGCCGCCGGCGGCTTCGATATCTGTAGCCGACTCCTCGGAATCATCGACCCAGAAGCCGATATGGTGCGGGCCGAACCAGTCCTTGTCCTTGCCCTCGCCCATCGGTTCGTCTTCCTTGTAACGCAGAAGGGCGAGGTTGATGGTGCCGTCGCTCAAATAAATACCGTCGGCGGTCGGCCCCTTCGCCGCGCCGATCCGTTCCATCCCGAACGTGTCGATATAGAACTTCGCGGTGGCCTCCAGGTCCTCACAGGAAATCGCCATGTGGCGGAGTTTTGCGTTTGCCATTGAATTGCTCCTTTGTCGCAATTTCAAATGCGGTTCCGGCCCGCCCCAAATTTATACCGGCGGACATCAAGGAAAAAGACTCGTGGTTGGGAGGGGGAGCGGGCCGGAACCGCGTTTCTTAATTTCCTGGCCCGTTGATGCGGAACATTTCCGCCGCGTGATCCCAGACCACCCTTTGCTTGATTGCCGGATCGACCCCCTCGAACATCTTGTCGATGGGAATCGACACATCAGGCCAGGTGCCCTGCGGATGCGGGTAATCCGACCCCCAGATGGCGAGATCGCCGAGATTGCACCAATCCTGCTTCATCAACTCGCAACCGATATAATCTTCCTCGAAGGTAAAGCCGCAATTGCGGGCGGCATATTCACTGGGCAGCATGGACAAGGGCGCGCTTGGATCGGGCGCGCGTTCCTTGACCTGCCGGTCGGCCCACTGCACCGCGAAGGGCACCCAGCCGATGCGACATTCGGAAAACAGTACCTTGAGATCGGGGTTGCGTTCGAACGCGCCGCAGAACGTCATCTGCGCCCAGGTGTTGCAAAGGTTGAACGGCGCGATGGCAAGAAACGCGATCTGCGCGCCCCGGTGATAAGGCGGCAAGGGAGCATCGGCAGCGCCGCCGATATGGATGCAGAGCGGGACTTTCGCCTCGCTCGCCCGGGCCCAGAGCGGTTCCCAAACCTCGTCATAAACCGGTTCGGCGACATCAAAAGGCGGAAATTCGACCGCCTTTGCGCCGGCCTTTACCACCCTGTCGAATTCGCGGATACATTCTTCCGGATATTTGGTCGGCAGCGCCGGCAAGAAGAATATCCGGTCGGGATCGATCTTGTTCATCTCCATCGCGTAATCGTTGAAGGCGCGATAGACAGCAAAGAGCAATTCGGGATCGGAAACATTCCATTTGCGCACAGCGGCAAAGATCACGCTCGACCAGACTTTCGACTGGTCCATGTGATCCAGCAGGATTTTGGGATCGGCCGGGGGCAGAGCGCCATCCGGCAGATCGACCCCCTGATCACGGAAGGGTTTCAGGAACTGCGCGCTGTTGGAGCCGTCCGCCGATTTGTCCCAGAGCTTGTCTTCCCAGGTCCATTGCGAGCCGTTTTCTCCCTCAACCACCTTTGGTCCGATATCCTTGAATTTCTGCGGCAGCCGGTCCTGCCAGAGGTCTTTGGGACACCAATGGGTGTCGAGGTGATTATCCGCGGAAATAAAGAGATAGTCGGTCATCGCGCCGGAGATCCTTTCAAGACGGGTTGGTAGTTGTCAATTCATAGAGTCCCGCAAGCCGGACAGACCGTCAAGGGCGGGCTATGCGCGTTCTTGCCGCATGGTTCGTGCCTCGCGCCGCGTAATGATGAGCACGGCGATAAAGATGATCCCGGCGCCGATCCAGGTCCAGATATCGGAATATTCCCGGAACAGGAACCAGCCGAAGACGGACGCGATCGGCAGGCGCAGGAAATCGACCGGGCCGAGCATGCTGGCATCCGCCACCTTCATGCCGCGCGCCAGGAATATGTGGGCGCATGTGCCCAGCGCCCCGATCGCCAGTATCCAGCCGAGATGCGACCAGTGCGGCCAGATCCAGTCCGGCCAGCAAACGGCGAGCGCGCCGATGGCCATCACCGCGTTCATGTAAAGGATCATCACCGCGCCGCTGATACGCAGAGAATAATGCTTGGTAATCAGCTGCACCGTCGCGTTCGACATGGCGGATATCAGAACACCGAGCACCAGCGGATCGAACGGCACATAACCGGGCCGGATAATGATCAGCGCGCCGATAAACCCGACGAGCACGGCGCTCCACCGCCAGACCCCGACTGTTTCACGCAATACCAGCGCCGCCCCGATAACGACGAACAACGGATGGGTGAACTGCACCGCGACGACATCGCTGATCGACAGACCGGTGAGGGCCATAAACCACCCCATCACGCCGCAAAGCGCGATAAAGCCGCGCAAAAGGATAAATTTCCATTCCCGGGGGATCAGGATTTCAGGCTCGCGGCGCAAGGTCACCGCAAGCCAGGGCAGCAACACAAGCAGCCCCGCGGCGGCGCGGAAGAAAACCAGCTGCGGCCCTTCGAAGCCTTCGAAGCTCAATTGCCGAACGCAGGCCATCATCGCGCACATGCAGGTCGTCTGGGCCAGCATCCAGAGCATGCCCCGAATGGCGTCATTCATCCGCAACCCGTTCAATGCGCCGCCCCCGCGCCCTGACGGCTGGCCGTCCAGGTATTGTACCAGGCGGCGGAAAAGATGATCGCCGCGCCGATCCAGGTCCAGAAATCAGAGACATGGCCGAAGATCAGATAACCGGCGATACCGGAAAATACGATGCGCATGAAATCGACCGGCGCCAGCGCGCTGGCTTCCGCGAATTGATAGGCGCGCATCAAAAATAGATGCGATGTGCTGCCGAATATCCCCATCATCACGATCCAGCCGATATCGGTGAGGCTCGGCGTGGTCCACCAGAAGATCGAGGCGATGCCGGTCGGCACCAGGATCATCGCATTCATCAGAAAGGTGGTGAGCTCCGGCCCCTCGGTTCCGGCGAAGGACCGGCTGATCGCGTGGTTTCCGGCATAGAGCGCGGCGGAGGCCAGCACGAATACGGTGGCGATGCTGAATTCGTTCAGCCCGGGCCGCATGATCACCAGCACGCCGCCGAACCCCACCAGCGTCGCGATCAACCGCGTCATCACCACTTTTTCACCAAGCAGCACCCAGGCGATAACCACCAGAAACAGCGGCAGGGTGAAATGCAGCGCGATGGCGTCGGCCAGCGGCAGGCGCGCGATGGCGGCAAACCAGAACACCATGCCGACCCCCATCACCAGGCTGCGCAATCCGTGCCAATGAAGTTTTTGCGTCTTGAGCCCGGCCGGCCCGACCCGAACAAGCCAGGGCACAAACATCATCACCCCGAACAGCACCCGGAAAAACACGATCTCGACCGAGGACATGCCGTCATCGGCCAGCGCGCGGACGCCCACCCCGACGCCGGAAAAGGAAAAGACCGAGGCGAGCATCCAGAGGGCGCCTTTCAGCATGGGAGACATGGAAGGCGCCCGGGACGTCGCGTTAAGGATCAGCTATTGCGCCGCCGCGCGGACTCACGCAGCCGCAGGCGCAGCGCGTTCAGCTTGATAAAGCCCTGCGCGTCGCGCTGGTCGTAGACACTGTCCGCCTCAAACGTCACATGAGCCTCTGAATACAGGCTATGCGGCGATTTCCGCCCGATCACCGTAGCCGATCCCTTGAACAGTTTGACCCGAACCGTCCCGGTCACATTCTTTTGCGATTCATCGACCGCCGCCTGGATCATCTCGCGTTCGGGCGAGAACCAGAAGCCGTTATAGATCAGTTCCGCATAGCGCGGCATGAGCTCGTCCTTGAGATGCGATGCGCCGCGATCCAGTGTGATGCTTTCGATGCCGCGGCGGGCGGCAATCAGCACCGTGCCGCCGGGGGTCTCATAAACGCCGCGCGATTTCATCCCGACATAGCGGTTTTCCACCAGATCGAGCCGCCCGATACCATGCGCCCCGCCAAGCTCATTCAGTTTGGTCAGCAGCGCGGCGGGCGACAGGCGTTCGCCATCGATCGCCACCGGATCGCCGCCCTCAAAATCGATCTCGATGATCCGGGCCTGATCGGGCGCCGATTCAGGCGAGACCGAGCGGGTGAACATTTCCTCATCCGGCGCAACCCACGGGTCCTCCAGCGCGCGGCCCTCATAGGAAATATGCAGCAAATTCGCATCCGTCGAATAAGGCGGCTCGTCTTCCTTATCGCGCGGAATAGAAATCTGGTGCGAGCGCGCATATTCCAGCAATTCCTGCCGCCCATTCAAATCCCATTCGCGCCACGGGGCGATGACCCGGATTTCCGGATTGAGGGCGTAATAGCCGAGCTCGAACCGGACCTGGTCGTTGCCCTTGCCGGTGGCGCCGTGGCTGACCGCGTCGGCGCCGGTTTCCGCCGCGATCTCGATCTGGCGTTTGGCGATCAACGGTCGGGCAATCGACGTGCCGAGAAGATAGACCCCTTCGTAAAGCGCATTGGCGCGGAACATCGGAAAGACGTAATCGCGGACGAATTCCTCGCGCAGATCCTCGATATAGATTTCCCGGACCCCGGCGGCTTCGGCCTTGGCGCGGGCCGGCTCGACCTCTTCCCCCTGCCCCAGATCGGCGGTGAAGGTCACGACCTCGCAATTATATTCTTCCTGCAGCCAGCGCAGGATGACGGAGGTATCCAGCCCGCCGGAATAGGCCAGCACAACCTTGTTCACGTCTCTTTTGTCCGGTGCGGTCATCGCCCGTTCTCCACTCTCTCGATATGTCAGGGGACAGTCGGCGCGCAGTATAGGCAAAGCCGGTTCGGCGGCAAGAGGCGCGCGCGGGCAAGGGTGGGCATGAAATCCGATTTCGGGCACACTTTCAGACAGAAAAAGATGTCCCGGGGGAGGCGGGGGGAAATATGGCTGAAACCGACGCAGAGCAATCACCCGCCGCCTCGACGACGGGAACGGCGGTCCAACCACCCGCTATCACCTATGACGGAGAGATGGGCCCTCTGGCCAAACTCGGGATCAAGGTCTCGCTTCTCACCCTTGTCACGCTTGGTTTTTATCGGTTCTGGGGCAAGACACGCATACGGCAATATCTCTGGTCGCGGATCAGCGTGTTTGGCAATCGGCTGGAATATACCGGTACCGGGAAAGAGCTATTCCTAGGCTTTCTGATTGTACTGGCGGTCCTGATGCCCTTTGGCATGATCGTCAGGCTATTGCAGCTCGCCACCGGAACCGACGGTATCCTTCTCAGCGCAATCGAATTCCTTCAAATCATTGTTCTGCTTTATCTGATCGGATACGCCACATACCGTGCGCGGCGCTATCGTATGTCACGCACCTTGCTTCGCGGCATTCGGTTCAGGCAAGGCGGTTCCGCCGGCAAATTCGCCTTTAAATGGTTCGGCTATCTGATCCTGACTTTTTTCACACTGGGCATTGCCAGACCCTGGGGGGATGTCGCCGTTCACCGCTACACGATGACCAATAGCTGGTTCGGTGCACAAAATTTCTCATTTGATGGACGGCCACGTGAAATGTTGAAGACCTGGATAATATGTCTGCTGTTGGCGACTCCGACGCTCGGGCTCTCGCTGGTTTGGTACGCGGCTTTCAAAACACGCTATCTGGTGGGCGGGACCCGGTTTCAAAACCTGCCCCTTTCGCTGCGGATCGAATTCATGGATCTGGTCAAAATATATCTTGTCGCCCTGTTCGCGCTTCTTCTCCTGTTATCGGCGATAATGATGGTGATGGTCGCCGTCGGCGCCGCCATAGGCGCCTCGGCCGGGCCCATCTTTGCCGGACTGCCGATTTCCGTCTTCATTGCCATTGTCGTGTTCGGCAGCACGATCGCCCTAGTTTTTCTGACCCATCCCATGCTCTTGCTGATTGCGGACCGATTTTCGGTCGAAGGCGATGTCGATTTCGAGGCGATCCTGCAGAATGCCGATACCGGACCCAGGACAGGCGAAGGGTTGGCCGACGCGCTGGATGTCGGCGGCGGTCTGGAAGTGGGGCTGTAACCCCGCATGGCATCGGCGGTCGAATATTACGACGGCAAGTCGGCGTCCGCCCGATCCTGCCACATCCGCCTCGGCGCGGACGGTATCGTCATGGAAGCAGACGGTCTCTCGGAATTCTGGGCATATGAAGATATCCGGACGGCGGGATCGGTTGCTTCGGACCCGCCGGTCACGTTGCGCAACCCCGCGCTGGCGGGCGGCGCGGCACGGCTGATCATTACCGACGCGGCCCTGATAAAGATGCTGGCGGAACGCTGCGCCGATCTCACCGGCGGGACGGAGATACGCCGCGACCGCAACCGGGCGATAATCGCCTCGCTCGGCGCGCTGGCGGGTTTTGCCGTGATCATACTGGTCATCGTTCAGCTCCTGCCCGGCTGGGTCGCGCCTCTGGTGCCGGTATCTTGGGAAGAACGGCTGGGACGCCAGATTTCGGATGATATCGGCGGCTTCGCCAGCCAGATATTCGAGGGCAGCGGCAAAAAATGCGACGCGCCGGCGGGCCAGGCGGCGCTCACCGCAATGGAAAGACGTCTCACATCGGTGATCGACAGCCCGTTCACGTTCCGCATCAAGGTCATCGATATCGATGAGGTTAACGCCCTGGCCGCGCCGGGCGGCTTTATCGTCATCTTCCGGAAATTGCTCGACGACGCCTCCGGCCCCGATGAGGTCGCGGGTGTGCTGGCACATGAGATGGGCCATGTCATCGCACGTCACGCAATGGAATCGGTTGCCCGGGATATGGGGGTCTCCCTGTTGATGGAATTCGCGCTTGGCGGATTCGGTGGCGGCATCGCGGGTGCGGCGGGACAGGCGCTGCTTTCCACCGCCTATTCACGCGATGTGGAACGGGAGGCCGACAGGATCAGCCTGGATATTCTCGCCAGAGCAAAAATTTCATCGAAAGAGCTCACCACGTTTTTCGCGAGACTCGCCAGGGAATATGGTGATGAGGAAAAGCATTTCGCGATCATTTCCACCCACCCGATAAGCGCGGAACGCGCCAGGGCCGTCGCGCGGCCGGATCCCGCGGATGTCCGCCCGTCTCTGTCCGCTGCCGAGTGGGCGTCGTTGAAGAAAATCTGCGGTTAGGCGGACGCGCGTTTCTTCCGTTCGGTATCGGATTTGAGCTGGCCGCAGGCCGCCAGGATATCCCGCCCGCGCGGCCGGCGGACGGGTGACGAATAACCCGCGTTATTGACGATCTTCGCAAATTTCTGAATGGCGCCCTCATCGGAACATTCATATGGCGCGCCGGGCCAGCTATTGAACGGGATCAGATTGACCTTGGCGGGAATGCCGGCGATCAGGCGGCAAAGTTCCTTTGCATCGGCCTCCGTATCGTTCACCCCTTTGAGCATGATGTATTCGAAGGTGATACGGCGCGAATTATGCGCGCCGGGATAGGCGCGGCAGGCATCGAGCAATTCCTTTATGGGAAATTTGCGATTGAGCGGCACGATCTCATCGCGCAGATCGTCACGCACCGCATGCAGAGAGACGGCGAGATTGACGCCAATCTCCTCGCCGCAGCGCTCCATCAACGGCACATATCCGGCGGTCGACAGGGTGATGCGGCGGCGCGAGACCGCGATCCCTTCCGGGTCCATGATGATGCGCAACGCCTGTTTGACATTATCGAAATTGAGAAGCGGCTCCCCCATACCCATCATCAC
>Ga0181582_10005766_pt1 | contig 9985 bp, 11 predicted proteins | sample 071ome_32_FD_132438 | JGI IMG/M metagenome (GOLD analysis project Ga0181582, IMG submission 132438) | Coastal salt marsh microbial communities from the Groves Creek Marsh, Skidaway Island, Georgia - 071405AT metaG (megahit assembly) | ecosystem: Environmental > Aquatic > Marine > Intertidal zone... | reverse complement strand
GAGTGCTCGTCTTCTACATCGGCACCGTTATGGCCAGGGGGTTCACCATTTCTAAGAAGATGGGATACGTGTACGTCTCGATGTACGGCCTGTACGCACTCTACAATATTTTCCTGGTCTGGGTGCTGGACGTGTACCACATATAATACACTTTAATATTGAGGTTGAGCTTTCCGAGGGAAACCGACAGTCGCATGTCATGGGCACTCCTAGTTGTGTTTGTAACGTGGTTTTTTTGCCAATTTCAATACGGTTTATGCCGCACGTCGGCACCTTTAGCCTCAGCTTTGGCGACTAAACGAGCAGAAATCGCGGCCGCTCGCGCTGCAGCTGCTTGGGCAGCCTCGGCCGCGCCCATTTGTGGGCCAAGTGGTGTCGGGCTCGACAGGCGGGCAGGCGTGAGGAGCTTAGGCAACTTGGCCGATTCAACTCGAATGTTCCTCCCACCCACGTTCATTCCGTTCAGAGCTAGCGCCGCGAGAGCCTCCTTGTCCGAAGAAAACTCAATAAATGCGAAATTTCTTCCGGAACCGCCCTCTCGACACTCCAAAATGGTTCCGCAAAATGAAAACAGCTGCTTGACTTGCTCGATGGTCATCGCCACCGGCAGGTTTGATACGTGCGCCGTGCGCCTCAACTCCTCCGGCTTTGCCGCAGCTGGATCGAAACCTTCGCCTGAAGGCATCGGCGGCGGTGGTGGTGGAGCATCGTGGCGAAACTTGCAAATGACTCGGTCGCACTTTCCGACCAAAAAATCTCGACACATGCCGGTGCTTGCTAGGTCCCCGTTCCCCGCTCGGGGAACGACGAACGCCCTGCGCTCGCTCATCATCGGTCCGTCAAGTGGAGCTGTATAAAACACCTCGTAGGGCGAACCCCTGATCTCGATCCCATTCATGCGCACCTCGACGAAGTAATCTCCCCGCGAGTCCACCGAGTACGAGCACGCGTACGTCCCGTCGCCTTGGTCGCTTCCCTCCCCGCTCGCGACGACCACCGCCTTCGAGCCGCTTCCTCGCCTCACCGTGAAATCGATACTCGCTCCTCCGACGGTCACGTCTTCGTCCGCCTCATCCTTCGTGTGAACCGTGAATTCTGTCTCTCGTCCCGCGACCCCACCGCCCACGCCGGGCCCGCGCGCGACGCTTCGAAGCGGATCTCCTACCCCAGGCCCCAAACCGCTCGTGGCTCGCGCCTCGTCCTCCGCATCCGCTAAGATCTTCATCGCCAGCGACGTCACGCGCGTCGATTCCTCGTCATTCGGTCGCTCACGGAGAGACTTTCCGATCGGTGGCAGCGTCGGAGGTGGTCCTTTCGCGCGCTTAAACGTCGCCTCGAACGCGGCTCGAGCCTCAGCGTCGCGCTGTGCCTCGAGTGCTTCCGCGCGCGTGATCGCTAGCTGCTGCGCGCGGTCGAGCGGGTCGTCACCAACCTTACGAAGCGCCATGGCGCGAGCGTCCGAATGTGGTCGCGCGCGCGCGCGCTCGGTCCGTGACTCTCGTGCGGCGCGAAGAGGGAGGCGTTGGGCGAAAAGCGATGCGTCTGCGTGCTGCGTTAAAATTTAAAAGTATAATTTGTGGATTCGTCGTGAAACGTGCTCTCAGGCGACGTCCTCGACGGTCCAGGAGGGCCGCTCGCGCGGCGTCCACGGGAGCGCTCGCGGAAACGGCGATAGCGCGGCCAGGAACGGAGACTCGCACCAAGAGCGAACGTTCCTCGCTCCTTTGACAAGCGTGCTTAAAAGCGGAGTTCCGGCGATGATAGCCTCGAACGGCGATTGGAGGTGATCGCTCGCAAACCACGGATCGTGACGTTCTTCGTTGGAGACTCGAGATTCCTCTATCTTGAGCGCGCTCGGACGAAGGTCTTCGAACGAGCGCACTCGATGAATTGGCTTCGCGCTTTTGATCTTACCCTGCGAGCAGATGCTGTGGTGAATTTCGGGATCAGCCCGCGCTTCCGATGACTCACGCCGCGGCGTGGATTTCAGGAGCCTCGCCTCGAGGTCGGCTTCGCCGAACGGCCATATGGGCGAGAGCGGCGAGAGCGGAAGCCAATCGAACAAGCGATCCGACAGGGATCGCGGTGAGAATGGGCCGCTCTCGCGCTCCCATGCAGATGACTTGAACGCAGAGTCCTGCAAGTCTTGCACTCGGGGCGCGTCCACGCTGAACCGCTCACTCGCGGCGACGTACTCATCAAAACACGTCAAGACGTCATTCATCAACACCGGACTCAGCTGGTTCCTCGACGGAGCCTTTGATCGCTGCGATGCCCATCTTCCATGATTCTGAACGCTGCACGATGATTCTCGTCGCTCGCGTGGGCGTCGACTCCCAGATGCGCGAGGTCGGTTCCTCGTCCCAGAGCTTGGTGTTCGTCTCGGCGGCGTCTTGGATTGCGGCGTCGACTTTGGACGCGGCGGCGTCTTCGCAGACGGTGACGTCTTACGGCGTTTCACCGGGGTAGTTTCCGGGAAATAATCCACATCTTCATCATTCCACTCGGTTTCTTCGCTCACTCGAGTCTCCTCTCGATCTCGTCGTCGTCCGAACATCGTCGACGTCGATGTCCCGCTCGTCGCCCGCTCAGGCGTCGGCGCGCACCCAACCCGATGACCCGGCTTTACGTGCGTGTGCTCGCCCTCGTACGTCGTTTGCATCCTAGGCTCAAGACACTTTTCCCGAGAATCGCCGCTCTTTTCGACGAACTCGCACACGATCTCCGTCTTCTTCCGAGCCGGGCATCCGCGCTCGGTGCACCGATAATACGAGCGCGGGTGCGACGAGCCCTTGATGTTCTTCTGCCCGTACTTCCGCCACCGGTACCCGTCCGCGTTAGACGGCGGAAACGACTCCAACGCATCCACGCGCTCGATCGAACACGTTTCCATCGCGTGCATCGTCGATCGACGCACGAACCACGCGCAAACAATCGAACGACCCGCGGGTCAACGCGCCCGCCCTCCGTCCCGAGACGATCGAGACCCGGACCCGGGCTCGCGCGCGACGCCACCGCGTCCCACACGATCACGATCGCGCCCTCGCGCGATGAAACCTTTTCCCACCGACGATTTCCACGTCTCGGAGCACCGAACGCGTCGTCGCCCGCGCGTCTCGACGTCCCGCCGCGACGCCACCGCGCGCGCGCGTCGCGACGAATCGTCTCCGGCGTCCGCGCGTCGCGCGCGCGCGACCGGACGCGCGGCACCGATCACGCGACGATCGCGCGCGACGTCGCACGGATGCGCGTCGATCGTCCGATCACGCCCGCGCGTCGCGCGTCGCGCGCGCGCGCGCGAACGTTCGGACGATCGACGCGCGCGCGCGTCGGTTCGCCTGCCGAACGCGAACGCCCCGCGCGCGCGCGCGCGAGACCGCGAAAAACGGTCGCGATCGCGCGTTCGCGGTTGAAAAACGCCGTGTGCGGAAAAAAATAAAAATAAAACGCCGTGTCGGGCGATGCGCGCGCGAGAACTTGGATACGGGCGTGTGCGTCTCACACTATGGAATTCACGTCGAGGGTCATGACTCGTGAATGTGTGGACTCGAGGACGCGCGCGCCCGCGCGGACGCGCGCCCGCGCGCGCGAGCGTCCGCCTTTCACGAGCGCTCGCGAACGATGGTGCGTGCGCGCGCGGGCGCGGATCGATCGACGCGTCGCGCGCTCGAGGGATATCGTTCGCGTCGGACGTCGCGGACGCGGTGGGGTGGACGCCGCGCGGGGAGGGAGATGACCGCGCGGGTGGGCGCGTGGGTTAGGGCTTGTGGCGATCGCGCGCGGGCGCGCGGCGCGGGCGCGGGGCGTCGGTGGAGGGCTCGCGCGCGTGGTTTCTCGCTCGTGGGTGATGCGATGGTTTGATCGGTCGCGTTTGGTTCGCGGAGGGAGCCGCGTGAGGCCTCGCGTGGGGCCCACGACGCGCGTGGGCGAGCGGATGGGCGCGTTTAGGGCGCGGGACGGGCGATGGATCTCCTCGAGGACAGCACACTGACGAATTCGCGCGATGTTCGACGATACGCAGCCGAAGCAAATTAGCGAAATTAAGGACTTCTTGCACACCGCGCGCCGCAAGGACGCCAAGTCGGTGAAGATCAAGAAGACGGGCGGCGTGACCAAGTTCAAGGTGCGCTGCTCCAAGTACTTGTACACGCTCTGCGTCGACAACGCGGACAAGGCGACCAAGTTGAAGCAGTCTTTGCCGCCGGGTCTTCAAGTGATCGATCTTTAAGCGGCCAGTTACGCTTTGACGATCGATAGGAACTTAGGGAGTGCGAGAACTTAGCCAATGTAAGGGGAAGGGAGACGTCGTCTCTTGACTACAACCTACGCGACGCGCGCTTTTCAAACATCTCCGCGTCGTTCACGTCTTCACCGCAACTCGGAGACCGAAGAAGAAATCAACCTCGAGCGGTCCGTCCTCTGGAAGGTCGACGCAGTGCACTGCGTTTCTGCCCTTATCCTCGCCGAAGCGCGCTCGAAGAGAGTTGGGTCGCAAAGCTCGCGCAATCTCTGGATCCCGCGGGCCGACAATCTCTCGCACGTCGCTCACGAGCGTCTCGGGAGATTCAGCACGGGTGATTTGCAGCGCCACGCACGTCCCGCTCGAGAGCTCGTCGATCATCATTCGCACCTCCTCCCTATCCAACACGTTTACGTAGACGGCGTAAAAGGCCTCCGCCTCGGCCCTCTTGAGCAAGACTGTGCGGGCTTGGACAAGAGTGAGCCCTTGCTTCTCGATCAAAATGTCCAAAATCTCTCCCAAGTACGCCATTCCGCTCGGTTTCACGATGACCAAGGACGAATTCGCCGAGTCCACCGTCCGACGCGACGAGCTCGTGGCGAGCACCTCGCCCAGCGCTCGCGCGTGCTCCTCATCCACCGATCGCACGATGCTGTCTCCGAACATCCGCTCCAACGCTACGTTCGCGTCGCGCCCCAAAACTTTGATCGCGCAGCACGGCGCACCGAGCGCCATCGTCCGACCTCGCCTCGGAAGCGCCGTCTCCAACGCCTCAGCCCGAGTCGCGTCAAACGCCATCGTCCGCACGTCCGCCACGTGCATTCCACTAGCCTGCATCGCCGCGATAGCTCGTCCCACGCGACAGATGTCATCTCCCATCAACAGCGCCAGCGCCTCCTCCTTGCGCTCGCTCACCGCTCGCCTTGTGCGCTCGTCAGCGTACCCAGTGAGGGTCAACTGTCTGCTATAAATCACGATCGAGTTCCCGACGAATAGCTCGTCGCGCGAGATCTCCTTGTCCGGCGCGCACTTGCGCAAAAATGCACGCTTTTTCACTTCATCGATCTACCCGGAGCACGCGCGCGAGCGCAGCGTCAGTCTCCAGCCCGCGGTCGTTATAGCGCGAGATTCGAATTCGCCGCGCGAGCACGCACCAACTCCACGTCTCCGTCAGCGTGCGCGCGAAGCACGAGGGGAACGACGCGCTCCTGAACCTGGTCCGTCCATTCGACCGTGAAATCCCACCGCTCGAGCTCGTCCGCGGGCATGCTCGCGAGTGCGTCGAGCTCTGACGACGGTTCGACGAGTTATTTTTAGTTGGATGTGATGGTTATTTCAGCTCCTCGGAAGCAGACTCACTCGAGGACGGATAGAAATCGAAGAAACGCTCGAGCTGCACGCTTTTGAGCGAGACGATGTCGCACCGCCATGTGCATGCGTGGCGACAGATCGCGAGAGGCCGCGCCGGAGAGGAGCGCTTCGTCTTCCTCCGCAGTCGTCGGCCGGCTTGCGAGCGACGCCTCGACGGTGTCTTGCATCGCTTTTATGACGGACTCGTCCGTCTTCGGAGGTGGTGGGGCATCACCGCCGGGCGGAGGACCTCGCGCGGCGAGGGCGAGAAGGTTTGAGCCCGCATTGGCGGCCTCCTCATCGCCGTTGGCTCGTAGGCGCTCGCACGCCTCGATGACTCGAGAGCCTTGGACTCGACGGGCTCCCGGGACGATGAACTCCATGGGCAACCGCTCGTTTCGATTGTCATCGTCAATGAATCCATAGTGAAGCATGAGTAGTGCGTTACTCATCCGATCGCCGTAGGAGATGAACACTTCTGCGTTGGCCACTGGTGAGGAACCTTCGGGAGCATTTTCGTTCCATGTCAGTTCAAAATTCTTCCCATCCGCGCTTACACCATACGTCGCCGTTGATCCGACCCTGTGATTTGCTAAATCTACAACAGGAGCGAGAAAAGCACACTCCATTCCTCCCACTTTCCCACTGATGGCCCGCGTGTGAACCCAAGAACGACACCATGCAAGACGGTCCTCACTCAAACCGGCGAGGAGTGATTTCACCTCCGGAAACGCCTCCATGGCCGCTTTCCACGTCGCTTCATAGGCTGCCTTCGATCTCGTAGCCATGGCACGCAGCTCCGGATCCTGCAGCGCCTCCAACTCCTCCTCGTTCGCCAAATACATACTATCAAATTCTCTAGGCACAACCTCATCACCGTACACCCTCCAGGCCTCGACGTTTGCGTACGCCCACGCGAGCGTCACGGCCAGCCGCACGTCCTTAGCGAAAGGTGCGCTCACCGCAAAGTCCACGATCGGCCTCGGAACGACGACATCGTGAAATTTCGACCAGCCCTGCTCGTACACGGCTCTCGCTCTGGGTTCGTCCGTCGCGGGCACAGCCGCCGGGACCGTCACCAGGGCGTCTACGGGCACGCTCACGAGCGTTGTCCCGGTTCCAGTCGCCAGCAAACCTCTTCCAAACACTCCCTCACCGATCTTCGCGTGTCTCAGCGCGATCGACGTCGCGAACGGTTCCGTCTGGACGGTGGTCGACATGACCCTGATGTCTCCACGCCGCCCTCGTCCTCGACCACGCGACCGCGCGCTCGAGCGCTCGCGGTGATTCCGCGTTCCAACGCGCGCTGAGAACGTCCGCGCGTGCGCCATGGCGGTCGACGACTCGCGCGACGCGCACCGCTCGAGGACGGGTCGTCGAGCGGCGCGCGGAGGGGGCCTTTTGTCACACCCGAAAAAACGCTTCGCGTCGCGCGAACGGTTCGTATGTCATATTCGGGATATGATTGGTTATTTGGGGGTAAAATATTGGGAAGCTGGTTGAATGTCGGTCTTTTCGAGTAACTATGCGTCGGGTGGGAGAGGGTCGCGGCGTCACGCGCACGAAGACGCCGCGCGCGGGCGGGTGAGGGTGAATTCGAAGGTCGAGCGATCGTGCGCGACGACGGTGTCGGCGATGCGGGGCGAAATCGTGCGTCTGGAGACCTTCTTTGGGGAGAAGTGATGCTCGCGCCAGGTGCAGCGGCCGTCGGCGGAGACGACGATGACTTGAGAAGTCCGCGTGCCGCAGTTTGGACGACCGGGGAGCTCTCCGGGGCGCACAAACGAGCAATCGCTCTCATGCGGCTCGATCTGTTCCACGGTGAACTCTTGATCTTCCTCGTCGTCGTCGGAGACATCGACGTCGATGGGGTCGCCGTTCCAGTCTCTGTCCGCGATGGTTTGATTCGGCGAACTCACGCGAACCCCGGCGCGTCCGTCCGTGTTGAATGTATTTGCTGTTGGCTTCAAGACGGCGTCGAGGGGGGCGTGCAAGACGTCGCGAAGGACGCGCTCCTCGACTGCGCGTCGCTCGGTTAGGCCACTCAGCTCGCTCAATATTTCTTCCAACTTTGCCTTGCCGCGAACAACCTTCGGCCACGGCGCGTCTAGGATGTCGTTCGCCAATCCGTACACTTTTCCAGGGACTAATCTCATCGGCGTGTTCTGGTTCGCCAGTCCTCTGTTTCCCACGTAGTGCGCAATCCCTGGATTCGACGCATCGCCGACGACGAGATTGAACCCATCATAATTAAACCGCTTCGCGAACACCTCCATCGTGTAAGCCCCTCCGTCAACATCCCGACGCAAATAATTCGTCACCAACTCCCCTCTAGTGACGTACGTCCGCTCCCTTCCCCTCTTCACCGGCGACGCGCTCGACGAGCTCGTCCACGTTCCGTGGGCGTTTGTCAGGAGCGCCCAACGTCCCGTCCGCCGACACATCGCCATCCACGTCCCACCTCCGAGGGTATCTCGTGCGCCGACGATATCACACGTAGATCCAACCTCCCCGGCGTCCTCGCTCGAGCGCCACGCGTGCAGTGGCGTCGTCGGACGCGAGTAATCTTCGTCCCGATTGAACGCCACCAAGAGCGTGATCGAGCGCGTTGGATTCTCGTTCGCGGCGTCCGTTTGCGATGTTGTGGACGCTCCCGCGGGCGCGAGAGCGATGAAGGCGACGCACATCGATGCCACGGACGGTTTCAGTACGGGAAAACGCGCGCGAGAGCGCGGGGCGCGACGTAATGCCGCGACCGAACGCGGGAAAGGCTTTTGGAAAGATTTTTTTTGCTGACTGGGACGCGCGGTGAGGATGGGATGGCCGGACGTGGATGGGTCCATCTTAAGTGCGAAGCATAACATCGATAATAAAATCCCCATGGGATTATTACACGTCGAATTGGCGTTCGAGAGAGTCGCGATTGAGCTCGAGGATGACCTTATTGAGCGCTTCGTCCTCGCGCAGCGCGAGTTGTGCCGCCTCCACGGGGTCACCGGCGACCCACTGAAAGTCGAGGCGGCGAGCCGCAGTTGGAGCAGAGGCTGAGTTATCGTCGATCTCGACCGCGGCAATCTTGGCCGTGGCTCTCCATGATTGAAACGAGACCAGAGCATCGCGCGCGTCGCGACGGTAGCCGCTGTGGTATAGCAAGACGCCCATATCTCGCTGTTCGTAACCGACGTTGCCGTCGAGTTCAGCGAGACGTTCGGTGACGAGCAGCGCCATCGCCAGGTCTCCGAATGGCCTACCAGTGGGTTGAATGATCCCAACGACTCCAGCGGCGGTGTTCATGCGGTCGTCCTTACCGTACGCCGCGGCTTCGACGGCGAGCAAAAATCCCGTGTCGCGAGAGTCGTCCCACTCCCACGGCCAAAACGCGCGCTTCAGCGCCATGAGCTGCATGCGAACGACTGCGTCGCCCGTGACTGCGATAGATCCGTCCGGAACGGGATCGCTCGCTCTGATGCCCTTTGGTCGTCGCGGCGTCGGATCCGCCCCTCGCTGCACTCGAAGCGTCACCTTGATGTCTCCGCATGCGTCGAGCTCGCCCTTGGCCTTGAGTCTATCTATGAAACCGAGATAAATGGACGCGATCGAGGCCGGAATTCCAACCTTTTGCGCTATGACGTTATGGAAATACGTTCTGTACGGCGAGAACGCCTCCCTCCAGCCCTGCGGCGTGCGATATTCCTGCTCCTCAAACAGGTAACGCTCGATGGCATCGATCATCTTTCCCGCGTCCGCCTTGTCCTCGGCGCTCATGCACGACAAATCTCTCTGCACGAACTCGTTCACGAGCTTATCCATGCGTTTCACGTACGCCTCTCTCGGCAAGCACACGCTCGTCCTCGACTTAAAAGCGTCGTCTTCAACCGCCACGTGAAGCGACGCCGCGACGGCGTCGCACGCCGTCCCGCGCGCGTGCTCCCGCTTCAATCCCTCCCGAGCCTCTCTCGCGAACGGCTCCCACGTCTCCCTCGGCGACTGCGGTTTTCCAAACGCATACTGCATCCCACTCGCATTTTTCAACGTCTCCGCCTCCTTACTCTCGTACGCGTTCGCGATCGACTCCGCGTCGCCCGTGCGCCGTCCCGTGCGTCCCAAAAAGCCCCCCACTCCCTCATTCGTCTCGCTCGACGCCTCGCCCTCGTCCTCGCCCGCGTCCCCACCGCTCGCCCGCACCCCAACGTTCGCCGCGCGCGCGCGGCGTCCCATCACCGGTGCTCGCGCGTCGACGCGACGCCGCGCGGATAACGTCGTCATCACGTCCCGCGGCCGCCACGTCACCGGCGCCGTCATCGTCGTCATCCACGCCGCGCGCGCGCGTCCGAGGCGCGTTCCACCGCGTCACCCCTCGACGCGCGCGTTCGTTCGCTCGTTCGCTCGCTCGCG
>Ga0181582_10005756_pt1 | contig 9993 bp, 8 predicted proteins | sample 071ome_32_FD_132438 | JGI IMG/M metagenome (GOLD analysis project Ga0181582, IMG submission 132438) | Coastal salt marsh microbial communities from the Groves Creek Marsh, Skidaway Island, Georgia - 071405AT metaG (megahit assembly) | ecosystem: Environmental > Aquatic > Marine > Intertidal zone... | reverse complement strand
ATTGATGGCTCGCCGTGGCGTGGCGGCCTCTTCATCGTCATCGGTGCGGATGGGTGAATCCACTATGACGACGCCGCCGAGCTCACTGCCGTGGTGGGCCGCCAGGCGCATTGTCATGTAGCCGCCGAAGGAGTGGCCGACGACCACGGCGCGTGGACCGAGACCGGCGGCTTCTATGACCGCCTGCATTTCAGCGCTGCGCTGCGCGGCGTCGTAGGTTTCCCGACGGCCGCTGTCCCCCATGCCGGAAAGATCAATCGCGGCGCAGACATAGCTGTTCGCCAGCTGTGGCGCGATGAACCTCCACCAGTTGGCGTGCGCACCGCCGCCATGGACGAACAGCAGGCCGTTGCCGCGTGCTTCGATCGACGGGGGTGACTCCCAGCGCAGGTAATGGATCCGGCATTCGTCGACGGTGACAAAGCCGGAATGCATTGGCCAGGCGACAGCCTCATTGAACCAGTCGGGTGTGGGCTGGGTGGTGCGGAGCTCGTCCCGGCTCCAGTCGGGCAAAGTGTTCGAGTTCATAGTGAAGATGCTTTCCCTGGCGGATCCCGACGGCGCAGCACCAGTCCGGCTGCGCGCTCTGACGGGCGCGCAGCTGACGACCGCTCGCCGTTCCCGGTTGACTGATTCAGCTGGCGGCCGCGAACAGCTCGCGCGCACGGGGGTAATCTGCTTTTCCGTTCGGCGCGCGCGGCACGCTGGCGACGACGCAGAGGTCGCGCGGGAGCTTATAGCTGGCCAGGCGCGTACGCATGTCTTCGAGGATCTCCGCCGTTTCGCTGTGAGTTCCAGGCAGCAGCGAAACGACACCGACGATACGATTACCGAAGCGTTCGTCGGGTATGCCGAACACCAGTGCATCCTGCACCGACGTATGGCGTTTCAGCGCTTCCTCGACTTCCTCCGGGAAAACCTTCTCGCCGCCGGTGTTGATACAGTTTGAGCCGCGTCCGAGGAGTTCCAGCGTGCCGTCGGCAGCGACCCGTGCCATGTCCCCGGGAAACGAGTAGCGAACGCCGTTGACCTCGCGGAACGTGCGCGCGGATTTCTCCGGGTCCTTGTAATACGCCAGGGGAACCAGGCCGCCATTCGCGACCATGCCGACTTCATCCGAGCCCGGCACGACTTCACGTCCGTCTTCGGTCAGCACTTTGCTTGTCGGGGAGAGCGTAAAGCGTGCCGTATCCGCTCGCGGCATGTTGCGGCTGGTGAGGGTGCTGCCCATGCCACCCTCGGTTGAACCGAGCAGGTCGGCGATCACGAGATCCGGCAGGCGTTCACAGAGCGCTTCCTTGACCTCAATCGAAAACATGGCGCCGGAAGAGACCATCAGGCGCAGGCAGCTCAGATCCCAGCGTTCCGGCTCGTTCTCCAGCGCCTGCAGCAGGGGGCGGGCAAAAGCATCACCAACGATGATGAGGTGCTGCACCCGCTCGCGGGCCACGGCATCCCACAGCTCTACCGCGTTCAGGCCGCGATTCTCGAGCAGCACGGTCGTGCCACCCATCATGTGCGGCGCCATCATGCCGAGCCAGCAGCCGGTTCCGTGCATCAGCGGCGGCGCAGACATGGCGACCACCGGCGGTGCCGTTCCGGCGCGGGCGCGCACGCCTTCGAGCACGGCGTCAGCATCGGCCGGCGGCTCGAGGCCGATCATCATGTGATAACCCTGGATGAAAAACGAGGTGAAATCGGTGAAGTCATACATCACGCCCTTGGGCATACCGGTCGTGCCGCCGGTGTAGAGCATGTAGATCTCGTCGCCCTGGGGTGCGATTTTTTCCGCGGGTTCAGCGTCGGCCAGGGCCTGCTCGTAATCCTGTGCCCCGGCGACGCTGATGTGGCCACTGTCCGTCGGGCCATCGTCCACGCTCAGCAGGAGGCGCAGACGCGGTAGACGCGGGGCGACCCGGGCGATGCGGTCGGCGAGCGAGGTGTGGAAGACCACGGCCTCGGCCTCGGCGTTATCAAGCAGGTACCACAGTTCGTCGTCCAGGTAGCGGTAGTTGACGTTGATCGGAACGGCCCGCATTTTCAGCGCTGCGAAATTGGTCTCGCAGTAGGCGGGCGAGTTGTACAGATACATGCCGACCTTGGCGCCCGGCGCCAGACCCGCAGCGCTCATTACGCTGACCAACCTGGCCGAGCGATCGTTGTATTCAGCCCAGGTAAAGCGCCGATTGCCCTGCACCACGGCGGCCTGGTCCGGCACGAGCTCTGCAACGGCCTCCCAGATAGTCGCGAAATTCTTAGACATCCTGACGCTCCCCTGAATCGTTGTGACCTGAGCTGACGATTGTGAACGCTCGCTTGAGTGCATGGCAAACGGCGGGGTCTGGCGCCTCAGGGCTCGCCGAAGAGCCCGGTTTGCGTCCAGGTTGCCGGGTTAGACTAGGGTGCAATTCATCGCGATACCTGAGGAGGAGAAACATCATGGCAGTCGTTGATTACGCCGTTAACGGCCACGTAGCGACCGTAACGCTGAACCGCCCGGAGGCCCGTAATGCGGTTAATCCGGAGGTGGCTGTGCGTCTGGCGGACGCCTGGCGCGCGGTGCGCGATGACGACCAGGTCAGGGTCGCGATCCTGACCGGGACCGGCAGCTGCTTCTGTGCGGGGGCGGATCTGGGACAGCTCATTCCGCTGATGGCGGGTAACCGCGGAGCAGAGGACGAGTTCGACGAGCGCGTGCTGGCTGAGCCCGAGATCCTGGAGTCGGCGCTGCTGCGCAGTTTCGACACCGGCAAGCCGGTCATTGCGGCAATCAACGGCCACGCTATCGCCGGCGGCATGGAAATGGTCCAGGGTACGGATTTGCGCGTAGCTGCGCCGACCGCCAGGTTCGGCGTGCAGGAAGTTAAATGGGCGATCTTCCCGGCCGGCGGCTCGACGGTACGTCTGCCGCAGCAGCTGCCCTTTGCCAAAGCCATGGAGCTGCTGCTGACGGGTGATCTGATCACGGCGGACGAAGCACTTGGCCTCGGTTTTCTGAACTACGTGACCGAAGATGTTCTCGGAAAAGCGACTGAGCTCGCAGACAAGATTGCCGCCAACGGTCCGATCGCGGTACAGGCTATCCGCCGTTCGGCGCGTGCCTGTCTGGGCATGGAGGAGCTTGCCGCACTCAAGCTCGAAAGCGAGATCTCCGCGCCTGTTTTCAGAACCGAAGACGCCGCAGAAGGCCCGCGTGCCTTTATGGAAAAGCGCACACCGGTCTACAAGGGGCGTTGAGTCATGGCCGCTGCCCCGGAGAGCCTGTGCGCGCGTTACGGCATCGATTTCCCGCTGTTCGCGTTCAGCCATTGTCGCGATGTCGTCGCCGGTGTTTCCCGCGCCGGCGGTCTCGGGGTGTTCGGCGCCGCGGGACTTACTGCGGAACGCCTGGAGGAAGAGCTGGCGTGGATCGATGCGCATATCGACGGCAAGCCCTACGGCGTTGACCTGCTCATCCCTGCCCGGGTGATGGGACAGGCTGATACGTTCGATGGTGAGGGTCTGCTGAACGCGGTGCCTGAGCTGCACAAGCAGTTTGCGAGCGGCATCCTCGAGCAGCACGGCATTGACAGCGCGGACCTCGAGGCGGCCCGCCGTAACACCCTGCATCTCGGGCGCAACCTGCATCCCGCCGGTGCCGAAGACACTATGGATGTCGCCTTTCGCCACCCGATCAAGCTCATCGCCAACGCGCTCGGCGTGCCGCCGGCCTCGATGCTGGAACGAGGACGGGAGCATGGCGTCGCGGTCGCGGCCCTGGTCGGTGCTCAAGAGCACGCTCTGCGCCAGGTCGAGGCCGGCGTGGACCTCATCGTGGCAGCGGGCGGGGAAGCCGGCGGTCACTGCGGCGAGGTGTCGACGATGGTGCTGGTGCCGGAAGTGGTTGAAGCGGTGAATGCGGTCAGTGCGATCCCGGTGCTGGCTGCCGGTGGCATTGTTACCGGGCGCCAGATGGCCGCGTGTATGGCGATGGGCGCCGCCGGCGCCTGGACGGCTTCGGTCTGGCTGACAACCCACGAGGCCGAGACGAACCCGGTGGTCAAGGAGAAAATGCTCCAGGCCAGCTCGCGCGACACCATCCGGGCACGCAGTCGCACGGGGAAACCCTCGCGTCAGCTGCGTTCAGCCTGGACGGCAGCCTGGGAAGCGCCTGATGCGCCGGCGTCGTTGCCAATGCCGCTGCAGTCATTCATCAGCGAGCCCGCGCTCTCCAAAGCCGACAAGCTGTCGCAGCAGGGGCATGAAGGTGCACGCGCGCTGGCTACCTACTGGGTCGGGCAGGGTGTGGGGCTGATGCGCGACGCGTTGTCGGTACGCGAAGTGATGCGCGGCTTCCAGGAGGATTTTCTGTCTGCCTACGAGCGTCTGGGTAAGAGCATCGAATCACTCTGAGGGGACGCGAGATGGTCAAGCCGATCCACATGAATGCCTTTACCCAGTGCTCGATCTGTCATCACTCGAAGGGCCAGTGGAAGCATCCGCTGGACGGCTCGAGTCACGGTTATAGAGATGTCGACTACTGGGTGGATCTGGCGCGGCTGCTCGAACGCGGCTGTTTTGACACCCTGTTCCTTGCCGATGTTCACGGCACCTACAACGTCTATAAGGGCTCCCGCGAGACTGCGGTGCGCCACGCAGTGCAGTTCCCGAGCAATGATCCGACGCTCATCATCTCCGCCATGGCGTACGCCACGCAGCACATCGGTTTTGCCTGCACCTACAGCACGACCTATTTCGCGCCTTACCAGGCGGCCAAAGTGTTCTCGACGCTGGATCATCTCACCCGCGGGCGTATTGCCTGGAACGTGGTGACTTCCTATCTGGCTGACGCCAACCGGAATTTCGGGCTCGACGATCAGATGGCGCATGACGAGCGCTACGAGCGCGCTGAGGAATACATGGAGGTGGTGTACCAGCTATGGGAGCACTCCTGGGAAGAGGAAGCAGTGGTGCGGGACGCGGTCAACGATATTCACACTGACCCGTCGAGAGTGCACGAGATCAACTACCAGGGGCGCTATTTCGACGTGCCGGGGCCGCACATGTGCGAACCCTCCGCGCAGCGCACGCCGGTGATTTATCAGGCGGGACAATCGGGGCGAGGTGTGCAATTTGCCGCGCGACATGCGGAAGGTGTGTTCGCTATCTATCCTCACCTCGAAGCCTGTCGCGCCGGGGTGGCTGCGGTGCGGGCTGAAACCATCGCCGCCGGGCGCAGACCGGAGCACGTGAAGGTGTTCCCCGGGGTGACGGTGATCTGTGCGCCAACGGATGCCGAGGCGCAGCTCAAGCTCGAGACCTGTCGTCAGTACCGCAGCCCGGAGGGCGCGCTGGCGCTCTTCTGCGGCTGGATCGGGATCGACATCTCCCAGCTGGACTCGACGCAGAACGTGCTGGAAATGAAGACAGACGCGATCCAGGGGCTGGTTAACTATTTTGTCGAGGTCGATCCCGAGCGTGACTGGACGGTGGAGGATATCGGCGAATTCATCTCCATCGGCAGCGTGATGCCCAAGATCGTCGGCAGCCCGCAAACGGTGGCGGATGAACTGGAGCGCTGGATGGACGAGACCGATTGTGACGGCTTCAATCTGGTGCCGGTCAACCAGCCCTCCGGGTTCCGTGATTTTGTTGAACTGGTCGTCCCCGAACTACAGCGTCGCGGTCGGATGCGCACCGAGTACACCGGGCAGACGCTGCGCGAGCTTTATTTCGGCGAGGGCAACGCGCGACTTTTCCCTGAGCATCCGGCGCATCACACGCTGCCTCCGTGGAAGCGGTCCCGGGGCTGAGCCGAGCGGCAGGGCGCTGCTCTGCACCGCAGGCAGCAATCAGTGTATCTGTGGGACCTGGTCAGCCGTGCGCCGGACCGAAGATGCCGGCGGGATCGAGGCCTTCGCCGATCCCGGCGTAGAGCCGGCTGAGCGCAGGCGAGGTCTGCTGGCGCGACAGCGCGCCACGCAGCGCCGGGCAGGCGTGTGAGACCGCAAAGCCCTGTTCTGCGAGCAGACGCGAAACATGCAGCAGCACGTCGCGCTTGGCGCTGAAATCATGGGCGTCATAGTCGATACCCACCCGGTAAAACAGCGTTCGCCAGCCAAGCTGGAAATCGGTCAGGGCTTTGATGCCGTATTCGCTCAGCGGACCGGCACCGGCGGCGCGCATGCGTCGGACGTCTTCTCCCTCCAGCCCGCCGGCCACGGTGAACCAGAGCCGCCCCTTGAGCGCTGTCGCGGCGCGGCTATACGCCGGCGCCCCGCGCAGCAGGTCACGGTGCAGTTGCCAGATCGCGTCTTCGCGTCCCTCGGCATCGGTGAACACGCGCGATCCCGGAAGGGCATGCAGTCCCGGTAAGAGGCTGTCCCAAAGGAGCGCGACGTTGTCCGGCAGGCCATAGAAAGCGCCGTAGAGATTCCAGGTATTGAGCTGGCCATCCTGCATCAACCCGACGAAATCTGGCGTTCTTTCAGGAGAGGCGCGTTCGATCAGCGCGGCCTCAGCATCAATGTGGTTGACCGAGACGGTCCCCGGCAGCGCCATACCGATCTTCAACGGTCGCAGCAGCTCGACCGCAGCGGCGAGGCTGCCGTCATCCGGCAGAGTGACCATGAAAGGGTGGAAGTGGGGCGGGGCGGGCATGATCCAGAACCCGGCTTTGGTCGGCAAGCCGTAGCCGTCGCCGGAATACAGACCATCCAGGTACGGGCCGAAGTTGTACTTGAACAGCTGCCAGGTGTTGTTGCCGGGCAGCGCACCCATGCCGGTACGCAGCAGCTCACCGCGACCGTCGCAGATCTCGAAGCCGCACTGCATCAGCAGGCGATCCCCGTAAGGCGTTTCGCCCAGCGCACGGTCGAGGATGCTGCCGGCGACCGAGTCGGCAGCGTTGGGTCCGCAATCGAGCCAGAAAGGGTGGCCGCCCGCGGCGAGATGAGCCCTGAGCTCTGCAAAGGTAACGCCGGGCTCAACCAGCGCCGTGGCCGAGCCCGGGTCCAGCGCCAGGATCTGCTTCATGTCTGACAGATCGACGAACACGCCGGGTCTGTCCGGGTGTCCCGCACTCGCGCCGCTGCCGCTCACGGACAGCGTGCGCCAGATAGACCAGCCGCCTTCCGCAGTACAGCGCACCAAGTGCTGCAGTTGAGCACTGTCGGCGGGTCGGGTGTAGACGGCAGGTTTCGCCGCGGCGGGTACTTCCGGCCCGAAAACCGCCTCAAAGAACTGTGTTTGCACGGGCGTCACAACCCCGACCGTGAGAGTCCCGGGGCCGGCTGCAGCGCGCCGGATGAATTCCTCGGCAGTGATGGGTGAGCTCATGAGTGGTTCACTGAGCGGCGGCAGCCACGTAGGCCGCCACGGCGTCGATTTCCCGAGAGTTCAGCTCTGTCGGGCGGAAGGGCGGCATCATCATCAGGCCATTGCGTATCACGGCGGCGACGTAGGCGGGCGTCAGATTGGCGCGTTCCACGAGCACTGCCGACACAGGACCTGGACGACGTGCCAGGCGCATGGTGCCGGGATGGCCTTCGCCGCCAGCGTGACAGGCCGAGCAGTGCTTGGTGTAAAGCTCGGCCCCGTCGGGGGACTTGGCCACGGGCATGGTGCTCTCCTGCGCAGGGGGCGTGGCGGAGGCCCCTGCCGGCGGCGCCGACGTGTCTTCGCCGCAGCCCGCCAGGAGCAGGGCAAGGCCGCAGCCTGTCAGCCATCGGGTCAACATCAGCTGGCTGCGCTGCCGGGCCAGATCCCGGACTTGCCGGGTGCCAGGATCCCGTCCGGATCGAGCGCGTTTTTGAGCGCGCCGGTCGTCCGCGCCAGCGCGCCGTGGCCCCAGTCGTAGGTCCCGGCTATCGCGACCATGTAGTCAAGATGCGTGCGGTATTCGCCGTAGCCAGCCCGGGTAGCTTCATCGATCAGGGCGTCGAACAGCGCGCGCACTGCGCGCTTGTTATCCGGATCGGTGCGGTCAAAGACCAGCATGAGGATGTGATGCATATCGCGCCAGCCAACCAGAAACTCGCCGATATAGTCGAAACCGTGCGCATGGCAGAGGTCGCGCATGATATGAAACTGAGCCAGCGCACCCTCTCCGGTGACCGGCGAGATGGGCGAAAAGTCGATATGCGCACCGGCCCCGACCCAGTTGAGCAGGCTGTATTCGGTCATGTTGGGGATGCCGCGCATCAGCTTTGCCCGGTACTCGAATGCGGGATCGTGCTGGCGCTCGTCGGCGGTATAAAACCTGGCGCCGGGCACCGCGCCGAGGTGCTCCTGGATGACCTTCCAGTCATTGTCCATCACGCGTTCCGGACCGTACTGGGCGGCGTAGAAGTTCCAGTTGCCAATCTTGAGATCTGCTGCCATGCGCCGCCGCGCACTGTCCGGCATGGGGCCGGGACCCTCGTGATAGTCCGCCCGGGTCACCTTCACCGCCGCCTCCCAGATCAGGCCGACCGTGGTCGCGGCGTTCGGGATCAGCATGTTCAGCTTGAGCGGGCGAATGGCTTCCGTGATCGCGTGGATATCGTCCTCTTCAGGGAAGGTCACCATGTAGGGCCGGTAGCCTGGCGGTTCTGGCATGAGCCAGATCCCGATCTGCGTGATGATGCCGAGATTGGACTGGGTGAACAGACCATCGACCCAGGGGCCCTGGCCGTAACGGTACAGGTGCTGGGCGCGGGCGCCAGGGACACTGCCCAGAGCGGTATCGACGACGGTGCCATCTGCAAGCACGACCTGCATGCCGCACTGGGCCATGAAGTGTTCGCCGTACGGGGTGTAGCCGGCGCCCCGGTCCGCGAGGTTCCCGAGCACCCCGCCCCAGCCGGGGGCAGCGGGATCGAGCCACAGCTTGAGCCCGCGTTCCTGGATGTACCGATAAAGGTCGAAGTAGCTCACGCCGGGTTCGACCACGGCGTAAGCATGCCGCTCGTTGACCTCGATGATGCGGTTCATGCGTTTCAGATCGAGCGTCAGCGCGCCGGGCTGACGCGGCGCAGCGCCGCCATAGCCGAAATTACGGCCGGTGGAGACTGGCCACAGCGGGATACGGTACTGCCGCGCGACGGCCAGGACACCCTGGATCTGTTTGACGTCCAGCGGCGCGACAGCGGCGGCTGGGCCGGTTGCTGCAACCTCGCGCGTCGAATACGCATCGCGGTAGCTGTCGAGCCCGGCATCGCTGTCGCGGATCACCCACTCACGGCCGACGACCTCGGCCATCGCTTCCAGGGCGGCGTTGAAATCGGCGGCAGCAACGATATTCGGGGCGTTCACGCGCGGCTCCAGACCCAGGAGCTGAGGTGAGCCGGCGGCGTCGGCGAAGGTGTCGCGTGCGCTACGGTCCGGGTCGCAGCCTCGCCCCCGGCGCGTACCAGCGCTGGGAATATGTCGACCAGCGCCGTCAGCCAGGCATCGCCTGAAACTTTGACTGTCTCTGCGAAGGTGTCGAGTGCAGCCTGCGCACCGCTCAGGCGGTGTTCGAGCATGCCGCCTGCCAGGCGGTGACTGCCTGAATAACAGGCGATAAAACCGGCGGGTCGGAGAATGCTGCCGAACAGAAACGCGTCAGAGTCGCGGGTCACGCCGGCTATGGCGGTGAAGTCTTCGGTGTCGAGCAGTGCCTGAACAGTCAGCAGGCCATGGGCAGGATCGCAGTTCAGCGGCAGACACGGCCCGCAGCTGTCGGGTAGAAGTGCTCGGCAGCGGAAGTCGGCCACAATCGGCAGAGATGAATGCCTCCCGCCGGACGGCAACGCAAAGGCCGGTAGTGAAGTGACCAGGGCTGTGTGAAACAGAAAGGCACGTCGAGTTGTCATGAATGGCGTGTGACCTCTGACGCCTGCGTCCAGGAGGGCTTTTCGGGCCCGGGGGCGCAGTCTCTCAGTATTTGACGCCGGCAGAAACCCCTCGGCGGTGTCTGCACTTCAGCAGGAGAGCGCGTGCGCTGCACGGTCGGCGCTGCCGTCAGTCGGATCCGCTTCAGGGCGGCACGAT
>Ga0181582_10005751_pt1 | contig 9999 bp, 8 predicted proteins | sample 071ome_32_FD_132438 | JGI IMG/M metagenome (GOLD analysis project Ga0181582, IMG submission 132438) | Coastal salt marsh microbial communities from the Groves Creek Marsh, Skidaway Island, Georgia - 071405AT metaG (megahit assembly) | ecosystem: Environmental > Aquatic > Marine > Intertidal zone... | reverse complement strand
ATTTTCTTGGGCGTTGGTTGCGCTTACCTGTTCAGCCTGTGCGCGCTGTTGGCGCCCGGTTGGTTTCCGACCGCAATGCGGACAAAGGAAGGCGGCGTTGGCGTTTATTTCGAAGCGTCAGCCGTGATCATCACGCTGATTCTGCTCGGCCAGGTGCTGGAACTCCGCGCGCGTGCGCGAACGGGGAGCGCACTGCGCGCGCTGCTGGAGCTCGCGCCCCTGTCTGCGCTGCGACTTGAGGACGACGGCGCCGAGCGCGAGGTGGCACTCGATCAGGTGCAGCCCGGTGACCGGCTGCGTGTGCGCCCCGGGGGCAAAGTCCCGCTGGACGGCGTGCTCCTCGACGGTAGCAGTCACATAGACGAATCCATGCTGACCGGCGAAGCCGCGCCGGTGCCGAAAGCATGCGGCGACCGGGTCATCGGCGGCACCGTTAACGCGCACGGCAGTTTCGTCATGCGCGTTGAGCAGGTCGGCGCGAACACCCTGCTGGCGCGCATCGTGCAGCTGGTCGCGGACGCGCAACGCTCGCGGGCGCCGGTGCAGCAGCTGGCCGACCGTGTGGCCGGAGTTTTCGTGCCGGCGGTGGTGATCTGCGCACTGCTGGCTGCTGCGCTCTGGTTGGGGTTCGGACCCGAGCCGCGCCTGGCGTTCGCTTTGGTCAGTGCCGTATCGGTACTCATCATTGCCTGTCCGTGCGCGCTGGGCCTGGCTACCCCCATGTCGATCACGGTCGCTACCGGGCGGGCTGCGGGCGTGGGTGTGCTGTTCCGCAATGCCGAAACCTTCGAGCGCCTGCGCGAGGTCGACACCCTGGTGATCGACAAGACAGGCACCCTGACCACAGGGCGGCCGACCCTGCAGCACATCGAGACCGTCGCAGGTGCTGACGACAGCGAGCTGCTGGCGCTGGCGGCTGCGGTGGAGAGCAATAGCGAGCATCCGCTTGCGCGGGCGGTAGCGGCTGCGGCCAGTGAGCGTGCTGTGACTGTACCGAAGGCGCTGGATTTTTCAGCGCAGCCAGGACGCGGGGTGAGCGCGCGCGTCGGTAGCCAGCGTGTCGCGCTCGGTAATGCGCGCATGCTGACCCATCCTGATCCCGCGGTTCTGGCGTGCGGCGAGCGTCTCGCGCAGCAGGGTCATTCGCTGATCTACGTGGAAGTGGACGGCGAGACCCGCGGGGTGCTCGCGATTGCCGATGCGGTCAAGCCGGATGCGGCGCGGGCTGTCGCTGCTCTCGAGGACAGCGGTCTGGACGTGATAATGCTGAGCGGTGATCAGCACGTGGCAGCGCAGCAGGTCGCAGAGCAGGTCGGGATCGCAAAGGTGCATGCCGGGATGCTGCCGGATGAGAAGCTTGCGGTGATCAGCGAACTGCAGCGCGCCGGGCGTGTTGTGGCGATGGCTGGTGATGGCATCAATGACGCACCGGCGCTGGCGCAGGCCGACGTCGGCATCGCGATGGGCAACGGCACGGACATTGCGATGGAGAGCGCGGGGGTCACGCTGGTGAAAGGCGACCTGATGGGGATCGTGCGCGCGCGTCGACTGTCCATTGCAACGATGCGCAATATTCGTCAGAACCTGTTCTTCGCGTTCGTTTATAACGTCGCGGGCGTGCCCATCGCGGCCGGCGCGCTTTACCCGTGGTTCGGCGCGATGCTGAGCCCGATGTTTGCCGCCGCGGCGATGAGTCTGAGTTCCGTCTCCGTGATCGGGAACGCGCTGCGACTTGCGCGGGGACGGGTGTGAATCAGAACGCTGCCGCCACAACGACAGGTATATCGAACATGCTCGATAAGGACACGATTCAGATGCTCGCGGCACGACTCGAAGAAGCCGAGCGCAGCCGCACCCAGATCCCGCAGTTTTCGCTTGAATTCCCGTCGATGACAATCGAGGACGCTTATGCTGTGCAGCGCGCCTGGATGGCGCTCAAGTTTGCTGCCGGGCGACAGCTGCGCGGGCGTAAGATTGGCCTGACCTCGCGCGCCATGCAGCGCGCTTCCAACATCACCGAGCCTGATTACGGCGCTCTCCTCGACGACATGTTTTTCGAGTCGGGCAGCGAGATCCCGATGGCGCGATTCATTGAACCGCGCATTGAGGTTGAGCTGGCGTTCGTGCTGCAGCGTCGACTTGAAGGGGAGCACTGCTCGATTTTCGATGTGCTCAACGCGACCGATTACGTGATGCCGGCGCTCGAGATTATCGACGCCCGGATCCAGCGCACTGATCCGGTGAGTGGCGTGACGCGCAAGGTTTTCGACACCATTTCCGACAATGCCGCAGACGCCGGCGTGATTACCGGCGGTCGACCGGTACGCCCGCATGATATTGACCTGCGCTGGGCGGCGGCCGTGTTCTACCGCAACGGGGTGGTCGAGGAATCGGGCGTCGCGGCGGCGGTACTGAACCACCCGGCCAACGGAGTGGCGTGGCTGGCTCGGCGGCTTGCCCCCTACGGTGAAGCATTGGAACCCGGCCAGGTCATTCTCTCCGGGTCGTTTACCGGTCCGGTGTTCGCCCGCGCCGGTGATACGTTTCACGCGGATTACGGACCGCTGGGCGCCATCACCGCCCACTTCGCCTGAAGTCCATGGAGCTCAAGCAGAACCTTTTCAAACGTGCCCTGGCCGCCCGTCAGGTCCAGTTCGGGCTGTGGCAGGCGCTGGCGAACCCGGTGACCGCAGAGATCTGCGCTGCAGCTGGTTTTGACTGGCTGCTGTTTGACGGCGAGCACGGTCCTAACGACATTCCGGCGCTGCTTGCGCAGCTGCAGGCGGTGAGCGCTTATCAGACCCACGCGGTCGGCCGGGTCACTATTGGCGATACAGCCCTCATTAAGCAGTACCTTGATATCGGCTTTCAGACGCTGCTTGTGCCGCTGGTGGAAAGCGCGGAGCAGGCTGCCGCGCTGGTCCGCGCCTGTCGCTATCCGCCGGCTGGTGTGCGGGGCGTCGGCAGCGGTGTTGCCCGCGCGTCGGCGTTCAATCGGATCCCGGACTACCTGGCACGCGCCGACGGGGAGACCTGCCTGCTGGTGCAGGTCGAAACTGTTGAAGGTCTTGCCGCGCTCGACGCCATCGCGGCGACAGAGGGGGTCGACGGCGTGTTCATCGGTCCGGCCGACCTGGCAGCCGCACTGGGCCATCGCGGGCAGCCGGGGCACGCCGAGGTGCAGCAGGCGATTGCTGACGCGTTCCGACGGATCGCCGCGGCGGGCAAGCCCTCAGGCTGTCTCTCGGCGGATGAAACGCTGGCGCGTCGCTATCTGGAGCTCGGCTGCACCTTTCTTGCCGTGGGTACTGATATCGCGCTGCTCGCGCGCGGCTCAAGCGACCTCGCGCAGCGTTTCACGGGGGGTGCCCAGGGGGGCGGCACGGCGGACGGCAGCTACTGAGGCGGCAACGTCCGCCGCGCGGGGCGTCAGAATTTTTTCAGCTGGTGTCCGCCGGCAACGTATTCCTGCATCATCTCCAGAGCCCTTGGGTCGCTGCCGATCAGGGCCGCGAACAGGTCGCCTTCCTCGTCGACCCCATCAGCGGTGGTCTTGCCCCAGCTTGAGCGCAGCACCTGTTTGATCGCGGCCAGCGCTGCGGCCGGTTTGTCGAGAAATTCGCGCGCGATCTCGTGCGCCGCCGCCAGCACATCCCCCTCGATGTAGTGATGCACCAGCCCTTCGGCCGCAGCTTCCTGCGGGTGGAAGGTACGGCCGCGCAGGACCCATTCCAGCGCCTTGCCCGTGCCGACCAGGCGCGCCAGACGGGTGGTGCCTCCCGCGCCGGGCAGGATCCCGACGAGGATCTCCATCTGCCCGATGGTGTAGTCGCCGGGACCGGCGAGACGGATGTCGCAGGCCAGCGCCAGCTCACAGCCGCCACCGCCGCACCAGCCATTGATCGCCGCGATGGTTGGTTTGCGCGAGTTATCGATGTTTTCCCACAGCATGCGCAACGGCGTACGCGCGAAGCGGGGATCGGGCTGGCCGCGCTCGCGACGGGCTTTGAGCGCAGCCGTCATTTCGATGATCTCTTCGACCGAAAAATGCCTGATAAAGACGTCCGGCAGCCCGCCGGTGAACACGATGACGCGCACTGCTTCGTCATTTTCCAGCTGTTCAAAGATGGCGCTGGTCTGCGCCACCATGTCTGAGGTGAAAAAACCTTTCGGGGGATTGGTGAATGTGACGGTCGCGATGCCGTTCTCAATGGCGCAATCGACTGTACCCATGGTGTGGCGCTCCTGTGTTTGTATGAGTGGCGTATTCCGCCCGTGGGCAGCTGTCTGCGCGGGCGACAATGGTTGGCTCGGCTACCATACGGCAACGCCGGCGCGGCAGGGTAACCAGAAAACGGAGAGCGGAAGATGACGGTAGCGAATTGCTGGGATGATGCGACCGAGTATGACTTTGAGGCGATCAGCGACGGACTCAATCGCTACCTGCGGCTGAAGGCCATGCCGATCGGTATGAAGCGTTTCAGGACGGTAGCCGAGATGGAAGCTGTGCCGCGGATCCGCCGACCCGACCCGTCAGAAAAATTTGCGACCGACCAGATCGTGGGCCAATGCCGCTGGATCGGGTGGACCATCGGCATCACCATGGACAATCTCATGGGCGCCCAGTGCGGGGCTGTGATCGGACTGCATCCGCGCGACGAGGAATGGCTTTCGGGTGACCGCATGCACGGGGTGTGGTTCGGGACGCTCGAGGACAGTGCAGCGCATCAGGCGGCGATGAGCTGCGCCTCCTATGGTGACTACGCTGCCATGGCGGTCTCGCCGCTGACTTCCGGACGGCTCGACAATCCCGATATCTGTCTCATCTACGCCACCCCGGGACAGATGGTGACCCTGATCAACGGCCTCCAGTACACGGGTTACCGCAAGTACACCTTTACCGCCGTCGGGGAGAGCGCCTGCGCGGATTCCTGGGGACGTGCACTGGCAACTGGCGAACCTTCGGTGTCGATCCCCTGCTACGCCGAGCGGAAATTCGGCGGTGTGCAGGACGACGAACTGCTGATCGCGCTGCCGCCCAGCTATCTGCCCAAGCTGGTGGAGGGGCTCGCCGCACTGAGTCGCAACGGCCTGCGCTACCCGATCCCGAACCATGGGATCCAGAAATCGCCGCTCGACAGCATCGAGACGAGCTACGGCAAGAGCTGAGAGGCTTATTCCGAGGTAACAGATAAGGTGTCCCGCCTGGACCAGGTGGTGTGGCGCAAAACACCTGTACGAAAGTGCTATTGCTGCCGCGGCCCGGGCTGGTGAAACTCTGCGGCGCTGGTCCCGGCAGGGACGGCACGAACCGGCTGTCTTTCGGGGGGAGAGGCAGATGAGGGCGTCCTGGTGGAAAGCGCTGGCCAGCAGCACGCGATATCTATTAGCGGGAGCGAAAAGCTGCGCGCCCTGGCCCGGGAGATTGTCGGCCAGGCGCGGGGTGCAGCCAGTCGGACCAGCGCTGCCTAGCCGGCCGGGATTCAGTCGATCTGCTGCAGGAAACGCAGGATCAGCGCTGTCGTTTCCTCAGGCTTTTCGGCCTGCACCCAGTGCCCGGCGCCTTCGATCAGTTCAATAAACCGCAGGTCGTCGAAGTCGCGCGGGAAGTTTTCGCGCCATTCAGGGTCGTACAGCAGCACATCGTCCTCGGCACCGGCGGCGAATGCAGCCGGCTGACGGAACCGCGCTTCCGCCAGCTCGGGAACCGCATCGGCGCTGGTGGCAATGTTCCGATACCAGTTGCAGGGTCCGCGGAAGCCGCTCTCCCGATAGCTGGCGAGGTACACCTCGAAATCCTCCGGCGTGACCCACGCGGGCAGCGTCTCGCGCGCCGGCAGCGCGTCCAGCAGTCCCGAGTCACGCGGGAAACTTGTCTGGTTGATCCACGATCCCGGTGGGGATTCAGCGGACAGGCCGTAATAAAGCACCTTTAACGAGCGTTCGAGATCGCGCTCCAGTTCGGCCTCGACTACGCCCTCATCCTGCATGTAGCGCATGTACCAGAAGTTGTTCTCAAGTCCCGGCGGGTCGACCGTGTCCCTGGACATGCGCCAGAACGGCACCGATAAACCCATCACCGCGCGGCAGCGCCCGGCGTGAAGCAGGGCGGTGTACCAGGCCACCACACAGCCCCAGTCCTGTCCGACGACGATGTAATCCTCGTGGCCCAGCGCGCTCGCAAGGCCGTCAACATCGGCCGCGAGCGCGCGGATATTGTAGTCCGACACGGCGGGCGGCCTGCTGCTGCCGCCGAAGCCGCGCTGATCCGGCACCGCGACGCGGAAACCAGCCGCAGCAAGCGGATCGATCTGATGCCGCCACAGGTACCAGCACTGCGGCCAGCCGTGCAGCAGGATCACGAGCGGCCCGCTGCCTTCTATAACCGTATTGAGCTCTATGCCGTTGGTGGGCAGACGCTGGATAGTGCGGCTGTGCATGTCGGTATTCCTCGAAGGCCTCAAGGGAAGGGGAAGGCGCATCATAACGGGCCTGATTGACTCGAGCTGACGTTGACCTGGGCTCCCGACGTGGGCCACAGTGCGGCGCGCTGAAGGGCCCGCCAGCGGGCTCGTCCCAGCGGCACCGTGGCCCGGACGGGCCTCTCACGAGACCGAGGGAGATCACTATGGCCCGCATGCAGTTCGGCATCTTTCTGCCACCCCACCATGTTCCGACCAACTACAACCCCACCTTCGCTCTGCAGCAGGACATTGAGCTTGTGTGCCTGCTCGACCGCCTCGGCTACGACGAGGCCTGGTTTGGCGAACATCACTCGGGTGGCGTGGAGCTGATCAATGATCCGCTGATGTTCATCGCCCACGTCGCGCCGCAGACACGGCATCTGCGTCTGGGCTCCGGCGTGGTTTCATTGCCTTATCACAACCCGCTGTGGGTCGCCGATCGCCTGGCGCTGCTCGATCATCTGACCCGCGGCCGCGTCATGCTCGGCGTTGGCCCCGGGGCGCTGGCGAGCGATGCGGCCATGATCGGTATGGCCCCGCATCAACAGCGCGATGCGCTGGAGGAAGACATGGCCGTGCTCATGCATCTCCTGCGTAATCCGGAGCCGATCAGCGTGGAAACCGCACGCTACCGTCTGGTGGATGCGCGTCTGCAGCTTGATTTCTACCAGGACCCGCACCCGCCGGTCGTCGCCGCTGCGGTGGTATCACCATCGGGTCCACGTCTGGCCGGACGCTACGGCACCGGGCTGATTTCGATCGGTGCGACGATGAAAGCCGGCGTCGACGTGCTGGCGATGCACTGGGACGTGGTGGAGCAGCGCGCCGCGGAATTCGGCCAGACGGCGGATCGGCAGGCGTGGCGGGTAGTCGGGCTTATGCATCTCGCGCCGACGCGGGATCAGGCCCTGCGTGAAGTCAGGCATGGGATCCAGGCGTGGTGTGACTATCTGCAGCACACGGCAGCCGCACCGCAGATCACGGTGACGGGTAATTCGGTGGATGAATATATCGACTGGGCGCTCAGCACCGGCTCGGCAGTGATTGGCACGCCGAATGACGCCATCGAGCACATTGAAAGCATCGTCGAAATCTCGAACGGTGGTTTCGGGCACTACCTGCTGTTCGATCACAACTGGGCTGAGTACGCGCAGAAACAGCGGCACTACGAGCTTTTTGCGGAGTTCGTGATCCCGCATTTCAAGCGCACTAACCAGCGTATGCGGGCCAGCGAGGCGGCTCTGCGCGAGGTCCGCGACCCGCTGGCAGCAGAGCAGACGGCGGCCATCGAGGCCTTCCGCGAGCGTCACCTCAAGCCCTGAAAGCTGCCGTCAGCCTTGCCTGCGGCGCCAGGGCGCCGCAGGCAGCTATCCGCGGTGTGGGGTACCCTGCGTCCCCCGAAAACGGACAGCGAGAGTTTGATGAGCGGAATGTTGGCGAGTGATCCTGAAGCTGTGCGCGCGGTCGCACGGGCCTGTAACCGGTTTTACCGTGGCGTGGCACTGCTGCTGGCGCTGGGTCTGACGGCCTGCGCACAGTTCGGACCGCGCACCATCGAAGCCAGCCGCACAGACTACAACGTCGCTATGAGCCAGACCGAGAACGAGCAGATGCTGCTGAACCTCGTGCGTCTGCGGTATGGCGACCGGCCTTACTTCCTGGAGGTATCGGCGCTCAACACACAGTTCCTGATCGCGCCTTCGGCAGGTATTTCCTCGAGTTTTGATCTGGACGGCACGACGAATTACGGCATCGACGGGAAGTTCGCGTTTGAGGAGAAGCCCACGGTCACCTATACCCCGCTGCAGGGCGAAAAGTTCGTCAAGCGGGTGCTTTCCCGGGTGCCGCTCGACACGCTGCTCCTGCTCGACGCGAGCGGCTGGAAGACCTCACGCGTGCTGCGCTTGTGCGTTGAAACCATGAATTCGCTGGACAACGCCGCGAGCGCCTCCGGGCCGACGCCTTCCGCAGGGCCGGATGTGGCGGCGTTCCGCCGCGCGGTAAACCTGCTGACCGGTTTTCAGGAGAACAAGGCCGTGGCGCTCTTCCATACCGGCGACAGCGAGCGCGGAGGTTATGCCGTGCGCTTCGACGAACAGGTGCAGCAGGGGACCGATTTCCAGGAATTCGCACGACTGCTGCAGCTGGACCCAGCGCAGAAGCGCTACGCTCTCGGCGAGGCCTCTTTCGGCGGTGACAGCGACACCATCAGACTGGGGACGCGATCCTTTATGGGGGTCATGTATTTTCTTTCTAATGCTATCGAGATCCCGGCAGCAGATCGGGATGACGGCCGTGTCCGCCAGACCGCGGGCGCGGACGGGGGGGAGTTTGACTGGGACAGCGTCACAGGGGACCTGTTGCGGGTGAAATCACAGGAAACCCGCCCGGCGAGCGCCGCGGTCGCGGTGAACTACCGGGGGCACTGGTTCTACATTGATGACAGCGACATCGACTCCAAGTCGACCTTCGCCCTCCTCGGACAGCTGTTTGCGCTCCAGTCAGATGCCGATAAAACCGGCGCGCCGGTGTTGACGCTGCCGGTCGGCGGCTGAGCGGGCCTTGGCCGGCTCAGCGCGGACTCAGTCTGTCTTTTCGCCCTGCACGGCAAATATCGAGGTGTATCCGCCCGACCAGTCGGGTGCGACCGGCTGACGTCGGCCGCCGACGCTGAAGTGGCGCGGGCGAGTGCCGCGTACGAGCCGGTTGGCATACCGCCCCAGGCCGTTCGTGCCGACGCCCATCAGGGGGAAGGCGTCCGCCGCGTAGTAGGTCTGCAGCAGCAGCGGTCGCACCCGGGTCGAAAGATTCGGCGCTGAGCCGTGGACAACGCAGCAGTTATGCACCGTGATGGTCCCCGCCGGGCCCGTTGGATACACCGCGCGCTGCGTGTCGATGCCCGTCAGATCTGCCGCCGCGATGTGTCCGGTCCAGCGGCCGCTGGCATCGCAGAGATCGTACAGCGGTCCGCGGTGGGAACCGGGCACAAGACCCATTGGCCCCATGCTGTCATCCACATCTTCCAGGTAGATTCCAAGGGTCAGCGGTGAGTAATCCGTGTGCGGCCAGAACTGAATATCCTGATGCCAGTGCACCTGCTCGCCGCCTCCGCTCCATTTGAAATTGAGTTTGGAGTGGTGATAGCAGAAATCCGGGCCGAGCAGATCCTCGACCACATCAGCGATCGGGCTGTCGAACGCGAGCTGGCGATAGGTTGCGTGGTGATCGACCGGGAATGAAAGCCGCCTCAGGCGCGGAGCGGCCGCGGAATGGTCGGGCTCGAGGTCGAATTTTTCATTCGAGGCTGTGCACGTGCGACTCTCCTCCACGAAATCCGCGGTGGTCGCGCGCAGTCGCGCAAGCCACGCCGCGTCAAGAAAACCCGGCAGAGCAACGAAGCCGTCGCGGAAATAGGCTTCGCGCTGGGCGGCTGAAATCGCCCGTGTGGGGCGGCTTAAGATTTCGTCCTGGTTCATGCTGGCGTCTCCGGGAGTCCGGCGCTGCCGGGTAGGGAAGCGGGGTTCAACATCGTTGT
>Ga0181582_10005750_pt1 | contig 10002 bp, 5 predicted proteins | sample 071ome_32_FD_132438 | JGI IMG/M metagenome (GOLD analysis project Ga0181582, IMG submission 132438) | Coastal salt marsh microbial communities from the Groves Creek Marsh, Skidaway Island, Georgia - 071405AT metaG (megahit assembly) | ecosystem: Environmental > Aquatic > Marine > Intertidal zone... | reverse complement strand
GGCGGGACGCCCTGCATTAGATCGCGAGCGATCGGTCCATCACTGGGGCTGGATCAGCTTTATTTCAAAGTGGAGGGCTCCAATCCGACGGGATCCTATAAGGATCGATTCGCCGCTTTGGCCGTTTCGCGAATGTTGGAGCGGGGAGACCACACTTGCTTAGCCACTTCAAGCGGAAATACGGGCGCCGCGCTGGCAGCCTACTGCGCGGCGGCGGGATTGCGTTGCCGGATTGCCGTGGTCGAATCAGCGCCTACGGGGAAACTGCAGCAGATGATGGCCTATGGGGCCGAGGTGATCCGCGTGCGTGGCTTTGGTTTAGACGCGGGAATAACGACGGCGGTGTTTGATCGACTGAACGCTCTGGGGCAGAAACCGGGACATGCGTTGCAGATCAGCGCCTATGCTTACAGTCCGGAGGGAATGGAAGGGGTCGAGAGCATTGCATTCGAACTAGTGGAGGAGTTCGATGAAGGATGGGACTCCGTATTTTGCCCGGTGGGCGGTGGCGGTCTTGCCTTGGCAACAGCTCGCGGCTTTGCCAAGTCGGGCGATCAAAGCCCGGCGATCCACTGCGTTCAGCCAGCAGGCAATGACACGGTGGCCAGCGCTTTACGAAATGGCGAGGCGAAGGGCAGGGAGGTGGAGTGCTCCACGTCGATCAGCGGATTGCAGGTTGCCAGCGTCATCGACGGGGATGAGGTGATTAGCAAGTGCCGGGAAACGGGCGGTACGGGTCATCTTGTTGGCGATGAGGAGGTCTGGGAGATGCAGCGTCTATTGGCGCGGGAAGAAGGTGTCTTCAGCGAACCTGCGGGAGCGGTAGCCTTGGCGGGTTTGGCCAAGGCTGTCAAAAAGGGCGATGTTAATCGCGCCCAACGTATTGTTTGCTTGGTTACGGGGTCAGGCTTTAAGGATCCGGAATCGGTGCAACGGATTAATGCCGATCGTGCTTGTCCGATCGTTGAAGCGACTGATTTGTTTGTTTAGAGAGTGTTTATAGGTAGGGTCGCCGCTTGCGGCGACCCTACGTTGATAAAACCGATTTCATCTATCTATTCTCTCCGGATTTTTGGCAGGGAGGATCGTCCCAATCCTATGCGTCTGCTTGGGGACAAGCAGCCCTACCACTTGCCAGTTAGATCGTCTTTTCTAGACACCCTTTTTGGCATAAGGTAGCAGACGATTTCCGAGCGTCCAAATTGACTTAACTAAACTGAACGATCGTATCGTTCGGTGGCCCCCGGAGGTCGGTCGCTACCTAAATCAGCAACGAAGCAACAGCTCCGTCATTGTAAAGATTCATTGGCTCGTAAGGAAGGCAATCAAATCCACCATATCCGTCTCGCTGATCGCGCTTTCCAATCCCGGAGGCATGAGAGACTGGCCGTTTGTGGATAGGCGGGAAATTTCTTCCCGGGGAAACGTCTGTCGGGAACCGCCGGCGAATTTCATTTCCACTAGGGCCGACGTTTCCGCAGCGATAAGACCGCTCACGCTTTGCCCGTTTTGTAGTTCAATCGTGTAGGTGGCCCAACGTTCTTCAACTGCCCGGTTAGGATCGAGAATATCCGTCAATAGCGCCTCTTCAGGTTTGAAGCGAATATCGTCGAGGCTTGGGCCGACTTCCGTACCCAGGTTCTTTTTACGGTGGCACGCTACGCAAGCAGCCTCTTCGAAAACGAGGCGGCCTTTGGCCGCGTCGCCCTTTCCGTTTTGCAGAGCGTCTCGGTAGCGGTATATGACTTCCGCCCGATCTTCGTTAAGGGAGCCGAATAATTCCCGGGCTAGGGCTGCAATCTTCGGATCTTTTCTACGCGTCAGTGACCAGCGACGGAAAGCAGGCATAAGCGCTGGGTTGATCTCGCCAGCCTGCATGCGTTGCATCAGGCGATAAGCGGTGTCTTCCCTCGAGGAGAGGAATTCCAACGCTTCATGCAAGGCAGCTGGCCCTAGCTGGTTCCACTGTTCAAAATAGAAATCCGCAACCTGACGCCGGTTCAGGTTAGCTAGAAGGTGGCATGCTGCTCGCTGCATTTCAGGAGCTTCTTTCTGATCCACAAGGCGGGTCAACAGATCAAACTGAATGTTTGCGGGCTGCTCCCGCAAAAGGGGCAATAGTGCCATACGTTGTGGTAGTGGTAGCATTCGGTCCGCGGCACGTTCAGATACGGAATTGAGGAACGATTGCGCCGCAGAACTTAGATTGTCCTCAAGCGGACCGGCGGGTTGAGCCAGTAGGCCGGAAAGCGACTTAGCTAGAAGCGGTCCTCGTCGGATACCGGTCGACAAGCCTTCAGCCAGGGCCGCCCCAAGTTCTAGTTTGCTGGATTGGGCGATAGCTTGCAGTACTAGCAGGACGTCCTCCCATTCTCCCTTGGCCCCTGCCTCATTGGCTAAATCCCGCAACAGCTCCGGAGACGTTGGGCTTTTGCTATCTTTCAGCAAGCCGACAATCAGCCTGGCCGACCCCGGTTTTTTGGCTGACAAAACAGCTCGGCGTATCCAGGCATCCTTTACCTCGCTGTCGCGGAGCAAAGCCAGAAAGGTTTCATAAAGATCCTCGCTGGCGTACCCCAATTTTAAAGCGGCAAGATATGCCAGGCGGGGTGAGTTTCCCGTTGCTATCTTTTTCAGGGCATCCACATGCCGTTCCCCTTCCGCCAGGGCAATGGCGCTTTCCAGAAATCCTGGATCGGAATCAGCAAGGGCTCGGTCCAGATCGTCCACCGTCATCCGGCCAAGTCCCTGCAAAGTCCATAGAGCGTGTAGGCGTCCTTTTGGCGATGAAGAGGACCGTAGAAGCTGCCGAATAGCCGGCACTTCGTTTACCGCCTTTCTTTCAACCAGCAGCCGTTGGGCATTGCTTCTTTGCCACGCGTTAGGGTGTTCCAGAAGCTGGACCAACTGCGAATCATCGCTGGTAGGCACCTGTGGAATCTGAACGCTTTGGCCCTTGGGAGCCAAACGATAGATGCGTCCGTGGTCCAATCCGGCTCGCATGTAGTTGGTCTCTGTAAACAACTCAGGGAAAAAGATACTGTGATCGACGAAGCGGCGGTACATATCGCAGATGTAAAGGCCCCCATCCGGACCGGTCCTGATTTGCACTGGACGTGTCCACTCGTCGGACGAGGCGAGAAATTCGCGTTGGTCTCCAACGCGCTCGGCCCGGAAAGAGGCTCCGTGAGGAAACACTTTGCTGCGCGTGACCAATTGACCAGTTGGCTCGCAGACAAAAATGTTGCCCAATAGCTCAGGCATCAAATGCCCCCGGTAGACCCCCAATCCGCAGGCAGCTGTGTGGGTGCCGAGGTGAGCTGCAGCGGTGGTGTGGCTGACCCGTATCGGGTAGACTGGAGAAGCAGCAGGCTGAATGTCTTCATAGCCTTGGGTGATGCCAGCGGCTGGATTGCGTTCCAGGGTATTGGCTGGCATGACTGCGAAAATTATTGGATTCCGGTTGGTGGAAAAAAAGCGGCGGCCCCAATCATCAAAAGAAGCGCCGAACTGCCCCCGGCCGGTGACCCGGGTCACTTCCCTGGACCAGGGATCATAGCGCAGGTCCCAGCCACGTACTTCAAGCGCGGCATCCCTATCTCCATCCAGATAGATTTCCGAAGTATCCAAACCGTTGTTGAAGTGGATGGCGTTGTCTAAACCCCACCTGCCTGAAGAAACCTGAAGCTGGCTGTGTCTGGGATCATCCGAATGGAAAAGCGGTTCCGAATGATCGGCGCGCCCATCCCCGTTGGTGTCCTTGAGAAAAACGGTTGCGGTCCGGGTGGTGGCAATCAGGCCTCCGTGAAATGGGACCAGACCCTGAACATGGTCGAGACCATCCGCCCAGGTCAGAGCTTTATCCATACGGCCGTCACCATTTTCATCGGACAGAAGTCGAATCCTTGAAAGGAAGGGACCGGAAGCGGTGGGAACCGGGTAATCCCTCATCTCCGCAACGAACATCCGGCCATGCTCGTCCCATACGACATCTACTGGGTCGCTGACCAAGGGCTCGGCTGCGACCAGCTGCATTTCGTAATCCCCGTCGATGTGCCAGGCGTCCAGCGATTTCTGTGGAGACCAGGGCTCGCGGCGAGGAAGGAGGCTCTCACCGGTTTCGGAGGCCCCGGTATTGGTAGAGACTGCGGCCGGTTGGAAGACCTCGGTGAATTGCTCGATCGGCCATAGCTCAAATCGCCGGATCCAGCACTCGGCTCCACGGCTTTCGAGAGCGATGCGACCCGCCTCGCGCTGACTCTCGCCGGCTTGTTCGTCCACGGTGTGGCCATTCAGTCGCGTTAGAATCGTGCCTTTCTGGCAAATGATTTCCAGGCGGTTCCATTCCCCGACGGGCTTTTCCGTCGAGCCCAGAATACGGAATCCTCGAACGTCTTTCCAGTTTGGAGGAAAGTTGTCGTTTCCGATTTGCCCGACTGCTCCTTCGACGAGAAGGACATCTTCCCCAGTGAAGCGGTCTTCCTTGGCCGCGTGAAGAATCAAGCCCGTCGAACGGGCTCGGTCTACGCGTTCCCCGTAGGTGTGTTCGCCCCACCTGTACTCCAACACCAAATGGTAGTCTTGATAAGGTAACTGGGTTGTGAGTCGGCCTGAGCCCCTACCGGTGATGTGAAGGGGCCCGCCCGTTGTCCATCTCCAAGATTGCTGGTTTACCGCCTCCTCGAAGGAATCCGGGGAAAGTAAATCGATCCGCTTATCAGGAATCTCCCCGGTTGCGCCGACTGCCCAAAAAGATAGCAGGCTCAGAAATCGGAGGCTAATTCGGGTCTGCATGAGATCAGCGATTATCTAGCGAGAACTTGGGGTTCAGGATTGTCAACGCGGCCCCGTGGTCGCTGGCCTGTTCCGGTCTTCCCTCGGTCGCCCAATTCCGCCCGCGCCTTTTCCGCCAAAGCTTCCAGTCTTTGGACGATCTCCGGGTGCTCGGCTGCGCGGTTATGCTCGCTCCCGATGTCCTCAACGACGTTGAACAACAGTTTCTGAGTCGGTCCTGGTTGATTTGTCGGGTGATGGGGATGACGGATGGGGCTCTCGATTGACAGAAACAATTTCCAGGGTCCGGAGCGGACTGCCTGTAGCTGATCGCGCTGATAATAGTAAAAGGCGTCGTACGGCGAAACCGCGCCGGGCTCGTTGAATAATAAGGGCCTCATATCGTGGCCGTCGATGACCCGGTCCGTTGGGGGTTCGGTTCCTGCGAGGCGGGCGAAGGTGGGCAGCAGATCCATTGTAGTGGAAAGCTCATTGCAAATGGTTCCTGCGGGCACTTTTCCTGGCCACCAGAAAATGGCGGGAACTCGGAAAGCTCCCTCTGCGGTTGTGTAGCCGCGACCAAACAGCGGAGCGTTGGTGCCGCGGTAGGGGCTGTCCGGCCTTCGTGTCATTGGAGAGCCGTTGTCGGATGTCCAAAGGACCAATGTGTTTGCATCGAGCTTTAGCTCTACCAGCTTGTCCAGAATCTGGCCGACAGACCAATCGAGCTCTTCGATGGAATCCCCCCAGGGACCGGCCGCGGATTTTCCCTTAAACGCCTCGGACGCGTAGGGAACCAGGGTCGAGCCCGGCATGGCCTGTGGCATGTACAAGAAAAAGGGTTTGTCCTGATTGGCTTCGATAAAGCTGAGGGCTCGCTCGGTGTACCGTTTGGTGAGCGTATCCCGATCGGCCGGGGCTTCGACAACAGTTTCGTTTTCCATAAGCGGCAAAGGCGGCCAAACGCTGCCATCCGCATCCCAAGTACGGGCCACCATATCGTCCGAGTAAGGTATCCCGTAGTAGGAATCGAATCCCTGCCTGGTTGGCAAGAATTCTGGCTGGTCGCCCAAATGCCATTTTCCGATACAGGTGGTGGCATAGCCTCGCTTTTTCAGGATTTCCGCAACGGTGATTTCGTTCGGATTTAGGCCGTAAGGAGAAATAGGCCTGAGCACATGGTCGTCGCGCTCGTTCCAATGCATGCCGACCCGCTGGGCATAGGAACCGCTCATAGCCGAGGAGCGGGAAGGGGTACAAACTCCGGAGGTCACACAGAAATGCGTGAACTTGCGCCCCTCCGCTGCCATCCGGTTGAGTTGCGGCGTCTTGATAGTCTTGGCTCCAAACGGCTCGATGTCTCCGTACCCAAGGTTGTCGGCGTAGACGAAAATAATATTGGGAGGCTTTGACTCCGTCTGTTCGTCGGCTGATCCGGAACAGCCCGTGAGCAAAGTCAGAAAAAGCGGATTGAGGATAGCGAAGATTCTCCTGGAGAATGATTTCATGAGAGGCAGCTTTTTGGTTAGCTGGCAGCTTCGTTTGGCTTTGCCTGGCTGGCAAAGAAAAAGCGTGGAAGCAAAGCTAGCGCGACAAACGTGAAAACGATACGGGAAGGCCAAGTCTGGAGCGATGGTATCGAATTGCCTCACAGGTTTGTTAGGTCTGTGTCATTATTATTTCTGTAAATAAGAAAGCCACCAATCTTTACGCGTGCCCTTCAATTGCGCAAACCAGCGGCTCGAAACTGGCAAATTGGCTGATTGAGGAATGTTTAGTGGCCCTAGGCATATGTTTAGAAAGTATCCGCTTATTAGCGTCATTTTGAGGGCGCGAAAGAGAAATTCTGGCTCTGTTGCGGCTTGCAGGAGCGTTCCGCGCTCGACTACTATTTAAGATGACGCGTAAGATGGCTACGTGTTTGAGCCAAGTTTTCGAGCCTTGCTCGGTCTGGGCAGCCGTCTTTTGATGACGGGATGACTCGTCTCCTTCTCGCTATAGCCTCAGTCGCTGCACTCGGTCTTGCCAACGCCGCTGACCGCCCCAACATCATCTACATCTTGGCTGATGATCTCGGCTATGGAGACTTAGGTAGCTATGGTCAATCGACCTTGAAAACGCCTGCTTTGGACCGGATGGCTGCGGAAGGAATCCGCTTCACGCGTCACTATTCGGGATCGACAGTTTGCGCTCCTTCTCGAGCCGTCCTCATGACTGGTTTGCATACGGGCAATGTATCCGTGCGCGGAAACAGTAACGCTGCTCTCAAGGAGACTACTGTTGCGACGGTTTTGAAGAAGGAGGGTTATCGAACCGCTTGCGTGGGCAAGTGGGGCGTTGGGCATCCTCCGCCGTTAAACGATCCCAACAAGCATGGATTCGATCATTTTTATGGATACGTGAACATGTTCCATGCCCACAATTTCTATCCCTCCTTTCTCGTTCGCAATGGGAAAAAAGAGGTTTTAGGGAACACCCAGATCGAAGCTTTTCGAGAAGCTCCGCCTGGCAGAGAAGGCGTTGGCGTCTCGGAAGAGAAAATCGAATACGCTCCGGAGCTGATAACTCAAGATGCCTTGCGGTTTATTCGCGAGAATCATGAAAATCCTTTTTTCCTCTACTACGCGTTGAACATCCCTCACGCCAACAACGAGGGAGGGCGGTACGATCGAGGCATGGAAGTGCCCGACCATGGAGAATTCGCCAGCAAGCCCTGGCCGAAGCCTGAAAAGGGTTTCGCCACCATGATCAAGCGGATCGATGACGATGTCGCTTCTATCCTAGCCCAGTTAGAAGCGCTGGGGATCGACGACAATACCTTGGTTTTCTTTTCCAGTGACAATGGGCCACATCAAGAGGGCGGGCATCGGATGGAATTCTTCGATTCGAATGGGGATCGACGTGGCATGAAGCGCGACTTGTATGAGGGCGGTGTACGCGTGCCCTTGATCGCTCGTTGGCCTGGTAAAATAGCAGGAGGACGGGTTGTCGACGATATCACCGCTTTTCAGGATTTGATGCCCACGCTATGCGAGTTGATCGATGTCAAAGCTCCCGAGAACGATGGGATTTCCATGCTCCCGCTCCTGCTCGACCCCTCCCATTCGACAGGTGACCGTAGCCTGTATTGGGAATTTGGAGAAAGAGGAGGCAAACAGGCGATTCTGAAAAACGAATGGAAACTGATTCGCCTAGGGATCGAAGAGCCCGTTTACGAGCTGTACAATGTAATCGAAGACATTTCAGAGAGCAGCAACGTGATTAGCCAGTTTCCCGAGATCGCTAGCTCCCTAAAAAAGCAACTGGAAGCCACCCGAGACAGCGAAAGCGTGTTCTACCGGAAGTAAATGGAATCGTGAATTGTAAAAGTAAAATCAACGCTAAGGTAAATTTAACGCTGAGTATTACGACTTATATTAACACAGTTCTCCAAAAATATTGAATACAAAAATCATAGTCATCGTTGGACCAACCAGCACCGGAAAAACCGAATTAGCAAAAGCCCTACAAGAGTCACTTCTCCCAAAAGTCTGGCTTCATTTTTCAGTGGACAGCTTGATCTACTCGCTTCCAGATTCCGTGTTGGCAATATGCAACAACGATGACGATTGGGCGGGGGTAGATGGACCGCTTCTCTTCCGATCAGCAATTTCCTGCCTTAGGACCCTAGCTCTAGAGGGGATCTCAGTCATTTTCGACTTGGTCATTCCAAACGAAAAGAAAACCAAAGAATTAGATGAGACCTTAGCTGGCCTTGATGCACTGATAGTCGAACTCACCTGTGACTGGGAAGAGATAAAGAAAAGAACCATTGGTAGGGGTGATCGCACGATTACCGAAGCAGAACGAAGCTTTAACACGAAGTTCAAAACGCTCAGGGTAGATGTAACCTTCGATACGACTCGGGCCTCACCCTCTGAGATTTCTGATCAGGTCAGATCATTGCTGAGGGACAAAATAGGAGAACAATACAGTGCTGGCAACGTTGGCTAATGCCGCCGACGCCTGACTTTAGCGTTGCCATGCCCCCGAGTAAAAAAGACCAAATTAGGACTTTGCTAAAAGGTATCGAAACCGGTGACCCGAAAGCGGTGGAAGTTGTCAATGAGGCGAAGTATATTCAGCGCAATCGCTTGACCAAGGAAGGGAATATTGGGCTGGCTGAACTTTTCAAGCGATTGGCCAAGACCTCGCCCAAAGTGGAGGTCGTTCGCGCCTTCGAGGACGGCGACTTCGTTTTCGCCCACACCGACTACGATTTCAATGTGGTGGAGATTGGTTTTGAGGTTTTCCGGTTCGAAGACGGTAAAGCCGTGGAGCACTGGGACAATTTGCAGAGCGAGCCCGATGGGCCGAACGAGTCGGGGCATACCATGATCGATGGAGCAACTGAAGCGGAGGGCCTTGAACTGATAGAAGCGAACCGAATTTTCGTCAGAGACTTTATCACAAAAGTTTTGATGGAACGGAATTTCGATCAACTTGGTCGCTATGTAAGTTCAAGTGAATACACTGAGAGCAATCCAAATATGAAGGATGGGTTGGATGCTTTGCGGCGGAATCTTGCCAACAGTCGGGGGGAGCGGACGTACGATAGCATCCATCGTATTTTGGCTGAAGGGAATTTCGTTTTATGTGTTAGTGAAGGATCGCTGAGCGGCGTTCACTCTTCGTTTTACGATCTCTTTCGATTGGCGAATAGGAAGATCGAGGAACATTGGGATACGACTGAAGAAGTGCCTCCACGGTCCGAATGGTTAAACGAAAATGGGAAGTTTTAGTTTCCTGCGTTCAAAACATTGACTTCGGAATGTTGGATACAGAGACCGTACTATCCTTTTCGATTGCCTCGATCGCTTTGTGTCTGGCTCCGGGTCCGGACAATCTTTTCGTGCTATCTCAATCCGCAACCCATGGTCGATCGGCCGGATTTTACGTGACGGCCGGCCTCTGCACGGGATTGCTATTCCATACGGCCGCTGTTGTTTTGGGTCTAGCGGCCCTATTGCAAGCGTCGGCTGTCGCCTTAACGATCGTTAAATCAATCGGGGTGTGCTATCTTATCTTCCTCGCTTGGAAAGCATTAGCGGCCAAGGCTCAGGGACTGGAAACTCCCGTTGGATCATCTAAAGGAGGATTCTATCGCCGGGGAGTTATCATGAATGTGACCAATCCAAAGGTATCGATTTTCTTTTTGGCCTTCCTGCCTCAATTCGTGAATGTCGGGAG
>Ga0181582_10005746_pt1 | contig 10006 bp, 6 predicted proteins | sample 071ome_32_FD_132438 | JGI IMG/M metagenome (GOLD analysis project Ga0181582, IMG submission 132438) | Coastal salt marsh microbial communities from the Groves Creek Marsh, Skidaway Island, Georgia - 071405AT metaG (megahit assembly) | ecosystem: Environmental > Aquatic > Marine > Intertidal zone... | reverse complement strand
TGGGGGGGGGTGTGGTGGGTGTCTTTCACTAGCCCTTCCGCGGGGAGGGCAACAACCCCCGTGCCGGGGGGGGAGAGGGGGGCTCCCCCCCCACAAGTGTCTGGGGGGGGGGGGGGGGGGGTCGGTTGCCGGACGCACGCCGCCCCGGACCTCGAGGGGGGTGACCCGGCTGGAAAAGGGGACGAAACCGTATTTCCGTGAAACAGCCTCATTAGATCTCAGGGAAGACCATATGGAGAGGGCGCAGCGCAGCGCGAACGGGGGGACGGCATCCCGAGCTGAGATAAGGCACCCCCTCCGGGCGGGGGGGGGCATGGCTCCACGGGAGGCAGGTTGTAGAGATCGCCGTGGGTTGAGGCGGACCCTAGACGGAGAGCGCCGGAAGGCGGGGCAACGGACCTGCGCTCGGGGGTTGACCCGCTCCGAGTACTCGCGAGTGTCTCGCACCAAGGACGCGAGGGGAGCCGACGGGGGCTATCGTAGGTGGGCGAGGGGAACGATCTCGGGATCCTCTGGTGGCAGAGCGCCAGAAGGGGACGGGGGGGGAGCAAAAGCGCACCAACTTCCTCGGAAAGCGCCAGGGAGGGTCAGGGCTCTCGTCTTGCGACCCCGATTACCAGCTCGTGGGATTTTTCTTTCACGGAGATGCCAAGAAACCCGCTATCATTGGAAAAAAAACTCGACAGTACCGAAGATCGGGAGGTTTCCCCTCCGACACGCTGGGCTGGACCACACTTAAAGGAGGTTCGCCCCTTAAGGTGAATTCAGCCACAAGGGCGCCGAATCTCGCACCGATTCGGTTCCTGTGGGTCGATTCTGCAACAAGTTACTATATTATGCGAGAAAATTGCGAGAAGATCCCGTCGGAAGGGGGTACCGGGGGCCGACGAAGGCCCGACGAAGGCTCACCTACGGCTCGGTTGGGGAGCTCTTTACGCGAGCCAGGCGCTGTTAACGGGATGGATGGGGGGAACTGTTGCGGGGGCCGGGGCGGCGGGCATCCCCAAGGAGGTGGGCGGACGGGCCAGGTCCAATCTCGGTGCTCCCCCTGCAAGGCTGCCGTGCCAAGCGTGCGCGGGCACTCAGCAGGCTCAGCAGCTGGGGTGCCCCGGGTCGGCGGGGTCGGCCGGGCCGGCGGGAGGCAGGAACATCGCGCCCTGGAGGTGCATTTAGAGTTCCCGGTCGAGGCGCGCCTTCGAGGCCTCACCTGGCGACGTCGTACGTGTGGAGGTGCAGGTGGGGAGGCGAGAGGGCGTGCTCCGTTGCACCCCGGCAGGGTACCAACACCCCAGGTCTGCGCGTGGGAGCAGCACCGGCTCCCCGCAGCTTCCCGGGGCGCTCGGACAGGGTGTCCAGCTCCTCGGCCCGCGGTCGACAGCGCAGGGCTCTGCCGGCAGGTCTCCCGGCATCGCCTTCTGGCGGGAGCAGGGTGGCGAGCCACCGGCGGGGGGTGGGTCCGGCAGGCTCAGGGGTATGCCCGAGCGTCCGATGCGCGCGGCTAGGGGGCTCCCGCCTGCCGCTCCCTATGAGCGCCGGGGCCCCGCCTCGGCCGCCAGACCGCGACGCAAGCACCGAGTGGAAGTCTGGACACTCCTGAGCAGTCTCCTCTTGCCGCGTCAACCGTAATCCCCACCACGCCGCTCACAGCAGGAGCTGGATCTTAAGAGCTCATAATCGTTCGACTGTCACTGGGTTTGGATCAGCCAAGATGATCGCCCGGAGCGCTTTGTCCTCTGTGAGGGTGGGCCTCATGAAGGGTGAGCTCCTTGGCGGCCGCAATGCTCACCATCATCTGCGATTTTCCTACGTACATGCTACCACAGGGACGTGTATGGCGATATACGGTCCGTGTATCCTATAAAAACGTGCGAGATAACACCATCGGGGCCGCGGCGGCCTCGATAAGCGCTTCTGTGGCCCATGCACTTCTCCTCCGCTCCGGCTAAGGAAAGGGGCGCGGTGGAGAACGCTCTGGTGTAACCGCACCAATTTGTGCCACTTACGCAGCCTGTAATGCTAGAAAGGCGGCTGCGCCCGCCCAGGTCGCCCGCGGCATGGTCCCCCAGGTGCAGCGTGTCCCCCGGACTGCTTGCTCCGCTGCGGCAACCGCTGCGCCCGTCACTGTGAAGAAGGAGGAGGTGATCACGGTGAGTGTTGGTGCGAAATCGGCATCGGACTGCATATCGTGCCCCAGAAACCCTCGGGCGCCCTCGCGCAGCCGGTCTTCAGCCACAGCTCGAGGGCCTCGCCCCCACCCCCCGCGACATCCTCCACGCCACTCTCGTGCCAGCACTGCCCACACACCTCATTCTCACGAGAAATTCCTCCGTCCAAGTTGTACTAGAAAATCGCGACAACGAGTGTAATACGTGGCAGAGAAGGACCGGCGCGAGCAGCTGAAGCCGGGGGCCTCCGCCCGCCCCCCCAGCCCCTGTGGTCCTCCCCCCACCCCGGAGCCCCCCCCCCCTCCCGCAGGGCCACCCCAACAATAACGTGACCGAGTCCATCTACGAGCGCATGGGCCGCAACCTGCACCTCACCCCGAACCACCCCCTTAACATTATCCGCACCGAGATCTACAAGTACTTCGACGACAACCACCCGGGCGTCTTCAACAAGTTCGACACGTACGCCCCGATTGTGCCCATCACGGCCAACTTCGACGAGGTGCTCGTGCCGGAGGATCACGTGTCCCGCAGCTCCAACGACACGTACTACGTCGACGACAAGTCGGTCCTCCGCTGCCACACCTCGGCCCACCAGGCGCAGACCCTGCGCACGGGTGAGACGGCCTTCCTCGTGACGGGCGACGTGTACCGCCGCGACACGATCGACGCGACGCACTACCCCGTGTTCCACCAGATGGAGGGGGTGCGCGTGTTCACTAAGGAGGAGTGGGAGGCCGCTGGGTACGACGACGGCACCAAGTTCTGCGACGAGGAGCTCAAGAAGGCGCTCGAGGGCCTTGCCAAGCACCTCTTCGGGGACGTCGAGATGCGGTGGGTGGACGCCTACTTCCCCTTCACTGAGCCCTCCGCGGAGCTCGAGATCTTCTACGGCGGTGACTGGCTCGAGGTCCTCGGGTGCGGCGTCATGGAGAAGCAGATCCTCGATGCCAACGGGCGCGACTCGGCGACGCACCGCGCCTGGGCCTTCGGCCTGGGCCTTGAGCGCCTGGCCATGGTGCTGTTCGAGATCCCCGACATCCGCCTCTTCTGGTCCAACGACGAGCGTTTCACGTCGCAGTTCAAGGACGGCGACAAGCTTGGCGCCACCAAGTTCAAGCCCTACTCAAAGTTCCCCCCGTGCTACAAGGATGTGGCCTTCTGGATCTCGGAGCAGTTCACTGAGAACAACCTCTGCGAGGTGGTCCGCGGGGAGGGCGGGGACCTGGTGGAGGAGGTGAAGCTCATCGATGAGTTCACGAACGGGAAGACGGGCAAGACATCCAACTGCTTCCGCATCACGTACCGTTCAATGGAGCGGTCCCTGACGGACGATGAGATCAACGCCATCCAGGAGAACGTGCGGAGCAAGATCGCCTCGGACCTCGGCGTCGAGCTCCGGTGACGCTCGCTTCGCGTGGAAGACGTGCGTACCCCTCTTCCCGACGGTTTGAAAATGGGGACTCTAAACTCTCGTGCCCCGTCGCCACTGCGGTGGCTGTCAAACCAGGCGGAGGTTTGACCGTCCGTTCCTACTCTTTCTACATTCTCACGCACGCCGCACCTCGGGCCAGGGCGTTTAGCCGCCGGACGGGTAGGAGGTGGGGCGGGAGGTCGTGTGGATGAGGTCGGCCGGGAACACGTCGTGGCCCTTGGGGTAGAGGACGTTGGTCTTGCCCGAGAGGTACCTGTTGATCATCTTCTGCGTAGAGTAGTTGAACCCGTCCTGGGGCTGCACGCGCTTGTTCTCCGTCCGGCACTGGTTCACGCTGGCCCGCACCTTGCCGGCGAGCACCTTGCCGAGCTCCACCCCCCACTGGTCGAACGAGTTGACCCCCCAGACGAAGCCCTGCGTGGCCACGCGGTGCTCGTAGAGGGCCAGGAGCTGCCCGACCGTGTACGCGTCGAGCTTGTTGAGGAGGATGGACACGGACGGGCGGTTACCCGTGAAGGTCTTGTGGGGGATGAGGTGCTCGGGGACGTTCTCGGCCTTGAGCTCGACCGCCGACTTGCCGAAGGCGAGGGCGTCTGCCTGGGCGAAGAAGTTGCACATGAGCTCGTCGTGGTTGGACACGACCTCGCCGCGCAGGTACACCGACTGCTGCGACCGGATCACGCCGATGAAGTCGCACGGGATGATGCGGCCCTGGTGGATGAGCTGGTAGAAGGAGTGCTGGCCGTTGGTTCCGGGCTCGCCAAAGTCGATCTCGCCCGCCTCGAAGGGGAGGGGGTTGCCGGCGATGTCCACGCCCTTCCCGTTAGACTCCATCGAGACCTGCTGGATGTGCGCGGGGAGCTTGGCGAGCGCCTGGCAGTAGGGCAGGATGGCCCGGGCGGGGTAGCCCAGGAAGGAGACGTTCCAGAGGGACATGAGGCCAAGGAGCACGGGGAGGTTGGACTCGAAGGGGGCTTCCTTGAAGTGCTTGTCGATGTCGTTGGCGCCCTTGAGGAACTCGAGCATGACGTCGAAGCCGTACTGGATCGACAGGGGGAGCATCCCGACGGCGGAGCACACCGAGTAGCGGCCGCCCACCCAGTCCCAGAACCCGAACGCGTTGTCCGGGTTGATCCCGAACTCCTTCACGAGCTTGAGGTTGGTGGACACGGCAACCATGTGCTTGGCGACGGCGTCAGGGTGATTGTCCAGCTCCGACACGAGCCACGCGCGCGCCGTGCGGGCGTTGAGCATCGTCTCGGCCGTCGTGAACGTCTTGGAGATCACGATGAAGAGCGTCTCCTCGGCGTCGAGGCCGTTGAGGGCGCGGGCCACGTCGATGGGGTCCACGTTGGCGAGGAAGCGGAGGGACCGGTCGGCGGCCTCCTCGGCGGCCTCCTTGTCCGTGCGCAGGGCCGTGTGCACGAACAGGGGCCCAAGGAAGGACCCGCCGATCCCGATGGCCACCACGTTCTTCAGGGGCTTCCCCGTGACCCCCGTCCACTCGCCGTTCCGGATCTTCTCGGAGAACTCCTTGATCTGGTCGAGCACCTCCCACACGTCGGGCACCACGTTCTTCCCCTCCACCATGATGGTCTCGTCGCGCATGGCCCGCGTCGCCACGTGGAGGACAGCGCGGTCCTCCGTCGCGTTGATGTGCTCGCCGTTGAACATGGCGTCGATCTTCTGGCGCAGCCCGGCGGCGTTGGCGAGGTCGATCAGGTGCTTCATCGTGTCCTTGTTCATCCTGCGGAGCCCGGGGCGCTGGAATCGGGCGTCGCGGGGCGCGGGCGGGCGCGGTCGCGGGGGTGCTCGGACGGTCCGGGGTCGCCCAGGTTCCGGGGGGCACTGTGCGGGGGGGGCGTCCTTGTCGGCCCCGGCGCGCCCGCGGCCGCGCTCTCGCGGGGTCTTGTCTCACCTCTGGCGGGAAGCGTCCACGTAGACCCCGTTGTGCTCCTTGATGAGCGCGTCGACGCGGGACACATCGCCCATCATGTCCTTCAGGTGGGTGCCCTCGATGCCCTTGGCGTGGTCGACGAGGGTGGCCCACTCGTCCGTGTCAGCGATATTACCGGTCTTGGCCATCATGCGCTGCGGGGGCAGGGCAGGATCGGAGATCAGGTTCGGGGCTGGGGGGCGGGTGATTTCGAAGGCACATGCAGTTAGGCGAGGGGTCAAGCTGGGGTCGGGAGACCGGGGCGGGAGACCCCGCGGGCACGGCCGGGTTTCCAGAGGGAGAAGAGCGCACCTCGAGCTCGGGAGTCATGGCCCGGGCGGCGATGGAGGACTGCCTGCTGCTGCGCCCAGGGCTCCTGCGAACCAGTGGGGGGGGCTCGGCCTCGGTGAGGGGGCCGAGATCTCCTCGAGATATTTCCTCCGCGAGCGTGTCGGTGGCGCCCTTCCCCCGCGAAAGGGGACGGACAGGGCATGATGAGCGGGCGACCGCGTCAATGTCAGCGGAATAGCGGGCCACGTGCCTTGCGCGCCCCCCCCTGTTAGGGTTCGGTCGGCACGTGGGGCGGGGAGGGGGGTTTCGGAGCCGGATCTGGGGGGGCCGAGGGGCTCGAAGCGGGTTAACCCGTGATGAGGGGAAAGAAAAGGGGAATGCGGCACCGACACGATCTGGTACGGGAGAAATGAGCGCGGGGCCGCGGCGAAAACGACGGATGCCCGAGAAACTTACGGGGGCAGATCGGGCGGGTCCTGTTTCGACGGTTTCGGATGGCCGCGCGGCACGCAGGGGCGCGCGCGGCAAGGTAATCGCCTGGATACGCGACGGGACGTCCGATGATCCGGATATTCCGTCGCATCAGACGCCCATCGAACGGCGGTCGAGCGAGGAAGGGGGGGAAAACGTGCTTCCACAGAAGTTGAACGGCGCGTTCCCCGAAGGGACAGGCGGATGTCGCGAGATTCGGTCGCGAGCACCCTAGTCTCGCAATGTTCGACCCCCCGCATGGGTCCGCGGGGGATAGATGCTCTAGCGAGGGAGTCGCGTTCCTGGGGCCCGGGGATGAAGAAACGTGGAGAGAGAGACGCGTGGCAGAAAGCACCGCAGCCTCCTCTGCGGGTGTCGAGCATGTCGATAAAAAAGGATGCCAGGGAGGCCGATCCAGGTGTCGCGCCGGGGTTGCAGATTTGTCCCCGGAAAAGTTGGGGCATTCTTTCGCGATGCCATCGTTGGCGATCCGGGAACCGACCTGGCGTGGGTGCGCGGACCCGAGATGTTCTTGTGGAATACCTTGGGGCGAGAGGCAGACGAAGTGGTCTGGGTGTTCACGGAAAAAGTCACCCCGGCCCTTCCAATGATGGAGGAGGTGCTCGCCATTCTGAATACAATCCCCGGTCGATGAAGAACCGACAGGGCGAGTAGTGTAGATTGAAGTGTCCTTGACCAGGGGGTGGGGCCGGCGCTCTTGATTGTCTCCCCGTAGCCTCGAAAATGACCACGGAGCACGAACCCTGGGTGGATCGGACCGACCAGCCAGGGCCCCACCTCCGCATCTCACTCGAGTGAGGTACAGCGGGATCCAAATAGCATCGAGAGGCTCCACCGGGAGAGAAAAAAATCCACAGCAGGGTCCGCTCCAGCGCTTCATCAGGGACTGCGGCCTCCTTGAAGGAGAACCCGGGGACCATCGAGTCGTCTATCCAGTGCAGAGGCATGGCTGCATGTGAGTGCTCCGTATGGTCGCATTGATCCCTTATCGCGGCGAAAATGGTGATGTTGGCCTGGAAGATTCACCCTCTCCTCCTATCGGCGGCACGAGCATCCCAATGCCGGGTGCACGCCCGTCCCCTCCTCCATCACCCCCTTCATCCTCCTCCCCGGGGATTTGTACGGGCCACTTTCCCAAAAATCTTCCGCAAGTGTGTTAATCCGATACAAACACCCACCTATGACCTTCAGAAAGAAGCCTTCCTATCTCTACACTGCAGTCACGCCGGCGATGGCCCAGGCCCTCGCCCCCAAGGGGGTGGTCGGCGGGCGCACGCGCCGTTCCGTGTCCGTCGCGGCCGCTACTGCGCCCTCCACCTCTACGTACGAAGACGCGTTTGTGAGGTGAGGCGCACCTGCCCTTTGCTTCCGACCCGGCGCCGAGCGGTCAGCCCTCCTGTCTCTCGAACGGTCCCATCCCTTCCCTCTAACCCGGCGGGCTCCCTCCCGGCGCGCGCGGGGCCCCACCACGGGCCGCGCCAGGGCTCCGCGACCTCGACCGCGCCTTCCCCCCGCACCCTCCACCCCGCAGCAAGGTCATGGGCAACACCACGGGCGGCGCCCTGGGGGCCGCGGCCGATGCGGCTGCGGCGGCCCTGGCCACGACGCGGATGCCGACCACGCGCAACGAGTCCTTCCGCTTCACCGACCTTTCCCCCCTCGTCGGCGCCCCCATCGTGGCCCACGACAAGTTTGACGCCGACGCCAAGCAGATCTCGGTCCTCGCCCAGGTCGAGCGCCTTTCCCTCGAGGAGAGCCGGGGGGCCACGGCTGTCCTCGTCAACGGGCGCTTCGACGCCGACCTCTCGGACCTGTCGGCCGTCCCCGCGGGCGTCTTCGTCGGCCCGCTGTCGTCGGCCCCCGACGCCGCCAGGGCCTCGGTGGGGGCCCAGTCCGCCGCCCGCGGGGGCCCCTTCGCCACACTCAACACGGCAACGGCCGAGGACTGCCTCGTCGTCCACGTGCCCCGGGGCCGGGTGGTGGAGGTGCCCGTGCACGTCCTGTGCCTCTCGGCCGTGGCCGAGCAGGGCGTCGCCGCCGTGTCCCCCCGCGTTGCCGTGGTCGTCGAGGACGGGGGCATGGCCGAGCTGGTGGAGGAGTTCGCGCCCCTCGAGTGTGGGCGGGCGGGCGTGGCGGGGAGCTACTTTGTGAACAGCGTTGCCGAGGTGGCGCTGGGGGAGGGGGCGAGCCTGAGCCACCGGTACGTGGAGACGGACGGTGCCGACGCCACGCACGTGCGGGCCACGCTCGTGGAGCAGGCGGAGAAGAGCCTCTACAGCCTGACGGAGGTCCGACTGGGGGGTCGCCTGTCGCGGCACGACCTGGGGATCGCGCAGCTCGGAGAGAGCACGCGGACCGAGATGGGCCACTTCGTGCTCGTGGGGAAGGACCAGCTGCACGACCTCCACTCGTCCCTCCAGCTCGACCACCCCGAGGGCCAGGCAGACCAGCTTCACAAGTGCATCGTGGCGCATGCCGAGGGGCGCGGGGTGTTCGACGGCAACGTGCAGGTTAACCGGCTCGCGCAGCGCACGGACGCCGGGCAGCTGTCCCGGAACCTCCTCCTCGTCCCCAAGGCCACGGTCAACGTCAAGCCCAACCTCCAGATTGTCGCCGATGACGTCGTCTGCACCCACGGCTGCGCCGTGTCCGACCTGGACGACGACCAGGTTTTCTACTTCCTCTCGCGCGGGATCGACGAGGCCACGGCGCGCGCCTCCCTCGTCTACTCGTTCGGAATGGAGGTGGTGGGCCGCATCCGGCAAGAGGCGCTCCGGGAGCGCCTTGAGGCCGCCACCCGGGAGAGCCTCGACGCTTGCGCCAGCCTCTCGTGAAGGGCGCGGTGGGGGTAGCGGGGGGCCTCGCCCCGTTGAACCGAGCCGTCGGGACCCGCCCGCGACCGCCCGCCCGGCTACGGCCCCGCCCCCTCCCGGGGAGAGACCCCCCCGCCGTTGACCTCCCCGCCGTCGCCCGGGGAGGCGCAGTGTGCTGGGCGGAAGAAGCCCTCCACTTCGGTGAAGCTCATCTCCCGCTCCCTCCCGAACACCATCTGGACGAGGGGGTCACGTACGCGGCTCGCGAAGTCCCCCTCCACGGCCCCGTCCGCCAGCGCCGGGTCCGCCGGGGGCGGGCGCGACGCTCCTGTTGGGCCGCCCGCTGGGGCGCCGCCATCCTCGGCCTCGCCGGGGGCGTCCTTGGCGCTGCGGAGCTCTTCCAGGAGCAGCATCTGGACCCGGCGCCGGTGCGAGTCCGACTTGAGGTGCTCGATCGTGTCGCAGGCGCGCGAGAAGACGATGCCGCACACGTCGCAGCAGTACTTGGGATGGGAGCGAAGCATCCCGGAGAAGGGGTCGGCAAAGGGGGAACGGAGCTGCGACAGGCTCGGGGACGCCTGCACCCCCTTCCACGCGTTCCGGAAGTCGGCCGCCTCGCCCGTCCCGGAGAGCTCCCAGTTGAGCCGCGGGTGCAGCCGCTCCCCGGGCGTGGTCGACCTCGCCCCCGCCTCGGCCGGCCCGGCCCCGCCCCCCGCTGTCCCCTGCCCCTCGCCCTCCCCCCCCGGCCACGCCAGGCCCACCGACAGGCCGCTGCCCCGGCCCGTCCCCTTGGTCCTCCGGATGCGCAGCCCGACGTCGCTGCTGAGGGCCGCCTCACCCCCCAGCGCCGGGGTCAGCCCCTCGGCCCGCCCCT
>Ga0181582_10005743_pt1 | contig 10008 bp, 10 predicted proteins | sample 071ome_32_FD_132438 | JGI IMG/M metagenome (GOLD analysis project Ga0181582, IMG submission 132438) | Coastal salt marsh microbial communities from the Groves Creek Marsh, Skidaway Island, Georgia - 071405AT metaG (megahit assembly) | ecosystem: Environmental > Aquatic > Marine > Intertidal... | reverse complement strand
GTGATCGGGCAGTTGGAACGGAAGGCATTGGTGTAAAGCACTTCCTCGGTGACTTCCACGAACGGGGCATCGGGCGCCTCGGCCAGAATCGATGCATCCAGGGTGTAGTGCCTGATTTCCATGTCCTGGTCATCAAGACAGACGCCAGCAGGCTGATCCGGCAGCGGCAGGTTCTGTGAGAGAGCCAGCATGACTTCCACCGGGGCGCCGGCGGCTTCACTCAGGTCCTTGCGGATGATGCCAATAATCGCTTCGAGGCCGTTGAAGGACTCCATGTTCAGGGAGTTGAAGTACAGCTTCATGGATTTCGATTCGACAATGCAGGGAGAGTCGGCTGGAAGTATCAGCCGCCCTACCAGGGCAACCGGTTTGCCCTTGGGATCCAGGCATGACAGCTCGTAGGCATTCCACACATCGGCACCGTGAAACGGCAGGTTCTTCTCGTCTATGCCGAGGATGCCGCGGTTGTCCGCGCGCGGAATCGGCAAAAGGATTTCAGGGGCATACCTGTCCGGGGTCGCAATTGCCTTGCCTAAAGGGTTATCAGCCATGGGGAAAAATCAGTGCCTGAGGCCCCTGCCCCGGTGCAGCAGCCACAGGGAAAGAAAGAACAGCACTACTGTAAAGATCACCAGCATGGAAAAGGCAAACAGCACGTTGATGTCTGACACGCCCAGGATGCCGTAGCGGAAGGCATTGACCATATAAAAGATCGGATTGAGTTGGGAAATTGTTCTCCAGAAATCCGGCAACATGTCGATAGAATAGAACACCCCACCTAAGTAAATCAGGGGCGTGAGCACGAAGGTCGGAATGATCGAGATATCATCGAACTTGTTGGCAAAAATCGCATTGATAAAACCGCCCAGTGAAAACACGATGGACGACATCAGCACCACCATGAGGGTAATGAAAATGTTGTGCATGTGCAGGCCGCTGAAAAACAACGACATAATGGTCGCAATAACTCCTACCGCCAGCCCCCTGGCCACCCCGCCGATGACAAAACCTGACAGGATCACGTAGTTGGGTACGGGTGAGACCAGCAGCTCTTCAATACTGCGCTGGTATTTCTGGCTGAAAAAGGAAGAGACTACGTTGGCGTAGGAGTTATTGATTACAGCCATCATGATCAGCCCGGGCACGATGAATTCCATGTAGGTGTAGCCGTCCATGTCGCCGATGCGCCGGCCAATCAGATTGCCGAAGATCACGAAATAGAGGGAAATGGTGATGACCGGCGGCACGAGGGTCTGCACCCAGATGCGCAGGAAGCGCCTAACCTCTTTCCATACAATGGTGTTGAACGCGGTGATCTTATAATTAAACGGGGTATCGGACATCAGGCTTCTACCGTGATTGCGCTGGCCGCTTTGGCCTGGGGTTTCTTCAGCAGCGACAGAAACAACTGTTCAAGACGGTTCGACTTGTTGCGCATGCTTTTCACTTCAATTCCCAGCGACTGCAGCGCGGCAAAGACGTCGTTCAGGTTCTGGTGACTTTCCAGCCCCACTTCCAGGGTGCTAGCATCGAGCAGTTCACACCCGAATCCCTGCAGCACCGGCGCATTGTCCAGCTCGCCCCTGATATCCAGCACGAAATGCTCCTGGTGCAATTTTTTCAGCAGGTCCTTCATGCTCGTGTTCACGACGATTTCACCGGCATCGATCATGGCGATATTGCGGCAAAGGTTTTCGGCTTCCTCCAAGTAATGCGTGGTCAGCACGATGGTGGTGCCGTTGCGGTTAATTTCCTGCAGGAATTCCCAGGTGGAACGGCGCAGCTCGATATCAACACCGGCGGTGGGCTCATCCAGCAGCAGCAGGCGTGGCTCATGTACCAGGGCGCGTGCAATTAGAAGGCGCCGCTTCATACCGCCGGAGAGGTTGCGGGCCTGCTGTTGGTTCTTGTCCCACAGGCCCAGCTGGGTTAGGTATCTCTCCGCCCTTTCCTTGGCCAGCTTCATGGGCAGGCCGTAGTAGCCACCCTGGGTCACGACGATGTCGAAGACTTTCTCGAAGTGGTTGAAGTTCACTTCCTGCGGCACCAGGCCCAGCGAAAGCTTGGTTTCATAACTATTTGAGCCCACGTCCTTGCCGAACACCTGCACCAGGCCGCTGCTTTTTCTGACCAACGTGGAGAGCACCCCGATAGTGGTAGATTTGCCTGCACCGTTGGCGCCCAGCAGGGCAAAAAAGTCACCTTCCTGAACATCCAGGCTGATGCCTTTGAGTGCCTGGAAGCCGTTATCGTAGGTCTTGTGCAGGTCCTGAATACAAATTGCGGGTGTCATGCAGAAACATTTGGAAGAGTAAAATCTGCCTACCATTATAGCAAAAAGAAATCCTACACAGTTATCATCCACTCCCTCGACCGTCATGCACAGCCTTGCTAAAATCTTGGCCTTCTTTAAGAAGTAAATAGTTATGCCTCGCATCCTTTTCATACTAAGCATCATCTTTGCCGGCCAGCTGGCCCCTCTTATGCTGCGCCGAAACAAGCTGAAAAAATCACTGCGATCCGTCGAATTACACAATACACCGGACGCCTTTTAACATACCTGAAATCCCACACGGCAGCAGAAAAGATAGACCATGTTGAAAGAAACCCAAGCCAAGACCATGCTTGAAATGCAGGCCGCCATGAACGCCAAGGTGAACCCCCAGTGGGTGGAGGCGGCCTACCCCTACCTGCGGGCCGTCGTGATCGAGGGCGCCGAGGCCATCGAGCACCATGGCTGGAAATGGTGGAAAAAGCAGGACTGCGACCTCGAGCAGTTGCAGATGGAACTGGTGGATATCTGGCATTTCACGCTATCGCACCTGCTGTTGGAAACCGGCGGCGATAATACCGCCGCCCTTGCCAACCTTTTGACTCTGAAAAACGACAGTGCCACGGTGACCTTTGACGGGCAGTCTATCGCTATAAATAGCTTGGACGCCGTTTCAAAACTTGAGCTCTGCATCGGCCTGGCCTGTGCTAAGCGTGTCAGCATTCCCTTATTTGAGGCGCTGTTAGTAGACTGCGAGATGAACTGGAACGAACTGTTCTGCCAATATGTTGGTAAGAACGTGCTCAATTTCTTCCGTCAGGACCATGGATACAAGGATGGAACCTACCAGAAACTTTGGGATGGCAAAGAAGACAACGAACATCTGGTGGAGGCCATGGCCGAACTGGATTCAGACCACACCGAGTTCAGGAATTTACTCTACAAATCATTAAAGGAAAGGTACCAGCGAGCGACCAAACAGGAGGACGATCAGATCAAGCAACTTCAAGGGGCGCCAGTTGTTCCTCGTGAAAGTTAAAGTCGGGCAGAAGTTTGTCCTCCACGCTGCCTGCGGATAGCCTGTCTTACATCCAGTGCTAGAAGAAAGAGAAAATTGATTAGAATTAAAAAGCCCGCATGAGCGGGCTTTTTAATTGGAAGGCTTAAAGCCCAAATATGGGGTGGCTGATGGGGCTCGAACCCACGACAACCTGAGTCACAGTCAGGGGCTCTACCAACTGAGCTACAGCCACCATTACATTTACTCGTTTGTCTACCGTATCAGCCTACCTGTGACGTTTCCTTGGCTGATTTTCCTGCAAGACTAGCACAAAAATTGGTACGCCCGGCAGGACTCGAACCTGCTACCCTCGGCTTAGAAGGCCGATGCTCTATCCAGATGAGCTACGGGCGCTCTCATCAGGTTCCGCCACCCTACTGAAAAAAATCAGTACAAGCAAAAAATTGGTCGGGGTAGAGAGATTTGAACTCCCGACATCCTGCTCCCAAAGCAGGCGCGCTACCAGACTGCGCTATACCCCGAATTATCGATCTTCAAAGAAGGTGCGCATCATACTCATGCGTGTATATTTCGTCAATAAATTCTACCTTTTCAGGCCATTAAAACGGTTTATTACCGCTATTTCTCAAAGCGCCAGCTAGTTACGCCGTCCTTGTCTTCCAGAATGACGTTAAGCACTTGCAGCTCATCCCTAATCTGGTCCGCCATGGCCCAGTCCTTATCCGCTCGGGCGGTATTGCGCCTGGCAATCAGCTCCTCGATATACACTGTATCAATATTCTCAGATCCCTGCCGCAGGAACTCATCGGCGGGCAGCTGCAGCACACCCAGTACACTGCCAAGACTAATTAGCAGCGCTGAAAGCCCGGCAGCGGCGTCCGCATCATCCTGTTTGAGACGGTTGATTTCGCGGGCCAGGTCGAACAGTGCACCGATGGCCTCGGGAGTGTTGAAATCATCTTCCATGGCTGCGCGGAAGCTCTTTTCATAGACGGTATCCGCCTTTGGCGCAACTGCGCCCGCATCAATTCCTTTCAGAGCATTATAAAAACGCTCGAGCGCGGCCTGCGCTTGGGAAAGGTTGTCCTCGGAGTAATTGATGCCGCTGCGGTAGTGGCTGGAAATCAGAAAGTAGCGAATAACTTCCGGTGAATATTTTTCCAGCACCTCGCGGATGGTGAAAAAGTTACCAAGCGACTTGGACATTTTCTCATCATCGATGCGCAGCGGACCGTTGTGCATCCAATAGCGGGCAAAATCATTGCCCGTGGCACATTCAGACTGGGCAATCTCATTTTCATGGTGCGGAAAAATCAGGTCGCTGCCGCCGCCGTGGATATCAAACGTATCACCAAGGCATTTAGTGGACATAGCCGAACATTCAATATGCCAGCCCGGTCGACCAAAGCCCCAGGGCGAGTCCCAGCCTGGCTCTCCTTCTTTGGCGGCTTTCCACAACGCAAAGTCGCGGGCATCCTCTTTCGCCTCATCTACTTCCACGCGGGCGCCGGCGAGCATTTCGTCTAGGTTACGCTTGCTCAGCTTGGCGTAGTTCGAAAACTTGTTGACCGAGAAATACACATCGCCGTTAACGGCCGCATAGGCAAAACCTTTCTCCAACAGCGTGCCCACCATGTCGAGAATTTCCTGTATGTGCTTCGTGGCGCGGGGCTCGATATCAGGCGGCAGGATATTCAGCGCCTGCTCGTCCTCGTGCATGATGGTAATGAATTTTTCACTGAGCTCGTCAAAGCGAATGCCAAGCTCGTTGGCGCGGTTGATAATCTTGTCGTCGATGTCGGTGATATTGCGCACGTAGGTGACATCAAAGCCGCAGAAGCGAAGGAAGCGCACTATCACGTCAAAGACCACTAGCATACGGCCATGACCTAGGTGACAGTAATCGTAGGTGGTTACCCCGCACACGTACATGCGGATCTTGCCCACATCAATCGGCGTGAACTCTTCTTTTTGCTGGGTAAGCGTATTGTATAAATGGAGCACGGTAAACTGCTTTTAATTAGTTGCTTTTCTTAGCCCAAGTGTCACGCAGGGTAACGGTGAGATTAAACACCGGCTTATCCGAAGTGGAATTCTTGCGGTCTACGCAGAAGTAACCTTCGCGTTCAAACTGGAATCGTTCTTCGGGAGCGGCATCGGACATGGTGGGTTCGGCCTTACAGCCGGTCTTCAACACAAGAGAGTCCGGGTTGATGTAGTCACGGTAGTCGCCCTCGGCGGCATCTGGGTTCTCGCAGTTGAAAAGACGGTCGTAGAGGCGCACTTCCACGTCCAGGGCATCCTGCACGGACACCCAGTGAATTACTCCCTTGACCTTGCGGCCCTCGGGGCGGGCACCGAGCGTGGCTGCATCATAGGTGGCACGCAGCTCCATGATCTCACCGTTATCATCCTTGATCACTTCCTCGCACTTGATCACGTAGCTGCCGCGCAGGCGCACTTCCCCACCCGTAACTAGGCGCTTGAAGCCCGGCGGCGGAACTTCCTCGAAGTCGGCCCGATCTATCCATACCTCACGGCGAAAGGGAATCTCGCGGTTACCCATGCTTTCATCCTTAGGATGCTTCGGCAGTGTCAGCACGTCAATTTTATCCTCGGGATAATTTTCTATTACTACTTTTAACGGGTTGAGCACGCACATGGCGCGCGGCGAGGTTTTATCCAGGTCGTCGCGCAGACTGTGCTCGAGCATACCAACGTCCACTACGCTATTGGCCTTAGTCACCCCCACCATCTCACAGAAGTTACGAATGGACACAGGCGTGTAACCGCGGCGGCGCATACCGTCTAGGGTGGGCATGCGGGGGTCATCCCAGCCGTCTACCAGGCCCTCGTCGACGAGCTGCTTCAACTTACGCTTGCTCATGACGGTGTAGTTAATGTTAAGACGCGCGAATTCAATTTGTCGCGGATGCGGCAGCGACTCGAGCTGATCCAGCACCCAGTCGTACAGCGGGCGGTGATCCTCAAATTCCAGCGTGCAGAGGGAATGGGTTATATCTTCGAGCGCATCGGAAATACAGTGCGTGTAGTCATACATGGGGTAAATGCACCACTTGTTACCGGTCTGGTGATGCTCGGCACGGCGGATGCGATAGATTACCGGGTCACGCATGTTCATGTTCGGCGAGGCCATGTCGATTTTAGCGCGCAGGGTGTAGTCGCCGTCGTCGAACTCTCCGTCTTTCATGCGGGTAAACAGGTCGAGGTTTTCATCAACGGAGCGGTCACGGTCGGGACTGTTTTTGCCGGGCTCGGTGAGCGTGCCGCGGTACTCGCGGGCCTGATCCTGGTTCAGCGAGCAGACGTAGGCCTTGCCTTGCTTGATCAGCTCACCGGCGAACTCGTAAAGCTTGTCGAAGTAATCAGAGGCATAGTACTGTCGGTCTTCCCAGTCAAACCCCAGCCAGCGGATGCTTTCGCGGATTGAATCCACGTACTCCATGTCCTCCTTTTCCGGATTGGTGTCGTCGAAGCGAAGGTTGCAAAGGCCTTTGAACTCATTGGCGGTGCTGAAATTCAAGCAAATGGACTTAGCGTGGCCAATGTGCAGGTAGCCATTGGGTTCAGGAGGGAAACGGGTATGCACCCGACCATTGTTCTTATTATTCTTCAGATCCTCACGGATTATCTGGTGAATAAAATTGGAGGGTATAGCTGGAGAATCACTCATGCACAAACTGTTCAAACTTCAAGTACAAATGTGCCAGCTTTCGCAGGACACACAAAGCCCGTATTATAGCCTTTCTCAATTTCTCTAACTAGAACGTTAACCACAGGATTTCAAATGATCGTACTTCACACCACCGCCGGCGATATCACCCTTGAACTAGATTTTGACAATGCTCCGGCCTCCAGCGCCAATTTCATGGAATATGCCAAGACGGGTCATTACGATGGCACCATTTTTCACCGAGTCATCAACAATTTCATGATTCAGGGCGGCGGTTTTGAATCTGGTATGAAGCAGAAGAACACAGGCACACCCATTGAGAATGAGGCGGACAACGGTCTGAAAAACAACGCTGGCACCATTGCCATGGCACGCACTATGGACCCCCACTCCGCTACATGCCAGTTTTTCATAAACGTCAACGACAACGCCTTTCTCAACCACACTAGCAAGGACCCGCAGGGCTGGGGCTATGCCGTGTTCGGCAAGGTCACTGACGGTATGGACGTGGTGAACAGCATAAAGGAATGCGACACCGGCTCCATGATGGGCCACCAGGACGTGCCGCTGGAAGATATTGTGATCAATTCGGTAACGGTCACCGAAAACTAAGCCTTTCTTGCCGATACATGTCTTTGTTTGAAAAGGTATTGTGCATTTCGGACCTGCACCTCAATGCAGACCAGCCCGACATTGCCGATGCTTTTTCGACCTTTCTGCAGAACACCGCAATTAACGCCGACGCCCTGTTCATCCTCGGCGACTTTTTCAACGTCTGGATAGGCGATGACGATCCTTCTGCCTTTGCCGCGCAGGTGAAAGCCGAGCTCAAAACCCTTGCTGATACCGGCGTGGCTGTATTCATCATGCACGGCAATCGCGACTTCCTATTAGGCGAGGACTTCTGTACCCAGTGCGGCGCCACGCTTATCCACGAGCCTTACACTTTACGGGTAGGCGAAACTGAGTACCTTCTTGTACATGGCGATGCCCTCTGTACCCGCGATGCTGACTATATGGCCTTTCGCGCCATGGTGCGCAATGCCGATTGGCAGACCAACTTCCTCAGCAAACCCCTAGAGGAACGCCAGGCCTATGCCTCCAGGGCGCGGGAGCAGAGCAAGGCGATGTCCAGCAACAAGGCCGAGGATATTATGGATGTCACCCCCGAGGAGGTGTCGCGGCTGCTGCAGGAAATGGACCAGAGCATCCTGGTGCATGGACATACCCACCGTCCCGCCGAACACGACCTCGACATTCACGGTAAACCCGGCAAACGTATCGTGCTAGGTGACTGGCATACTCTAGGGTGGATGCTGGACATAACGCCGCAGGGCTATACGTTGGGCGATTTCCCCATTCCCGAAATCTGAAGATTATAGAAAAGACTATCTCGATCTTAATACCGAGTGCCTGAAGGCGACGAGTGGAAAACGTCAAGAAATTTTCTTAATTTTTTCCTAACTCTTATGGAACCCGCGTGCCCCTGAAAAAGAGCGGTGTGCCATCCGCGAAGGCAATATCCCTGCCTACCGCTTTCAGGCTTCGATCTCGGGCCTGGTAACCGAACACCGTAAGCATCGCGCCGATCGGAATTGAATCCTTGGTTACCCCCTGGCGAAATAAAGAGTTAGGACTGCCACCTTCGATCATCCAGCTTTCCTCTGATCCGTCTTCGTTAACCACGGCGATATGAATCCATGAGTGGGGATTAATGAGCTCCACCTTGGTGACCGTACCCTCAAGGTTGACCGGCAGGTCTACGCTGAACTCCTGTGAAAAGGCATGATGTGCATTTACACTCACTGACATGCAGACTGAGGCAAGAACAATTAGCAGCAAGAGTTTCTTCATCGTTTACTCCTTAATCCCATTTTTAGCCTTCCAAACATCATGCTCCTCGACGCGCTTGCCACTGAGAATATTAACGATGCCGTAGTTGCCCTCATGGCAGGCATATTCAAACATCGGCCCCTCGATACTCTGGAAGGGATAGGAGCCTGAGAAAGGCCTTGCCCAGACGGTCGGGTCGTCTACCGTGAACTGGTACTCCACGGTCATGTCATCGGTACGCGTAAATCGCTCGGTAACCCTAGCATCATAACTCATGGGGATGCCGCGAAGTCCCGGCATGTTGCTGCGCCCGGAATATCCTGTAGTTTCCACCACTAACGTATCGCTCTCCCAGTGCCCGCGGGAATTGCCCAGCCATTGTGGAATGGCGCCCTCTGAAGGGTCTCCTCCATCAAGGGAAATAATGCGTACGTCGTGAATCATTTCCAGCTGAATCACCACATAGTGCTCGGTCTGCATGAACTGGTAGGTGCTGTTGTAACCCAGCGGCAGGATGGGCGGCTCTTCTTGATCCCAGATCAGGCAGCGCTCCGACTGGCTGCGGTTCTGCGCCCGTTCCCACTGGTGGTCGCGGCGAAATGCATTGTAGGCTTCACGTGAGGCCAGCGCCGCCTCGGTCAGGGCGGGATAACGACCGTTGGGCGGATCGTAAATGATTGAGGTGCGGGTGTTGTCGGTAATAGTGTCGGCCTGCTTGTTCATCAGGTAGTCATCAAACTGGTAGTGGACATCCGCCGCGGTGCCGGCCTGGGTTTCGCCGTACTCCTCCTCAAATTCCAGCCGCAGCTGCTCGCGGTATTCCTCAGGCGTGAAAAATTCTTTTGTGCCCAGGCCCTCAGGGCGCTGCAGCGGCACCATGGTGGAATTGGACCAGTAGCCCTGGATCACCGGGTCACCCCACGAGGTTCTTGGCATGGACCAGGTTTCATCCGCGGCTGTGATCGTGACGCTCAGACTGGCCGCGGCTGCAAATAAGGCTAGCTTCCTGTTCGAGATCATTGCGCATTCCTTACTTCACTCGGATCGATGCCGAGGTTGCGAAAGTAGTTTTCCTTGTCTAGGTAGTCGTACATGATTTCCTCAGCAAATTCTGGACACTTGAATTCATACAGTCTCGCCCCTTCTTCAACGCGGCGGTACAGCGGCATGCTAATAGTCCAGGGCTTT
>Ga0181582_10005737_pt1 | contig 10015 bp, 9 predicted proteins | sample 071ome_32_FD_132438 | JGI IMG/M metagenome (GOLD analysis project Ga0181582, IMG submission 132438) | Coastal salt marsh microbial communities from the Groves Creek Marsh, Skidaway Island, Georgia - 071405AT metaG (megahit assembly) | ecosystem: Environmental > Aquatic > Marine > Intertidal zone... | reverse complement strand
GCAGATGGCCATGCTGCCGCGTCTGAAACCGGCCTGTTTTTATGACTTAGTGATCGAAATCGCTATCGTTCGACCGGGCCCAATTCAAGGGGAAATGGTGCACCCTTACCTGCGCCGACGCGAGGGTTTGGAACCCATTACCTTTCCAAACGAAGCCATTAAAAATGTATTGAAGCGCACCTTGGGCGTGCCCATCTTCCAAGAGCAAGTCATTCGCCTGGCCATGGTGGCCGCAGGATTTAGCGGCGGTGAAGCCGATCAGCTACGCAGAGCAATTACCAATTGGGGTAAAAACAGCAAGCTACTGACTTTTGAGCACAAGCTCATTCAAGGAATGTTGGCCAATGGATACGACGAAACCTTCGCAGAACGGCTATTTGATCAGATCAAAGGCTTTGGTGGTTACGGGTTTCCGGAGTCTCACTCAGCCAGCTTCGCCTTACTTGCCTACGCGTCTGCTTGGTTAAAACGGCATCACCCCGCCGCGTTTTATGTGGGGATTCTGAACAGCCAGCCCATGGGCTTTTATAGCCCATCGCAACTCATCCAAGATGCCGCGCGTCACAACATCAAAATCGAACCGGTTGATATCAACCACAGCCAATGGGATCACCAATTGGTGGCGCATGATTACCGAGAACAACCCAATACCATTCGCCTTGGCCTGCGTCTAGTTAAAGGACTCACCGAGCAAAGTGCGAAACGTTTAGTAGAAGAGCGCACTCTGAATGGCCCTTACCAAAATATGGCTACGCTTCGAAAACGCGCGGCACTACCCAAACTTGATCTCGAAAATCTGGCAGCGGCTGATGCACTACACAGCATCAGTGGCGACCGCCACCAATCACAGTGGCAAGTGCTGTCTTTACCCGAGTATCGACCTTTGCTTGCGAGTCTGGATTCAGAATATCAGCATCAGACCGAAAACACCGGAATTGAGGCCCCCAGCATCGCGGAGAATGTCTTAGCGGATTACAGCACGACAGGGCTTACACTGCGTGAGCACCCTTTATCTTTACTGCGCGACGAATGGCCTTTCAAGCGCTGTACAACCCAACGAGAAACGCTAACGTTGCCATCTCAGCGGTTTGTTCGTGTCGCGGGCTTAGTGACCTGTAAACAGCGTCCTGGCACAGCATCGGGTGTCATTTTTTTAACGTTAGAAGACGAAACGGGTAATCACAATATTGTGGTCTGGCCCAAGTTACAGGAACGCTGCCGACAAGCCCTTATGAATGCCCGCCTATTGGTAGTGAAAGGCACGCTCGAACGCAGAGATAATGTAAGCCATATTATTGCGGGCGATTTAGAGGATTACACGCATCGATTGGCTGATTTAGCGGTTAAGGCCCGATCGTATAAATAGCATAGCGGCTTGTTTGAACCGAGTTTGTTTTATAGCGGCCCCTACATTATTCTTCTTACTCGTTTTAGGAGGCCCAATGTCAAACGAAGCTCGCAACGCCATGCCATACGATGATCCCTTCCTCTTGAGTAGCCAACTCAGTGAAGAGGAACGAATGATTCAACATACGGCTCGCTCTTATTGCCAAGATAAACTAGCCCCTCGTGTTGTTGCTGGATTTCGAAATGAACAGACTGATACCGCTATTTTTAAAGAGATGGGGCAACTCGGTTTACTCGGGGCCACCATACCCACTGAATACGGCGGTGCAGGCCTTAACTACGTAAGTTATGGTCTGATCGCTCATGAAGTTGAGTCAGTCGATTCCGGCTTTCGCTCGATGATGAGCGTTCAGTCCTCTCTGGTTATGTTGCCGATCTATGAATTCGGCAGCGAGGACCAGCGTCAACGCTATCTGCCCAAACTCGCGAGCGGTGATTTTATAGGATGCTTCGGCTTAACCGAACCCAACCACGGGTCTGACCCCAACAGCATGGAATCGCGAGCCCGCAAGGTAGACGGCGGTTATCGCTTAAGTGGCAGTAAAATGTGGATTACCAACTCGCCTATCGCAGATGTCTTCGTTGTGTGGGCAAAAGACGATGAGGGCAATATTCGCGGGTTCATTTTAGAAAAAGCGTGGGAAGGGCTAAGCGCTCCCGCCATTCACGGCAAGGTCGGCCTGCGCGCATCCATCACCGGTGAAATCGTAATGGATGACGTATTTTGCCCAGAGGAAAATGCGTTTCCAAACATTCGCGGCTTAAAGGGGCCCTTCACCTGCCTGAACAGCGCCCGCTACGGAATTGCCTGGGGTGCCTTAGGCGCAGCGCAGGATTGTTACAGCCGTGCACGACAATACGTGCTCGATCGCCAACAATTTGGCAAGCCACTGGCTGCTAACCAACTCATTCAGAAAAAACTGGCGGATATGGTCACCGAGATTAGCCTGGGGTTACAAGGTTGCCTGCGTTTAGGGCGAATGAAAGACGAGGGCACGGCCTCACTGGAATTAACCTCTATCATGAAGCGAAATTCTTGCGGTAAAGCCTTGGATATCGCTCGCGTTGCCCGCGATATGATGGGCGGTAATGGCATTAGCGATGAGTACGGTGTCGCTCGCCATTTAGTGAATCTGGAAGTGGTTAATACCTATGAGGGGACGCATGATATTCACGCCTTGATCATCGGCCGCTCACTCACCGGCTTAGCTGCGTTTTAGCGTATCTATAGGCGCATTGCGCAACTTCGTGCCGACTTTATACCTTTAGAGATAGATTAGTTGAACTGCCTAAAAGACGTCGTTTCAGGGATATCATGTCACGAGAGAACCGCTCGCCGTGGGACATAAACACTCTATGGTATTGATCTCGCCTGGCGAGCGTGCCCGACGATAAAATCTAAGCGGGGGGCCCATCACGGCGTGCGAGTAAACTAGACGATCAAACGGACGACTCTACCCTCAAACTCGAACCATAGACGCGCTGCGAAGTCAGAAAATATGCACCCCATACTAAAAATCGCGTTCAAGCTCGCCGTCTTCTTCTTGGCACTCCTCCTAATCACGCGTTTATTCGGATGGTTTACGCTAGATCAAATAGAGATTTGGTTTACCGAAGCCCAAAACCAGCCAATAGCTTGGCTTGTCTCGATAGTTATTGGATTGATGCTACTCGACTTATTGTTCTCTATTCCTACCATCTGGGTTTCTATATTCGCTGGTTTCTTTCTGGGCTTTGGTACCGGATTTACAACCGTTTTGTGTGGCCTAACGCTTGCCGCCATCTGCGCTTATGAGCTCGGCACACGATGGGGGGAGGCCTTACTGGACAAGCTTATTACATCTCCCGAGGAGCGGCGTCGCCTGCATGATGACTTTCTAGAGTATGGGCCGCTTATGATTTTACTGAGCCGTTCAGCGCCCATGTTGCCGGAGATCAGCTACTGTATCGCGGGTCTTTCAAAAATGCCCAGAGCGCGGTTCATGCTTTTCTTCCTTATAGGGCACATACCTTACGCTCTGATTACCACTTACGCGGGTTCTCAAAGTGCATTGGATACCCCTTATCCTGCTATCGTAGGGCTTTTGACCATTTACGCCATTCTCTGGAGCGGCGCTTGGTATTTGCGGCATCGAGTTAGATGACATGCTGACGTAGGCGCCAAGCTCGCAGGTCTGAATGGGACGGCCAGCGATAGGAATGGGTCTAACCCAAGCCGACAATCACACACCCGTATCTGATCGGGTCAGCCGGAGCAGTCTGATATGGTCTCGTCAGGTCTGCTCTGCTCTGCTCTGCTCTGGTCTGGTCTGGTCTGGTCTGGTCTGGTCTGGTCTGGTCTGGTCTGGTCTGGCGACGAGCTTTTTAGGTCGATCCAAAATCGTAAACTGGTGTTATGCTTAGATCTCGAACAATAAGAGGACAGCACAATGCCCAGTAAATCATTTTGGATTATCGCCATACTGGCAACGCTCTGGAACGCGATAGGAGCGTATCAATACATCGCTCAAGTGACACTCGCCCCGCAAGACATGCAGGCCATGCCCACGGATATGCAAGCGTATTTTAATGAACTGCCGAACTGGGTAACGGGCGCTTTTGCGATCGCTGTTTGGAGTGGGTTAGCTGGCAGTGTTGGTTTACTTTTAAGAGCAAAATGGGCTTTTTGGGCGTTTTGCCTCTCGCTGACCGGCGTATTAGTTCAGCTAATCTACAACGTGTTAATGCAAACGGCGATGGCTTTGAGCCCCCAGTTACTGGCCGGCCCCTTATTTATTCTAGTGATCGCAGTAGCGCTCACACTGGTCAGTAAGAAATGGATGAAAGTAGGTCTATTACAATGAAACTCTCCCGAGGCATCTTACACATCGCCATCACCACGATCTTGGCGATTTCTTTTCCGGCAGTACATCAAGCGGCTCAAGGTGCGCCGGCTAACAAGAAAGACGCCATAGCAACTCCGGGGTCCTACCCTGCCTCAAACCTCTTGGATACCAAGGTCGATATCTTAGGGCAACCGTTCTCATATCCCGATTGCCCAGCTCGTATTCACTCGGACATTATTACTATGCAACCTGGTCAAGTTGGCGGAAAGCATACGCATGAAACACCACTCTATGCGCACATCCTCGCCGGCGTCATTTCAGTCGACTACGAGGGTATAGGGACCAAGACATACAAAGCGGGAGACACATTTATTGAGGCGATGCACGTGGTTCATCACGGCTACAACGAATCCGATGCCCCCGTCTCTTTGCTGGCCGTTTATATTGACTGCGACAAATAATATATGTCATATATTAATTTGACCGACTCGCTCTTACACTCGCCATAAACGAGAGGATATACACATGAATAGCATCGATTTAAGTGGGAAGGTTGCACTGGTTACGGGCGGCAGCCGAGGGTTGGGCCGAGCGATGTGTCTGGGTCTCGCCGATGCCGGAGCCGACGTCATCGTCGTCAGTCGAAAGCTAGAAAATTGTGAGACGGTAGCTCAACTTGTAAGGGCTAAAGGTAGAAAAGCGCTCGCCATTTCTGCTCACACCGGAGATCCAGAAGCCTTAGATAAAGTCATCGAACAAAGTTACGCGGAATTTGGACACGTTGATATCTTGATCAATAATGCAGGCATGAATCCGATGCTCGGTCCACTCAGTGAATTGACAGTGGAACTCTTTCAGAAGTTATTCGACGTCAATACCAAAGGGCCGTGGTATCTCGCATCGCGGATGGCACCCAAGATGGCCAAGCATGGTGGTGGTTCTATTATCAATGTTATCTCGGTCGCTGGGCTAAAACCGCCCGCCTATCTCGGTTTTTATGCAGCCACTAAGGCGGCACTGCAAGCTTTAACCAAGGTGATGGCCATCGAATGGGGCCCTCACAATATTCGAGTGAACGCACTCGCACCGGGAAGCTATCATTCAGATCTTTTCGATAGCGCTGCGGCCAATCCGGGCTATGAAGAAGGCTCGATCAACGCAACCGTACAGAAGCGGATTGCCGAGACCGAAGAGATCATTTCGCCTATCTTGTACCTTGCAAGTGATATGTCGGCCTATACTACTGGCCACACGCTGGTCAGTGACGGTGGCTACATGCTTCTATGAGCGGCGCCGCAGCGCATTCAAAACGACCAAGCACCGAACTGAGCTACAGCGCACTGACCCAAGCGACCGACGCAGGTGTGTTTTTCAGCGACGATAACAATCGCTCGCCGAACGCGTTGAGCAAGATCCATTGGCGAACCTGTGAGCCAATTAGCTTGCGAGCAAGAGAGGGTAATCCGGAGGATCGAGTGATCGGAGTCGAAAAATATAGCCGGTCGGGAGCGCTCAACGGTACAGCCTTCCAACAGAAAGAGGCGAAAAGAACCGTCTTGCATTCGTATTCAATACCAGTCGAAGTGGTGTTCGATTAGCTTTGTAATAAAAATAAAGGTATCCACTATGTACCGAGCGATCATCACTCTATTGCTAACTGTCTTAATGGGGACTGCCAGTACATTCGCGGATATCGCCAACCTGCATCAAGATGCAACTTTTACTAACCCAATACTGCGCGGCAGTTACCCAGATCCTAGCATTTGTAGAGTCGGGGACGATTTTTACATCGTAAATTCATCTTTTGAGTATTTCCCTGGCCTGCCTATCCACCACAGCCGTGATCTAGTTAACTGGGATCTGATCGGCTACGGACTGCACAGAGCGGGGCAAGTTTCATCGGCAGTCAACCTCGTAGACGTTCAGTCTGATGGCGGAATCCATGCTCCGTCGATCCGATGTCAAGATGATCGATTTTATATTATTACTACGAATGTCTACTCGCCGTCCGAGCCAGGGCTTCCAACTCAGATGGTGAACTTTGTGATCACGGCCGATAACCCAGCGGGCCCATGGTCTGATCCACATGTCATCGAGGGTGCTCCTGGGATCGATCCAGATTTATTTTTTGATGACGACGGCAGCGTTTGGTACGTCGGTAATCACGCGCCATCAGATCCTGCCTTCCCGGGCGAGGGCGAAATATGGATTCAGAAGCTTGATACAAGCGAGTGGCAATTGGTGGGAGAGCGCTACTTCTTATGGCGGGGTGCTCTGAAAGGCGCTATCTGGGCAGAAGGCCCCCACATTTACAAAAGAAACGGGCGCTATTACCTACTGATCGCCGAGGGGGGGACTAGCTTTGATCACGCAGTAACGGTCGCATCAAGTAGCTCATTAACCGGCCCATACCTTGGAAACAGCCGGAATCCCATCTTAACGTCTCGCCATTTGAGTTACGACAACTGGGTAAACAGCACGGGTCACGCGGACCTCATTGAACTTGCGGATGGACGCTGGTATGCGGTGGCCCTGGGTATTAGAAATGACATTGATCGTGGTTCAAATATGGGGCGCGAATCCCATTTAATACCCGTCATATGGGAGCAGGAACCGTATGAATGGAAAACAGAAAAACTGACGTGGCCCGTCTTTGCCCCCCAAACGGGTCGCGTAGAGCGCGAAAATGCAGTGCCTTTTCCCGAGGCCCATCAGCGACAACACGCAATCTTCATAGACGACTTTACTGAAGATTCGCTGAAGCTTGACTGGAATTTTCGTCGTGTACCCAAAGAGCGTTTATTCTCCCTGACTGAGCGTCAAGGGTTTTTACGACTTTACGCGGATCCGGCAATACCAGAGGACCGTGGACGCGCGAATCTAATGGGAATTCGCCAAACGGAAACGGATTTTAAATTCAGTGCAGATATGGAGTTCACATCCGACCAAGCAGGCGCCGAGGCGGGAATCGCCCTATTTCAAAAAGACGATAGCTATTTCGTATTTACAGTGCAATCACGGAGTGAAGGCTACTACTTAACCAGCCATAATCAAACGTTGGCGTTGTCACATTCGAAACTTGTTGAGAGTAGCTGGCTCGAGGGTTATCAAGACCGTATTGCGCTTAGAATTCATTCGCAAAATGACCAATATCAACTCGCGTATTCGCTGGATGACGGTATCTCATGGAGGCCGTTTACTTCAATACCAAGAAATGAATTTATAAGTAAAGGGTACACCGGTGCCTATTTAGGCGTTTTTGCGACCAGTCGTGGCCAAGATATCAGCGCTTTTGCAGATTTTGATTCAGTCAGATATGAGCCCAAACCCAGATGCCATGAGTGTGAGAATTTAGGAGAATCAAAATGAATCTATGTAAAACTTCGGCTAAAGGGATCTATACCCGCTTTGCCCTGTGCCTTATCAGCGTGGTTAGCCTAATCGCTTGCTCGCCTCCGAAATTTACCGTTGATGAGATTGAGCAAGTTCTTCATCAAGAAGTCGTGGTAAAACAAAACTACCCATTTTTGACCGTCTATGTTGAGGATGCGCAAGGTGAGGTGCTTGCCTCAAGCAAAGTCGCGAGCGAGGTATTTTTTGAGCCGGCGGAAGCGCCGACTGTGAACGACTGGATGCGCATCTGGTCAATGACCAAATTGGTTACGACCGTTTTAACACTCGACTTAATAGAGGATGGTCTAATCAGTCTCGAGGACGAGGTTACTGAGTATCTTCCAGAGCTGGGTGACCTTATGGTGGCAAGGCCGATCGCAGGGGGAAGCTTACCTGAAATATCGGCGGCGACCTACGAACTTGGGAGTCATGAGGGAAAAGACACTATCGCCTGCGATTACACTCTAGAGCGGCCTGAGCGGCCGATGACGGTCCGCGATTTGATGTTACATACGGCCGGCTTTTATTACGCAACGACCAATCTGCCTTGTCTGGACGAACCTCTGTCAGCACTTGCGCTGCCTTTAGCTGGGTCATCTGAGGAGTGGTTATCACGTATCTCAACTTTACCGCTCATCCAATCGCCGAGTGACAACTATTACTACGGCCAGAACACAACGGTGCTGGGCTTCCTGCTGGAGCGGGCAAGCGGCCTCAGCTTGCAGGCACTGCTCGAAGAGCGCATAACCAAACCCTATCAGATCACCGGGTTGTCATTCTTGTTACCAGAGGGCGTTTCACTTCAACCACGAGTCTCGGGTGTTGATGGCACACTTAGATTGGCGCGGGATGGTGAACTCGATATATTCGGAGGAGAACAACCACCCTACGAGACTGACACAACCCTGTTCTTGGGTGGCGAAGGTATGATTGCAACGGCACCGGGATTCGCGAAGTTTTTAGGCATCGTTTTTTTTCCGCACGAGCGGCAAGTACGCCCCCTACTTGACCCTCCATCAATTGCCGCGATGACTTCGCCACAGATTAATTTCGATACGGGTTGGGGAGCCGCGGGTTATACCCTCTGGCTCTCTAACGGACGACGCGGCGACAATACGTATGGTCGAACTGGGATATGGACCGGCGGCGGCTATGAGGGCACACGCTACTGGATCGACCCCGAACTAAAGCAGGTCGGCGTCATCATGACTCAGGTGTTTATGTCGCCCGCGACGGGCCTTAGCGTTGACGATCAAGTTCGCGATATTCTTGAATCGCGAGAGCGGTGAATAAGACAGGGCCCCAGATCTGCGAGACCGAACCGAAGTAGGTGACAGCGCACTGAACCAAGCGACCGAGGCGGGTGCGTTTTCAGCGACGATCGAAATCGCTCGCCGAACGCGTTAAGCAAGATCCCCTGGCGAACCTGTGAGCCAATTAGCTTGCGAGCAAGAGAGGGTAATCCGGAGGATCGAGTGATCGGAGTCGAAAAATATAGCCGGTCGGGAGCGCTCAAATTACCCTTTGCGACCAAACCAACCCGCAGCGCGCAGACCCCAGCGACCGGTCGGACTGTGTTTTTCGTGTAAAACGAAAAACACAGTCGATCGGGAGCGGAAAAAACCCGCTCAGTTAAAGTGCGCTAGACGTTACGCCTCGGGGTAGAACTGGCGCCTCGAGGCGATCTTATCGAGTTTCTCGCTGTTATTGCGCGGCAGCGGTTCACTGGTGATTGTGATGTAACGAGGAACCTTAAACGCGGCAAGATGCCCTGCTAAATGGGTGCGAAGGGCCTCTTCCGTCAGACTGCTGCCCGGATGCGGATACAGCACCATAGCCAACTCTTCGCCCAAACGCTGATCAGGAACGCCAAACACAACGCACTCTTTGACTTGAGGGTTTTCGTAAGCGGCGTCTTCGATTTCGTTGGGCGAGATATTTTCACCCCCGCGAATCACAATTTCCTTGCTTCGCCCCGTGATGAATAAAAAGCCATCTTCATCGATATGCCCCAAGTCGCCCGTTTTAAACCAACCATCAGAGGTAAAAGCGCGCTCGGTCGCTTCTGGATTGCGCCAATACTCGGATAAGCAGGTGATGCCTTTAAGTTGGATTTCGCCTTGAGAGCGCGAGTCAATGGGCTGATCGTTTGAGTCCGCGATTCTGAACTGCATAAGCGGTGAGGGTACGCCGGCTGAACCAACCTTAAGATCGTACACTATGCCTGCCATTTGGGAGCCAACCGCGACCGTTTCTGTCATACCGAATCCCGCAGAGCGACTCGCGTGAGGTAATTCAGCGGTGATGAGATCCGGCAAATCAACCGGCGTGGCTGCGCCGCCAGCGACGATTCGTAGCAATGACTCAATGCTGTATTGGTGACGAAGCGG
>Ga0181582_10005736_pt1 | contig 10016 bp, 10 predicted proteins | sample 071ome_32_FD_132438 | JGI IMG/M metagenome (GOLD analysis project Ga0181582, IMG submission 132438) | Coastal salt marsh microbial communities from the Groves Creek Marsh, Skidaway Island, Georgia - 071405AT metaG (megahit assembly) | ecosystem: Environmental > Aquatic > Marine > Intertidal... | reverse complement strand
GGCCAGCACGCAACCGGCAGACCCTGCACCGACGATAATATAGTCAAATTCCGACATGCTTGCTCTACCCGCCCAGCGCCCTATTCAGCGGCATCTGCCAGTATCGCGATATTGCGCAAATTATAGAGGTGGTCTCCCCCGCCGCGTTGACCCCGCAGCGGGTTGGCCAACCCGACTTCATGCATGGCGTCATTGGCTGGCTTGAGCCGCGACCAATCAGGCAGGCAGGTGCGGTGCTTGATACGCCACTCATCATTACGGAGTTCATAGGGGTCGAGATAGCGACCCACAGCAATGTTGTCATACAGCACCCCGTCGATGCGATAGCGGTAATATCCGGTCCAATGCACTTCGCCGAATGCCACATCGCCATCCAGATCGATCAAAATATTGGTGTTGTCGTGGTGCGTAGACTCCCAAGCCCCGACTAAACCCATGACCCACGCCACATAATCCGGTGCTGTACCTTTGAAGGCGCCATGGTCGTCGGTGCCATCCGGCCAATAGACGGCGGCCATCAGCTCTGCGTCCATACGGTCGAAGGCACGCGAATAGCGATAGCTCAATTCCATGATCTCCTGCTTATCCAGCAGGTCATCTATCGTGGCCATGATGAAACAGCTCCCAATCTCTTCCCGAGCACAGAGTACGGCAGATTCCGCCTGCCGCAACTGGAAACGGCAGGCGACAATGTTTTTTGCCCCATCCCAAAGAAAAACCGCCGGGCCCCGGAGGGCCCGACGGCTGAAGTGTCGTTTTTACCAGGCGAGCCTAGAAGTCTGCAGCAAGCGAAATACCATACTGGCGGGGCTGCGTCGGCGATGCGAAGGCAAACAGGGTTGCCACTGGCGTGCCGCCCAAGCGCTCGATGTCATTATTGACATTCTTACCCCAGACAGAAATCCGGTAATTGCCATTGGCGGGTTCCCAATTGACGTTCAGGTCAATCGTCGTCAACGGCGACCGGTAGAAGCCAACATCGTTTGGCGTGGTCAACACCATGGAGCTGGTATAGCTCATCCGCGCACCAAAATTCAGCAGGCCGGAATTGCCCAGGTCCAGGTCATAGTTGATACCAAATTGCAGGTCCCACTTTGGTGCACGCACCAGGTCGAGACCGCTATTGTCGGTTGCAACACCATCACCGTTGATATCGGCGATGAAGCCTTTGTACTCGATGTCGAGCCAACCCACGACGCCGAAGATCGTCAGGCCTTCCGTCGGCAACCAGCTGAACTCCAACTCAACGCCCTTGGACTCAGCGCCCGCTGCGTTGTCCGTGAAAGTTTCCTGTCCGGTCGACGTATTGGCAGCACGAATGACACCACGCTGCAGGTCATGATACTTCGCATAGAAGGCGTTGACATTGATACGCAAGGTGTTGTCGAGCCAGTCACTCTTCATACCAATCTCAAAATTATCGACACTTTCCTGACCATAGGGGCTATTGAACACCGCCAGCGTACCAGCATTGTTCACAAAACCACCGGACTTGTGCGCCCTCTGCCAGAAGGCAAACAGCAACACATCGTCATTCATCTGATAGTCGAGACCAACTCGAGGTGAGAAAGCGTTCCAGTTTTCACTGTTTGGGCCGAATTGGACGCCCGGGTTAAAGTCGGTGAAGTCACCGGGGTTGTCGCCGGAGAACGGTGCACCATTACAAAGGCCCGTACCGCCCAACGCAACAGGGGTCACCCCGTCCGGGCACACAGAGTCATTAATGGCCATGCCCATGACGTTGTATTTCTTTTCATGGGTGTAGCGACCGCCGAGCACCAGGCTCAACTGGTCCGTCATATGATAGTTGATCTGTGCATATAGCGCCCAGCTCTTGCGATCCTGGGAGTTTTCACCATAGGACATCAGCGGGTTGTCACGACCAAATCCGCCGCCACCATAGAGCCCACTATCCGCAAAGATCCAGAGCAACTGACCGACCTTGTATTGATCCTTCAGGAAGAAAGCACCAACGATCAGATCTATCTTATCCGAGAAGTCCGAGATGAACCTCAACTCACCCTGTGTTGAATCGAAGTCCTGAATACGGCTGGAGCTGAACAGTTCACCATTGAAACCATCTGTATCCGTGGTGATGTCTTCTGTCACCTCACGGTGGTTGACCATCAGTTCGAATGTACCAGCGTCTGTTTCATAGCTGGCGTCCACCGTGATACCCCAGACATTGTGGTTTGTACGATTTGGCGTCAGCTCAAAGCCAACTTCAAACGGGTCGCTGCCATCACCCTCGATGCCAAAGCGCGGGTCACCAAAGGGGTCCTTACAAGGCCAACCCAGCAATGTGTGCAGATCGGGCACGCCGGACGGGCCGGCGCCCAGAGGTGGCGGGAAGCTGTTCGGCTGGTAACACTGCGACCAGTTGGCCGTACCGTCACCTCGGTCGCGCCAGACTTCACCGATGATAGAGACGTCCAGCTTGTCATTCGGTGTGAACCGAATGCTGGGACGGAAATAGACCGACTTTTCGCCGTTCAGGCGCTTGCCTTTCAAGCTATCATCCACTGTTGCAGTCGGTGTACCAGCACCAAACAATCCGCCACCATCTGGCGCCAGGGTGTAGACGAGGCCGTCATTTTTGAAGAAGCCGTTCAGCTTGTGGTAATTAGCGGCGAAACGAATAGCGACTTTATCTTCAACAACCGGGAAGTTGCCTATGACGCCGACATTCATGCGACCGGCATTGCCAAAATCCATTTCCACATGGCCGGTAAATTCATTCATATCCGGCCGATGGGTACGAACGGAAACAGCACCGGCAAAGGCGTTCCGGCCATACAGCGTACCCTGCGGGCCACGCATGACTTCGATTGCCTCAATATCAAACAAGTCCAACAGCGATACCGCATTACGCGAATAATAGGCACCATCAACAAAGACAGCGACCACGGGGTCCGCGAAACTTTCAATCCCCGACGTACCGATACCACGCATCGAGAACGACGCTGCCGCCTGGAACAGGCCTACATGTTCCAACTGCACGTTTGGAATGGAATGGTTGAAGTCTTCCAGCGTCACCGCGAATTCGCGCTCAAGCTTGGTGCCGCTGAAAGCCGTCACAGCAACCGGCACCGTCTGTGCGGACTCAACCCTTTTCTGGGTCTGCACTGTGATGTCTTCAAGCTTGGAGCGGTCGTAGGCTGGCGCATTGTCCTGCGCCATGGCCGGTTGAGCCACCCCCATAATTCCCAAAAAAGCCCCCATGCACAGGGCGGCAATGCCACCCCGCCACGCAGGCAGGTTTATTCTTTTGGACATAATGATTCTCCTCTGTATGTCCCCCAAATTCGCCGCTTCCCAAACGACGACGACTGACGACAATAAAATTGGTCAACCGTGCAATAAATAGTTTAGCGCCTGTGGTCGCAAAAGTCATTGGTGCATTTTCACCCACCAGGAAGCGCAAAAATTCATCAGTAGGCTATAGGATTTGAATAAAGCTACCAGCCATCAGCAGAAGTATTGCGGCAATAATGAAGCGTGGGCTGGCGGGTTGGGCACCCCGGAAATAGGCCGCTATTGCACCCAGTAGAATAGCCAGCCCCGGCCAGAAAACCGTCACAATAATTGTTCGGGTGAGTCCCAACTGCGCAATAGAGGCGAAGAAAAACGAATAGGCCAGCCAAAAACTGACCATGCCGTGCAGTAAAAAGGGCCACAGCCAATTCAACGAAACTGACCGGCTTGGGACCGACCGCAGGGCAATCGGACCAACAAGAACAAGATAGAGTATCGTTGACCAAACAAGTGCCTGATAAGAAAAAGCCTGCGCATTCAACGAGGACAAAGAATATTTTGCAAGAATTTCACCCAGAGACCACGCGAGCGCAAGGCAAAGCCCCAACACCAATGGCAACCAATGAAATCGCCCCCGGATTGTGCCGATGATAAGCACCCCCAACCCGGTGAAAATCAGCGAACCAGCCACAAGTGACTGAACACCAAAGCTCTCGTCAAATAGCAGAACACCGACGCCCACTGTGATGACCGGTTTTACATTTGCAAACTGGGCGGCAAGCTCCGTCCGGGTACCATAAGCATGACCACAGAGGTAATAGAGGCCAGTACCAAGGATAAAGGTAAACACCCCCGAAAGAACAGCAGCGCCATCAACGGAAGACGGCTGCAGCATAGCAACCCCATTTGCCGCCACCATGGCGATCGTTCCTGCTGCAAGGGACGACATTAGCCCAATACCAATGCAGGCAACGCGATGCTCTTGAGGAAGACGACGCAGCCCGACATTCACGACCGGGGCTGAAACTGCCCATAGAAAGGCGGCGGCCAATGGGAGCAGATAGCCCTCCATCAAAGTAAATCAACAATCATGACAATCAGGGGCGCCACGATCAGTAATCCGCGCAAGCCCTGCAGAAGAATATGCGAAACTCGCTGTAGCCCCTCCCTGCTTGGCAGGATGAATTCTGGAAACCAGTAGCGATAGCCAACGGCCAGAAACAACCCCAGGCCATAGGCGGCCAGACCAGCGCTATGATAAGAAACCAGCGTGCACACGCTCATTACCAAACAAAGCATACCGATATATTTTGGATTAGATGTGTAGCCATAAAAGTAGTTGGTCATATCCACCTGGCGTCCGACGGCAAACTTGTTCAGCAGTCTATCCAATACATCCATCGTCACCACAAAGAGCACAAAGGCCGTGAGCGACAGGAAGCCGGACAGCATCAGAACTGTGGAGGCCCAATCGAAACTGAAGTTTTCCATGTAGAGGCCATTACTTTTCAGAAAGATGTATTTGTCACTCGTCACCGAAAAAACAACGGCCGCAGCGGCAATCATCAAAGCTGATACTGTGATGGAGGTTTTTGCCTTTTCCCGCACAACTTCGTTCTGTTCTTCCGCTACCGCTTCTTTCAAACTGCCCCTGTTGCGCCCGACTGCGTGTTACAGCTACCGATCGCAAGAGCCGTCGCAGCGATTGGTACCGGTCCGGAAAAACAAAATAGCCCCCCAGAGCAAAACAAAAAAGGTGCCGTAATGCACAAAGAGAACCTGCGACAGGTTCTGCCTACCCAGTGGCTCCAGCCTCAGAAAGTCCGGTACAAAGGTGACGCTGCCCCAGACAAGCACAGCAGAAATCAGGAAAAAACCAAAATGCAGGAGGCTCGCCGGTTTTGCCTGCAGCAGTAATTGCACCTCTTCCTGCAATGCCGTTTCATTTGGAACTGTGTCATTCATCAGGTGCTTCCCTTTCCCCGGCCCATTGGCCACCACCGACAACCCCAAGTCTTTGAAAGTGATAGCTATTAATACAGGTTTGGTGACGAATAGCCACTCTTCTCACAGGGAATGCAATGTTGGCCCACTGTTTCTGGAGCAGGCTTTCTCATCTTTCATTTTCTTTGCGCTGCAGAGCAGCAATAGCTAGGCTGGCGCGTGCAACAACTTTTGCCGAAACGAGGGGGGGGAACATTCGCCATGGGAAAAGCAACCGTAGATAATGTACAGGAATTCATCGACCGTCAGGCGATCCAACAAGTCATGATGCGCTATTGCCACGGCGTTGATCGTTGTGATTTGGAGGTACTGCAAGGTTCGTTCTGGGAAGACGGTGCCTGCGACTATGGCAGTGGGGAATTGAACGCCATGGAATGGGCCGTCGGCACCCATGCGGGCATTTCCGCCATGGTGCGCACATTCCATTCCATTTCCAATAATTGGATTGAAATTGATGGCGACACCGCCACTTCAGAAACCTATTGCACCGCCTACCATGTCATCCAGGGGGAAGATGGGGCCCTGACGGATATGATTGTTGGTGGCCGCTATCTTGATCACCACGAAAAACGCGACGGCGAATGGCGCATCAAGCACCGCCTTTATGTGATGGACTGGAACCAGAACGTCCCCAACACCGACCAGCGCTCTGATGGCCTGCTCGGCGGCTTGAACACCGGCGGGCGCATGCCAGACGACCAGTTCTATTTCTTCCGCAAGTAACAGTTAGAGAACGGAGCAAAGCATGCCAGACGTTTCACCAGGAATGACCCTGCTCGTGACCGGGCTGGGCTGTCTTTGGATGGGTTGGCTGATTTTGGCCAATGTGCCATTGCCCCGCCAGCTGCGGCGGGGCCCGGTCCCTCGGGCTGAAAAAGGTACGCCCGAAGCCTTTGGCCTGTTCTGGCTCGATCAATATGCGTGGTTTGGCATTACGCTTTCAGCCACCGGCATTATTCTGCCTGCGCTCGTCTTCCTCAACCTCGTCTAGGGAATAATAATGGAATTCGATTTTGGCGCTCTGCGGCGGATGGACCGCTCAAAGCTGATCATCTCCACCATTGTGCCGCGGCCCATCGGGTTGGTGACCAGCATCAGCGACGATGGCGTTGTCAACGCAGCGCCCTATAGCTTTTTCAATGGTATGAGCTCGGAACCACCGCTCGTCGTGCTGGGGTTGGAACGCTATGGCCATGCCATGAACAAAGACACGGGCGATAATATCGTTGCCAATGGGGAGTTCGTTGTGAACCTGGTCAGCGAACAGATGGCTGATGCCATGAACATCACCGCCATTACCTTCCCGCCCGAAGTGGACGAACTGGCCAAGGCCGGCCTCACCGCTATGGACAGCAAGCGCATCAAACCGCCTTATATTGCTGAATCCCCTGTTGCCTTTGAATGTGTCGCTACTGAGATTCTCGACGTTGGCGAGCAAAACCAGATTGTCGTTGGCGAAGTGCTGCATATGCATATCGACGACAAATATGTCGATACCGAGAAAATGTATATCGACACACCCGCCCTGAATCTGATTGGTCGCATGCATGGCGGCGGCTGGTATGCCCGAACAACAGACCTGTTTGAGTTGAACCGCATTCCTCTGGAAGACTGGGACGCGCAAGAAACTGCGCCTGAAAAAGGAGACGCCGCATGACCGGGATCGATCTGCCTATCACTGCCCTTTACGCAGGGCTTTTGGCCCTGATGTCTGTCTTCGTGGCCAATCGTGTGCTGTGGGCACGCTTGCGCGGCGACAAGGTGCCGGAATGGAAAGAACAGACCAATCTGCGCATTCAGGGCAACTTCAACGAAAACGTGCCACTGGCACTGGTCCTGTTATTGGCACTGGAAGTTGGGGGTCTGCCAGGCACCTGGGTGCACTGGTTCGGCGGAAGCTTGTTCCTATTCCGTGTTTTGCACGCCATTGGCATGAGCCGGGACCCCGGCGCCACCTATGAAAGGCTGATCGGCGCACAGGGCACCTTTGTGCTCATGTCCATCATGGGCATGACGGGCGTTATGATGTTTGTGCTGCCTCGACTTGGCTAGTAGCCGGCTCTGACTTTTTGCGGCCGTCTACCAGCATCAGCACGGCAGGCAACAGCAGAAAGTCAACCACCAGTGCCACGGCAATGATGATCGCGACAAATTGCCCCAGATAGGCGTTAGTCAGGAAGTCCGACAGCGACAGCACCGAGAAACCGGCTATCAGCACGAAGGCTGAGATCCACAAGGCAGACCCAACCGTCTGGAACGCATAGCGAATACCATCAGCTGCATCGTAGCCACGTTCCCGCCGTGCCCGCAGATATTTACTGAGGAAGTGCACGGTAAAGTCTACAATCAGCCCCAACGACACCGCCGTTACCATGGCTGCATATTGGCCGACTTCGCCTTTCAAAAGCGCCCACACCCCAAAGGCAATCATGGGCGGCAGGAAGTTCGGTAACAGGCTGACAATCCCCATCTTGAAGCTGCGCAGGGCCGCTACAAGACACAATGAGATCAGGAAGATGGCGATACCTGTACCGACGGTCATGGCCACCATGTTCCGCTCTGTCAGATAGGCAAACATGATGGTGATGCCGCTGCCGGTCGCCTGCATTTCCGGCGGGTAGTTGTCGCGCAGCCAGTCTTCGGCACGCGTTTTCAGCGCCTTCATTTCATTGGAGGAAATATTGTCCATGGTAACCTGAACGCGGGTGGCAGACTTCGGCACATTGATCTGATTATTCAGGTCCAACCCATAGGGCAGAGACATCTCATAAAGCAGCAGATATTGCGCGGCCAGGTCACGCTCTTCGGGCACCCTGTACATGGCCGGGTCATCGCCATTCATATTTTTGTTCAGGCGCTTCATGGTGTCTGCCAGGTCCGTGACGTGGACGACCTCCGGCTGTTTTTCCAGCCAATTGGCAAACCGGTCCAGCCGCGCCAGATATTCAGGGTTTGCAATGCCACCCTCTTCGCCTGACTCCAGCGAAAACGCGATGTCATAAATCCCCGGCAGATGTTCCGTGATGAAATCTGAATCCTGTCGGAACTCGATATTCGTACTGAGGAACTCGACGAATTTATCATTCACCTCAATGGTCGGGATAAGCGCAATCGCCGCACCCGTCGCCACCACAATGCCGGCCATGGTCGCCTTTGGTCGGGCGATCACCCCTTCCATCAGACGATACATCGTCGCCTCTTCTAGCTTGCTCTCCTTGCGCGACCCAATGGGCAGCACCGCCATGAGCGCCGGCAGCAGCGTCAGCGAATAAACCAGTGCCATCACCGCGCCCAGGGCGGCCATATTGCCCAGGTCCCAGAAAGGCGGGGCATCGGAAAAATTGAGACTGAGGAAACCAATAGCCGTTGTCAGACTTGTCAGCATGACAGGGGCTACATTGATGCGGATGCTCTCGACAATTGCTTCATGCCGCGTTTTGCCGCGGCCAATTTCCTTCACCATGGTGACCAATAGATGGATCGAATCTGCAATCGCCACTGTTAGGATAATCGTCGGCACTTGGCCGGAAACGGGCGACATCTCAATCCGGAAGAAATAGAACATCGCCCCCATAGCCGCGCCCACCGACATCAGCACAACAATGATCGCCGCAATCGACCCGGCAAAAGACCGCAAGAAGAACAGCATCACCAGCGCGAGGAAGACAAACATGGCCGGAAACAAGGTGGCCATATCATTCTGGGTAACGTCAAAAAACGTGTTCGCCATCATAACGTGACCGGCGACGGCCAATTTGAGGTCCGGGTTGGCTTGGCGGAAGGAAGAGACAATCTCGCCAACACTCTCCGCCGTCATTCGTTGCAAATTTTCGCCGCTGTCGTGGGGCATCTGCAATGTCGCCACAATGGCAACCGTCGCCCCGTCAGCAGACACCATACGCCCGGCAATACTGGGCTCATTCATCGCCACTGACTGCACATAGGCAACGCGTTCTGGGGTCAAGTCTGCGGGATCGTCGACCAGGCTTTCAACATACAGATCGTCGCCATCGGCCGTGGTGTGCTGGTAGCTCGTTAGCGAATCCACCCGCAGCGCATAGGGAATTTGCCAGGATTCGTCCGTCAGCTCATAGAGCGCTGACAGTCGGTCTTCGGTGAACATGGACGCCCCGTCATAGGGCCGCACCACAAACATGACCGTATCCGCCGCCACATAGGTTCTCTCCAACAGGTCATGCGCCCGCAGGTCTGGATTTTCCTCTGAGAAGAAGTTTCGATAGTCACCCGTGAAAGCAATATATTGAAAACCCATGGTGGCCCATATGCCCAGTCCAAGGGTCAGGACAATCACCAGCCAACGCCAACGTATTACCCAGTGCGCGTAGCGCACCGCCAAATCATTCATATCAAAGACCCCCAAGACTAAAATATGGTGACCACTTTACCCCGAGGAATATTTCGGGCAAGCCCCTAAGATGACCGGGACGACCCGGTCGGCAGGCTGATGTTCCTCCCCAGAAACACCAACCTGCAAAGCGTGTCAGCGCCTAACGGCCCTTCCAGTTCGGCTTGCGCTTTTCTGAGAAGGCAAGTGGGCCTTCTACAAAGTCTTCTGAATTGCGCATGGCTTCCGTGCCCGGATAAACCGCCTTGATAGCTGCCTCCAAACTATCTTCGCTGAAGCCGGCATAGGCAGCTTCTTTCGTGGCACGGATCGACAGGGGCGAGCATTCAAGGATCATGGCCGCCCATTTCTTGGTGGTATCCATAAGGTCAGCCTGCGGCACCACTTCATT
>Ga0181582_10005734_pt1 | contig 10016 bp, 4 predicted proteins | sample 071ome_32_FD_132438 | JGI IMG/M metagenome (GOLD analysis project Ga0181582, IMG submission 132438) | Coastal salt marsh microbial communities from the Groves Creek Marsh, Skidaway Island, Georgia - 071405AT metaG (megahit assembly) | ecosystem: Environmental > Aquatic > Marine > Intertidal zone... | reverse complement strand
CCGCGCCCGGGGCGCTCAGGGCGGCCCCGTGCCCGCCGCGCGGGGGCTCAGGGGGGGGGGGTGGCCCCCCCCGGGGGGGGGGGGGGGGGGGGGGGGGGGTGTTGGGGGGGGGGGGGGGGGGGGGGGGGGCGCGTGGCGGACGACCCCGCGAGCCCTCCCCCGCCCCGCGCCGCAGTACGTCGCCGACTTCATGGGCGGGCCCGAGGCCGGCGGGGCCCCGGGGGACGGGGCAGTGGTGTCGGCGCCGGGGGCCGGCCCCGGGGGCCCGCTCGAGGCGCTGGTCCTCTACGCCTCCGAGCTGTCCGTGTCGCGGTACGAGGAGGCCCGCGACCGGCTGCTGAGCGAGAACGCGAGCTGCAAGCGGGCGCTGGAGAAGGTGTTGGAGGAGCTGGACGCGGCGGCGTCAGAGGTGGCCCGGGCGGCGGAGCGGGAGGCGCGGTGGGAGGGGGAGGCGACGTCGCTCCGGGCGGAGCTGCGGGCGGCGGGGTCCGGGTGAGGGGTCCGGCGGCAGGGTCCGCGGGGGGGGCGGGGTCCGCGGGGGGCTTGAAAGGGTTCCCCTTCCCGGGCACCGGGCCGGTGGCGCCGGGGCGGGCGGGGGCGGGGGCGGGGGGGCGGCGCCGGGCGGCCGCCTAGTCGAACGCCCACTGGTTCTCCTTCTTGACCTCCTCCTCCTCCTCCGGGGTGAAGTCGTTCTTGATCCCGAAGTGCTGGCGGATCTCCTGGGGGGTCTTGCCCTTGATCATGTTGGCGACCGAGGAGCAGCACGTGTCGAGGAGCTTGCGGATGTTGAGGTAGTTGGCGGCGAGGATGAGCTCGAACAGCGTCGACTGGTCGACCTTGACGAAGTCCATGTCCCACGCCTTGATCTCCGCCTCGGACTTCTGCAGGAGGCGGGCGGGGGGGGCCGCCGGTGGACGGGGGGCAGGCCTTCGTCGGCCGGGCCCGCGGGCCCGGGGGGGGCGCGGCCGGACCGCGAGGCCGGCTGGCGGGGGCCGCGCGAGACGGCGGGCGGGCGAGGCGGCCGGCGCCGCGCAGTCACCTGGCCATCGCCCTCGCTCTCGGCCTCCGTGTGGTACCTGCAGTACTCGATGACCTTGCCCAGGATTTCGCCGCGGACCTGCGCGCGCGAGGGGCCTTCGCTGCCTGTGAACGGGAGTCGTGCGCAATGTTCGCGGTGGACTCGGAGCCCTAGCGGGAGGAACAGGCGATTCATGCCCTCCGCGTTCCCCAGAGGGCGGGGAAGCGGGGCGAGTTCGTTTGGCCACCCACGTCCCGTCTCGGGATCCCTTGGGCCGGCGGGGCGGGGCGCTGGCACCCAGAACGGCCCCGAGGGCGCTGTTGCGACGTGAACACGCCACGTCACCCGCGGCGCGGTGGGGAGAGGGCGCATTCACCTGGGGCACGGGCACGAAGTCCTCGTCGACCTCCTCGAGCTGGGCCGTGATGACCTCCGCCATCTTGGTCACCTCCTTGGGGACCTGCGGGGCGAAGCGGCGGGGATGACCGTCATCGTACGGTATTCGCTTCCTCCAGCGAAGGGCCGCGAGGAGAGGCGACGGGGAGGTGCAGGGCGGTGTCTCATGGCCGGTGGCGGGGGAAAAGGAAGCGCCCGCGACAGCCCCGCTTGGAAGAGATCCGAGGGTATTCGGGGCGGGAGAGCCGCTGGATCTCGGCAGAATACCTATCTACGGGCGCGCAGGGGGCATCGTGGAGGTGCGCGGGGCGCGCGGAAGACGAACGTGCGCGAGGGGCCCGGTCCCCTCGAGGGCGCGTGCGCCGGAGAGAGGTCACGAAACACGCACCTCGAAGTTGGCCCCGTCCGAAGAGACGAGCTTGACAATATCCCCGGGCATGGTGTCTCCCCTTTGTCTCGAGATAGAGGCGCGGAGCCGAGAGTCCTCAACAGGCGCGGGCGAGGTGGGAGATGGGCTCGGCGGTGTTGCGGGCTCGGGGGGGCGAAGGGGGGAGGGTGGGGACGTGTCGGCTCGTTCTTTATGGGGGCCGGGGGGGGTGGGCGAGGTATCAGAGGGGGGGAGGGCGCCAGGGACGGTCTCCCCCGCCAGTGGGGCACGCGCCCGCTCAAGCACACCGTCATGCTCCAACCGGGGTCCCGTCACGCGGGCTACTCCAGCTCCCGCACGGCCTCCACGCACCCCTCGAGCACGTGCGCCCACTGCGTCCAGTGCTGACCGCCCTGGCAGTAGACGGCGTAGGGCTCCCGGAGGGGCCCGTCCGCCGACAACTCGGACGTGGCCCCGTCGACAAAGGTCCCGTCGGCGAAGAGGACCTCGTCGCCGTACCCGGCCGTGGCCCCGGGCACGGGGCTCACGTACGACCCGACGGGCGACCGCGCCTGTACCGCCGAGCAGAAGGCCTGCATCCGCTCGGGCGACCCGAGCACCACGCTGGTGATGAAGTCGACCCGCCGCGCCCCGGCGGGGGTGTCGGGGCGCGTCGCAAACCCCTCGGCCCCGAGCACCTCCTGGACGAGCATCCCGCCCTTCATCGACTCCCCCGTGATGAAGGGCGCCATCCACAGCCCCTGGAACATCAGCCGCAGGTGCTCCCCGTTCACGTTCCCGGCGTCCGTCCCCAGCCCGGGGGCCGACAGCCTCGCCGCGCACCGCTCCACGAGGTCGGCCCGCCCCGCCACGTACCCGCCCCCGGGGACGATCGTCCCCCCCCCGTTCTTGATCAGCGACCCCATCACCAGGTCGGCCCCCACGTGCGTCGGCTCCGCCTCCTCCGTGAACTCCCCGTAGCAGTTGTCCACCAGGCATAGCACCCCGGGCTTTTTGGCCTTGACCGCCCGCACCACCTCCCCGACCTCCTCCACGGTCAGGGTCGGGCGCAGGGCGTACCCGCACGAGCGCTGGATCTCCACCACCTGCGCGCGGCCCGGGCGGGGGGCGGGCGGGGTCGGGCCCGGGGCCGGGCGGGCGCCGCGACGGGGCGGCAGGGGGCCGGCGGGCAGGCCGGCGATGCCAGCGGGGGGGGGGCTCGCCTTGGTCTTCTCCCCGACGGCGTCCACGAGAGCCGCGATGTCCACCCCCCCCGACGGGAGCAGGGGCACCTCGGTGTACGACACCCCAAAGTCCGCCAGCGACCCCACGTCGGCGACCCCCGAGCGGCGCGTCCCGATCACCTCCTCCAGGGTGTCGTAGGGGTGGCCGGCGGCGCAGACCATCTCGTCGCCGGGGCGCAGGCAGGCGAAGAGGGCGGTGGCGATGGCGTGCGTCCCGGACATGAACTGGGGGCGGACCAGCGCGGCCTCGGCGCCGAAGATGTCGGCGAACACCTCGTCGAGGACGGCCCGGCCCAGGTCCCCGTGGCCGTAGCCGGTGCTGCCCTGGAAGTGGTGGGGGCCGACGCGGGCCTTGCGGAAGGCGCGCTGGACGCGGGCGACGTTGCGGAGGACCATGCGGTCCATCTGGTAGAAGCGCGGGGCCAGGCGCTCCGCGGCGGACCACACGGCCTCGCCCGGCGACGGGCGGTCGGCGGGGCCGGCGGAGGGGGCACGCGGGGGCGCGGCCGGGGGCTCAGCGACCGGGGGAGAGCCGTCGGTGCCGCGGGGGACCGACGCCCACGAGGCGCGGTTGGCGGAGCGGGTCTCCCCGCGCGCGATGACGGCGCTGCGGGCGGCCGCGGGCCTGCGGGGTCGAGGGAGGGGGGGGCGTCCGCGGGCGGACAGGGTGATCCGGGGCCGCATTGCTGAGCACTGGCGGCGCAGGCGCTCCGTGAGATCGTCGCGTCATGTGGGAATGCCTTTTTTAATGCGAGTGCCGTCGTGGACTGCACAAGGCGTAAGGGGGAAACGGGGCGCGGAACTCGCCTGGCCGTGGGGAGGGGTCCCATGGCAGTCATGCCCGCGCTGGCGCAGGGGGGGGACATGTGCTTCCTTTGGCCGCGACTGGGGGGACAACCAAGCTGTTTCTTCCTCGCGCGGATCAAAAGATCCCCTGGCTACCTCCCCCTGGGTGGCGCGAGGCTGCGTGGATTGGGTAGTGGTGAGTCCCTGGAGGATATCGGCGGCGACAGGTGAAGCGGCGAAAAATAACCCTTTCCAGTCGTCGTCCCAGGTTAGATATGGGCATAAACGCGCCAGTGACGTCCCTTTTCAGCCCGATGGGCTATGTACGAGTGGCTGGGCTCCCCCCCACGACATACACTGAATGTCGTGTGTGAATTTCACATCATCGTGCCAGTCTTGGTGTTCGCGACGGCAACTCGGGGCGCGGAGCGATGCGCCCAAAAGGAGGGAACCCGGATCTACCGCGGCAGTCTAGAGGGCCCGAGTGGCACGAGTGAGTCCCAAGTCGTGTAGATTGCAGCATGTCGTTCGCGACCTAAGGGGCACTGTGACAAACGAGTATCCGCGGGCGTGGGGCGGAAGTAGAGGAGGATGGGGAACCTGTGCTCCCGGCCGAGGGTTAAACCCGCGGTAAGTGTCCCGAAAACACATCTTCCGTCCCCTCGTTCGGCCCTCGATACGCCCCAACGGAGGCGTCCCGATTTGTCCCCGTTCAACGGGATTGCTCTCCCGGAGTGACATCCAGGGCCCCCGTCTTCCGCTGGACATTCCAAGCCCCGAAGCGGTTAACTGCCGATATTCGCTGCTGTTTGAGCCGTGCCGCGCGGCCCTCCCCCCGGGCTGGCTCCCCCCGGAGCGCATCTAGACCTTTCAGTGACCCGCTCAGGGACCCGCGCCCCCCCCAGGAGCCGCCCGCCACTCAACTTCCGCAAACATGCGGCGCGCAGGAGCAACCCGAGGACGCCGCTCCCGCGAAGGATGAACGTGGCCGGGACGAAAACGGGAACGGGCTCAGCCCAGTGAAACCAACAGGTGCCCGCGGGAACCTCCTGCATGGGAACGCTCGCCGCCTCCTTCATCGCCCGACGCCCCGGGTGGACCATCACCCCCCCCCCGCACCGGACCCACGCGCGCTCGTCGCGGGGGTGGCAGGCGCGGGCCGACATCACCCGCCCGCCCCTCTCCTCGATCGCGCAGAGCCGCACCCGGCTGGACCCACGCACGACCTCCCAGCCCCCACCAAACGCGCCGCCGTGGCGCCCCTGGACGCCGTCAAGCGGGCCCAAAGCGGAGAGGGCAAGACCGTCCTCCCGTTGCCGGAAAAGGATGCGCGCGGCTTGGACCCCCCTGCGGAGCCACGGCCGGGCCCCACGGAGGCCCCGGACGGCGCCCGCGTGCCTCGCCGCAGTGCCCTCCGCGACTGCTACTCCAACGCCGGGGACGCCAAGGACACCCGCCGCAAGAGCAACGCCGGCGTCAGCTTCGCCCCCGGCGGCCGCGACCCCCGGCACAGCTTCGGCGTCCCCGGGCACGTGGGCCAGTCGCCGGAGCTGTCGCCGTGGGTGGCACGGTCGGGGGTGAGCATGACGGCCGGGTCGACGCGGAGTCGTCAGCGGTCGGCGTTCGCCGGGGCCGGCGGGGTGACGTTCGAGGACCTCCTGAGAGTGCAGGGCACCGACGCGGGGTCGGCGGCAGGCGTCAGGCCGGACGCCCCGTCCACCAAGGCGTCGGCGCCGGGCAGGTCCCCGACGTCCAAGGCCAGCCGCGGCCTACGCGACGCCACGAGCCAGGGCCCCGTCCGGCGGCAGCTCGGGCCCTTCCAGTCGGTCGGGTCGGACGACGCCTCGAACGAGGCGCGGGACGCGGACCGCAACGAGGCGAGCCACGGGGCGAGGGACCCGCAGCCCCTGCCGGTCAAGAAGCTGGTGCGGCACAAGTCGGAGGGCAAGGCGCGGGGCGGGGGGCGGGTCAAGGGGGACAGCCTGATCGGGTCGCTGTCGCGGAACAAGAGCGACAACTCCCGGGGGCCCAACTCCCGGGGGGCCAGCATCGCGCTGGGCGGCGGGTCTGACTCGGACGAGTCAGTGAGCCCCGACGAGCTCCGCCAGAGCCCCCTGAAGGAGTCCTTCCCCGACCGGAGCCACTTCGCGTCCTCCCCCCTGAGCCCCGTGCTGAGCCCCATCCTCCCCGGCTTCGGGAGCGTGGCGCAGAGCCGGGGGCAGAGCCGGAGGCAGAGCGTGGTGCGGAGCCGGGGGCAGAGCCGGGCGCAGAGCCGGGGGCAGAGCCGGGGGCAGAGCCGGAGGGGCAGCCACGGGCCCAGCAAGGCGGGGACCATGTCGAGGGCGTCGATGGAGGCGAGCGGCGGGGAGGAGGAGCTGGAGCTGGTGCGCCCGCTGACCAACTTCCCGGCCGCGGGGGGGCTGGGGGAGCTGAGCATCGGCAGGGACGGCAAGGGTCGGATCTCGCTGATGAGTGCCGTGGAGGAGGACGCGGCGGACGGCGCCGGCGGGCCCGTGCACCCGCACCTGAGGCCCCTCGTCACTGGCCTGCCCGTGCTCGACCCGAGCCAGGCCGAGGACTACGCGGCCGTGGCGGGCAGGGGGGGGCTGCGCAACACGCGCTTCCTCATCAAGGGGCGGGTCGGGTCCTCTGGCGCGGCCGAGTTCCTCAACAACTACGCGCTGGTGAAGGACATTGGGGAGGGCACGAGCGGGGTGGTGAAGCTGTGCATCAACCTGCTCTCGGGGGAGCTGGTGGCGATGAAGATGGTGCCGAGAAAGGCCAACGGCCGGGCGCAGCCGCGGATCGGGGGGCGGCAGGTCGAGACGGCCGCGGCCGTGAGGTCCGAGGCCGAGATCATCTGCTCCCTGGACCACGAGAACATCGTCAACGTGTACGAGATCATCGACGACCCCGAGTCCCCCTTCATCGTGGTGGTCATGGAGTTCCTGGAGGGCGGCCCGGCGCAGCAGGAGACGGCGCTCGGGCCCGTCCCCTTCGCCGAGCTCACCTGCCAGTCCTACGTGCGCCAGGTGGTGTCGGGCCTCTCGTACCTACACCGGCAGGGGGTGTTCCACGGGGACATCAAGCCGGACAACATCCTGCTCAACGGGCGCGGGGATGTCAAAATCGCCGACTTCGGGTCCGCCAAGGCCTTCCACGGCGACGACGACACGATCACCTCCACCAAGGGCACCCCGGCCTTCCTGGCCCCCGAGCTCATCTCGGGCGACGAGTGCCACGGCCGGGCCGCCGACGTGTGGGCCCTGGGGGTCACGCTCTACCACTTCGTGACGGGCCGGATGCCCTTCGGCTCCCGCGACGCCAACGTCATGGCCCTCTACGACGCCATCCTCGACGACGAGCTCGCCTTCCCCCCCGACGCCCGCCTGTCTGACCGGTGCCGGGACCTCATCTGCCGCATGCTGACCAAGGACCCGCGGGAGCGCATCGACCTGGCCGGAGTGGCCGAACACCCGTGGCTGTCGGAGCCGGTGGGGGGGTCCCCGCTGCTGACGACGTCGCCGCTGGGGCCCAGCATGTCGCGGACGCTGGGGAGGAGCCGGTTCGCCGACCCGGAGAGGTCGTTCAGCGCGGCGCGGGGCCCGATCCCGGCGAGGGTCGTGTCGCGGTCGCGGGCAGGGAGCGGGATCAACCTCGACGGGCGCCTCGTTTCCCGCGCGGACCAGTGGGACAGCCTCATGTCGGTGACGGCCGCCGACGCCGCCGTGTCTCGCGGGGGGCTCTCCCAGGCCGTGGTGGACGCCATCATGGAGGAGGTGCGGGCGGGGCGGGCCACTGCCGAGCTCCGCAGCTTCAAGGGCGGGCAGCACCTCATGACGGAGGGGGAGAAGGGCGACTGGATCGCCATCATCGCCGAGGGTTGCGTCGACGTCCTCAAGCTCAACCCGGACGACGACGACAGCGGCTCGTCCGACTCGGGCTCCCCGACGGGCTCCGGGTCCGAGTCCGAGTCCGACTCGGGGACGGAGGGCGGGGACGTCTCGTTCGCGGGCCGCTGGGCCGCGGAGCTGGGAGCGGACGCCCGCGGCTCGCCGCAGTCGTTCGCCAGCCCCGCGCCCGAGACGCCGGGCGACGGCCTCCCGGTCAGCAGGAGCCCCGCGGCCGGCGGCGCCCCCGGGCGGTCGAGCGAGGAGGAGGGCCCGGGTGCGGGGGCGCCGGGCGACGGCCCCGGCGAGCCGATCCTGAGTACGACGCCCCGGGGCGTCCCGTCGCCTGCCTACCACGCAGGGGAGGGGGAGGCGTCCCGGGGGGGCGGCTCCGAGAGCTACGGGGGTCCCGGGGGCTTTGGACTGTCGTCAGAGGTGCTCCGAGACCACGAGGAGGGGCTGCCGGATATCACGGAGGACGGGCCGGGGTTCGTGCCGGCCGGGGACGGGGCCCTGCGGCGGCTCGCCAACGTGGACTCTGACGCGAGTGGCCGGGCCCTCCCGCCCACGGGGCAGCGGAGGCTCACCCGGGGGGGCTCGGGGAACAGCGCCGTGACGGGGGCGAGCTCGAACAACCGCGGGCTCAAGCCGTACGACAGCGGGCGGATGAGGTCGATCATCGGGATGTCGGTCGACGGCTCGGACGTCGGCTCGGAGGCCGCGGGCTCGATGGCCGAGGTGGTCCCCGGCGGCGGCCGGCAGGTCCGGCAGCCACACAGCCGCCGATCCTCGGACCTCCTGGCACTCGCGCGCGGGGGCATGGTCCGCAAGCCGAGCCTCAGGGGCAGCATGCGCAGCCTGTCGTCATCGGCCATGGTCCGGGACGCCACAGCCACCCTGGACGCTCCCACGAGCTTTGGTGCCCGGCCCCGGGGCGCGGTGGGCTCGGTCTCCGCCTCGCACCGCGACCTGGGCCGCGTGTCGTCCAGCAAGCGGCGCATGGTCCCGGCGGCCTCCTCCGGCCGATCACTCGGGGGCGGCAGGGTGCAAAGCCTCGGCCGCTCCGTCGGGTCGCGGCACGCCGGCACCGGCGAGCGGAGCTTCGGGCACGTCAACTCGGCGGGGAGGGCGGTCCACCAAGTGGGGTCGCTGGGGTCCCGCGCCGAGCGGGGCCTCGGGGCGTCGCTCGGGGCCCGCAGCCGCGCCCTGACCGAGGGCCCCCTCAGCACGTCCGTGGAGGCGCTCTTCCCGCGGCCGTCGAGGGCCCGGGGGGAGTCGTCCCACTCGCACCTCTCCTCGGAAACGACCCCGGGCGCCTCGGGCGGACCGGGGGAGTCGCCGGGGAGCGGCGCGCCCGCGGGTCCCGGGCCCGTCCGGGCTCTGGGGACGGCGGCCAAGCGGTCGCTCAAGCGCCAGCTGCTGGACCGCATGGCCCACTCGTCGGGGGTGGAGGGGCTCCCGGTGCGGAAGACGGAGGAGTCGTCGGGGGAGTCGGTGGAGTCGTCCAGGGCCACCTCGCCGCGCGCAGGGCCGGCGCGCGGGAGGAGGCCCTCGCGCCCGAGCCAGCTCTCGCGCGAGGAGCCACCCAGGGCCCCCTCGCCGCGCGCGGGGCCGGCGCGCGGGAGCAGGCCCTCGCGCCCGAGCCAGCTCTCGCGCTCGAGCCAGAACGAGGCGCAGGGACGGGGCTCGCACCCCTCGCGCGACAGTGGCCCGGGGGGCGGGCAGCCGTCGGGCCCCGAGGGCGCGGGGGACGGCGCCCCGCCGGAGACCCCGCCGGCGGGCACCCCCGCGGTGACCCCGAGGAGCCGCCAGGTGACCATGGTGGGCGTCCCGGAGGACGACGACGACAAGCCGCGCACCCCCGGCAAGTTCAGCCGGGCCACGTCGTTCCGCTCGGGCTCCTTCCGCGCCGACATGTTTGGGGACCAGGAGAAGAAGCTGACGCCCGAGGCGCAGGACATGGCGGACCACATGAAGCGGCTGATCTCGTCGTCGACGCGCGGGGTGGCCGCGATCGGGGCGCAGGTGGGCCTCCAGAAGTCCAAGGCGCACCGGCACACGGTCATGGCCCGCCGGTACGCCGGCTCCCTGGTGGGGGAGATGGCCGTGCTGAGCACGAAGGGGGTGCGGACGGGGTCGGTCATCGCGGACCGGGCCGCCGGGTGCAAGGCGTGGTGCATCGTCCGCGAGGACTTCCTCGCCCTCATGCGGAGCGTCCCCCAGCTCCAGGTCGAGGTGCAGCGCATGGTGGCCGCCCGCCGCACCGTCCGCCGGATGCTAGAGGCCGTGCAGCAGCTGAGCCATCTGCATGGGGT
>Ga0181582_10005732_pt1 | contig 10018 bp, 5 predicted proteins | sample 071ome_32_FD_132438 | JGI IMG/M metagenome (GOLD analysis project Ga0181582, IMG submission 132438) | Coastal salt marsh microbial communities from the Groves Creek Marsh, Skidaway Island, Georgia - 071405AT metaG (megahit assembly) | ecosystem: Environmental > Aquatic > Marine > Intertidal zone... | reverse complement strand
GACTACAGACTACAGACTACCGGTTCGGCGCTCGGAGTACGACGAACGAGTGAAATTCGTCCGTGTGGCTCGAGAGATTCCCAAATGCCCGCCTTGAACTATGGAATCGAGCAGAATCCTCTCTCTCTCTCGTCTACGTAATCCCCTCCCCGGTCGTCGTGTCTACCCATTGAAGTTACAGTCACCGTCGTGGAGCATGCGGTGGTCGAGTGCGTTGAAGCGGGCGATGGGCGGTGGGACGAGTACGTACTCGTCGTACTCGAGTGTGGAGATTTTGGGCGGGTGGTCCCGTCAGCGTCGTACGAGCACTCGTACTCGTACGAGTGTCAGGGGGTATGCGAATGGGGGCGAGGGCGAGGGGAGGGAGGCTCGTTCGGGTGGTACGAAGGGTGCGGGGAAGTATGCCCATACGTCGTATCGGGAACGGCAGCAGCAGCAGCAGCAGCAGCGGGGTGGCGGGTTGTCTTCGGCGCCGATGAGGCCGTCTATTCGCGATCATTCGGAGGCGATTCATCGGTATCAGGAGGCGTCTGCGGAGGAGTTGCGGCGTGGGGGGCGGGTGGGGCGGGCGAGGGCAAAGTATGAGCAGCGGCTGCAGCGGGAGGGTATAGGGGGTTCTGGTTTGAATTCGAATCTTTCGACGACGACGGCGACGACGACGGCGACGACGACGGCGACGACGACGGCGACGACGACGACTTTGGAGTCGACGTCGAAGGATGCGGCGGCGAGCGCGAGCGTGGCCGAGGCGGTGTTTGTGCCGTCGACGAAGAAGGGTGGGTTGGGTGGGGCGTCATCCGAGACGTCCAGGCCGTCGCCGAGGCCCTCGGCATCACCCTCGTCTCTGTCCTCATCGTCCTCATCGTCCTCATCGTCTTCTTCTTTTTCGGACGACGAATCGTCGTCCTCGTCTCCCTTTGATGCGTTGGTTGCGGACGACGTGATGAAGAAGTTTTACCATAACGAGCCGCCTCGGGATGTGCATGTGGTGGAGACGGTGGAGGAAGCGCGGCGGGTGGTGGCGTTGTTGATGACGGACGAGATGGCGGCGGGTCGGACGTTTGCGTGTGATACCGAGGTGATGGGTATCGACGTGACGAGGGAGAGTCCGTGCTGTCACGGGACGGTGACGTGCTTTTCTCTGTATTGCGGTCCGGACGTCGACTTTGGGGGGTCGGGTACTGATCGTCGGGGCGATACCGATACCGATTCGGATACGGATGTCAACGACAACAGGACGATGCTGTGGGTGGATACGTGGTTGAATGGGGACGAGGGCCGGGCTGCCGAGGCGCTGGAAATCTTGGAGACGTTCAGGCCCTTCTTCGAGTCTTCTGCGCACCGCAAGGTGTGGCATAACTATTCGTTTGATCGCCACGTGATGGAGCGGATGGGGATTACCTGCAAGGGGTTCTTTGGGGATACGATGCACATGGCGCGGCTCTGGGACTCGAGTCGGACTGGGCGGGGCGGGTACTCGTTGGAGGCGCTCACGACGGAGGAGGAGCTGATGGGGCCGTTGGATATGTCGGATGCGCGGGGGAAGATCTCCATGAAGAAGATCTTTGGGCGGAAGAATATCAAGAAGGATGGGACGGAGGGGAAGCTGATTCTCCTGCCGCCGGTCGAGGAGCTGCAGCGTGGGGCAGAGACCAGGTGGGACTGGGTGAATTATTCGGCGTATGATGCCAAGGCGACGTGGGATCTGCACGAGGCGTTGGTGTTGAAGTTGATGAATATTTATACGACGCCGGATGCGGACGTGTATAGGTGCGTTGTTGTGTGGTGGTGGTTTGTGTCGGCGTCGGCGTCGGCGTCGGCCTTGTCTCTCACTCGCCGACTCGCCGACTCGCCGACTCGCGCCCATTCCCATACGCGTTCACTCGTTTCTCACTTCTTCTTCACTCCAGGGCGTATCGGGACTCGGGTATCGAGATTCGGACGCTGTGGGACATTTACTGCCACGTGTGGCGGCCGTTTGGAAACCTGTTGACGGATCTGGAGGCGGTGGGTGTGGCGGTGGACGTCAATCACCTGGCGGAGGCCGAGCAGCTGGCCATCAAGGAGGAGGCGGAGAGCAAGGCCGTCTTCCGGGAGTGGGCGGCGTCCAAGGTGCCCGACGCGCGGTACATGAACGTCGGGAGCAGCAGCCAGGTGGTTCAGCTGCTGTTTGGCGGCGCCAAGAACCGGAACAAGGACAAACCAGGTGCGATTATTGATTTGATGACGAAGATGACGAAGATGACGAAGATGACGAAGATGACGAAGATGGCGGCGTCACGCCCCGTCGTCGTTGTTCTCGATCGCTCGATCGCTCGATCGCTCGATCGCTCGATCGCTCCGACTGACCGACTATCTATCTATCTATCCACCATCCACCATCCACCTACTCAGGCGTGCCCCTGTCGCGTACCTTCAAGGTGCCCAACCAGCTGCCCCCCGAGGAGGGGAAGAAGCCGAAGAAGAACATGGATATCGATATCCACAACGTGTGGAGCGACGGGACCGACGACCAGCCCACCAAGCTCGTGCCGGAGATCTTCACGCCGGCCGGCCTCCCGGGGTGCAGCACGCAGGTCCTCAAGTCGATGGCCGGCAAGCCCGGTCGGGCCAGGAAGGCGCTGAGCCAGTTGAATGAGAGTACAGCGACCGCGACCGCCACCTCGGGCAACGACGACATCGCCACGGTGCGCTCGACCGACGTGGACGACATCTGGTCGACGGACGACGCGGAAATCTCCAAGCTGCAGGAGGGCAAGAACCTCGCCAAAAAGGAAGAGCCCCAGGAGGTGTTGGAGGAAATCGCCAAAGAGCAGGGATTCGGCAGGCTCTTCTCGCTGTTCGGGAACCGCGAGGAGGGGCTCAGGGCGTGCGCGGCGGTCGACTCGCTGATCGACGCGTCGGCAATCGATACCCTGCTGTCCAACTTTATCGTGCCGCTTCAATCCGATGCCATCTTGAAGCCGGACGAGCGCAGCGGGGGGACCGTCAAGCGGGTGCACTGCTCGCTCAACATCAACACCGAGACTGGCAGGCTGTCGGCCAGACGCCCCAATCTCCAGAACCAGCCCGCCCTCGAGAAGGACCGGTACCGGGTGCGTCAGGCGTTTACGGCCAACCGCGACAAGGGCAACGCCCTGATCGTCGCGGACTACGGGCAGCTCGAGCTGCGCATCCTGGCCCACATGGCCAACTGCCAGTCGATGATCGAGGCGTTTGAGCTCGGCGGCGACTTCCATTCCAGGACAGCGCTCGGCATGTACGACCACATCAAGCGGGCGATCGACCAAGGCGACTGCCTGTTGGAGTGGGACGGCGGCGAGGGGGGCGGGAGCCCGCCCGTGCCGCTGCTGAAGGACATGTTCAGCTCTGAGCGGAGGAGGGCAAAGGTCTTGAACTTCTCCATCGCGTACGGGAAGACCGCTCACGGGCTGTCCAAGGACTGGGGGGTGACGCTGAAGGAAGCGGAGGAGACGGTCGAGCGTTGGTACGCCGAGCGGGCCGAGGTCCGCACGTGGCAGCACGAGCAGCACGCGCTGGCCCTCTCCGAGGGCTACGTGTGCACAATCCTCGGCCGCCGCCGCCAACTGCCCGATGCGAGGAGCAAGAACAAGGCCCTGCGCGCGCATTCGCTCCGCGCGGCCATCAACACGCCCATCCAGGGTTCGGCGGCCGACGTGGCGACCGCGGCCATGCTTCGGATCGACGCCAACGAGCGGTTGCGGGAGCTGGGATGGCAGCTGCTCTTGCAGGTCCACGACGAGGTGATCCTGGAGGGGCCCGAGGAGAGCGCCGTCGAGGCGCAGCAGATCGTGATCGACTGCATGAAGTCGCCGTTCGGGGAGCACTGCGGCGACCGGCCGCTCCGTGTCGAGCTCAGCGTCGACTCCAACTACGGCCCGAATTGGTACTCTGCCAAGTAATAACGAAATAACGCGCACAAAATTAACATGGTATAAAAGAGATTGCTTTGCTATGTTGGATCAACGAGGACCAAACCGCGAGGGGCTTGACCGCGCCTCGGCAAGAAGCTTACATCAGCTTCTTGGCGGCGGCGACCACGGCATCCTGGGTGATTCCGAACTTCTCGTAGAGGATCGGAGCCGGGGCGGAGGCACCGAACTCGTCAATACCGATGGAGGCATCGACGTACTTGGCCCATCCAAAGGTGGATCCAGCCTCGACAGAGACCTTGGGCACGCCCGGGGTCAGGACCGAGTCCTTGTAGGACTGCGGCTGCTCGTCGTAGAGCTCCCAGCACGGCATGGACACCACGCGGACCTTCTTGCCGGCGGCCTTGAGCTCCTCTCCGGCCTTGACGGCCATCTCGAGCTCGGATCCGGTTCCGACCAGGATGACGTCCGGGTTGGCCTCCTCGACGACGGTGTAGGCTCCCTTCTTGGTTCCCTCGATGGACGTGGTGTTCATGTTGGGCATTCCCTGCCTGGAGAAGACGAGGGTAGACGGGCGCTTGATGCCGTTGGGGTTCTGGGCGTTCGCGTTCTCGACGGCGGCGGCGTAGCATCCGGCAGTCTCGTTTCCGTCACCGGGCCTCATGGTCAGCATGTTGGGCATGGCCCTGAAGGAGGCCAGGTGCTCGATCGGCTGATGGGTCGGGCCGTCCTCTCCGAGACCGATGGAGTCGTGCGTCATGACGTAGATCACGCCGGCCTCAGACAGGGCAGACATGCGCATGGCGTTCCTCATGTAGTCCGAGAAGATGAAGAAGGTGGCGCAGTACGGGATGAATCCCGGGGCGTAGAGGCCAATTCCGTTGCAGATGGCTCCCATGGCGTGCTCGCGAACTCCGAAGCGGATGTTGCGCTCGGCCGGGGTGTCCTTCTGGAAGTCTCCGAACATCTTCATGAGCGTCATGTTGGACGGGGCCAGGTCGGCGGATCCTCCCACGAATCCGGGGATGACCGGGGCGAGGGCGTTCAGCATGGTCTGGGAGTGCAGACGGGTGGCAAGACCCTTGTCCTCCGAGGTGAACTTCGGGAGGGCATCGGCCCAGTTGGCCGGGAGCTTTCCGGTGGTGATGCTCTCGAACTCGGCCCACTCCTCGGGGTACTTGGCGGCGTAGTCAGCGGCCAGCTTGTCCCAAGCAGCGTGCGCCTCCTTTCCGCGCTTTCCGAAAGAGCCGTTGAACTCGTCGTAGGCCTCCTGCGGGACCTCGAACTCGCCATACGGCCACTTGAGGTACTCGCGGGTGGCAGAGGTCTCGTCGGCTCCCAGCGGGGCTCCGTGCACGTCGTGGGTGTCGGCCTTGTTCGGGGATCCGTATCCGATGAGGGTAGAGACCTTGATCAGGGACGGCTTGTCGGTGACGGCCTTGGCGTTGGCGATGGCCTTGGTCATGCCGTCAATGTCGTGGTTTCCGTCGGCGACGTGCTGCACGTGCCATCCCATGGCCTCGTAGCGGGCGCAGACATCCTCGGTGAAGGAGATCTCGGTGTGTCCGTCGATGGAGATACGGTTGTCATCGTAGAGGGCGATGAGCTTTCCGAGTCCCCAGTGTCCGGCGAGGGAAGCAGCCTCGGAGGAGATTCCCTCCATGTTGCATCCGTCTCCCATGATGACGTAGGTGTAGTTGTCGACCAGGTCCATGCCCGGCTTGTTGAAGCGAGCGGCAAGGTGCTTCTCAGAGAGCGCCAGACCGACGGCGTTGGCGATTCCCTGTCCCAGCGGGCCGGTGGTCACCTCGATTCCCTTGGTCAGGAAGTTCTCCGGGTGTCCCGGGGTCTTGGATCCCCACTGCCTGAACTGCTTGAGGTCCTCGATACCCATATCGTATCCCATCAAGTGGAGCAGAGAGTAGTGGAGCATGGATCCGTGTCCGGCAGACAGGACGAACCTATCGCGGGCCGCCCACTTCGGGTCGCTCGAGTCGGCCTTCATGAACTCCTTGAAGAGCACGTAGGACATCGGGGCGCATCCCATCGGCAGACCCGGGTGACCCGAGTTGGCCTTGTTGACGCCATCGATGGCCAGGAACCTGATGGCTGCAGGCAAAGGAGGTAGCGGGGTACATAGCAGTGAGCGTGCTTGCGTGCGGTGCAGGAGGGTCTGAGGGGTCGGTCACAGACAGACAAGCAGCCGACCGATTCGGCGCATCCGACTCGTATGCCCCGCATTTACCACCAAACACGCTTCAATCCGGGCCGCGGGACGCAGAATCCACCGCAGACGCCACGCGCGAAAGGATAAGAAGTCACATGTGATTCAGCTCCACATGAGATTCGGCGGCCTCTTCGCGGCCAGAATGCAACAATCCACGTACCATTGATGGCCAACTCGGCGTTCTTGTCCTTAATCTCGCCAGAGGCGGGCGGGGCAGCGGCGTGAGCGCCCTGCATCCTCACGGAAAGGGGCCTCCTTCCCTGGACACGGGACGGCATCACAGCCTTGAACGGCTTGACGGCCGAGGTGGTCAAAGCAATCATAGACATGTTTGTGCGGATGACTATAAGAATATTTATAGTTAAGAGGCTGGACGTGGATGGGCGTCCGAGGCTTTGTAGGTGGTGTAGGGCGAAAAAGGGGGGGCGCCCACTGATTCTTCATCGCACGAGGCTTTGTGCTGAAAGCAAGGGCTGAGGCTATCCACCTATCCACCTATCCAGCTACACCAAACAACTACACAACCCACCTACACTTCCTCGAGAACGGCCTGGCGCACGCGCGCCGCGAGCTCGTCGACGGCCCGTTCGTCGGCGGCCTCGGCGTAGATCCGTACAATGTCCTCCGTTCCAGAGGGGCGAACGAAGCTCCTCGAGCCGGGGTAGTCGGCCACGATGGCATCAATGGCGTCCTGAAGCTTCTTGGGGCGGGCGACGCGGCGTTCGGCGTCTTCTGTGACGATGGCGGTCCTGTCATGGACCTCGGCCTTGAGCTGGCGGGAGGGGAGGTCGCGGTAGAGGGCGTTCCACTGGGGGAGGTTCATGCCGCGTTTCATGAGGGCCGTCTCGACGAGAAGGATGTCGGAGATGGCGTCGCCGACGGCCTCGTTGATCACGTCGTTCAGGGCCAGGATCTCGCGTGCGGGGGCGGACGCCTCCCGGACCTCCCTGAGGGCGTCCAAGAACGCGCTGCGGAAGAGGACGGTGCCGTGGCCGTTGGCTTCAAAGTAGATGCCGATGTCGAACTGGTGGGCGGCCTTGTGGAGGTGCTTGACGCCGGTGGGTGTGACGACCACCTTGCAGTTGAGCTCGTCGGTCAGGTAGGCGGTGCTGCTGCCGTTTGCGTAGGCCGTCTGGACGACGCCGATGGAGGTTGATGTTGGGAGGGGGCCGGGGAGGGCGGCGACGAGGGTCCTGAAGAGTCCGGCCACGAGGGCGGCAATCTTGTCGCCGTCCAGGAGCGCGACGTTGACCGGCGGCGACTGCGACGGCGGCGAATCACTCGCGGGTGAATAAAAGTAGACGAGTCGGTCGGCGTCGCCGTCCACGGCGCACGCGGCCTCGCCGGCGGGAATACCTCGCATGGTCTCGGGCAGGGTCTTCTCCTTCTGGATAAAGTCAGAGCCGCAGTCACCGTTCAGCACGCCGTCGCCCACGTTGTGGAGGCAAAATTCCATGCCCAGCGGCGCCACGTACGGCTTGAGCTGTTCAAGCTTGAGGGCCCCCACGCCGTTGGCACAGTCGACGTGCAGCTTCCTGTTCAAGGGTCCCCCCGCGAGTACGCCGAAGGCGTCGGCAATGTGCTTGTAATAGGCCGCTTCGGACGACGGCAGGCCCCGGTTGCGGCGCATGACGGCCCAGTGGAGCTGGGGCGTCGTCAGCACGCCGAGAATCTCTACCGACACACCCAAGCTCGAGATGCCTGCCGCGGCATCCTCGGCCAGGGATATCCCGCTCGGCCGCGTGTCGTATGCCAGAAGCACCTTGGCCGTCCCAGTCGAGGGCGCGGTCACATCGATCCCTTCCGCCTCGATGCAGCGCTTGACAACCTCCACCAGGGCCTCGGCCGTCTCGGCGTTGGCCATTTCGTCCGCGAGCCCCTCGTATTCCTGAAGGAGCATCGACCCGTCCCCCTCGACCAGCTTGACGCCGTTGTCTGGCGCCGGGTTGTGGCTTGCGGTGATGCAGATGCCCGTCGTCTTGTGTGTCTTGAGGCTCCGCAGCGCCATCAGAATGCCGCAACGGAACACGGTGGACGACCTGAAAGGACGAGCGGGCGCGAGGAGGTGAGGGGGTGAGGGCGCGAGGAGGTGAGGGGCGTGCGTGCGTGGGGACTGACAGCGTGGAGAACGATAACGCACAGCCGATCGGCGCGCGAGCGGAAGCCGGCCGTGCCATAGCTCGGCTTGAAATCGGCCGGCTTTGGGCGCTGATTCGACGCCGACTGAATGGATTGTGTCACGAGTTCCATGTCACGAAGTTCCCTCTGATCCTGGTCCGTCTGGCGTCGCGGCGAAAGAGAGCTTGCAGTTTGAAATTCGGGAAAATCAGTACGCCTTGGCGAACAGTGCGACCTCGTCGGCCGGCTTCCCGGTGAGCAAGCACGCACCCCCACCGCCGGGCTGATCAAAGGGGAAGCACCGGAGGGTCGCTTGGGTCTCGTCCTTCACCCTCACCTCGTCCTCGTCGCTCCCGCACCACCATCCCCTCGCCCACCTCCCCGACGCCACCACCTCCTTCAGCTCGTCATAGCTCTGCACATCGACGATGTTCTCGTCCCTGAACCTGGTCGCTTCCGCCAGCAGACTCTCCTGAATCTCCGCAAGGACACCTTCGACGTGCGTCACCAGCGCCCCTTCCTCCAGGCTCACCCCGAACGTCTTCCCCTCCTTCCCGACCACATCCCGCCTCGCCACGACGCACGCATTCTTCTCAATATCCTTCGGCCCGATCTCGATCCTCACCGGCACCCCCTTGAGCTCGTAGTTATTGAACTTCCACCCCGGGGTGCGGTCCAGCGAGTCGTCCAACAGCGTCCTCACCCCCGCGCGCTGCAACGTCTCTGCCACCCCCTTGGCCGCCGCCAACACCGCCTCCACGTCCATGTCCTTCTTCACGATCGGCACCACGACGACCTGCGTGGGACTCATCCGCGGCGGCAGCCTCAACCCGCTGTCGTCCCCGTGCGTCATGATAATCCCGCCCACCAGCCTCGTGCTCACCCCCCAACTACTCTGATGCACGTACTTGCGCTCCCCGTCCTCCCCCAAGTACTGCGTCTTGAACGCCCGCGCAAAGTTATCCCCGAGGTTATGACTCGTCCCCGCCTGCAACGCCCGCCTGTCCTGCATCATCGCCTCGATCGTATACGTGCAGTTCGCCCCCGCGAACGACTCCCGCGCAGACTTTCTCCCCGCCACCACCGGCATCGCCGCCACATCCCGCGCAAACGACTCGTACAGACGAAGCACGCGCACCGTCTGCGCCTCGGCCTCCTCCGCCGTGGCATGCGCCGTATGCCCCTCCTGCCAGAGAAACTCCAGCGTACGGATAAACGGACGTGTCCGCATCTCCCACCGATGCACGTTGCACCACTGGTTGATCCGCAGCGGCAGATCACGATACGACTGAATCCACTGCGAAAACATATGGTTGACGATCGTCTCTGACGTCGGACGGACCACCAGCGGCTCGTCCAGCTCTTTCGCCCCCCCTTGCGTCACCAACGCGAGCTCTGGCGCAAACCCCTCCACATGCTCAGCCTCCTTGGTCAGAAACGACATCGGAATCAGCTGCGGAAAGTACGCGTTTTCCACCCCCATGCTCTTAAACTCCTATACAATCGTCATACGCAGCGTGCGTGAGTGCAACGCGATAGGGCGGGGAGGGCAACGAGTGCGTACCTTGTCCAGATGCGACTGAATCGACTCCCACAATGCGTAGCCCGACGGACGAATCACCATCGTTCCCCGCACCGGACCGTAGTCGGCAAGCTGCGCCTCGCGCACAATATCCAGGTACCAACGCGAGAAATCTTCCGCTCGGGGCGTGATGGCCGACGACGTGTTCTTGTTACCGTTGTTGCCCTTTTGTTGCTTCTGTTGCTTCTGTTGCTTCTG
>Ga0181582_10005720_pt1 | contig 10027 bp, 5 predicted proteins | sample 071ome_32_FD_132438 | JGI IMG/M metagenome (GOLD analysis project Ga0181582, IMG submission 132438) | Coastal salt marsh microbial communities from the Groves Creek Marsh, Skidaway Island, Georgia - 071405AT metaG (megahit assembly) | ecosystem: Environmental > Aquatic > Marine > Intertidal zone... | reverse complement strand
CCATGGAGGACCACATTGTTGCTGGTGGTGTCTCGGTTCCGAAGAAGGCAGTATCGGAACTCTTGAGCGCCGCCTCGATCGAGCTAGCTGCGATTTTTGCTAAAACATCATCGGAGACATTTGAACCATGAGTTCCGAGCGCGTAAGTGATCGCACTCGCGGCTTCCTTAGCTTTCTCATCCGTTGACTTGAATATCAAGTTCAGAGTTCCACCAAACTGGGAACGTTGTGCGAGAAGTTTAATCGCTGGACGTGCACTCATCGTATTCGAGTGGTTGCCGCATGCCCGCAGTAAACGTTCGTCGTGATCAACACCTTCGTAAACATCACCATTCATGTCGGTGAACGCTTCCAGCATCTGATGGGTCTGTGTCAATTGCCACTCGCTCAGCAGCGAGCCGAGAGCGTCTTGATCAGCGTACGCCAGAGAAAATGCAATAAGAGCGCCCTTGGCGACGTTGTTGACGTCTTGTGGTGGCATGCTACGCGCTACCTCTGCGCAGAGTTTCCACGCAGGCCCATAATTGCGTTTAGAGAGACGCATGGCGGTCGCGTACGCAGCTTCTATGTCACCAGATTCAAACGCTTTGGATCCCGTCGCGAGCAGCACCGCCAGACTCGCCTTCTCTTCGCGCACGCCAAGCTTTGCAAGAAGCTCTTGCAAGAGGTCTGGCGTGCGATAGGCTGCGGAACTCTTATGAATCCCCTCAAGAACAAAATCCAACGCGTTTCCAGCGCTGATGGCACGGGGAGCGCAGCGCACATCTAGCTCCAAAAGGAAGCGCAGAGCCTGGAGAAATTCTAGCTTCTGCCTCACGTCAACACCAGAGGGAGCCAAAAGAAGACAATTTTCAGCCGCGTTTGCGTATTCATCACTGGCGTCTTCTGCTCGAGCCAAAAACTCATCAGCGACGTTGCAGATGACGAGTTCTGCTGTTTGTGGAGGAAGAACAGCGGACACGCCACCGCCCAATTCTTTCAATCCTCCCACAAGCGCTCCCACGGCTCCGGCAGTACCAGCGCCTGGAACGTGCCTCTTTGCATGAGACCAATCCTTCTGACGAAGTTGTGCGCGCAGAAGCTCGCCGAGTGCCGTCTCGTGCGTCAACGAGCGCTGGAACACGCCGGACTGCAATTTGTGAACATTGGACCAGAGCGTAGACCACTGTATTGTCGAACTTTTTGCGACCACGCGATCGATAAACTGTCTGAGTAAATTCAACGCGCTCGCTTCATCTCTTTCAGCATTAATCAAATCACTTAGTTTCACACAAACATCGTTCTCTTGCATGGTTTTGCAAGCGTTCAAACGAGACACAGCCCGCTTCGTCACCGGAACCTCACTAATTATGGTCGGCAGTTCACTGAGCACATCTGCGGACTCAGACACCAAATTTTCATCAACAAAAGCGCGAGAGAGTGAGGCTTCTACGACGACAGCGGCGAGCGTTTCAGCGCCACCGACCAATTCCACGTTTTCAATCGAAGACAACCACTTGACGACGCGTGAGACGAGTTTCAGCTTGCCTGTTTCAGTCGCGTGAAGAATCCAGCGTTGAAGCATTTCTCTCACGTTTTCTGCACCATCTTGTGAGGAGTTACGAGCGTACGTGAGAAGCTCGCGCACTGGACCGGACAGCAACTGAGATACATTTTCTGCGCTGACCATGGCCATGATAGTCTCCACACGTCCAAACATGTCACTCGCAAAGAATTCTTCTAAACTCACGTCACACACACGACCATCATCCATAGCAAAAATCACGTAGCTTGCTGAAGCCAATGCCGAAGCGGCGATAGCATAATCTCGCAGCGTGCTCGTTCGTAGACCTGCGGAGGCTGATGCAAGAAGCTGATGCGCGCTGCCCAGCGAACCCGTCAACTCGTTCATCTCGCAAGCTCGACGAATGGCCCAAGTTTCCATGAGATGTGCTGAAGGCACTTCCAACGCATCGTCCTTCTGGAGCTTGCAGATTTCTTCGGTCGCGCGTTTCATCCACTCAGTCGTTGCGAGACGTTGAAAAGTATCCGCTACATCTGATGAGACGTTCGCGTCCTGCGCTTCTGCGCAACACACGTCGACAGTTGATGTGAGATGCAACAAATACTCAGCAGATTCTGCCCAGTCTCTGGCGCGACGACCCTGAACGTGAACTCTGGCATCTCGATGAACGCAATCTTCCGACCAAGGAAGGAGCTTCTCGTAGCTTGAGACTGGCGTTGTTTCTGGCAGCGCGGATAGCGCTTCAAAAATAACCGAACCAGTGCCACACACATGTCTCCTGAGTATGACTTCCAGGGATCGCACATCGTTCGCGTACGCCACATCAAGAGCGGCCTGGCGAATCGTTGAATACAATAAATCCTTGTAAAGTTTCGGCGAGAATCCACCACCGGTGATTTCATGCACCGTGTCTGCCCGATCGAGCGCAGCTAGCAAGGCTATTCGCACTCGAATCCACCAACTCCATCTTGGTCCGCCCTCATCTTGCTCATCTGCGCTGCCCCTTTTGAATTTCTTTGCTTGCGCGTCAGATTCTTTCAATCCGTAGACCAACACATGACGCTGGATCTCGTACGTCTCCGCGTATGCCGTGAGGCAATGCACAGCAACCCACGCACGGTCGCTGATTCTTGCAAGCCAGTCAGTTAGCCCCTCCGTTGTCACACGAGAGCGAACCCAGCGAGTCTTGTAAATTTCATCCGTATCAAGGCCGTGCTGACGCGCGAGGGTGAGCGCGACGCCCCATTCCTCCGCGTCCATTCGCGAGTGCAACATCTCAAGCGGAGTTCGCTCGTTGATCGAGATGAGGCGCCAGCCTCCTTTGTTTGGTCGCTCTAGAAGCAGAAGCCGACCTCTCTCAACGCCGTCGATCACTTTAGGCTCCGACACCAAATCAACGATCGAGTCAAAGGATTCTGGCTCGTCACCGAGCACGTTTTCGTCGCCCGGCACAGTTCGCACGGTGAGGTTTCCCTCGCGCGTCGCAACTGCGAGCGCGTTACGAGACCACCAGGCAGCGGCGACAACGTCTTGACGCGCACCAATGCTCCTGATATTCTCTTTACCCTCCTTGGAAACAATGAACACGCTCAAACATCCACTCGAAGTCGTCGCAGCGACGTTCAGGGAACCGTCGCGCTCAAGTCGAACTGCCATTCGTGCTCTTTCAGGAGCACAAAAAAAACTCCGTTTTGGGACGACATCTCCGCCGCAGTCAAAAGCACGCACGCATCGTAAATTGACGAAATCGTCCGCATTATCGTAAGTCCACGTCACGATGACACTTCCCGCGGATGATCGACCGCGACCGAGCACCACAAGGGCGCGCTCGCGTTCCACCCACTCAGCACCAACGGCGCTTCTCAGTTCTTTCGCTAAACTAATCGAATCCTCCCTTGGGACCTCCCCTCCGACGCGTTCGAGCATTACTCGCGTTCGTGTCAACACCGGAGCACCCTTGAGATTGACGCTCAACAGATCGTACGAGGTCGACGGTTCACTCCCACTGTCCGTGCGTGCGAGTGCGAGCGCGCACCCGGCGACTTGTCCTGAGTTCCTGCGCGTCTGACACACGATCTTCCCCACGCGCGTGCACGCGTACAACCGCCCATCGCTCCTGGCGCACGCAAACATCCGCTCATCCGCGGACCACGCCGTGAGGCACGCCTCTTTGTCGCTATCACGTTCATCACCGTCCCTCGCGCTCGCGCGTCCGCGCGCAATTTCGAAATCGTCTCTCCCTGCGTACACCACGCAGTTCCCGCGCGCGTCCGAGATAACCACGTGTACGTCCGATGTTGCGTCCTTCGCGTCCCTCGTCGACGTGCGCAACGCGTGTGTAGAATCGATTCCAGCGCGCGAACGCTGAAATCCAAATCTCACGCCCGCGTCGCGCGTCTCCGCGTGCGCGGCGCCGTCACCGTCGCCGTCGCCGTCGTCCGGCGTCTCTGCGTGCGCGTACGCGTCGTACAGACACGCGCGCGACATCACGACGCGACGCACGTCGAGCGACGACGCACGACGGACCCGATGACGACGCGTAGCGGTGTGGCGATGTTCGAACGCGCGCGCCACTCCGCTGCGCGTCGCGATCCGCGAGCGCATCGATTCCGTCGCGCTCGCGTCGCGCCATGCCGCGTCTCGATTCCCATCGGAGCGATGATCGCGCGCTCGAGCGCGCTCGACGACGGGCGCTCGACGACGACGACGAAGCTGCTGCGCGCGCGCGCGGTGGTTGCGTCGCGTCGTCGTCGTCTCGTTTGCGCGACGTAGCGCGCGCGGTCGTGGCGGGAGAGCACGGCGCGTTAAAATGTTCATTTCGCGACGGTGTGAACGCCGTGCTCGACGGATCGGGCACGGGCGTGACGATGCACGCGGATGGAAAGACGACGCGGCAGTTGACTGCGTACACGACGAGTCGGTGGCGTGCGCGCGTGACGGCGGCTCTGGAAATTCGAAACGCTTTCGCGGAAACGCCGCACTATGTTCCGAGAATGCTTCGTACTAGCGAGGACGAGGATGCGTCTTCGCTCAGCGAGACGAGACTGTTCGAGACGGAGGCGGATTTCACCCACGTGCGGTTCGACCGCAGACTTGTGCAAGCCACGTCAAATGGGTGGTTTGCATCGACATCTCTGTGCGGTTGCGCGATTGCGCGACTGTGTCCGTACGGTTTAGTGCTCGAGGTGTGTTATCCGGCGCGAGTAGGCGAGGTGGACGGCGGTAGCGCTCGGCAGTACGTTTGGCAAAAGCAACAATTTTTGGCAGCGCGTGCGCCGAGTCGATGGTCTGTCGTCGTGCAAACGCTTTCGCGCGCGAGTGCGGCGGCATCGGGCGACGCCGAAGATGCAGACGAGGCGAAGAACGAGCTAGATTGTATATTTACTGTTGTGCTTCCGCGTCCGACGCTTGGAAGTGAAAGCTTGAATGGGATGCCTTGGGACGCCTCAAGGGATGATGCGAGAAGCTGGTGGGCGTCCACGGGATTGAACTCCTACGACGCAGACGCGGAGCCGTTCGTTGAATGGACGCCGGAGTGCACAATATGGGCGTGCACAACGCTCGAAAGCCATCGTCGTGAGGGTGGCGTTCAGCTGGATGGATGGCCAGTACGTTGCTTTGCTCTTCTGGCCAATGATGGGCGAGTGGTTGCGTGCGCCGCCTCGTCCCATGACGAATACAAGATTATCATCACTCATGGAGCTCCATCGGGGGAGGCGCCGCGTCGAGTGCGACTGGAAGAAGTTGCTGCTGAAGACGATGCGCAGCTATTGCTTCAGGTGATCGAGCGCTTGAGGCGCTTTGAGCGCGCGCTCGGGGGCGTGAGGCGTCGAGGAGAGGCTTTGCCGCGCATCGAACCATCAGACACGTTCGCGGCGACGTCCATGGACTCAATCAGACAAGTCATCGCTCATGATTCTTCTTCTGAGTTTGTCGCGTACGCTGATGGTCGCGTTCGCGCTGTGTTTGGAGATCGTACGATGCTGCTCTTCGATCGTCCTCGAGAGTTTGCGCGTTTGATTCTGAGGGATGGCGCGCGCGTCACAGTTCGCATCGCTGCTCCGACGACTGCAAAGTCGTATGTCTTAGCTGCGCGCGCGTTTGCGAACGAAGTCTGGCCGGAGAGCTCGAGTATGCGCGCTCCCAACGCCGTGGACGTAGTGGCCGCGGCAACTCAGAGCGAGAATTGGCTTCAATGGTATCGAACATCTGCATCGATAGTGCCGAGCGATCCCCTCATGAGTTCGTCTACTATCGCGTCTTCTCCGAGGCACGCTTTTGCATCGAGCACGAATCGTCCTGACATTGTCTCACAAGAGCTCGCAAAAACGCAGGCATGGTTCGCGTCGAGAGGTGGAGCGTCAGGCGCGCGTGTCTGACCAGTCAGACGCGTCGTCGCAAATTTGCGCACGAAAAGTTCACGAACACAACACCGTTCTGGTATTTTCGTAGATATTTATCATGAGCTCGCAGCGTCGATCGCAGCGAGAATTTGGTCTACATGCGCAGTCGTTTTCACACTCGCCATCGTTTGGTCACGCTCGAGCCAGTGCTGAACGATTGTTCCATCCCGCTTGATGAGAAATGTTTGGCGATCACTGAAACGACCAAAAATGGGAATCTTCAAGTCCGCGCCGTATGCCTCCGAAACCGAGCCGTCGCTGTCGGAGAGCAGCGTGAAAGAACCAAGGCCCTTTTGCGCACAGAAATCATCGTGCTTCTCCAGCGAGTCCATGCTCACTCCCAGAACGCGAGTGCGTCTCTTCGTGAATTCTGGAATAGCCGCCTCAAATCGCTGAGCCTCGATGGAGCAGCCTGGAGAGTTGTCTTGATTGTAAAAATACAGCGTGACGAAATCATTTTGCTTGAGCACGTCGCTGAGCTGGACGCTTTCGCCCTTTGTGCCCGGAAGCAAAAAGTCCGGCGCCTTGTCGCCGATGTTCGCGGCGGCGACGGCACGATGCGGAGAGAGGATGCCGAACGCCGAGACGGTTGCCGCGATAGAAAGCGCGCGCCGCCGGTCGATGCTTTCGGCTCCGTCGATTTCGGCTCCGTCAGATCGTCTCGCGCGCGCGGCGACGACGTTCACGCGCGCGGGGCGACGAGTTCTGAACGAACCCGTGCGCAGGCTCGTTCGCTCCGAACACGCCAGCGCTTTGGTCGTGGTGCACGCGAACATCGGAAGGGAGCGCGATTGTGTGGCGTGCTGTCGGCGTTAAAATAAAATGGGCAATTCCTACGTCCCGCCGCACGCCCGTCGCTCGTCCGCGCCGACGTCGAACAGGGTTCGGGAAAAAATCACTTCTACGAACAAGTTGGAGGCTGCGTCTGCGATATCTGCACTCGAGCGCGACGCGCGTGCGGCGGCGAAGAAATGTGGACGAAATGACAGCGAGGGCGTCGCTGCGTACGAGGCCGTCCTCGTGGACGCCCGCGCGCTCGTCGAACGGTGCGCTCGCAGCGAGTTTGCCACGTCCTCCGATGCAGATGACGCAAGGTTTGCGCTCGGCGAGATCGCGTTAGAGTTTTCCAAAGAGTTGGAACGTCTCGAGAGGAGGAAACCACTGGCCGAGACGTCTCGCGAGGAAGAGCAAAAAGCGAACACGCGCTCGCACGCGCTCGCGCTCGAAGCTCTGCGCGCTTTCGAGGACATCTCAGAAAGAGAATCAAGGGAGCGATTGAACGGCGTCGCCACGGCTCTGAGCCGCGTTGCCGAGCTTGAAAACGATGATGAGCGCTCGATGACGAGCCTTCATCGCGCAGTCGCCCTGTACGATGTCGTTTCCTCTTCAGTCGCGAGTGATGAACGCGCTCAAGGAGACATTTTACCTGCGATGTGGAACTGCGCAGATGCGAGGTTGAAGTTGGCTGAGAAATGTTCTGAGAAGAACGAAGACGAAGTTGCGTTGGCGTCATATCGTGCGGCTGTGGAGTTGTACCAGAGCGCGTGCGGCTTCTGCGATGCGAAACAAGGTGATGATTTAGGAGCGTTTCTGTACGATTGGGGTTGTAGTTGGACGAGTTTTGGGCAGTTTTTGTTGCAAAAGGGCATGCTCGTTGAGGCAGATACTGCGTTGAAGCAAGCCATCGAAAAATTAAAATCTTCCGCAAACTTTTCTGCAGGGTCAGCTGAACCTCTCAACGCGCTTGGTGATGCACTTCAAACGTGTTCTGAGCTATTGCAACATACCGACGCGCTATTAGCAGAGCAATCGCTGCGACTTGCGATTGACGAGGCGTACGTGGCGGCGCTCAAGCTGAACAGCACAGACTTGAATGCACACATTGGCCTGGGTGAAACACACATGGCGCTCGCAGCTTCTTGCGCTGCACGTGGTGATGAACCAGCCGCGACGCGAGCCTATCGCGAAGCGTGGAACTCTTACAATCGAGCGCTCATGCTGCGCGATTCAGGGGATCCGGGGAGTTGCGATGAACGTTTTGGAGTAATTTACAATGCTGCCTGCGCAGGAAATCGCGCCGGAGAACACGCTGCCGCGCAAATGCTTTTGCGACAACTGTTGATCTGTGGAGGAACAACGCGAGAAGCTATAGAGTGTGACGATGACTTGAGCGGCCTCTGTTTGCCATAGTAGAGCGCTCCACACGGTCGCACGAGGACGGGGCATAGTTCGCTGTCACAGCAGCGACGCTCGATTGAAGGCGCTCGTGCGCGCTGCGCCACGCTGACACGCATCGAGCTTGTTCATCGCTAGGCGCGGTTGAGCTCGCTTTCGCTCTCCTGGTTGCTTCATCAAGTCGCCCGACGCGACGTTCACTTACGTTCACTTTTTGTCGTAGGTGGCTCCCAGCTTTCGGGCATCTTGAACGGAAGACCAATCTTGGACCTGCAATCGCACTTGCCTCCGCTTCCTCCGACACCGCATCCGCAGTCCTCGCGTGCGCTTCTGGTACCATCCCTATCCTCGTCCGTCTTGAACTCGGTGACCACGACGACGACATCGTCCGTGCCCTCGTTCACGTCCGCGTGCAAGTTATCGATTGGGTCGGCCTCGTACCAATACGCTCTGCCGGTCTCAAACACCAAATTCGTCGTCGTGCCGTCCTCGTCCACGCGCTTCAGGACGCCGCCTTTAAGCGCGACGATGACGCGAGCTCTGTCGTGTCTGTGCATCTTGAGTGGAAGGTTCGGCGACACCGTCGTCTTCCAGCATATAGCGCGATCGTTCTCGAATACGAACTCGCGGGACATCTTCGCGGATCTGCGCTCGCCGCTGTCGTCGGCTCCAAGCTCCGAGCGCGCGCGTGAGTGTCGCGCGTGACTCTGAGCGGACCTCACAGCGGGGCGCGCGCGATGAGGACTTCCGCGTGTGTACTCGGCGCGGACGGCTATCTCGGTCAGTTTGTCGCGCGAGAACTCGCCAGGAGCGGAGCTTTCGACGTCGTACACGCCGTCGGCCGTAGGGAGTCGCACGGGCGATACTCGGAATATCCGAATATTCGCAGAGGTGTTTGCGATTTCGCATCGACGTCCTCGTGCGAAGATTTGGCGAAGGCGACGGCGGGCGTTGATGCCAAAGAGGTGTTACGAGTGGTTGTCAACTGCGCCGCGATGAGTGCGCCGGGAGCGTGTGAGAAGTCACCAGAGAACGCTCGACTCGCCAACGCTCCGCGGCATCTTTGGCTCGCCGTGAAGCGCGAGACCATCGCGGCGCGAGGTGAAAAAGAGCTCCCGCTGTGGATTCAACTCTCTACGGACCATGTGTACGATGGGCAGAGCGCACTGAGCGACGAAAGTGTGACTCCATCTCCGGTGAACGTGTACGGAGCGACGAAAGTGTTTTGCGAAACATCTCTTTGCTCAGACTACGACAGAGCCGTCGTTCTTCGATCAAGCATCATCACCGGACCGAAACCACCATTCCAGAGCGTCGAGCGCACCCTCTTCCTGGATTTCATAGCTGAAAGCTTTAAAAAAGAAGAGCAAACGACGTACTATGACGATGAGTATCGGAGTCCGATCTGCGTGCACGACATTTGCAAGATAATTTGTACTTTGTCATTGATGGAGGAGCGAATTCCACAAAAAGTGTACAACATGGGTGGTCCGGATCGCGTGAACCGAGTGGACATGGCCAGTGGCGTTGCGAATTATCTCGCGCGAGGCGATGCCGAGTTGGAGGCTACGTACAAGTCGAAAATTTCTCGAGCATCCTGTGCTCACGCAAAGCAATTTCGCGGCGTGGCTGCTCCCCCAGACATCTCCATGGATTCGAGCGCGCTGCTGCGCGACGTCTGTCGAGGCTGGGCCCCGCGAAGCTTCCGGGAGCAAATAGAAGCAGCCTTCAAAGTAGAAACTGGATTGAATTGAATCGAAGCGTGGACGACGCAGGTTGTGCAAATAGAGTCGATCACGTATCATTACAAGTTATAATTCATCGTCCGTGTTCGTCGTTCATCGGGATCGTTTCGGTGGCCTCCCCAGTTTCTTCTTGTCTCGCGGCGGACGCGTCGCCAAGTACCGCAACGCCTCTCGGGTCGCCGCTTGGTCGTCGTCGTGTT
>Ga0181582_10005708_pt1 | contig 10038 bp, 10 predicted proteins | sample 071ome_32_FD_132438 | JGI IMG/M metagenome (GOLD analysis project Ga0181582, IMG submission 132438) | Coastal salt marsh microbial communities from the Groves Creek Marsh, Skidaway Island, Georgia - 071405AT metaG (megahit assembly) | ecosystem: Environmental > Aquatic > Marine > Intertidal... | reverse complement strand
TTTTTGCCGTATCTTATGCTTAGCGTCAGAATGATGAATATATTTTCCTCACATATTTTTTGATCGGTGGTTATACTGTCGCCATCGCAATTCATGAATTAGGGAAATCGCATATGCCCAACGAAGATCTCTTAGCGCCGCATCGCCACTGGATTGGCAAACAAAGCGAGCGACAAGACCATATTTCTCCACGCTTGATAGATCAGTTTCGCGCCACTTTTGGCTCACATACTACCTCTGCTACGCCTGTTCCGCCCGGGCTGTTTTGGTGTCTGTCCCCCGATGCGCTTACGGCAGACCAGCTTGGCGAAGATGGGCATCCTCGCCTTGGCATCTACATGCCAGAGATCCCTTATCCGCGCCGTATGTGGGCTGGGGGCAGGTTACGCTTTCATGGGGAATTCCTTGCTGATCAGATCATAACGAAACAATCCACTATTCGGGATATTGTTTTCAAAACTGGCCGAAGTGGCAATCTGTGTTTTGTTACGGTTGATCATCATTATTGGCATAATGACACGCTTATCCTTGAGGAAGAGCAGAATGTTGTCTACCGAGAGCAGGTCACCCCTGTTGCCGCCGCCAGCGAAACCACCAGCATTCCCAAGGATGCTGTGACTTGGCAGGTTAATCCTGACTCTGTGATGATGTTTCGGTATTCGGCGCTGACCTTTAATGGCCACCGCATTCATTATGACCTTAATCACAGCATCAATGTTGAGGGTCATCCCGGTTTGGTTGTCCACGGGCCAATGCAGGCAACATGGATGCTAGCGCTTGCCACAGATCATCTAGGCCATTTGCCGACAGAGATGCGTTACCGTGGACTTGCTGCTTATATTGAAGGCACGCCAGCCACGGTTGCAATCACCCCAACCGGGGCAGAGGGTAATTTTGATGCTATGATGGTTAACGCGGATGGGATAAAAACGATGCAGGCCACGGTGTTGTCGTAATGTCTAGGGCCATGGGGGCGTATTCGTGATATTGGTTTTTTTATCTAAGGTTGGTTTTTAACGGATATGATCTGGGATATTGCCTATATTGTGATGGGTTTAGGGTTTTTGACCTTTGGCGGCGATATTCTTGTGCGCGGCAGTGTCAGCCTTGCCATTCAGCTTGGGTTATCGCCCCTTTTGGTGGGGATGGTGGTGGTGGGGTTCGGCACCTCTGCCCCGGAATTACTGGTCTCAATCAGCGCAACGCTTAACCACCAGCCTGATATCGCGGTTGGCAATATCGTTGGCAGCAATATCGCTAATTTTCTGCTGATATTGGGATTTGGTATGGTTCTGGCGCCGATGATCTGTTCCGATCGTGCAATAAAGAGGGATGCGGTTGCGGTCGTATGTGCCAGCCTAGGGTTACTAGTGGTCGCTTTGGACGGTACGGTTACCGCGCTTGAGGGCAGCATTATGCTAGTCTCATTATTAGCGTATCTAGGGTTTTCCATAGTGGTTTCACGCCGTCAGGTAGCAAGCCAAAAGGCAGATGCCCCCCTCAATACCTATCAATCTGAGGCAGAAGAGTTCAACGCCTTTTCAGGAGTAATGATCAGTGTCGTCATTAGTGTGATCGGCATCATCCTTCTGGTCATTGGAGCAGATTTTTTGATCTTTGGGGCTACCAATGTGGCACGAGCCTTTTCCCTTAGTGAGGCGGTGATTGGGCTGTCTCTTGTTGCGGTGGGAACCTCTTTGCCAGAATTAGCAGCGACCATTGCCGCAGCGATGAAACGCCATACCGATGTCATCATAGGTAATATCATGGGTAGTACCCTTTTCAATATTCTTAGTATTGTCGGTATTACTGCGATGATCTCACCCTTGTCCGTTGACCAACATATAATCAAAACTGATATCCCTTTGGCCTTGCTGGTGGTTTCCATCACAGCGGCGGTGATCTTGGCGATATCACGGCTAACCCGGCTTCAGGGCATAGTGATGTTAATCAGCTATGTTGGATATATTGGTTGGCTATTTGTTTAGAGTATCCGAAGACTAGCCGATAACCTTAGCGATCATATCTATCCAGTTTTGGAAACATATCCGGTGGATTAACTCCTTACCGAAACCGGCCTTTTCCATTGCGTTGACGAGATGAGGCAACTCTTTGGCAGAGCTCAAATCTGTGGGCATTTCTGTGCCATCAAAATCTGACCCAAGCGCAATACCGTTTTCTCCTAGCCGAGTGATCAGGTAATCCAGATGTTGGATAATAACCTCAACAGGCATATCAGGGTTTTTCTGGCCGTCAGGTCTGAGGAAGCCAACAGCAAAATTGATACCGACCAAACCATTTGATGCGGCAATGGCATCAAGCTGATGATCAGTCAAATTGCGTGACGCGGCACAAATCTGATGGATGTTGGAATGGGTGGCAACCAATGGGGCTGAAGATAGTTTTTCAATATCCCAGAAACCAGCTTCATTCATATGCGACAGATCAATCATGATATGTTTTTTAAGGCAAGCTTTAACTAGCTCTTTTCCTTCAGGGGTTAGGCCTGGGCCAATATCAGGTGAGGATGGAAAGACAAAAGGCACACCATGGGCAAAGGCATTTGGTCTTGACCATGCTGGGCCAAGTGAACGAAGCCCCCGATCATAGAACACATCCAGATTGCTTAAATCCGGGCGAATAGCCTCAGCCCCCTCAATATGCAGCATCATTGCCATTTGACCTGATGTGCTAGCGCTATGGATATCGCTTACGTTGCGGCAAATACGGATGTCATCAGGATGATCAGCGGCCAGATGTTCAGCGACAGAAAACATCGCTTCGGTAGCTTTTAAGGCCTCGCCATGCTCCACCGGGTCCGTATTCAGAATACCCCCGGGTTTATCAGGGGCAGGGGTAAACATGGCAAAAAGCCCCCCCGCAAATCCACCTTGCCGTGCTCGCGGCAGGTCAAGGTGACCACCGCCATCCCCACGAATAAAACTTGCCCCTGTCTTGTCACCTTGCTGAAGCAACCGAAGCAGCACGTCGTTATGACCATCAAACACCATTGTCATGATCGGGGTTTTCCTTTCATATGATGGTGCAGATAGGGCGGAAGTATCTTTGCTTGACGAAAGTCATCTGCCTCTCCTCTAAGCATAAGCAAATCTCCTCTTAGACCCATCAGAAAAGGATACCATTCCTGCGCTAAAGGGGATTTCCAGCGCCACAACAATTCATCCAAGGCATCAAGCATAGTAGCGGTATGGTGAAGGCTTAGAGGCGCTGTCTCACCAGAGGGGAAGGGAGGATGACTAAAACTATGTTTGATCTGATCAAAGGCATCAGGGACACCATGGGTTTGTAAAGCCGCTTTATAGCCAGCATTGTTATCACCGGCCGCCATCATTGTTAATAACAACAGATCTGTTTCGATCATGCCTGTTGGGTTAAGCATGATGCCAGCAGCACTATTAAACAGATGTTGGCGCTGGCGTCCCTCACCACCCCATTGCCCTAAAAACAAGCGGCGTGGACAATAGTCATTAGCATAAAGATTATCCCATAAAATCACTTGTGACGCAGGCAACCCCGCCTTTAGTAATTCAGTCTCAGGCAGATTGGTGTCATGCGCTACGATATGATGCCCACAATAAAAAAGCTCTGCCTGCCTGTTCCAAACCTCGGCAAACCCAGCAAGATAGCCGGGGGTCTGGGCTTCTAATTCATCAGCATAAACCCTTGGCGTTATCATGACGGGGCGGCGCAACTGTTCTGATAACAGATTGGCAAGTTTGGCATGATGTCGGCCTTCATGATGGTGCCGGCCTTGCTGATCGGGTTGTGCTGGTGGGATATCGTCTAGCAACAGGCATGGCATGACATGATCATCCGCCGCCAGTAATTCTAATTTTTCCGCTAGGACAGCGATATCGGCATTGTTTGGATTATCATCATCAAGATTAAGATCAAGCCCGGGGGCTAATCCGGCAATTACCGTAATTCCCTGATCACGGGCAGCGGTAACAAAATCATGCCATTCGGGCCACCATGATTTGGGATAAGGTTGCCGCCAGTTAAAACGGTGATAGGGATCATCCTTCGGAGCATAAAAATAACTATTCATACCAAGATGTTTTAGTTGTTTTAAGATGCGCCCACGTTCAGCAAAAGACAGCAAACGGCCGTAATATCCCTCAATGTAACCGTAATATGAACCTGTTGCTGGCATCCTCGCCCCTCTCTATTCCAACTGATTCTAACCCTAACCTGATCAATTGAAAAGATATGGTTTTATGCCAGATTTGGTTTGATTTCTAAGTTAACTTTTCATCATGATATTGGGGGATGGCATATGACGCCGCCAGATCGAGGGCGGTCTATTCCCGTTGTGCCTGGAAAGGTGATCGGCATATCATAATGGCAACGTGCAGCTAAAAACCCCATCAATTCAGCTTCAATAAAATCACCATCTATTGCGCTGGCATTAACAAGATCATCACAGAGAAACACTGGACAAGGGGAATGATGACGAATGCGGTGAACCAGATGCTGATTTCTTGCTCCGCCTCCAGATAACAGCAAGCGTTCTGGCTGTTCCTTTAGGGTCTTGCAAGCTTGGGTAAGGGTTATTGCTGTCACTTCAGCAAGGCTTGCCATCGCATCAGCAAGTGGCATCTTGGCTAATTGATCGGATGCTAGCATTTGTTCTGTCTGCACCCGATCAAGGGATTTTGGCGCCTGCCGTTGATACCATTCATGGGCCAAAACATGGCTTACATAATCCATGCTCACCTGCCCACTTGCGGCAAGTTGGCCATTGTGATCATGACTAAGGCCGGCGCGGTTTTGCATTTGGCGATCCATCATGGCATTGCCAGGGCCAGTATCCATCCCGATGAGTTCGGTTAATCCGATCCCTGTCAGATTGGTGATGCCGCCAATATTTGCCACTGCCGCTGGCGGTTTTATGCCTGCATTTTCCATAACAGCAGCATGAAAAATTGGGGCTATGGGCGCGCCTTCACCACCATGGGCCAGATCGTTTTGGCGAAACTGTGACACCACGGGCAAGCCTGTTAATTCTGCCAGATGCGAAGCAGACCCCAATTGCACTGATACGCCTTGGTCAGGACGATGAAGCACAGTTTGACCGTGAAAACCGATCAGATCAACAGGCCTATCAGAAACTTCCATAAGGGACATAACAGCTTTGGCATGGTGACTGGCGATATGGCGTTCTGCTCTGTCTTTAATGTCAGGTTGGTTCAATGTATCAGGATCATCAATGATGGCAAAAATCTCTTTTCGCATAGCTTCAGGCCAAGGCAGATTGAGATTTTTCCCAAGGCGTGAAAACCGTATTCCGTTGGTTTCAATAAGGGCAGTGTCAACAGCATCAACACTTGTTCCGGACATCAACCCGATGACAGTGATCATAGGTGGTTCATCAGTGGTGGGATTGATCATGGCGAATGGTGATCCTGCTTGAGAAGACGTGTTGCTCGTGTCATGATATCACAATGACAACACACCCTTCTACTCCTTCAACCGAAGATGTGCCAGAAGCCTCTGCTTGGCTTGATCAGCTAGCAACCCATGAGGCGTTGGGCGTTATGTTAAAAAGCCAGCGTGAGGCATCAGATGCGGTCGATATGGCTATGGATGCGATTGCCGCAGCGGCAGAGGCAGCAGCGAAGCGGCTTAAGGCAAGCTCAACTAGCCGCCTGATCTATGCTGGTGCTGGCACCTCAGCGCGAATTGGGGTGCAGGATGGGGTGGAACTACCGCCAACTTTTGGCTGGCCGTATGAACGGCTAGGCTATTTGATCGCTGGTGGGCACGAGGCTTTAATGCGGGCCGCCGAAGGCGCAGAAGACAGCGCTGAAAGCGCCAAGATAGATGCTGATGATCTGAATATCACTTCAGCAGATATCGTCATTGGTTTGGCAGCAAGTGGCCGTACCCGTTACACGATTTCTGCTCTTGATACGGCACGCCAAGCTGGCGCTCTGACTATCGGCATTGCCAATAATCGGGATACGCCACTTTTGCTGGCGGCTGAGTTTCCGATTTTGATTGAAACCGGGGGTGAGGCCTTAGCAGGCTCAACACGGCTAAAGGCTGGCACAGCACAGAAAATTACCCTTAACCTTATCTCAACCTTTATTATGTCCCGTTTAGGCCGGATCAGCAACGGGTTGATGGTGGCGATGACACCAAGCAATGCGAAATTGCGTGAACGCAAGCTACGGATTGATGCGATGTTGGCAGACCAAAACCCTAGAACTAAGCCATAAGGCTTGCCCGTTGCATTTCGCTAAATACGGTCTGTTTAATCCAGACGCCGCGATGCCAATAGGCATAACAAGATCACAGGCAGGCCTAACAAAGTGGTGATGATAAAGAACCACGAATACCCAACGCTTTCCACGATACCCCCTGAATATCCCCCCAACATTTTGGGAAACAGAGTCATGATGGAGCTAAACACCGCGTATTGCACTGCGGTAAAAGAAATATTCGTCAGACTAGACAGAAAGGCGATAAAGGCGGCGGTGGCAAATCCGGCTGCCAGATTATCCGCACTGACCACCAGATACATCATATTAGTATCTGGCCCTATTTGCGATAAAGCCACAAAAAGCAAATTGGTTCCAGCGGATAGGATGGCCCCCCATAATAAAGTTGTCATCACGCCAATACGTGTGGCGATCAGACCGCCTACAAAGCCGCCAGCGATACTGACAATCACCCCGTAGGTTTTTACCGCCGTTGCAATCTCCGCTTTGGTGAAACCCAAATCCTGATAAAAAAGGTTTGAGCTTACGCCTAGAACGATATCGGAAATACGGTAAAGCCCGATCAGGCAAAGCAGTAACCACGCCGCCGAAGTGCCGTAACGCTGAAAGATATCTTTAACGGGCAATATCCAAGTGTCATGCGCGGTTTTCTCAGCTTGCATCAGGTATTTGGCGATAAGGCCACCAATCACAAGGGCGATCCCCAAACTGGATAACAGCCGCAATGCCGCAATAAATACTGCGATGACCGGATCGAATGCGCCGTTTGAAAATTGAGATAGGCTTGCCTTTATGCTTGTGACCAAAGGCCCGATTTCACGGTAGAACAAAATAAAGCTAATCACACTGATAAGGAAAAGTACCAATAGCTTTATATTCTCTGATAAGCCTCTCTCATGCTGTGCCTCGTGGTTACTTTCAGGTTCTTTAGCAATGCAGGTCGCTATCACCCCTATGAGCATCACACAAGCCATCATGCTGTAGGTGGTAGACCAAGCGCTATATTGATAGCTGTCTAGCTGTGATCCATAATACGATGCGAGATAAAGCGCCCCAGCCCCAGCCACAATCATACCAATGCGATAGCCAGCGACATAAAGTGAAGATAAAATCCCCTGCCATTCGGGAGGTGCACATTCAATACGATAGGCATCAATGACGATGTCTTGGGTGGCAGACGAAAAACCCAGAAGCACTGCCGCTACCGCCATCTGAACCAAGGCGGCTTCGCCATCCGCCGGATTGGTGCTAGCCATCAGCAAAATAGATATGATGACCATGGCTTGTGACACCAATAGCCAACTTCTTCGCCGGCCTAAGCTTTGGCGTAGCCATGGCAAAGGAAGTTGATCAATCAGAGGCGCCCAAACAAATTTGAATGAATACCCCAGCGCTGCCCAGCTGAACATCGTCACCGCAGATTTCTGAACCCCAGCTTCATTCAGCCAAAGCGACAGGGATGAGAAAATCAGCAGAATAGGAACCCCTGCTGAAAACCCCAGCAACAACATCACAAACGACCGTTTATGAAAAATATGCGCTAGACTTTCCATGGGCTTTCTATCCTCGCCTTTAGCCCAGATCCGCTATACGCGCCAGGCGTGTAACTGGACCGCCGTCACGATCCATAATCCGTTCAACAGCATGGCTAAGCGGCTCACTCATCACCATATTGTGCCATGCGTTGGCGTGCAACAGATTGTTGCTGTCCTGCATAATGCCGACATGGCCTTTCCAGAAAATCAAATCACCCCGGGCAAGCACAGTGTGTTCAGCCATTGTCCTGCCAAGGGTTTTTTCCTGATCGCCGCTATTTCGTGGGCTAGGGATGCTGCTACCAGAAAGCGCCAGTTGCACTAGCGCGGAACAGTCAATCCCGATGCTGTCCCTGCCGCCCCAGCGATAAGGTGTCCCCATCAGTTGTTCTGCGCTTAGCACCCAATCATCAAGACAGGTATCCACCGTCATCAGGTGATGCAAAGGCACATAGCCTTTGGCATGATGTGTTAATGCGATTTCTGCCACTTCATCATCATGATCAAGAACTGAGATTTGCGCCGCCATGGGCAAGTAACCAAGGCTTGGGGATTTGATATCTCTGCCACTAGTGATTAGGCTTCTGGCAACCATAACACGGTGGGTTGGTGGCGGCAATTCGCCCAGCATGGTGCGTTCCACCCATGCCTCATACCCATCAGTTTCCAGCCTTACCCGAACCCAGCCTGATGCTTCCTCATCCAGTATGATAACGCTCTCACCAAAAAGCGCGTCTGTTTCAAGGCCGCTCATCCGATCGGGACCATGCCGCATCGGGGCGGAAGGGGTGATAATCTGATAACGGGTCATGCGCCAATCCCTCGCTCGGCACACCATGATCGCACATCAAAATTAGGGCAGGTTTTTTCGGTATTAGAAAAATCACAATGCCCACAGATTTCTGCATCTGGATAGCGCGCCTGCCATTGCCGCAACAAAGTGTCTAGCGCCTGAAACTGGGCCTCTGAGAAATCTGTCCTACCGATCAGGCAAACCCCTAAACTTTGGGTGTTATATTCATAAACATGGGCACCGCGCCAATAGGTGGGGCGCCCTGATTCTACCGTGCCGTCTTTGGTGATCACCGCGTGATAGCCAATTCCGTCCCACCCAAAGCCAAGATGCATGGCGTGTATATCACTGGCGGTAAGACTATCATCCGTGTCGGAACAATGGACGACCAGATAATGGATATCTTCGGGTTTAAGCATTTTTTAACCTAACCATTGGCCACAGGCTAACTGGTATTCCGGTCACAGCCTGGCATTGCATCATCCCCTAGCATATCCTATCATCCCTGAGGTTCGCAATCCTCTCTGTTTGGAGAAATTATGCTGTCTGGTCTTCCTGCCGCGGTTTTGTTCGATATGGATGGTCTCTTGATTGATACTGAAGGTGTGTCAGAGGCGACGTATCGCCAGACTTGCCTTGCTCATGATGCGGCGGTGGCAGCAGATGCTTATTGGCAACTGATTGGTCGGGATCAACCAGAACAACGGGCGATATTCAAAACCTTGATGCCAGATTATGTTGATCTAGCGCGGTTTGATCGCGAATGGCGCCAAGCATTTTTGCAACAACTCGAACATCATGTGCCGCTAAAACCTGGGGCAAAGGATCTGTGCAAATGGCTCTCACAACACGCGGTCCCTATGGTGGTAGCGACCTCAACCTTGACAGATAAGGCTGAAACCCTGTTGCAGCAAGCAGGGCTGTTTTCGTATCTGGTGGGGGTGGTAGGCGGCGATCAGGTAGAACGGGGCAAACCTGCCCCTGATCTTTATCAGGCGGCAGCGAAATTAGCAGGGGCTTTACCGGCATCGGCGCTAGCTTTTGAAGATACCCCTCAAGGGGTGATGGCCGCCCACGCGGCAGGGGTTCCTGTGATCCAAATCCCAGATATGATCCCTGCAGATGAGGTAAGCCGCGCCGCCACTATGCTGGTGGCGGATAGCCTTCATGATGCCGCCACTCGCCTTGGCTGGATGGGATAAACTTCCTTTGCGTTAAATACACAAACCCCAATTTTATGTATTTCCAGCCCCCGACATCCCCCCATCAGGACATTGTTTTTTCATCGTTGAGGCCTATATAACTACCATCAACGAGTTTTCACATAACGCTAGAAAGTGGCAGGGATTGCCACTAGTGATGAGGGCAACATGCGGTGTCTAAGAAAATGGGTTTACACCGTGATCATCATGGCGGCGGCTTTCCTTGGAAGTGGAATGGGAATAGGTATGGCGGCGGAAATGAC
>Ga0181582_10005702_pt1 | contig 10040 bp, 2 predicted proteins | sample 071ome_32_FD_132438 | JGI IMG/M metagenome (GOLD analysis project Ga0181582, IMG submission 132438) | Coastal salt marsh microbial communities from the Groves Creek Marsh, Skidaway Island, Georgia - 071405AT metaG (megahit assembly) | ecosystem: Environmental > Aquatic > Marine > Intertidal zone... | reverse complement strand
GGGGGGCGCCGGGGGGGCGCGCCGGGGGGGCGGGGGCGGGCCCGGGCCCGGGGCCGCGGGCCCCCCCCCCCCCCCCCCCCCGGGGCCCGACCGCGCCCCCCCCCCCCGCCCCCGCAGCCCCCCGGCGATCCACGGGTCGCTCCTGGCGATGGGGGAGATGCTGCGGCACACGGGGGAGTTCATGCTGGCGCGGTACCGGGAGGTGGTGTCGACGGTGATCCGGTTCAAGGACTGCCAGGACCAGGGGGTGAGGAACCAGGTGAACGTGCTGCTGCCCAAGCTGGCGGCCTTCAGCCCGGAGCGGTTCTCGCTGTCGTACCTGCCGATCTGCCTGCAGCACCTGGTCACGGTGCTGGGCAAGGGGGACGAGCGGGAGGCGGGGTTCCAGGCGCTGGGGCTGATCGCGCTGGCGGTGACGGGGACGCGCAAGGGGCCGGCGGGGCTGTCCAAGCACCTGGGGGAGATCTCGGCGGCGATCGGGGGCGCGCTGCGGGACCCGCGGCGGAGCCCGCGGGTGACGAGCGAGGCGATCAAGTGCGCGGGGGCGTTCGCCGAGGCGGTCGGGGGCGCGTGGAGCTCCCACGTGTCCCCGCTCCTGCCGCTCATGTTTGGGGAGGGGCTCAGCGTGCCGCTCATCCAGTGCCTGAGCCGGATCATCCGCGCCATCCCGCCCCTGACGCCCGTCATCCGGGCCCTGACCAAGGACGCGATGAGTGGGATCCTCGCCGGGACCCCGTTCGGGGACGCCTGCGCTTCGGCCCTCCCGGCGAGCGGGGCGCCCGCCTGGCAGACGCGGGCCTCGAGCGGGCAGGTCATGCTCGCGCTGCACACGCTCGGGACCTTCGACTTCGGGTCGGACAGCGTCCTCAGCGTCGAGTGGCACCAGCTCCTCGACTTTGCCCAGCGCGTGGCGCGCGTCTACCTGGCGCACCCCGAGGCGGAGATCCGCAAGGCGGCGGGGGTGTCGTGCACGAGGCTGGCCAACCAGCACGTGACGCGGCAGGCGCAGGTGCCCGGGGGGAGCGTGCACGGCGGCCGGGACGGGGGCTCGCAGATCCACCCGGGGCAGCTGTACCAGAACCGCGACGGGGCCATCGAGGCCATCGTCGGGCAGCTCACGCACGTGGCCGTCACCGACACGGACCAGGGGGTGCGCATGTCGATCCTGCGCGAGGAGCTCGCCGCCGAGGCCCTCACGCCGTTCCTCGCCCAGCCCGAGACGCTCCGGTGCCTCTTCATCGCGCTGAACGACGAGTACGCCGAGGTCCGGGAGCTCGCCATCCTCATGTCGGGCCAGATGAGTCAGGTCAACCCGGCCTACTGCCTGCCCGCCATGCGGCGGTACCTGATGGTGACCCTGTCGGACGTGCGGAACGCGCCCGACCTGGCGACCCAGGCCGTGAGCGCGCACCTGCTGGGGACGCTGGTGCAGTCGGTGCCGGCGCTCGTGACGAGCTACCTGCGCGCCATCGCGGGGACGCTGGTGGGGGAGCTGGGCAAGACGATCGGTGCCGTCAAGCAGGAGGGGGGCGCCGGCGAGGCCAAGCTGCTGACCACGCTCCTGGGGACGACGGCGCACCTGGCCGAGGTGGCGCAGGAGCTGCTCGTGCCGTACGCGGAGAAGCTCATCGCAGTGACGGTCGAGGCGCTCGAGTCCGGGGGCGGGCTCATGAAGAAGAGTGTGCCCGTGTGCACCCTGCGCTCCCTGGTGGAGCACTGTGCCCAGGCCACCAAGCCTTACCACGCGCACCCCAAGCTCATGTCCATCCTCCTCCGCCTCCTCCACTCGGGGGACCAGCAGACGCGCCTCGAGGTCATCACGACGCTCGGCGTCGTCGGCGCGCTCGACCCCTACAGCCACCGGCGCAACCTCGTGCAGCTCACGGGGGAGGGGCGCCTGGAGAACGAGGGGGTCCGGGCGCAGCGCAACCCCACCGAGATGCCCACCAAGGGCACCGGCCGCGGCAAGAGCCAGGCGGCCCCGGCCTTCGACGCCGCCCTGGTCCTCGACCCGGAGGGCGGGGCCGACGGGCACGCCGGCGACGGGGTGAACCGCACCCTGCAGGACCAGCTCGAGGTGATCCCCGTGGCCGGGGTCATGACGTCGTCCCCGGACTTCTTCCCGGCCGTGGCCATCAACGCGCTCGTGCGGGTGCTCATGGACCCGTCCATGGCGTCGCACCGCAAGAGCGCCATGGCGGCGCTCATGTACATCTTCAAGTCGATGAAGATGCACTGCATGCACTTCCTCCCGCGGCTGCTGCCGATGCTGATGCGGCTGGCGCGGGGGCCCGACATGACGATGCGCAAGGGGATCCTGGAGCAGCTGCCGCTGCTGGTGTCGGTGATCAGGCAGAACGCCCGCAAGTTCGTGGCCCCGCTCATGGCGGCCGTGGAGGAGTTCTGGGCGCCCGGGTCGATGCTCGTGCCGACGCTGCTCGACGTCATGCACCAGCTCTGCCTCCACGCCACGGACGACATGCCCAAGTACGTCCCCCTCCTGCTCCCCAAGATCAGCCTGATCTTCTCCGAGGCCCAGCGCACGTCCCACTACGCCCACGTCATCCCCACCCTGGACATCATCTACGCCCTGGGCGCCGCGCTCGAGGACTTCCTCCACATCCTCCTCCCCAAGATCGTCGACCTCGTCTCCCCCTCGTCCGGCGCCCCGGCCGAGGTCAGCCGGGCGGCCCTGCGCACCCTGTGCCACATCCTGCCCTCCATGCGGCTGGCCGGGTACCTCAGCGCCGTCATCCACCCGCTCCTGCGCGCCCTCTGCGACGACGCCGGGACGGCCGAGTCGCGCGAGGAGATCATCGGCGCCCTCGAGGTGCTCTTCCCGAGCGTCGGGCCCGAGGTGGCCTACTTCGCGCCGCTCGTCCGCGAGTCGCTGGCCAAGTCCAACGTCCAGGGGCACCAGGTGGAGCGGGTCATGGCCATGCTGGCGAACCCGGGGGGGGTGGACGACGAGGGGGCGTCGCAGCGGGGGGGCGCCGGGGCGGGGCCCGCGGGGGGGCCGGCGGCGCCCGCGGCGGACGGCGGGGGGGGCATGGAGACGCTCAGCGTGAACGAGATCCACCTGCGGCGGGCGTGGGTGAGCAGCGACCGCTCGACCAAGGAGGACTGGGTCGAGTGGCTGCGGAACTTCAGCGTGGAGCTGCTGCGCGAGAGCCCGAGCCCGGCGCTGCGGGCGTGCTACCAGCTGGCGCAGGCGCAGCCGGGGCTCGCGCGGGAGCTCTTCGCGGCGGGGTTCGTGTCGTGCTGGATGCAGCTGTCCCCCGGGACGCAGGAGCAGCTGGTGCGGAGCCTCGAGGCGGCCCTGGCGAGCCCCTCCATCCCCCCGGAGATCGTCACGTCGCTGCTGAACCTGGCCGAGTTCATGGAGCACGACGAGAAGGCCCTGCCCCTCGACTACCGCACCCTCGGCGTCCTGGCGGAGAAGTGCCAGGCCTTCGCCAAGGCCCTCCACTACAAGGAGCTCGAGTTCGAGGCCAGCCCGGAGCAGGTGGTCGAGAGCCTCATCAGCATCAACAACCACCTGCACCAGCCCGAGGCGGCGATCGGGATGCTCGAGTACGCGCGGCGGGAGCTCAACATGACGCTGAAGGACTCGTGGTACGAGAAGCTGCAGCGCTGGGACGACGCCCTCACCGCGTACGAGCAGCGCATGGCCACGGCCGCGGTCGGGTCGCCCCTGTACGTGGAGGCCCTGCTGGGGCGCCTGCGGTGCCTGGCGGCGCTGGGGGAGTGGGAGTCGCTCTCGAGCCTGTGCCGGGAGGCGTGGACGGTCGTGGAGCCCTTTGTCCGCCGCGACCTCGCCATGCTGGGGGCCTACGCGAGCTGGAACATTGGGCGCTGGGACGACATGGCCGAGTACACGACGGCCATCAAGCCCCGCGGGGCGGGCGGGGAGGAGTCCTCGGCCACGGCCCTCTTCCTCTCGGCCGTCATCAACGTCAAGCAGCGCAACTTCGACGTCGCCCGCGGGCTCGTGGAGCGCGCCCGGGAGGTCCTCGGCACCGACCTGGCCGCGCTGGTCGGCGAGTCGTACGACCGCGCCTACACCGACATGGTCCGGGTGCAGCAGCTGAGCGAGCTGGAGGAGACGATCGAGTACCTGACGCTGGGCGAGAAGGTCGGGGCCGGGGACGCCCGGGCCGAGGGCCGCCGGCGGGCCATCCGGGAGCTCTGGCAGCAGCGCATCCAGGGGGTCCAGAAGAACGTCGACGTGTGGCAGGCCCTGCTGTCCGTCCGGGCCCTGGTCCTCCCCGTGGAGGAAGACTCGGAGACGTGGATCAAGTTCGCGGGCCTGTGCCGCAAGCAGGGGCGGTCCCGCCGCGCCCAGCGCACCCTCCGGGCCCTCATGGACGCCGAGATGGGCCCCGCCCAGCGCCAGCGTGTCACATACACGTGGCTCAAGCACCAGTGGCACGTGGGGGGTCGCGACGCGGCCTTCCGGGAGATGGCGCAGCTGCGGCTCGAGCTCCTGTCGGGGGCGGGGGCGGGGGCGGCGGCGGGGGCGGCGGCGCCCGTGGGGAGCCCGGGGGCGGGCGGGGACGACGGGGGCGAGGGGACCTCGGTGCGGGGGCTGGCCGCCGCGCCGGCCCCGGGGATGCCGTCGTCCGCGGCGGCGGGCCCCGGGGCGGAGACCCCGAGCCTGCTGTCCAAGGTGTCCCTGCGGCTCGGGATCTGGCGGTGGATGCGCGCCGGCGGGGGCCACCTGGACGAGGCCGTGGTCAACGACGTCCTCAAGCTCCTCCAGGCGGCCACGCAGAACGCCCCCCGCTGGGGCAAGGCCTGGCACCACTGGGCGCTCTTCAACGTCGCGGTGCTGGGCCAGATGGACCAAGACCCGGCGCGGTCGCGGACGCCGCCGCCGAGCCCGGAGGGGAGCGTGCACGGGGGCCGGAGCCTGGGGCTCGGGGGCGCGGAGACGGGCGGGGGCTCGGTCCACGGGGCGGCGTTCGGGGGGGGGGGCGGGACGCCGCCGCCGGGGCCGGGGGCGTCGCCCGGGGCGGCGGCGGCAGGGGCGGCGGCGCCCGGGGCGGCGGCGGCGGCGCTCTCCGGGCGGAGCTCCCCGACGGCTGGCGCGACCCGCCCCCCGTCCGCCACCTCCCTGTCCCCCGAGGAGCGGTCCCGTCTGGCCACGGGGTACATCACGGCGGCCATCCGGGGCTTCTTCCACTCCATCGCGCTGGCGCAGGCGGGTGGGGGCAAGGGCGGGGCGGCCCAGGAGCAGGGGGCCGGCGCCCTGCAGGACATCCTGCGGCTGCTGACGCTGTGGTTCAACCACGGCACGGCGCACGAGGTGCCCCGGGTGCTCCGGGAGGGGTTCCAGGCGGTCCGCGTGGAGACGTGGCTCGCGGTGATCCCCCAGGTGATTGCGCGGATCCACACGAGCGTGGAGCCGGTGAAGGACTTGATCCACCTGTTGCTGGTGCGGATCGGGTCCAAGCACCCGCAGGCGGTGATCTACCCGCTCATCGTGGCCAACAAGTCGAGCTCCGTGGCGAGGCGCAGCGCGTCCAACCACGTGCTCGACCAGCTGCGGCAGCACAGCAGCCGGCTGATCGGGCAGGCGCAGCTCGTTTCGAACGAGCTCATCCGCATGGCCATCCTGTGGACCGAGATGTGGCACGAGGCGCTCGAGGAGGCCTCGCGGCTCTACTTCGGGGAGAACAACATCAACGGCATGCTCCAGACCCTGATGCCCCTCCACGAGATGATGCAGCCGGCGGCCGCCGGCGGCGGGGCCGGGGGGGCCGGGGGCGCCCTGGACGCGCTCCCGCCGTCGACGCGCGACGTGATCGGCCGCGGGCCCACGACGCCCGTGGAGATCTCGTTCGTGCAGCAGTACGGCCGCGACCTCAACGAGGCGCACCAGTGGTGCCTCAAGTACGCCCAGAGCCGCAAGGAGAGCGACCTCCACCAGGCCTGGGACCTCTACTACCACGTCTTCAAGCGCATCTCCAAGCACCTCCCGAGCTCCACGAGCCTGGAGCTCCAGGCCGTGTCCCCGGCGCTGACGGCGGCCAAGGACCTGGAGCTGGCGGTGCCGGGGACGTACATCGCCGGGGAGGCGGTGGTCAACATCGCGAGCTTCGGGACGCAGCTGCAGGTCATCACGTCCAAGCAGCGCCCGCGCAAGCTCACCATCACGGGCTCGGACGGCGCCGTCTACATGTTCCTGCTCAAGGGGCACGAGGACCTGCGGCAGGACGAGCGCGTGATGCAGCTGTTCCGCCTCGTCAACACGCTCCTCAACTCGGCGCGCTTCACGGCGGAGCACGGGCTCTCGATCGCGCGGTACGCCGTCATCCCGCTCAGCCCCAACTCGGGGCTCATCGGCTGGGTCCCCAACTGCGACACCCTCCACGCCCTCATCCGCGAGTTCCGGGACGCCCGCCGCATCCCCCTCAACGTCGAGCACCGCATGATGCTCAGCCTCGCCCCGGACTACGACGGCCTCTGCGTCATCCAGAAGGTCGAGGTCTTCGAGCACGCCCTCGACTCGACGAGCGGGGACGACCTCCGCAAGGTCCTCTGGCTCAAGTCCCGCACCAGCGAGGTCTGGCTCGACCGACGCACCAACTACACCCGCAGCCTCGGCGTCATGAGCATGGTCGGGTACCTCCTCGGCCTCGGCGACCGCCACCCCTCCAACCTCATGCTCGACCGCTTCTCCGGGACCCTTCTCCACATCGACTTTGGCGACTGCTTCGAGGTGAGTGCGGGTTGCTTTCGGAGGGGGCGGGACGGCGGGCGGGCGGGGCAGCGGCGGCGGGCGGGGCCCGAGCCACGCAGACACGCCGCCACGGAATTGCGGGCGCTCACTCCCCCCCCCTCCCCCCCCACGGTTCACTCCCGCAGGCGTCGATGCACCGTGAGAAGTATCCGGAGCGGGTGCCATTCCGCCTGACGCGGATGATGGAGCGGGCGATGGGCCCGACGGGGATCGAGGGGAACTTCCGGATCACGTGCGAGAACACGATGAAGGTGCTCCGGACCAACAAGGACAGTGTGATGGCGATGCTCGAGGCCTTTGTGCACGACCCGCTGATCAACTGGCGCCTCTTGCACGTGGTGGACAACCAGGGGGGCGGGGGCGCGGCGGGGGGCGGGGCGGGGACCGACGGGGGGCACCCGGCGGCGCCCCTGGGCGGGCTCAACGCGAACGAGGCGCTGAACGAGCGGGCCGTGGCGGTGATGGAGCGCATGACGGACAAGCTCGTGGGGCGGGACTTTGCCGTCGAGGGGCAGTCCTCGGACAAGCACAACATCTCCGTCGCCAGCCAGGTCCAGAAGCTGATCGCCCAGGCCACGTGCCACGAGAACCTTTGCCAGGCCTACATTGGCTGGTGCGCCTTCTGGTAGCTTTCAGTTTCTATGACGGCCCCGGGAGAGCTCCGGGCCGGGTAGCGAATGTCGAAACTTCGTAGCTTCAGCCGCACATGCACGGATGGAAGAACTTGCACCTCCTCGCCTTGCAGGCGGGCCCGTACCTGCACGCGGGCAAGTCGTGGCCCAGTCTGCAGCCCTTGACCTCGCAGACAGTGCCGAACTTGCACCACTTGGAGCGCACCATGGCCGCGTTCCTTCGCTTCCCCGGCCCGAAGAACTGGCTCCCGCCGGGGGTGTAGAAGACCTCGCCGTCGCCGTCGGCGTCGGCGTCGGCATCGGCGCCAACGCCGACGCCGGGGTCGGGGCTGGCGCGGGGTCGCGCCCGGGGCGCCGCCGGCGGGGGCGACGCGGGATGGCGGCGGCGGAAGAACCCGTCCCTGTCCGGGAGGAGGCGGTCCGCGCCGAGCCCGCCCCCCCCCAGCCCCTGCATCTCGTTGAGCATGGCGTCCGCGCTCAGGACGGCGCGGCGGACCTCGGCGAGCTCCTCGTCGTCGTGCCGGATGCCCGCCCACGCCGCCTCCGTCCGACGGGCGGCCTCGGTCACCTGGGGGCCCCCGACCAGGTTGGCGCAGGCCTCGTTCGTCAGGGCCCCCCAGAGGGGCACGCCGGCGACGGGGCCCCGGAGACAGGCCGGCGTGGCCGTCCACGGGCGCCCGTCGTGCGGGGCCCGGTCCAACACGCGGGGGGTGCCCCGCAGGACCCCCCACCCCTCGGCCGCCCTCGCGAGGAGCACGTCCGCCTCGTCCGCGCACAGGGCGACCTGCCACCGATCCCCGCCCCCGTGCCCGGGCACCTTGACGCGGCGCACGCCCCGGACTTCGGCGAACGGCCTCAGCGCGAACGCCACCCACCACGCGCCGACGCGCCGACCGACCCCCGCCAGCGACGCCCCAGGCATCCCGGGCAGGAGCACCAGCGCGTCCCCCGGCCCGGGCTCGAAGCCTGCCGGTTCCGCCGCGAGGGGCGCCAGCTGCGGGTCGGGCTGCGGGGACAGCCGCGGCCGCTTGGAGGCCGGGGACGGGCTGTCGCGCCGCCCGGGGTCCGCGGGGGGCTCCGCCGGGCGCCCGGGGTCGAGGGGCCGGGGGCGGGGGTCGGCCGGGGCCGCGGGCGCGGGCGCGGGCGCGGCGCGGGGGCGGGACAGCCGGCCGGCGACGTCCGCCAGCCGGATCTCCCGCCAGGGCCCCCGGGTGCCCCTGCCGTCGCCCGCGACCACCTCCCGCGCCAGCGCCAGCGGGAGCGTGACCTCGGCCGTGCCGGCCCCCTCGGCGGTGCCGGCCCCCCCCGCGCCTCCCGGGGCGGCGGCCCGGGCCAGCCGGACCGAGACGCTGCCGGCGAGGACCTCGCCCTCCCGGCTCCCCGGCTCCGCGCCGGCCGCGACGGCGAGCCCGAGGGCCACGGCCCCCTCGGTGCACCCGGGCGGGACGCCGAGGAGCGTGATCGTCACGTCCTCGAGCTCCCCGGTCCCGGCCGGGAGGGCGTCCCCGGGGGCCCGGGGCTCGTCCTGGCTCCAGTGCACGTCCGTGAGCGGCGGGGTGGGGGGCGCCGCGGCCCCGGGGGGCTCCCGCGGGGGGCTGGCCCACGGCGCGCCGTCGCGGTCGCGGAGGCGCAGGACCCGGACGGCCCTCCCGGCCCCCTCCCCCTCCCCCACGGCACGCCCGGCGACCTCGTCCGCGGCCGCGAGCGCGTGCTCCGCCGACGCGAACGTGGCCATGACGACCCTGGTGCTCCCCTTTGGACCGTGGTTCGAGACCCAGGCGTCCGTGGCCCGCAGGAGGGCCGCGCCTGGGGAAGCGCAGTTCCCGCAGAGGAGCTGGGCTAGGGTGGACATGAGTCCGTTCGGGAGAAGCCCAGGGGGCGCCGTCCGCTGCAGACCTTTATACTGGCTTACGCGGTCCGGATCTAGTATCCTGTGAGAGAATGATAATATATTATCGATTAGGCGGCAAGAAGGAGGGGAAAGCGTGCTCCGGTGGGGCACGCGGGGCTCAGCATGGTCGCCTAACGGTCGCCGAGGTTGCCTCGGGAAACGCGGCGCGGCGCGCGCGGGGCGGGGGACAGTGTTCGGTATTCTCCTCCTGCGGTGCCGGGCTCACGTTGCGCTCTCGTCGGGGACCTCGATCGCCAGGACGTGGGTGACGTCGCACGTCCGGGGAGCCCCTCTCGGGGGATCGGCTGGGCTCGGTCCCATGGGGCGCGCACGCGAGCTCGAGGTCGGCACAGCAGCACGCATACGGCTGTTTCTCACCCGATTCTACGCTGTGACGCTCTCCGCGCGATCCTACAGCCGGTATCTTCCAGGAGTTTGTCCGTCCGACGCACGCGAGGGCATCACCCGGGTGAGGAAACGGCAGGGGCCCCCTCGGGCGCCCCTGCCTGCCCCCCTCTTGCGCATCTGCCGACCTCGTCCCCGCAGCACGCTCGTCCCACCGTATTATACCCCGCTGCCACCATTTTTTTCGAACCTTCCGGGAAACGGGGTCGCGCGGACGCGGGCGATGGTGAGCCCCCTCCATGTTCCCGGTCCCCCGGCCCCCCGAGCGTCCGATTCCCGGTCTCCAGGTCGCACGCGCCTCATCCCGACATATCGAACCAGGGAACCCCCCGGGAACCCGCCGGACCTCGTCCAGACCCCCTGGCCC
>Ga0181582_10005700_pt1 | contig 10043 bp, 9 predicted proteins | sample 071ome_32_FD_132438 | JGI IMG/M metagenome (GOLD analysis project Ga0181582, IMG submission 132438) | Coastal salt marsh microbial communities from the Groves Creek Marsh, Skidaway Island, Georgia - 071405AT metaG (megahit assembly) | ecosystem: Environmental > Aquatic > Marine > Intertidal zone... | reverse complement strand
TGTGTGCGAATACGGGTGTTGCTCTGCATCTGATTGAGCCCCTTGGTTTCGAACTCGACGATGTACGTCTAAAGCGTGCCGGCCTTGATTACCATGAATTTGCCAGCATTCAGAGCTGGGAATCTTTAGGTCACTATCAACAAGAGTTCCCCAATCGGCGCATCGTGGCTATTGAAACTAGCGGCCAGCGCCTGCACGCAGAATTTGATTTTCAGTCGACGGACTCGCTGCTGTTCGGCTCTGAGACCAGTGGCCTGCCTGCGACAGTATTGGATGGGCTTGCACGAGAGAATGTGATGAAGCTGCCCATGCTGCCAAACAGCCGGAGCCTGAATCTTTCAAACGCCGTCGCGGTTGTGGTGTATGAGGCGTGGGGTCGGTTGGGATACCCGGGCGCAAGCCGATAGCGAGTATTCAACAAGGCGTATTGGCGTGGTGTTTACGGGTAATCGTGGTTTGCAGCTGTTGGTTAGCTTAAATAGCGAGGGGATCAGCAGGTGAAATCCTTTTCATACCTGCAGCCACCCTAAATAGCTGGTTCTCGGCTTGCCCGCATAGGGTGCTATGAGCTGTACCGCGTGGTCCTGGGGCACCAGGAAAATATTGAAGGTGTTGAAGGCCGGCTTGAACGCCGCAGTGATGCTTCCAGTCTCATCGAAAAAGGCGAGGTGACCACCCCAATTCTCATCCCATTCGGGAGTCATGCTGAGCACCCACGCAGCGACGCGCTGCTGTCGCGGGTGGCGATCATCGTGCTTGGTGAGAAAGTGTCCCGGGCTGTACCAGCTCGCATAGCTATCAGAGTGAGTGATGTCATTCCGTTGCGTTAGCGTACGCATGAAGCCCAGAAATTCCTCACTGTTTACCCAGCCGTTAACCTCGTGTATCGGGTGACCTAGATTTTCACCGTTTTTTATCGCTGCGCTGATGTAGTACTGCCAGAATAGATATTGAAACCCTTCCCGGGCTCGCCGGTAAATGTTGGCGGTGAAACGGTGCTGCTGCTGGGGCGGTAAGGCCTTGAAGGTTTGCTCGTCAGTCTCGTAGTTTTCGCTGCCTTCGTTATAGGTAAGGTGCCAATATTCATGACTGTGCAGTAAGCTATGGAGATAGTCGGCCGCCTCCTGCGTCATAAAGTTTGGAATTTGAACACGACCTGTCTCAATCAGGTTTCGGGAGAGTGCCGCGGGGTCGTGTCGGCTGTCGAGTGCGAGTGTGGCCATCGGGACACCATAGAGGATTTTTCGCCAGATTTCTGCTTCCGGTAATGATTGCCATTCGCTTGCTGAGAACGAGTACTCTGGGCAGCAAATTATCTATGTGGAGATAGGAGCAATGGTGCAGGCCGCGGCGTCGAATTCTTTCCTTGCTGTCCTCCTGCCATGGCGCTGTTGGTCGATGTGGGGCGCATGGTTTCCGAAGCTCCCACTACCGCGCCGGCATCCGTGGATACGCCGCCTCAATAACGACTTCCTGACCATCCCGAACTGATTGAAATCTGTGGCAAATGCCTTGAGGTGCGGGCTTGACAGTATACCCATACCCCCCTAGGGTATTCGTATGAAGCAGAAGTCAAAACAAGCCGTGCAGACACGGCTCGCGAAGATAGCAGGGCAAATCAAAGCGGTCTCGCGCATGGTCGACGATGATCGGTATTGCATCGACGTCATCCGGCAGGTGCGTGCCGCAAAGGCAGCGTTATCTAGCCTTGAGCAAGTGATGCTGCGGGAGCACGTCGATACTTGCGTTGCCCATGCACTCACAGGTGATGATGTTGCCTTGCGAAAGGAGCGGGTCGAAGAACTCGTTGCGGTGTTAGCTGGCACCAAAAAATGATCGAGTCTCCTTCTGGAGTGTTGAAAGCAAGGACCTTGTCTCTCCTCTCACCACTACTGTTGGCGCTAGTGCTTGCCCTAGAGGCAAGCGCCCGGCCGGTCTCTTACGTGGGTGGCTGGACAATAATTGAAACCTCTAATCGACAGTCGACCGCTGCGTTGGTTCACTACACGGCGACACCGAAGTTGTCGGTGGGTGGACGTATGGAGTGGGACAGAAACACCGGCTTTGTGATGACCGCAGTGCAACCGACATGGTTGGCAAAGCGGTGGTTTGGGCAAGATTTTCAGGCCAATGTTTATCTTACCGGCGGGCTGGGCTTCGCTACAGGGATCGATGGTAACGCTATCGGATCTGACGCTGCTTATTTTGCGGGCGTTATGGCTGACTGGGAAACCCGTCGTCATTTTCTGAGCTATGAAGCCCGCTTTCTCGATGCGGGACATTTTGGCCATGATTTCATGCAGGCAGGTCATGTGGGCTGGGCGCCTTACGAAGGAGATACAGGTGACTTGCATACCTGGTTAATGCTTGAGGTCGATCACAGACCCGACGCCCTTGAGTCGGTTGGTGTCACGCCGATGATTCGATTTTTTAAAAACACGCTGTTGGTTGAGCTTGGCTACAACATTATTGAGCATCAACCCCTCGCGAATTTTACCTTTCGGTTCTAGGAGGTATTTTCTGTGAACATTAAGAGAAACTTTATGGCGCTATGTCTGACCGTTTTAGCCTGTGGGGCTGCAGCAGATAATCATTCAGGTGATTCTCATGCGGGCCATCAACACGGAGACACCCATGGCGCTAGCGCCATGATGGACCATGGGAGTCATGATGAGATGCGCGACCACATGCACCAGCATGACGAGGGTGAGCACGATGTAGCCACGGGAGAGCACGAGGCACATGTCACGGGGGCGATCACCTTAACGCGCACGCCTGAGATTGACGCGGCACTCGCCAAGGGGGGCGAACCTATTGTCGCTGACGTTCTCGGAGTGGTGTGCGATTTCTGTGCGACGGCAATGAATAAGATTTTTGGTAAACGAGCGGAAGTGGCAGCGATATATGTCGACTTGGATACCAAGGCTCTTAGCATTGTGACCCATGAGCAAGGTTCACTGTCGGATGAGGACATCGGCTCCCTGGCGGAACAGGCTGGCTATCGTGTCGCCGCGGTGCGCCGCGGCGCGGCGGCTCTGGGGAGCTGATCTCTATGCGTGGTGACTGGCGAGACCTGCTAGGCCCGACACTATCTCTTTTTGCTAGCTCCTCGACGCTGGTCTGCTGTGCGCTGCCCGCGCTCCTCATTTCCATTGGTGCGGGAGCGGTTATGGTAGGTCTTACCACCGCAATCCCCGGTATTATCTGGCTCAGCGCGCACAAGGGGCCATTGTTCGTTGCCTCGGGAATCGTGCTCTTCACAGCGGCGTTTTTGCAGTGGCAACAGCGCCATGCACCCTGTCCCCTAGACCCCATGAAGGCTGCGGCGTGTATGCGCCTTCGACGCATCAATCGCTGGACGATGGGACTGTCAGCGATGGTCTATCTGACGGGTCTGTTTTTTGCCTTTCTCTGGCCGCTCATTTTTCTGGATTAGATCGCGAAGTATTGGCGGCTAACCAGGCGCTCGCCACAAAGCGGGTTGAGGCATCGAGTGACTCCCAGCCGGTGTTGGTTTCAAGTACCCCACGGATGTGGCGTCCAATTTCTTTTCCTAGCTCTACCCCCCATTGATCAAACGGATTTAGGTCAAAGAGTGTTGCGAGGAAAAACGTCTTGTGTTCGTAAGCAGCGACAAGTTCACCCAGAGATTTCGGATTAACCTCTGACATTAGCAGCGTGGAGTGTGGGTGATTGCCCGGCATTTCATAGTGAGGACCCATTGCTTCGGGCTGGCCTCGAGATCGAGCCAGTTCGGCAGCGGTTTGCTGATCTCGCCCCAGCATAAAGGCGCGACTCTGAGCCAGGGCATTCGCGGCGAGTTTACGGTGGGCATCCATGTCGACGTCACCATTTTTCAGCGGTAGCACAATATCAGCGGCAAAAGAGCGATTTCCCTGATGCAGCATCTGGTAGTAACTGTGTTGACCAATGGTGCCCGCAGACCCCCACAGCACCGGCGCGGTTTTCCCAGTAATGGTTACTCCCTCGAGGGTGACCGATTTGCCGTTACTTTCCATGGTCAGCTGCTGTAAGAAATCCGCCAGATATTCGAGTCGCTGAGAATAGGGGAGAACGAGATGCGTCTCTGTTTCCAGGTATGTCGTGTTCCAGTATTCCAGCAGGGCCATCGTGAGGGGAAGGTTATCGGAGCCCTTATTGTCCAGGGTATGTCGATCCATTGAGCGGCCGCCCTCAAGAAAGTCGGCGAAGGCTTGCCAGCCTTTACTTACAGCAATAGATAGTCCAATCGCAGACCACACGGAATAACGACCTCCAACCCAGTCCCAGAGTGGAAAGCAAGCATCAGGAGCGATGCCAAACGCCTCTGCGCCATCGATGTTAGTGGTCACTGCAAGCACGTGGTCAGCGATGCTGGCTTGGCTTGCGCCACCTACTAGGAGCCACTCGCGAGCACGCAGTGCATTGGTTAGCGTCTCTTCGGTGGTAAAGGTTTTTGAGCAGACGATGAACAGGGTGGTCTGTGGGTTGAGCGTCGCCAGCGTTTCATCAAGGTCCTGAGGATCGACGTTTGCCACAAAGTGAGCCTTGATCGGGTCATTCGGACTTTTCAGGGCGCGACAAATAAAACGGGGACCCAAGTCGGATCCACCAATGCCAATATTGACCACATCGGTAAATTTGTTCCCACCAAAGCCGCGGCGATCTCCCGAGTGGATGCCGTTGGTCACTGCTTTCATTCGATCAAGCGTGGTCGCTACGCCTTGGTGGTGGTCTGAAAGCTCTACTGCCTTGGTCCCGCGCAAAAGAGTGTGAAGTGCGGCCCGACTTTCAGTTGTATTATAGATGTCTCCCGAGGTAAGCCGTGCAAAAGCGCCGTGTAAGTCTTTTTCAGCGGCGAGCTTACAGAGCAAAGCCTGAGTCGCTGAATCAAGTCTCTGCTTGCTGAAATCGAGCTGTAAACAGTCACTCGCCGTGGTGAAACAGGTGATGCGGTCTTTTTCGCGATCGAACAGTTCAGTGATTTGTGTTTGGCTTAGTCGCTCGGCTGCTTGCTGGAGCGTCAAGTGGATGCCCGACAGCGCCGCGTTCTCGCTGGGCTGTTGACTTGTCGTGGTATTCATCTCAAAAAATCAGCCTGTTGGGGTGCGTAAGCAGGATTGGAGATTGGCATTACCGACGAATGGCTGTGCGGCGATGCCTGCGCCTTGGGTGCATCCTGCTATGGGATTGACTAACAGGCAAGCGGCTATCAGGGTTTAGCCTGTGTTTCGCATGCCAGCAGCGACTCCCGCGATGGTAACCATCAGCGCTTTTTCGACTTCCGGATCCGGCGCTTCTCGTTCCCGGCGAAGAAGTTCCGCCTGTAAAAGGTTGAGCGGTGTTGTATAGATATTGCGAAGCTGGATGGATTCCCGGCCCCAGGGATTGTGCGCCAATAAGACGTCGCTGTTGAGGAGCTCTTTGAGGGACTCCATGTCCGCGCGCAGCTGGTCTCTTAGCTTAGACCCTATGCTTCTCAGGGATTCCTCCACCAGAAGCTGGTCATAAAAGGTCGCAACCGACAGATCAGTCTTGGTCAACACCATCTCCAGCATCGATAGACGCGAGCGAAAGAAAGGCCAATCCCGTTCCATATCCCGCAGAGACTCAAGGTGGCCTTCCTCCATGACTTTTTGCAGGGCCGCGCCAGCGCCTAGCCAGGCTGGGAGCATTAGTCGGTTCTGAGACCAGGCAAATATCCATGGAATAGCACGAAGGCTGGCGATACCGCCATCCGATCGGCGTCGCGCAGGTCGGGACCCCAAGGGAAGCTTTGCCAGCTCCTGCTCTGGTGTCGCTTGTCGGAAGTAGGGTACGAATTGTGGATCTTCCCGCACCCAGGACCGGTAGTGGTCGCATGAGTGTTGCGAAAGCTTGTCCATTAGCTCGCGCCATGGCTGTCGGGGTGTCGGAGGCGGTAAGAGGTTCGCCTGTAATATCGCGCTCGCGTACTGCCCAAGGGTATTTACTGCGAGAGGAGTCAGGCCGAGTTTGGTTCGAATCATCTCGCCCTGTTCCGTGACTCGGAGACCATTGTGGAGAGAGCCGGGTGGCTGAGAGAGCAGGGCATCGTGCGCTGGCGCGCCGCCTCTACCGATAGTGCCACCGCGGCCGTGAAACAATGTGAGGGATACTCCGTACTCCCGGCAAACTGCTAATAGCTCCTCCTGTGCTCGATACTGTGCCCAGCCAGCTGCCAGCATGCCTGCATCTTTGGCGCTGTCCGAGTAGCCGATCATCACCGTTAACTGGCGGTCGGTACGGTCTCTGAAGCGAGCGTCCTCGAGAAGGGTGCCTATGACGCTGGGTGCACGGTTGAGGTCGTCGAGGGTTTCGAAAAGAGGCGCTACCGGTATGTCCAGGTGACCACCGGTTATTTTAAGGAGTAGCTGGACGGCCAATACGTCAGAGGAGGCGCCCGCCATGGAGATGACGTAGCAGCCCAGTGCTGCGCGCGGGGTGCGCGCGATCTCCTGAAAGGTATTGATGACTTCGCGCACCTCAGTGGAGCATTGCCAGTTATCTGGGAGGAGGGGCCTTGGGTTATCGAGTTCTGCACGCAACCAGTCGAGACGCTTCTCCTCATTCCATGAGGCGTAATCACCCAACTTTAGATGTTGGGTGAGCTCACTCAGGGCGGCGGTATGTCGGCTACTCTCCTGACGAATGTCCAGTGTGATCAGGTGTGGCCCGAAGCAGCGCAGTCGGCGCATGGTGTCAAGCAACTGGCCGTTGGCGATAGTGGTAACGCCTACTGCGGTCAGTGAGTCATAACAGCGCTTGAGGGGATCCAGAAGCTCCTCGAGGGTGAGTGCAACAGGGCTTGGTTCATGCTGATTTATCGCAGCCTGAAGTGCAGCGCGCTGCGCAACGACTTTGTCTCTCAAACGCCTTACGATTGTGCGATAGGGCTCGCGCACGTGGCCGGCTTCCTCAAAGATTTCGGGTGTTGCAGTTGCCAAAGACAACTCTTCCTGCAACAGGCTCAAGTCCCGAATTAGCAAATCGCAGGCTTGCCACTGAGCCAGAAGGATGACCTGTCGCGTGATGTCAGCTGTGACGTTGGGGTTGCCGTCCCTGTCGCCTCCAATCCAGCTACTTATTTGAACGGGTTTCCAGTTGAGAGGGCGAGGACGTAGCTGACGCTGTAGGCACAGTTCGTCGATGTCGCGCTGAAATGCTGGCACCGCATCCCAGAGAGAGTTCTCTATGACGGCAAATCCCCAGCGGGCTTCATCCACTGGGCTAGGCCGGGCTTCACGAAATTCTTCGGTATGCCAGATCTGGGAAACCAGGTCTGCCAGACGCTCAGCAATCCGCGTGGACTCGGTTTGATTGAGAAGAGATCGATCTAGCGCGCCGAGGCAGCGATTTATCTCTGCAAATTTGTGAATGAGGGTTCTGCGGGTAATTTCTGTTGGGTGCGCTGTGAGCACGAGATCAATATGTAAGCTGTCTAACCCGTCCGCGATTGAGCGGGATGTATGGGTTTCCTGTAGCCGTGTGATGGCTCTATCCATGGTGGCCGCCGCTGAGAACTGCTGCGATGTTTCGGCAATGGTTGTGTGGTGCTGCTCCGCGATATTGGTCAAATTCAGAAATTGGCTGAACGCTTTGGCGATTAACAGGATCGTGTCGTCGTCCAGTGAGCGGAGAAGGGCATGCAGTCCCTCAAAATCCCCGGAGTCCTGCGCGTCCTTGGATGTTTGTCGGATGTCTTCGACCTTGTTGAATAGGGCGTCACCCGCCGAGGAACGGATGACTTCCCCAAGGGTATCCCCAAGCAGTCTGACTTGTTTGCGTAAGCTGGTTGTCTCAAAAGGGGCATTCATTGTGAGCTGAGATTACCTCTCTGTCCGGATTATTTCTTTGAGGGATAGCGGGTCACGCGCAGGCTTTCTTTGATTCTCGCGACGTGTTCAACCAAAGTGCTCCCGCCATGGAGCATCACGCCCGTTACCAATGTATCGATAAGCACCAGCTGCACGATGCGCGATGTCATGGGTAAGTAGTCATCGGTGTTCTCGGTGACATTGACCTCGAGAACACAGTCGCAAACCTTTGCTAACGGTGACTTGGCCGACGTCAGTCCGATGACCGTCGCTCCCGAGGTCTGAGCTAGCTCGGCTGCCTCTACGATTGCTTTTGTTCTGCCCGTGTGGGAAATAAAGAAAAAGACGTCACCCTGTACGCCCCCTGCCGCAAGCATCCTCAGCATAAGGGGGTCGGTTTGTGTGGTGACAGGGGTATTGAATCGAAAGAATTTATGTTCCGCGTCTTTCGCCACCGCGGCGGAAGTGCCCAGTCCCAGAAATAGGATTCTATTGGCAGCCGACAGGAGATCCACCGCTTCGGCAATGGCTTCAGTGGGCAGCGCGTCACGCGCCAATATCAATGAGCTGATGGTGTTATCGAACAGTTTGTAGGGGTAGCTGGCTATATCATCGGACGGCTCTACTGCCTGAGACATGTATCGGACGCCAGAAACAAGCGACGTCGCCAGCTGAATTTTGAAGTCGGGAAAGCCCTTGGCACCAAATCGTTTGCTAAATCTGTTTACCGAGGGTTCGCTAACTCCTGCCAATTTGGCGAGGTTGGCGATACTAGATTGTGTTGCTGCCTCGGGATCCGCAAGAATGGCTTGGGCAACCTTTATTTCAGATTTGCTGAGGCCGGGTAAGGCGGCGGCTACCTGAGTCAGCAGATTGGGTTTTGGGTTCATCCCATGTCTCCAGTCGTTCTGTCGCCTTATCTTCGCCGTGCCCGCAGGGGTTTGGCAATTCACCCGTAGCTCGAAAAGTGTTTTTCAGAGGATCCAATCAGCCCTTCGGCAAATTTATTACATATTTTACACAAAAAGACTTTTAAAATGTAACTAAATTACTTAAGGTGGTCTCTGAGTCAACCCGGAGGCACGTATGATCAATATTGCTATCAACGGTTATGGACGAATTGGCAGAAACATTCTGCGCGCGTTTTATGAGCGGCCTGCACTTGGTGAAGAGATCCGGATAGTAGCCATCAACGACTTGGGCTCTCCCGAAATCAACGCACACCTCACCCAATACGACACCACTCACGGTCGGTTTCACTTTGATGTATCTGCGGGCGACGATTGTCTGCAGGTTGGTGACGACACCATACGTGTGTTTAATGAGCGTGATCCCGAGGTGTTGCCCTGGGCTGACCTCGATATCGATGTGGTATTGGAGTGCACGGGCTTTTTTACCGACAAGACCTCAGCCTCGAAACATCTGCGTGCCGGCGCCCGCCGTGTTCTCATTTCGGCGCCAGCCAAGGATGTCGATGCCACTGTTGTTTATGGCGTGAATCACGAGTCGTTGTCGGTTGAGCACACGGTCGTATCTAATGCGTCCTGCACCACCAATTGCCTTGCCCCTTTGGTGGCACCCCTGCATGCCAAAGTGGGTCTTGAGAGCGGGTTGATGACAACCATCCATGCCTACACCAATGACCAAAACTTAAGCGATGTATATCACTCTGACCTGTACCGCGCGAGAGCGGCAGCGCATAGTATGATTCCGACTAAAACAGGCGCCGCCAGTGCAATTGGCTTAGTCATGCCTGAACTCAAAGGTCGGCTGGATGGCTTGGCGGTGCGGGTACCAACGTTGAACGTATCTTTGGTCGACTTGTCCTTTGTTGCCTCTCGCGACACGTCTGTTGAAGAAATCAACCACATTATGGAGGCTGCCGCTCAGCAGGATCGTTTCGGTGTGCTCAGCTGCAATACACAGCCCCTAGTATCGATCGACTTTAATCACAACAGTGCGTCGAGCAACTTTGATGCCAACCATACTCGGGTATCGGGTCGTCTAGTGAAGGTGCTGTCTTGGTATGACAACGAGTGGGGCTTCTCTAACCGGATGCTGGATACGGCGTGTCATATGGCAGCAGTCGCAAAGCAGGGCGTTGATTGCGCTGCTTAAAGAATCAGCCGGACCCCGGGGGGGGAGACGGTTGACCCAAGGGGGAGCTCTGCTCCCCCTTTTTTATGGACGTGTAATTGTCCGGGTCAG
>Ga0181582_10005697_pt1 | contig 10047 bp, 8 predicted proteins | sample 071ome_32_FD_132438 | JGI IMG/M metagenome (GOLD analysis project Ga0181582, IMG submission 132438) | Coastal salt marsh microbial communities from the Groves Creek Marsh, Skidaway Island, Georgia - 071405AT metaG (megahit assembly) | ecosystem: Environmental > Aquatic > Marine > Intertidal zone... | reverse complement strand
GTCGATCTCTTTGAATTTATGATTCAAAAGATCATTGAGCGCCACTTGGGTTCCCATTTTGAGGGCGGGCGTTCGGCACGTATTAAATACAACCATTTTAAACAATTGGCGAAGGAGGCCAATCTGTTGGTCTCAACAATGGCTGAGTTGGGAGCGGGAAGTGAACAAGAGGCGATTTCAGCTTATCAAGCAGCCACCGCTCCATGGGGAGGGCATTATCAACGGAAGGGAACAGTCTCACTTGATGAGCTTGGAAAGGCTCTCGATTCCTTCGATCTCGCAAGTCCAGCCCTTAAAAAGGAGCTTTTGGAATCTTGTGGGCGTGCGGTAGCAACCGATGGCGACCTAGCAAACCGCGAAGCAGAATTCCTGCGGGCAATTGCTGATGCCATTGGGTGTCCCATCCCCCTCATCATTTCTCAATTAAGAGAGACGGAGAATTAGATTGGCCCAAGACTTGCTTTTCTGTGTCAGGCGGACGACGTTTCGGTGCGCAAATCAACGATGGATCGCGAAAAAGTGCCCTTTTGGCTTTGGCCTAACCTTTTGAGTCTTGATGCTCCTTTGGTTGCTATTGCGTGGGCTTGGATGTTTTCGCAAGCTTGGGGGGTTGTGAGTGTTCCCTGGGAATTGTGGTTCACTCTCGGGGCAGCGGTTTGGATGATCTATGCCATTGATCGGCTGGTGGATGTTCGTAAGATTAAGAAAACTGATCTTCTCGATAAGAGGCATCGCTTTCATGACCGCTATCGCAAGGTTTTCTATGTGGGTATTCTCGTGGCGGCTGTCTGGGGCATTTACGCGACACTCTGGGTTTTGGCATCAACTCTTCTTATCTACGGAGTCTTTGTCAGCTTTTTAGCGGCTTGTTATTTTATCATCGCTCTCACCAGATCAGAAGGTGAGCACACAGGAATTCTTAAGAATCTCGTTGCGGGATTAACCTTTGCCTATGGAACAGCGGCTGGAATCCATGCCTACTCACCGGTCTCTCTTTTTTCTGAAATTATTTTCTCATCAGAAATATTACTCTTTGCAGGCTTATGCGCCATTAACATGACGGCCATCGATTTTTGGTGCCTCGAGGGGGAAGATGGTGAGGATGGCGCGGCCTTGATAGCGACCGCAACCCTTTTGGTTGGAGGGGGAGCGATGTATTTTTCTTTTGGAAGCGATAGTTTTAACAAGCCGGTGTTTTATTCGATCCTGGTTGGTGCAGGCGGGCTGAATGTCCTTAATCGATTCCGCCATCAACTCAGTAGAGATCTCCGCCGCTTGTGGGTCGATTTGGTGATCTTAGCACCCGTTTTATCTTACTGGATTTGGATTTCCTTTGATTCTCACCGTGTAAGCTAATTTGAGGGTTGAGCGACCGGTCTTCGTAGTCGAGACTCCTATCCCTGAAAGCCAATGACTGCGATTGATAAATATGGGATAAAACCTGCGGTTCTTTTTTTAGGGGCTCCTGGGGCTGGCAAGGGGACTCAGGGCATGATTCTTGGGCAAATCCCTCGCTTTTATCATCTCTCAAGTGGGGATATGTTTCGCCAGCTAGACACTCGAACTGATGTTGGAAAGCAATTCGTCGAGTATTCAAAGCGGGGGGAATTAGTGCCCGATGAGCTGACGATTGAACTTTGGGCGAGCTACATGAACGATTTGGTGACGATGCACAAATACAAGCCAGATATTGATATTCTGGTGCTCGATGGAATTCCAAGAAATGTTGAGCAGGCAAAGATTTTGGCAAAGCATGTCCAAATCCATCAAGTGTTTCACTTGAGTTGTCCGAATCGAGAAGAATTGGCGCGGCGGATGCGCAAAAGAGCGCTCAAAGAGCAGCGTCTCGACGATGCTTCAGAAGCAGTGATTCAACATCGAATCCGAACCTACGAGGAGGAAACAAAGCCGATCCTTGATTTTTATGGCGAGGACATTCGTTGCGACGTCGACGCAACTCAGTCGCCAGCAAAAGTTCTCTACGATATTCTTGAGCGTCTTCAGACTCTCGAGGCCTACCAATTGATTGCTAGCCAAACGGTTTGATGCGTCTTGTTTTCATGATGACCGGCGAGATTTCCGAGCCGACTTTTATCGATGCTTTATCTGGATCTCATGAGGTTGTGGGCTTGGTAACCCAGCCTGATCGGAAGGTGGGGCGTAAGCAGGTCATTACTGCTCCAAGAGTCAAAGAGTTGGCTTTGGAGGCAGGAGTTCCCGTGATTCAGCCTGAGGTTGTCCGCGATGTGGAGGCTCTTAATCAGATTCGGCAATGGCAACCCGAGGTCATTGTTGTGATGGCCTACGGGCAAATCCTTCCTTCTGAGTGAATTGCTCTTCCATCGCGTGCAATTATCAACCTTCATGCTTCTCTTTTGCCTAAATATCGAGGTGCTTCTTGTATTCAAGCGGCGATCAAAAATGGAGATTCTCAGACGGGTTGGAGTGTCATTCATGTGGTTAAGAAGCTTGATGCGGGCAATGTAATCCTAAGAGAGCCTTTCCCAATTCTAGAACAAGAAACCGGCGGGCAATTGCATGATCGTCTTGCGGTGGCCGGTCCATCTGCATTTCGCAAAGCTCTTCTTATGTTGGGAGAGGGCGAGGTTGTTGGTGAGATTCAAGAGGAAGCCTGCCAAACCTACGCTCCTAAGTTACTTCGGGATTGTGGTCGTCTAGATTGGACTCTGAGTTCCACACAACTCGAGCGAATGATACGAGCCTATCATCCGTGGCCTGGAACCTATACCCACCTCGGAACAAAGCGCTTGAAAGTCTTTCCGCAGGTGCAATGTGTCACAGGCTCTGGAAGTCCAGGAAGCTTTCTTGGGCAGAGAGGTGATGGGATCGAGATTGCCTGTGGCTCAGGAAGTTTAATTCTTAGCAAGGTTCAACTCGAGGGGAGTCGGCAGATGAGTTCCGGGGAATTAATTCGGGGGCATTCTCAAAGCCTTCAGGAGGGTTTGAAATAATCAGTTTCCCTTTAATGGATTTGTGAGGTTAGGTCATTTCGACCACTTTTTGGCCATTTTACCAGAGAGCGGTTGGCTTTTCTCTTTGCTCGAGTCAGGGATCCTGCCAGTATGAGCCGCAGAAGATGAGTGAATTAGCATCGATCCGCCAGTTTAATAGAGTCGTTTTAAAATTAAGCGGTGAGGCGCTTCGAGCTTCTGGGAGTCAGGACAACATCTCTCCGGAGATTGTCGGTCGCATTGCTCGCGAGATCCATGCCGCAAGAAAAGATTCTGACGTCGAATTAGCGATTGTTGTTGGTGGGGGTAATTTCTGGAGGGGAGCAAGTGCGAGTGCCCGCGGAATGGATCGCGCTACCGCAGATTATGTAGGAATGCTTGCAACAGTGATGAATGCCTTGGCTCTTCAGGCCGCTCTCGAGCAGGAAGGTGAGGAGTGCATTGTGCACTCGGCTATTCACATGCAAAATGTGGCAGAACCATTTATTCGTCGAAAGGCCTCAAGGCAGCTTTCTCGTGGAGCGATTGTGATTTTTGCCGCCGGAACAGGAAGTCCGTTCTTCTCAACCGATACGACAGCAGCACTCAGAGCCAGCGAAATGGATGCTGATGTGATTTTTAAAGCGACGATGGTCGATGGAGTTTATGATTCTGATCCGAAAAAGAACCCGGATGCGGTTCGTTATGAATCTATAGGCTTCAAGGAGTGCATTAATCAAAAATTAGCGGTGATGGACACCACAGCCTTTAGCCTTTGCATGGATAATCAAATCCCCATCATTGTTTTCGATTTGGAAAAAGAAGGAAATATCCAGCTTGCACTTGGACGCCATGAGATTGGCACTATCGTCCACTAACGAGTCACCTCACAAAGATCTATGGAACCACAGGAAGTCATCAATCAGATTAAAGCCGACATGCAAAAGGCAGTCGATCATACTGCCCAAGAGTTTACTTCAATTCGCACCGGAAAGGCCTCGCCTTCTCTCGTCGAGAATCTCGATGTGCATGTTGCATCCTACGGAAGTGTCATGAAACTCAACGGTCTCGCTGTCATTACAGCACCGGAGCCTCGGATGCTGGTTGTTCAGCCATTTGATCCCTCAACTGTTGGAGATATTGAGAAGGCAATCCGTGAGAGCAAATTGGGCTTAAATCCCGTGAACGAGGGGAACCGTCTTCGTCTTCCGATTCCAGAACTTTCAGAGGAACGTCGTGTTGAACTTGTAAAGTCGGTCAAAACAATGGCCGAAGAGGGTCGTATTCGCATCCGTGGTGTTCGTAAGGATGGGATGGATTCGGGTAAAAAGATGAAAAATGATAAGGTCCTTACAGAAGATGGGCAGCGTGATTTTGAAACTCAAGTCCAGGATCTCACTGATCAGTTTGTCAAACAAATCGACTCGTTGACTGATGCCAAGGAAAAGGAAGTCATGACTGTCTAGAAGGCCTTGGTGGCGCCAATCGCAGATCCTATAGGATGCGATTGGAATCAAAGTAAAAAGCCGGGCAACTCCCGGCTTTTTTCGTTTTGTGGCGCTAGTATTCGAGGCCTAGTTTTTTAAGTTTTGGAGTAATCACCGCCGGGCAATATCGATTCTTCTCTTTGTTGCGAGCGTAGTAATCTTGATGGTCTTCTTTGGCTTTATAAAAGGTTTCTGCGGCCCGGATCCTCGTAGCGATTGGTTTTTCAAACTGCTCTTGTGCGGTGGTCCTTGATTGTTCGGCGACTTCTTTTTGCTCGTCGGAGTGATAAAAGATATTGCTCGTGTATCGTTCCCCAATATCAGCTCCTTGACCAATGGGGTTGGTTGGATCGTGGGCTTTCCAAAACCATTCTAGAATCTTTTCGGTTGAGATGATTGAGGGATCGTAAACGATATTAATGACTTCGATATGCCCGGTGTGGCCCTCAATAACTTCCTCGTAGGTTGGGTCTGGAACGTGCCCTCCCATGAACCCCGAGGTTGAGGAGATGACTCCATCGAGCTGTTGAAAAACGGCTTCAACACACCAGTAGCAACCGCCCCCAAGGGTGATCGTCTCGTGCGCAGTGGAATTGCTCTCTTGATCAGGTTTGATGTTCACGGTGCTTTGATTTTCACATGAGATGAGGAGAAAAGCGAGGGAGGTGATGATAAAACGAAACGCCTTCATAGTTTGAGTAGGGGATCTTATTGTTTTGGCTGTTGTTGGATTTCCATTTCGGCTCGGCGAGAAATACTTTCGGGCACTGGATTGTTTCGAATGTAATCCATCGCCCCGGCAGGATCTTGATTGATCCATCCCCGCAGAACACGGTGAAATGTTCGAGTTTGGTCATTTTCTGAAGAAAGACGCATGATCCAATCAGCCCCTAATTCGGGAGTTTTATTCATTGTTCCCCAAACAAGAGTGCGAATGGTTTCGTCAAATTCGGGATTCCCATCGTAGGTCGAGAGCCATTCGGAGGCAGCCGCGGGATCTTCTTTATCGAGGATGGCTTTCATTAATTCGGGGCCAGCTGAGGCGATGATGTCCTCAGGTTGCTCTTCAACCCATTTTTTGGCTGCATGGAAGTCATCTTTGACCCACTCATTGACGATTGTTTGAGCTGAACGCTTCATTGCTTCGTGTCCAAGGCTGGCTGCCCATTGGGCTGCTTCTTGCGGATCGGTTTGTGCGAGGATTCCCGCCAGGCGAGCGGCTGCTCCAGCCTGAAGTTGCTTGTCGTTTAGCTGGCTCACCCATTGTTTGCCAGTTTCGGAGCCCATTTGGGTGATTTCCTCAAAGATTGAGCTGAGCGCCTCTCCTCGTTCTTTTGAGAAAGGAAGTTCTTCAAGGAGGATTGTTGCTTGAGAGAGGTCAGTTGCCGCAAGCCCTTCGATGACCCCGACGAGCCACGGATTGGCCTGATTGTCGTTACCGTTTGAATCAAAGTGATCGCGAGCCCAGGCAATTGCGCTTGCGGGGTCGTTTTTTGCCCATGTTGCTAGAATTGTTTGTCTCGCAAATGGAGTGCCCGTTTTGGCGTGAGCGTAGTTTAAGGCGTCGAGGGGGGCAACTCGGGCCCAAGCTGAGAGTAAAATTCGGTATTCACCAAAGTCCTCTTGGTTGACGCCCCCTGAACGATAGGTATCGACAACTGTCAAAAACTCCTCAGCCCTGAGTCCTTTGACCAGCTCCAGAAACCCCTCAGTACGAGCAATTGGATCGGTGGTATGGGTAAGCTCAAGGACCACTTGTTTTAATTTGCTCTCTCTCGAAGCTGAGCTAAATCCGGTCTGAAGGCTGTTTTTTTCTAGTTGGGTTGTCTGGAAATCGTTCTTGTCGCTCAGCAGTGCTAAATTCCTAGTCTTTTCTCGATGGCTGGTTTGCGTTTGAGGGAGAGAGGATGGTGAAGGTGAGTCTGGGTTTTGCGATGGGATCGAATACCTTCCAACCAAGAAGAAGATTCCACAAGAAAGGCCCCAGAGAGAGTAGGTCGTGACAAGGCGTTTCTTCATTTGAACAGATAGAGTACTAGTAAAAACGCTTCAGGCCCCCAAGATTTTTTGTGAAAGTTGATGAATCTACGATTGCTCGTAGCGTCAGCTATGCTTATCTCAAAGCGATGAACCTGCTCGAAGATGATTCAGTTGTGATGTCCAAGGTCCGTGATCTGTGCGCGGGAATCGCACAGGATCAAGAATATCAGGACTTGTTGGCTCAGGTTGAGAAGTTTCTTGGCGACGATGAAGCTCGTCTTTCCTACCAGTCGGTGCATGAGGCTGGTCAGCAGCTCAATCAGAAGCAACAAGCAGGTTTAGAACTTCCTGAGAGCGAAATTGCCGCCTTTGAGCAAGCTCGAGCTCAACTTCTGGCGAACCCAGTGGCATCCGATTTTATGAAAGCTCAGCAATCTCTTGAAACCATTCAGATGACGGTCAGCCGCTTTGTAGGAATGACCCTTGAGCTTGGTAGAGTTCCCACACCTGAGGATATTGCTCAAGCATCTGGAGGTGGTTGCTGTGGCGGTGAGGGCGGAGGCGGTGGATGAGGCTGCTAATTTGATCTGGCAGTTCGCCAGATCGTCTCAAATCTTAAAGTAAGCGGTTATTTCAGGGTTTCCTGTTTGGCATCGGGTGACTTCCTGTGGGGTTGCTGTTTGTAGGAGGCTCTCTAAAAGGAGGCCTTTCTTGGAGTCTTTTGGAATCTTCAGTGGCCAGTTTCGCCGCTGCTGCTTGATGAACATCAATTCGGCCCCAATCCCAAGACGAATCACAGGGAGATGATGAGTTTTGATGGGGCTTATTCAACCCTGAGGAAAGATTGTTAAGTAAACTGATGGAAGTGGTCTAGAATCACCAAGATAGCAATGTTTTCGTTCGGATAATCTGAAAACTTTCAAGCTTTTTATTGCACGAAACGTGGACTCAGGCTTAGAATTCGGTCCTCGCCTCCTTTTGGTGCCTCGCAACGGCCTAGGACGGTGAAGAATTTGACACGTATCACGAGACAATGGTTAGCAGTATGTCAGCACTCAATCCCGACAGGGCAACTCTCAACTTCTTAAATAGTTTTCCAGAGTCAGCACGTAAGCTTGGCGAGCATCTACAAGATGAAGGGGCGGTGACACAGATTTTTGGAAATCATTTGTTTATTCAGGGAAGAGTAGAATACAAGTCTGGGATACATCGGACCACCCTTCGTCTCCAAGGAAACCGCTGGTTTGGCAGTTGTTCAACTGAGGATGAGGAAGTGGCAGGAGCTGTCATGTTTGCGGCAATGTTGGAGCGCCTTCATCGTGGGGAGGATCTACCAGAATCTCCCAATGAATTTGACGACACTCCGATCGTTGATCTCATTGAAGAGAAGATTGATCGTGAGCTCGATGACAAAGAGGCCGAATTCGTTTCTAAGGTCGAGAAGAGGTATCGCCGATATGTCATCGAGGGTGAGATCCACGATCACGATATGGTTCGTCTCAATCCCCGCTGGGATATTGTGAGTTATGAGCCCTTAGAGCTTTGGCCAGTGCCTCCTGGTGACATCCTTGAGTTTTGGAATTATCTCGCATACGCCTTTTACAAAAAGAAGCTTCCTTACCCAGATTTTATGGAGGCGATCACCGATCTCGAAGCGGTTCAACGCCGGATGCATGATTGGGAGCAGGAGCGTGAGGTTGCGGCATGGTATGAGCGCATTGAGAGCGTCAACGAGAGGCCTCCTTTGGAGGTTCCTCATCAAATCGAGTTTCGTCTGATTGCGACCATTAATGAAGCGCGAGTAGAGTATCGTGAGGAGGGTTTCGAGGAGTGGGTTTCTCTGCGTGAAAAGGGAGAAATTGAGAAAGTTCTCAAGCCTTTTGAGGCTTCGGCGCTTCGGATGGATGCGGGAAGCCAAATTTTGTGGGAGCATTTCCTGCGGTATCACGAGAAAACAGGAGAGACCTACTTAGATCTGGAAAATGAGGAGGCCTGCCGCTTCATGAATCTCTTGTTCCATCAACCTGAATTGAAAGGTTTCATGGTGAATTTGGACGAAAAGCCCTTCCGCGTTGTGGAGGATGCTCTTTGTTGGACTTGCGAGGACGATCCCATTGATCCAAAGGCCTTCGGTCTTCAGCTCGTCACTAAGGCAAAAGAGAACGTCTCTCACTCGGTTCGATTGCTCCCAGGGCGAACCGAGCTCTATCAGTCGGATGAGACCGTTTTTCCAGGACCTCCACGTTGGTTGGAAGATACGGAAATCATGCCTCGGTATTCTATTCCGAAGTCCGTCATTGATTCTCTCGAAGGGGTAGAGTTCCTTCGCAAAATTGGTTCGACTCTCCCTCCTTCGATGACGAAGAGGGTGACCGATCTTGATTTGTTCCCTCACTTTAAGATGTGGGTTGAACAAGGATTGACCGCTGCTGAGACCGAGCACCTCGTGATTGATGTGAAGGCCTTTGAAGCAAAAGGACGTCGGACTGAGAAATTGATCAAAGCGGGTTGGGATTTGATCGAGCAGCAGCCGGTGAAAGGAAAGGCACTACTTCGATTTGCTCGTGAAAAGCTGTATCCTGTTCCTGATTTACTCCTTGAGATGGGGCTAACCTACGATGAAAAGCTCGAAGCTTTTAAGGGGAGAATTACCAAGCAATTCCCAGAGAAATTTGCGGAATGGGTTGAGTCGATGCCTGACTACATCGAGTTAGACATCGAGGCAAAACTTAAGACCATTCTCTCTGATCCAGTCACTGCAGCCATCCGCTTTGAGGTGGTTAATCAGGAAATCGATTGGTTCGACCTGCGAGTCGTTATTGATGTCGAAGGAGTGAATCTTTCGAAAGCTCAGATTCGTCAGCTTGTCGCCGCGCGTGGGGGATATGTTCGCATGGACGATGGTTCGTGGATGAGACTTGAGATCAAGCTTGATCCTGATCAGCGCGATGCCGTGACCCGATTGGGCCTTGATCCATTCGATCTTTCTGGAGAGACCCACCGCATGCATGCCATGCAGCTTGCAGATCCGAAAGCGGCGGAAGTCTTTGATCCAAAAGCCTGGAAGCGTATCAAGGATCGCGCCCGTGACATCCAAATTGATATCACTCCAGATGTTCCGGAGACTCTGAACGCGAGCTTACGCCCTTATCAGGTCGAAGGGTTCCAATTCTTAGCTTACCTTGCGACCAACGGTTTTGGCGGGATTCTTGCCGATGATATGGGTCTTGGTAAGACCATTCAGAGTATTACCTACATTCTTTGGTTGCGAGATTTCGTCGCGCAGCAGGAGAAAGGTAAGAAGAATATTGGTCCAGCTCTCGTCGTTTGCCCGAAGTCTGTGCTCGATGTTTGGGCAACGGAGGCCGGTAAGTTTGCGCCACATCTTCAAGTCAAAGTGCTTCGGACTCGAGATGACCTGGATTTAGACGAGGTCAATAACAGACTCGATATCCTTGTTTTAAACTACGCTCAGCTGCGGGTTTGCGGTGATGCGCTTAATACCGTGAGGTGGTTGACGGTCATCTTAGATGAAGGCCAACAGATTAAGAACCCTGACTCCAAAGCTGCGAAGTGTGCCCGCGAACTCGATGCGGAGAATCGCTTGGTACTCACTGGAACGCCGATTG
>Ga0181582_10005694_pt1 | contig 10048 bp, 9 predicted proteins | sample 071ome_32_FD_132438 | JGI IMG/M metagenome (GOLD analysis project Ga0181582, IMG submission 132438) | Coastal salt marsh microbial communities from the Groves Creek Marsh, Skidaway Island, Georgia - 071405AT metaG (megahit assembly) | ecosystem: Environmental > Aquatic > Marine > Intertidal zone... | reverse complement strand
CGCATCCGCATCCGCATCCGCATCGGTTGCTCGCAGCAACCCGTGATTGCCCGCCCACACCTCCAACAGCGCCACCACATCGGCGAAAATCGGAAACCGCCCGGCGGTCGACGCGAGCGCCTCTGCCATCGCGCCCAACGTCAGATCCTCCACGATCGAATGGTTATACATCGGCGTCGACAACGCATTTGGAGACGCCGACGAGGACGGCAATGACGCCGACGACACGTACCCCCGCAGGTTTGCGGCCTCCGGCCCGCACTTCTTCAACCACGACCCCCGCTTCTGCTCCAACGACGCATGCACACGAACCACCACCCCCGGCACCCCGCTCGTCTCCAGCACCAAATATGGCTTCCGCGGATCCACCAACGTGGTCTCCCACTCGACGCGCGAGGGAAAACCGTGCCCGCGACTGGCGGCGTCTGCGGCCGTGCGCGTCTTTCGCTTCTTCTTCTTCTCAGAACCACCCTCCGCCATCTTCCGCACGAGCGCCACCCGCAAACAGTCCAAATACAGCAACCGCTTGGCGTGATACCGATGATTCAGATAGTCCTTGTCATCAAAACACGAACCGGGCATATCGACCGCCACATCGACGACCGCCGCGCCCCCAGCTGCATAACTCGCCCGCCCCACATACAAAACCTTCAGTGGCGCCTTGAAAACAAACGACGCCGTGATCTGTGCCATCAACTCCTCCGACAGCCCAAACCTGACAGCAAACGTTGCGAGCGAGCGAGTGAGCATCGAGTCGGCATCGAGTCGGCATCGAGTCGGCATCGAGTCGTCTCAGTCAACGTCGTCGGCAGTGCGCAGGCTCAACAACAACGTACAGCTGTCGTACAAATCCCAACGTCTTCGCGTCCGGCGTCGCCCCCAGCGTATCTTCGATGAACAGCGACTCCAGAACGTGAAGCAGATGCGCGCCGGTATTCGCCGGATTCGCCGCCGGGTTGACCGACGCCGACGCCGACGCCGAGGTCGACGGACGGAGCACGGCGTCGAGCGCGATATCCTCCAGCGATGTCGAGGCCGTCTCTGCGTGCGTCATATAGTACGCATCGACGCGCTCCGTCGTCGTCGGCCGCTTCCTCCCCGAAGACTTCCGCGACGCCCTCTGGCTGTTCTGGTTCCGGTGGCCTTGCATGCTGCCGAATTTCCCTGAGAAAGTCCCCGCTCGGTCACCGTCGTCCGCGGTCCGCGGTCAGGAGTCAGGACGTTGGCACCTCGTGTTCACACCTCGTCTCGTCTCGTCTCGTCCTGTCGCGTCAGGAGCCCCCAAAAACAAAATTCGTGAATGGCCTCGAAGCGCACCGTACCGCACCTCCAGCGCGCGGCATACGTCTCCTGCCGCGCGCAGAACCCCCCGGTGTCCCTCACTGGCGCGCGCAGTCTCAACAACACGACGATGACGGCGGCCAAGGCGGAGGAGAAGGAGAAGGAGAAGGAGAAGGAGGGGCAGGCAAATTCCTCAACGTCCTCCCCTCCGACACCGACACCGACACCCACGCCGACACCACCGCCGACAAACGACCTTCCATACACGCTCCGGGACATCGTCCTCCCGCGCCCCCTCGCGAACCCTCCAGAGTACGAGCAAGAACAAGAACGCCTCGCTCGGCACACCACCGGCAACGACGACGACCCGGGCCCTCGTCCTTCCTCGTTCACACGCCTCTGCGATGGCGTGCGCCTGTACGCGAGCACGTGGAGACGGCGCGACGCGGACCGAGAGGAGGCAGGCGTCGAGCCTTCCTCCTCCGCACGCAACGACAGCGACAACGACAGCAGGAAACAAATCGACAGCCTCTTGGACGAGGTCCGGCTACAGTCGACGACGGTGAGCGGCGTGGCCAAGCATCAGTACGCGATCCGCGCGCGGGCATTCCAACTCGCAGTGAAAGAGTTTGTCGCAGGCTGGCACGAGACCCGAGGCTGGCAGTGACCAACCAACGACAGTGACGGTGACAATGTCTTCGTGAGTTCGTGAGTTACTGCGCATCTAAAGGTACAATCCGGCGTATTTGTCCCGGTTCATCTGCACGACCACCTCCTTGTACAGGCCCAGATCTGCCACCAACCACCCGAGAGAGAAACGAGTGAGTGAGGAGACTGAACAGCCAGCGTGATCGAGGTCGTGGGAATCCCGGAATACCGCACGCGCTCCTCCCCGCGCCACCCGACATCCACGATATCATCTACTGCGCGTGTCAATGCACCCGCGTTCACGTACCGAAATCATTACCCAGTCCACAGCTCGAATTCTCCTCGATCGAATTTCCGCTCTGCACCGTCCCCTCGACCTCGCAATACTGGTCGACCGGCGCCACGCCAGACAGGCTGACGGTCACAACGGACGACTGGTTGTCGGGGTCGCACTGAATCGTCAGCGTCGAGCCGGCGAGGTTGACCACCTTTCCAGCCAATCTGACACGTTTGCCGGTGAAATTTCCCAGGCTCTCGTACGGCACGCGCGGACAGGGGTTGGTCGTCGAGATGGACATGGATGCTGACTGCGTCATCGGATGATTGGAGCGAATCGAATTACGAAGTACGTTGAGGGCGTTTGAATTCGAATTCTCGTTTTTTATGGTTGAGGTCCGGACAGCGCCGTTGACGACGAGGACGGCGCCGGCGCGGTCCCGTGGTCTCGGTACGAGCGACCACGTGTATACAAGGGACGGTCGCGGTGACGCGAGGATGCGCGCGGTGGGGGGAGCGAACGGGGAGGGTGTCGACCAGACTGTTCTCGACAATAGGAGATCGGGTAGGTATTGGTCTCACTCACTCGCTCACTCGCTCACTCGCTCACTCGCTCACTCGCTCACTCGCTCACTCACTCACTCACTCACTCGTTCGTTCGTCAGGGACGGCCGACGGGTACAGGGCCGCGGCCGTGGCCACTGGGTGGACATCGGCAGCGTCGCTGTATCCGTTGGACGATCGGCTGTTGCACGACTATGTGACCTCGCCGCACCTGAAACCGTTCGAGAAGCATCTGCCCAACGCCAGATCGCCGTACGAACCGCTGGAGAACGGGGGGTTTGTCACCGGGAGGGAGGCGGTCACGCAGCGCGGTATCGACCTTCGGTTGTTCTTTGACGAGTCTGCGCGCAAGGTGGTCGGGTTGGTCAGGTTTGACGAGCGCAACGCGTCGATCGGGGCTGGGTTCGGGTTGAGTGTGCACGGCGGCGCCATTCAGACGGCGTTGGACGAGGCCACGGCCGAGGCCGGCAAGATGTTTGCGTTTCCGTTCCTTGCGACTCGCAAGATCAGTCACGAGATCAGAAAGCCGGTTCCGAGCGAGCGGACGTTGGTGGTGAAGACGGCCGTCACGGGGATCGCTGGGTTGCGTTGCTTCGTCAGCGGGGAGATTTGCGACGTCGACGACGACAACGGCACCGAGGTGGTCCTGGCCAGCGCCGAGGCCGAGCTCGTCAACATGGTCTACTTTCTCTAGTCTCTAGATTCATATTCATGGAACAAACTCGATTACTCGACCGCGGCGCTCTCCTGCGCAGGGTACACCGCGCAGACCTCCTCCCAGGTCGTGTGCATCTCTGCCAACTTCCTGACGACCTCGACAATCTTGTCCCTGGGCACGCGGACCTGCGAGGTGGTATCGCGGTCCCGGAGCGTGACGGACTGGTCGCCGCACTCCAGCGTGTCGTAGTCGACCGTGATTGCCATCGGCACGCCAATCTCGTCGTTCCTGGCGTACCGCTTGCCGACCGTCGCGCTCGACGAGTCAACCATGTTGGAAATACCGGCGGCCCTGAGGTCCCGGCCGACAGACTCGGCGACCTTCATCAGCTCGGGCTTGGACATGAGCGGCAGCACCGTGGTCTTGATGGGCGCGGCGATGGGCGTGAACTTGAACACCGTCCTCTGCTCGTCTCCCTGGCGGACGTAGTAGCAGTGCTCGAACATGCAGTAGAGCATACGGCCGATGCCGAAGGAGGGCTCGATGACGCCGGGCGTGAAGTGCCTGCCGCTGATCTTCTTGGTCTTCTTGGAAATCTCGACCCACTCGGGCTTGATCGCAAACGCGTTGCCGCCGACCTCCAGGGGCACCTCCTCGCCGTTCTCGAGCTTTCCCTTCATCTCCATCGCATCGCAGTCGCTCATGGCGCACAGGGCGTCTGCCACCGTCTGCGCGTCCCGCTTGAGCTCCTTGCCCAGCTGCTTCTTGTTGGGAACGACCTCCACGACCTCCATCATGCGGGGCTCGGGGAACTGCTCGTACGCTTTGAGATCCTGCTTGGAAGCCGTCTCGTGGGCCGTCAAATCGTACGCCGACCTGTCGGCGAGTCCGGCGCACTCGACCCACCCGTAGCTCGTCTCCACCTCGCAGTCCCAGCAGTCCTCGGCGTAATGCGCCATCTCGTGCTGCAGGTGCTGCCTGAAGCGGACCCTGTCGGGGTTCAGGCCGATCTTCAGGCAGAACTCGTAGGTCCGTCCGATGAAGTACGCCAGCGTCTCGTTGGCGATGACGCCCTCGTCGACGGCCCGCCTCAGCAGTATGCGCTGCGACTTCTTCTCCGTGCCGAGCTGGAGGTCCCTGCTGTAGAGCAGCGGGTCGAGCTCGCCGACGTACTCGAACTTGGGGTGCGACTTGTCCTCCGGGTGGACAAAGTGCTCAATCTCGGCCTGGGTGAACTCGCGGACGCGGAGCAGCCCCGCGCGCGGGTTGATCTCGTTACGGTAGCTGTTTCCGATCTGCGCGGCGGCGAAGGGCAGCTTGTGCGAGTTGTAGTTGTACAGGTCCCTGAAGTTGACGAAGATCCCCTGTGCCGTCTCCGGCCGGAGATAGCCGACCAGGTCTCCCCTGGGCCCGATGGACGTCTTGAACATCAGGTTGAACGGATAGGCGGCACTGATGGCATTGCCAGTATCGGGCGCAGTGGCATTGTACTGCTTGAGCGCAGCGTCCAGGTCCTCGGCGCCCATCTCACCCACGCGGACCAGCATGTCCTTGGCGGCGGCGTTGTTCGGGTCCTCGTCGATCGCGGCCTCCAGGATGTGTTCGAGGAGATGATCGGCGCGATGACAGTCCCCGGTCTCGAGGTCGGTCACCATAAAGTCGGTAAAGCGTTCCACGTGGCCGGAGGCACGGAGCACGGGCTCTGGCGTGACGGCCGGACACTCGATCTCGTGCATGTTCTCCTCCAAGACAAAGTGCTGACGCCAGAACTGCGTCACGTTCTGCTTGATGGCACACCCAGGAGGCCCATAGTCGTAGAACCCAGCCACGCCCCCGTAAATCTTGAAGGCGGGGATGAAGAACAGTTTGCGCTCCAGCACGTTGACGAGCTGCGCGCGGAACGACTCTTTGTCGCTCGACGAGAACTTCCCGGTCGCAGCCTGCAAGCGTCGTGGTGAGGAGGCGTGAGGAGGCGTGAGGAGGCGTGAGGAGGCGTGAGGAGGCGTGAGGAGGCGTGAGGAGGACGAGCACGCAACGAGCACGCAACGAAGACGCAGCTTGGCCCGGACCGGACGATCGCACCCACCGCGGCGGCGACGACGCGACGTAACGACGAAACCACGCAACGACGCGCCAGCGCCGTTCACCTCGGCCCAGAACGTACCTGAAACTCCTTTAACTTGGCGTCCAGGTCGAGCTTGAGGTCTTTCAGCTTCTCGATGGCCTCGTTCACTTCATGCTGCAAGACTTTCCCCTGCTTGACTTCGGCCTTCAACGACCGCACGGTGTCTCCCTGCCTGTCAACCAGGGCCTGCTGGGCAGCAATCGCCGCCTCGAGTTCGCGGACGTTCACGTCAGCCATTGTCGTATCGCGAGCTGCGTTTTAGCTGGCAAAGTTTCTGGACGCGTCGCGCTGACCAGGACGCCTCGTTGTGCTATTTCAACACGACGATCACTACTAAACCAGCATATCAAACACGTCGTCGATATCCGTCAACACCTCGTCGTCATCCGCCCCCGTGCTCGCCCCGCTATCGAACGAATCCTCGGCCATCACCACCCCGACGCCCTCGTCTCCTTCCCGCATCCCGTCCTGCCCACCACCACCACCATCCTCCCCCTTCCCAGCCCGCTTCTTCCCGAGCACCTCCCGCACGGCGGCCAACCGCACCGCCGGACACTCCCCCAACATACTCTCCACCGGCACGCACAACAGGCTCCCCCGCGCCCGCTCCATCGCCCGCACGATCAGCCCTGGCGCCACCGTGTCCCTGGCCGTCCCTAACTGCTCCGTGGCGACGCCTTGGCCCTTGTCCGCCTGATTCAGGTTCAAACGCTCATGTTGCGCCTCCGCCGTCATACTCGTCAGCCACCCGTTGACATTCGTCTTGAACTCGAGCCACACCCCGTCCAACGTCGACGCCCTCGCCGTCCCGTCCACGCACTTCTCCAGCTGCGCCTTCCACGCTGTCTTCAACGTAAAGCCCGCTGAACTCGTGAACTGCACGTCCCCCGTGATCAGCAACGCCTGCCGCACGTCCTTCAAGAGCTTCGCAAAGCCCCGAATCGAGCTCGTCTGTTTCACCTCCCGGCGCCAGCACCCCCGCTTGCTCTTCCATATTTTGCGCACGCACGCCCACGGTATCATCTCCTCGACGGCCAGCATATCCTCCTGCAGCCCGTACACGTCCTGCGGGTCGGCAGAGTAGGGCGCGTCTGGCGTCTTGAGATGCTGCGGGGAGTTACAGCGGGAGGCCAGTTTCGCCGCGATCGAGGCCGCCCGGTGGATGTCGCGGGCCTGGACGGCTTGGCAGAAGGAAGACTGCTCCGTGAGCAGCTCGGCCAGGTCCCGCATGGGTAGTATACGGGGAGGTCGTGCGGTAGATAGGATTCGGGAGGGAAACGTTGTCGCGCTCGGGCGCGCTCGCCAGGAATTTCGACGACCGCCAAGTGGTGTCGTCCGTACGTCGTACGTCGTACGTCGTACGTCGTACGTCGTACGTCGTACGATACGTCGTGATACGCGTTTGCGTCGCGTTTTGGTTTTGATCCCTGGGACTGCGAAGGGCACCACTCGTAACCTTGACTCAAACGTTTCGTCGCGTAGTTGCGTGTCCTTTCACCTCGTGTCTGCTGCAGAGTCGGCGTGACGTGCGCGAGGAAGCCAACACGGCCAAATTCGGCTCGGAAATTCAAATTCTCGGTCGATTCATTCACGGTCTCTCTCTCTGCTCGCGATGACGCAGCTGGGTCTGAACGAGTTCCTCGAGGCGTGCGAGATCCCTGCGTCGCAACGGGGCTACACCGGGTCCGACCGAGGTACGTCCGCCCTTGCTCCTCGTCGTCCTTCTTCGAGTCGCGCAAGTCAGTCTGTCCCTCCAGGTCGATCCCGTCCCTCACCCACCGCTGCGTTCGAATGTTCCTTCAGCGTGGACAACGTTGGTCAATAGGAAGCAGGTGCAGTCGTTGTTGAAGGTCGTGGAGGATTTCGTGACGGGTTTGCGGGAGGAGGATGCGCTGCAACCGACCGTCGGGGGGTCGTCTGCGGCGTTTGCCGAGGGTAGGGAGCGTGCGAACCGGGCGGCGGTGGTGACGCCGGCGAACCAGAAGATATTCAAGCCGGCGTTGGGGAGCAAGCAGCAGCAGCAGGCCGAAGAGCGGAAGAGGAAGGATGGGGATGGGGAGGGGGAGAAGGAGGGGGAGCGGCAGACGCAGGACAGTTCGATCAATACCGCGCCCGTGTTGCGACCGCCGCCTTTGGATCATGCGGCGCTGAAGGAAAAGGAACAGGCGGCGACCGAGGGGGTGGGACAACGAGGAGAAGGGCAGGAGAAACAAAGCCAGCCGGAGCAGAAGCCGAAGGGGCCGCCGAGGTTGGTGGTGAAAGACTCGGCGAAGAACAACGTGAACAATAACTCAAAGTCTGTCGTCGTGGACCCGTCGTCGACGAGGAAGGAGATCACGGACGCGAGGCATCGGCTGGCGCAGGCGAGCAACCGGAGGAAGTCGCTGGAGCCGCCGATCGGGAGGGAGGAGGCGGACAGGATGGCGGGGCTGCATCGGAATCTCGAGGGCCGGAAGCGGCCCCCCGGGATCGCGACGGGCGCGACGGGCGCGGCGGGCGCGACGCATCTGGGAAAACCCACGACCGGGAGGGATAACAACGACGGGATCCGGGGGGCGCGGCAGTACTTGGGGAGCGATGACAACCAGACAGAGTCAGCGGGGGCGAGCATCGGGAGTGCGGCGGGGAACAACGTCGCGACGCAGATCGGGCGTTCAAAGCCCAACGTCGGGGGCAAGCGGAAGAAGAAGAGCCACACGGACGACGTGTTTGACTTTTCCACGCTGCCGGCGCACCTGCAGAAGAGTTTGGCCGAGATCAAGCAGCGCAAGCTGGACGCGAGCGCGGCCAAGAAGAAAAAGCCGATCGACCTGACGGGGCTGCAGCGGTTGAAGGACCGGGACGGCTACGATCCGCGTCGGCTCATGCACTGACGGTGGTTTTTTTAACATACAAATTGTAATTGGGATTCAGACTAGGCGCGTCGAACGATTTGGGGGACAAAGTCGGGGCTGTTGTAGCGGTTCAAAAACGCCTCGTACATGTCGTGGCGGCCGGTCTGCGTGAAGCCCCAGCTGTCGCGAACTTGGCGGCAGAGGTTGAGGTCGAGCTGGGCAACCATCAGGCCGTCTCGGAAGCGGCTCAGGCCGGGCGTGCGGGACCCGTCGGGGGCCGCGACGTACGAGGAGCCGTAAAAGTGGCCGAACGAGGTGTGCGCGGGACGTCCGTCGCCGCTCGTGAAGGCGTTCGGGAAGACCTCCGTGCCGGTCCTGTTGATGGCACCGACATAAAACCCGTTGGCAATGGCGGCGTTGCGGGCCTCGATCGCCCAAAGCGGCTCGCTGAGCCCGTCGGCGGTGCACGACGGGTTGAAGACAATCTCGGCTCCGTTGAGCGCGAATGCCATCCAGTTGAGCGGGTGGTGGCGGCCGTAGCAGATGTTGACGGCAATATTGCCGTACGAGGTGTCGAAGACGGGATGACCGGTGTTGCCCTCCATGTAATAGGTTGACTCGTTGAAGTCTCCGACGCGGGGAATGTGGTTCTTCCGGTGAATGCCGAGGACGCTGCCGTCCTTCTCGATGACCACGGCCGTATTCCAGACAGTGTCGCCGTGCACTTCGTCACGTTCCAAGATGGGGGCGATGACCACCATGTTGTACGTCTTCGCGAGCTCCTGGCAGAAGACGATCGACTCGCCGTGCGTCGCCGACTCGGCAAACTCCGCATAGACTTTCTCCCGCGTACAGAAGCCGAACGGCATGGAGAAGCACTCCTGGAGACAGAGGATCTGCACGCCGTTCGCGGCCGCCTTCTTGGCCACGTCTCCGACAAATTCGAGGATTTTTCGACGCTGGACCGCGAACGGCTCGGACGTGTCGGCCTTGATCGAGTGCTGGACGAGGCCGATCGTTGTGAGTCGCGGCTGTCGGAACTGTTCCGGCTTCGCGTGGAACGCGTAGCCCTTGACGTCGAGCGGGTCGTCCAGGCGGGTGGTGGGGACGGACTCGAGGGGGCGGGGCGAGGCGCCCATGTTCGTGCCGTAGAGGATGCGCTTGACCTGGGGTAGGACGGCGGCCGGGATGTGGGTGTCGAGAACGTGCTCGACGCTGTCGTACGAGACGCTGGCGTCGGCGTCGTGGAGGGCGCCTGACGAGGAGGGCTGAGAGGCTTCCTCCTTCATGTTGTGGGGGAGGGTTTGAAGGTGGCCGATTCCGATTCGATGGGCACGTCTTTGTCTCGAGGCTGGTGGCTGGCTGATGACGATGGAGTGGACGATGATGGGGCGTTTGTATGTATTGCAAGTGGCGTGAATCCAGTGGATGATGAGAGAGAAAAGGCGTTAAGAAGCCCTCGCGTCCTCGAGGACGCGTGTCGAAACTCCCAAGTTGTTCCGAATTGGACATTTTCGCGTCTAGACGCGAATTGGACCTTCGAGCATCAGTTGAAGCACGCTGTCGTCATGGCGCTGAACCCAGCCACGTACTGGCAGAACCCGGCCTCGTTCAACGCATACGAGCAGGTGGGTTTTTGACCTCGACCGACGCGCGGCGGCT
>Ga0181582_10005689_pt1 | contig 10052 bp, 7 predicted proteins | sample 071ome_32_FD_132438 | JGI IMG/M metagenome (GOLD analysis project Ga0181582, IMG submission 132438) | Coastal salt marsh microbial communities from the Groves Creek Marsh, Skidaway Island, Georgia - 071405AT metaG (megahit assembly) | ecosystem: Environmental > Aquatic > Marine > Intertidal zone... | reverse complement strand
TGGACGGCGCGTTCGCCGAGGGCGCGCGCGCGCTTCGAGCGACGGGGGAATCGGTCGGTGGGACGTGCGCGTTGGCGTACGCGAGGGACGCCGGGATCACGCATTACGTCGTGGATGATTTCGGGTGCATGGAGGACGCGGCGAGGGAGCGGTATAGGACGGGACGGTGCGGCGGGATGAAGTGCGTGCGAGGGGAGTGGATTCGAGCGTCGGCGCGCGAGGGACGAGCGGCGGCGGAGGAATCGTACGCGCCGCGAGGGACACCGCGAGGAACGCCGAGAAAGCGAGGCGCGTGGAGACGAGGTGACGTGACCGAGGTGGATTTAGTGGATTTGATCGTCGACACGGCGTGGAACGGCACGGGCGGAGTGTCGACGCAGGAACAGATGCGCGAGACGTGGACGATTCGAGTCGTCTTTGAACGCGTCGAGCGAGCCTTGGAGGACGAGAGGGTGAAAGATTCCGAGGTGCGTAAGATGTCAGCTCGGTCGTACAACGCCTTGAAGGCGGTGGTGGACGAGCGATGGATCGCGCCCGTGAGCGCGAGCGAGGCGTTGGTGGACATTCAAGGGACGAGAAATTTGGAAAAGCGAAACAATCTGGCGCCGTCGCAGGGTTCGCCCGCGGACGTCGCGCAGGCGTTGGAGTGGATCATGGTGGACACACAGGGCGTCAACGTGCGAGCATCGATGCACGACGTTCGCGATGACGGCTGGAATCCCACGTGGTTGCGCGAGCGCGCGTCGACGGAGAGCGTCGGCGTCATGACGAGGAGAGCGAGTCAGGAAGCCGCGGCCGCGGCCATCGCGTCGCAGAGCGAACAAGACTTACGAACTCTCTCGCAGCTGTCCAACATCGAGCCCGAGGTGTTCGAAGCGCTCGATCCACAAACTCGATACGAGTGGTCCAAGGCGCGCGCGGAACGGGAAAAGCATCGCATCGACCGTCTTCGCGCGGAGCAGAGCGCCGTTTTCCAGTTGCTCCGGGCGGGAAGTTCGGGTAAAAACGTAACAAAAGCGACGGCGAAAAAACCGCGACTCGCGACTCCCACCGAGCGTTCGCCGGCGAAGAAGTTCCCGGTGAAAAAGTCAAACGTCTCGCAGATGCCGATCACGGTGTACACAAGTCCGACGAAAGAGAAGGACGCGGAAACATCGCGTCGATCATGCGTCGGCGAGCCCGTCATGGCGAGCACATCCGTGCACACGGCCACCCTGTTGCACGCGTTCGATCGCGTTCTCAGCGTCGACGGTGAAAACGAAGTCGACGGTCGCCTCGACGTCGCAGGAGAAGTCGTTCGCCTGCACATCGAAGAGCTCGCGCGAGACCGTCGACGTCAAGAGGTGAAAACAGTTCGAGGAGGATTAGAAAGCATGCATAGCGACCATCCTAAATGGGTAGAAATTCGTAGGAAAATACTCGATTCAACGAAACATTTACTGTAGTGTTAGTTTTTACAATAATTCACCTTGATCAAATCACGCCTTGATGACGTCGGGTTGCCATTTGACAAACTTGGCAAAGTGCGCGATGAAGGCATCGGCGACCGACTTGTTCGTCATCTTTTCAATCTCACCGAGCGTGTACACCATGCTCGGTCTCGAACTCACCGCGGCGACCCAGTTTTCGAGCGCTTCGCATCCATTTTCCTTGAGCGCGACTCGAAAGTTGAATCCTCGATAATGCCCGAGAACAATCTCAAATCTCGGCACGAACGTCATGGCCGTAATATCACACGTCGTGAACTGTTCGCCGCACACGTACGGTCCGTCACCTCGAACCTTGGCGGCGAGCTCGAGGCATCGATTCGCCTTTTTCAATCCGCCGATGAACGCCGTCTTCGCCTCGGCGAGCTCCTCGTCGTTCATCGCGCGAAGCATCTTAAAGTACAACGGCACGCACGATTGAAACGTGTCAGCAAACAGTTGTCCGTAGTACGCACTCTGTGCGCTTCGTGGCACCAAATTCGTCGACGACGACGCGCCGAACACGTCCACGATGTATTTCATCACCAACGCGCTCTCCACCATGGTCGCGCCGTCGTGTTCCAAAATCGGCACGGACGGATTTCCCGCCGCGTCCGGCGCCGCGGACGCGAACGTCGTCTTGAACGCCTCGCTCTTATTCTCCAAATTCTCAACTTTCAGCGCGTGCGGCGCTTGCAACTCGACGAGCGTCAACCAGGGTCGGTGCGCGAACGGGCATGTCGCCGACGTCCACATCGTCATCGCCGCCGACTCCGCCGCCGCCGTCACCGCCGCCGACTCCACCGCCGCCGTCACCGCCGCCGTCACCGCCGTCGCCGCCGCCGTCACCGTTGCCGCACCGTCGCGCTTCGGCGCGAATCCGCACGACGCGAGCGAGGACGAGTGCACGAGCGCGTCGTCCACGATGCCCTCGTGCGCGGCACCCGTGCCCGCGTGCGGTCGCGTCGTCAACCCTCTCGCGCTCGCGGAGACGCGTTCGCGTCGCGCGGAGACGCGCGTCGGCACCGTCGCGATGGTCGCGATGGTCGCGTACATCATCGCGCGCGTCTCGTGCGTGCGCGCGCGCGCCTGTGTCGCGTTCGTTCGCGCCGACGCGTTTTTGGATAAAGTGTCCCGCCGACGGCTCGACGCGTGAGAGATGCGAAAGAATGTGCGCGCGTGCATGAAAAATGAAGACTAAGAGACTAGGAGGGACGAAGATTGTTCACGGTGACACTTCGATCATGACCTCGTTGGTGCGGAACGGGCCCGGCGTCCACGGCGGGTTGTATCCCGCGTACTCGCTCGCCGCGTTCTCGGCGAACGCGACGCCGTCTCTGCGCAGAGCCTCCCGTAAAATCTTCGCGTGCGCTCGAATGGCGTCCTCGCGCATGCGTCCGGAAAATCGTCGAACGGCGACGACGCGCGCGTCTAAATCTCGCACGCGCACGCGCTCTTGCGTCGATTCCGGCGCCGACTTGGCGCCGTCGGCGAACTTCGACTTGGGCAGCACGAATCGCATCACGTACCGAATCGCGTCGGAATCGCGCTCGCTCGTCGCCGCACCGTCCGTCGTCATGAACACCGGCGCCGTCATGGCGATTTTCTCCCGTCGGTCGTTCGCCGGTTCGGACAGTACGCCTATGAACCTCGCGAGAGCCATGAAACTTCCACCCTGGTCGCCAGACACCATGCCCGCGGACGACTCGTACGACGTCTCGATGACGCAGCAAGGCTCGTATCGACGAATCTCGTACTCATCCGCCGTTCGAATCGTCTCGTAAGACGGTTGTTCCTCGGTGATCTTCCCCAGCGCGGACCCCATGTAGGTCGTTTCTCAAAGTGACGTCGCCACTCACCGACGATGGCGACAACGACGATGACGACGACGACGATGACGGCGACGACGACGACGACGACGCGCGCGGTGGTCGCGAGACGATCCCACGCGCCCCGTGCGTCGTCGCCTCGCGCGCGCGCCGCGCCCCGCGCGTCGTCCGCGCGCGAGACGGTCGAAACGGTCGAGGGACAGACAGTCTTCAAACACACGGCGAACGACGCGCCCACGACGACGCGTCGAGGCGCGTTCGCCGTCTCCGCGGCGATGTTCGCGGCGATGGTGTCGTCGTCGTCCGCCGCGCCCGCGAACGCCAAGCAAGACGTCGGGTGCGAGACGTGTTCGGACTCGAACTCAGCCATGGCTGACGGGGACAAGCGCTTCGTCGTCACCGACTCTGGCTTGCGATACCTCGATTTAAAGGTTGGTGACGGTGCGGAGGCGATGGAAGGGAAGCGCGTGGTGGTAGATTGGGTGGGATACACCGCCGGGTACCAGGCGAAGAAGATCGAGAGCACGCGGGAGACGGATGAACCGTTCGTGTTTACGCTCGGTAGCGGCGAGGCGATTCCTGGTTTCGAAGAGGCGGTGCGAGGGATGCGCGTCGGGGGCGTGCGAAGGATTGAAATCCCGGGTGAATTGGAGGAAAAACTCGGGTACAGTCGGGATAAGAGCGTGAGGTACTCGGTGGGGCCGAAACCGACGAGTTTCGGCGGTTTACGCGCGTTGGATTTCGTGCTCGATAATCAGACGCTAAGAGATTTCAATCGAACTCTCTTGTTCGATATTCGACTCTCGGCGCAGCGTTGACGCGACGTGATCGATGTTTCATTACTTTCAGTTAATAATAAAAATACAATGCATCTTCTTCGGGGTCGCGTCGAAAAGTAACAAGGCATTCGAGCCGTAAGATTATTGCAAATTTATTACACGCACGTGCGCCTAAGCCCCACTAGAGTACGGTGGTTCGAATGAACCACCGCGCGAGCGTCACGAGCCCGTTGACGAGGAGAACGAAGACACCCGCGAGAAACGCGAGAAACGCGGCGACGTACCGCCGATGCGGTTTTTCCTTGAGCTCGTCATCATCCTTCGCGACGTCGGTCCACATGGACTCGTCGCGAAAACTTCTCCCCTCCTTGACCGTCTTCTCCGTCTCCACCGCGCGCCAGTGCATCCCGCGCGCGGGATCCCACGAGAGTTCCGTGCGCACGCCTCCGCTCGTCATCGCCGCGCCCGCCACGCAAATAGTCGCGTCAGCGCACTCGGGTCGACGAAGCGCCTCGACGATGACATCCGCCACGTCTGCGCGCGAAATCTTCCCCGCGTGCACGCGCGCGCCTCCGCTACCGAGCACCACTCTCTTCTTCCCGGTGGCGTCCTCCGCGCACCTCGCGTCATCGCTCAACGATCCCGGACGCACGACGCAATACGTCATCGTCCTTGACGCCGCGCACGCGTCTCGAATCGCCCGCTCTCCTGCCGCCTGCCATTTAATCGTCATCGACAACACGACGTTGAGCAACACCGCAACCCAGTCAAACGCCGGGTACCCGACGCTCATACCCGTCACGCGCACGAACCGTCGCACGCCCGCGCGTCCCGCGCACTCCGCCAACCGACGCACGCCGAGATAATTAATCGCTCGCGGATGCATCTCGTCGGCGTCGAGCCGAGCGACATCGACGTGTCGCCACGCGTCGCTCGCCCGCGCTATCCGCTGCGCGCCGAACGCCGCGACGACTTCATCCGCGCCCTCACACGCCCTCTCACAATCCCTCTCGCTCAACACGTCCCCGACGAGTATCTCCGCTCCGAGCGCGCGCAATCGCGTCGCCGTCTCGCTCGCGCCGTCTCGCGTCATCACGCGCACGACGCGTCGTCGTCGTCCCGCGTCGTCCTCACCGTCGTCGAGTAATAATCTTTCGACGACCAATCGTCCCACGCGTCCACACCCCCCGACCACCGTCGTCGTCGTCGTCGTCGAAGACGAAGACGCCGTCGACTCCCCCGTCGTCGATCGCCCCGTCGTCGTCGTCGTCGTCGCCGATCGCCCCGTCCTCGCGCCCATCCACCGTCTCTTCGTTCCGAACGACGCCGACGCCGACGCCGACGACGCGCTCGCCGTCCGCGTCGTCGACGACCGCGTCGCTCGACTCGTCGTCGCGCGCATCATCATCGATCGATCGTCGCCGCGCGCGCGTCTCGCGCGCACCTCACCCGCGTCGCGGTCAACGAGGGCGCGGATGACGACGACCGCACCGACGCGAGTGCGCGACGCGAGGGTGAGCCGCGCGCGATCGATCGAGCGCGCGCGACCGCGAACATGTCGGGAGGATTACCCTATGGGTTACAGTCCATGCTCAAGGTGCGAGACGTGGCGCGAGGGCGACGCGCGCGAGGGATGAAGACGACCCGCGCGAGCCGCCGCTCGAGATGCTGAAGATGACGATGATGATTGGTGACGCGGGACGCGAGGGGACGCGTTCGCGCGGTGTGCGTTCGCGCTCGCGGTGTGCGCGGATGTGTTCGCGCGCGCGCGCGGTCGGCGATCGATCGGTGGTGCAGAAAGGCGCGGAAAGGATGGATGACGCCGACGCCGACGCCGGCGGATCCGAACGCCGCGTTTGACCGCGCGAGAGAGACGCGCGCGGCTCCGACCGAATGACTGACGACGGACTCGGTGACCGACCGATGACTCGACGAACGAATAGGAGGGACACAAACACCTCAGTGGACTGGATGAGGCGGTGATTCGAAACATCGAGGCGTGTAAGCAGTTGTCCAAGATTACGCGCACGTCGTTGGGGCCAAACGGGATGAATAAAATGGTCATCAATCACCTCGAGCGTCTCTTCGTCACGAGCGACGCGGCGGTGATCGTGCGAGAGTTGGAGGTGGCGCATCCGGCGGCGAGATTGTTGGTGATGGCGGCGCAGTCGCAGGAGCGAGAGATGGGGGACGGTACCAACCTCGTGGTCAGTTTCGGAGGTGAACTCTTGGGATTGGCGGAGGAGTTGGTGCGGGAAGGGTTGCACCCGAGCGAAATCGTCGAGGGATACGAAAAGGCGGCGGCGAAGGCGTTGGAGTGGATGGGAGAGCTCGTGATCGAAAAGAGCGACGTGTTGGACGTGCGAGACGTCGAGGCGGTGGCCGGTCGAATCAAAGGGACGCTCAGTTCTAAACAACACGGGTTTGAAGACAAGTTGGCGCGCGTCGTCGCCGAGTCGTGCGTTGACGTCTTGCCGAAGAATGCGCTCAATTTCAACGTCGATAACGTGCGAACGGCGAAGATTCCGGGAAGTTCGCTATCGGATTGCACCGTGGTGCAGGGAATGGTGATTCGTCGCGGCGTCGAGGGCACGATTCGATCGTTGAAGAATGTGAAAATCGCCGTCTTTGGGTGCGCGGTGGACACGTCGACGACGGAGACCAAGGGCACGGTGCTCATCAAATCCGCGAGCGAACTCGAGGCGTACAGTAAGGGTGAGGAGGCCAAGATGGAGGAATACATCAAAGGCATCGCCGACGCCGGCGCTCGGGTCGTCGTCACCGGTCAATCCTTCGGTGAGATGGCGTTACACTTCATCGAGCGATACGGGTTGATGGCTGTCAAGATTCCGTCCAAGTTTGAGTTGCGTCGTCTCTGCCGCGCCACCAACGCGCGAGGTCTCGTCAAGCTCGGTCGTCCCGAGGCAGACGAGCTCGGTTTCGTGTCTAGCATCGAAGTTCGAGAGATTGGTGGCACGCAGTGCATCGTGGTATCGCAAGACGACCACACGTCGCGCGTCGCCACCGTCGTTTTGCGCGGGTCGACACAGAGCGCTATCGACGACATGGAGCGAGCCGTGGACGACGGCGTTAACGCCTTCAAGGCGCTCACGAAGGATTCTCGCACCGTTCCCGCCGGCGGTGCGACGGAGATCGAGCTCGCCCACCGATTGGCGGCGTACGGACGCAAACAGACGGGATTAGACCAGTACGCGATTCAAAAATTCGCCCAGGCGCTCGAAGTCGTCCCGCGGACGCTTGCCGAAAACGCCGGCGTCAATGCCACGGATTGCGTCTACAATCTATATGCCGCGCACGCCAACGGTGACGTCAACGCCGGCGTCGACATCACCGGCGAGAACACGTCCATCGATCTCGGCGCGACGCAGGGCATTTACGACGTTTTCCTCGTCAAGTATTGGGCACTCAAGTACGCCGTTGACGCCGTGTGTACCGTCTTGCGCGTCGATACCATCATCATGTCCAAATTCGCGGGCGCTGGCGCGGGTGGCGCGCCTCCGCCGGGACAAGAGGAATGATTCACGACGACAACAACAGTTTCGTTTCTTTGTTTCTTCGACGCGGCTCGCGAGCCGCGTTGAACCGATAGTCTCTAAATACCAAAACGTAGCGCTTTTTCACTCTACCGCTCTCGCGCCGAGCGTCTCGGTCGTCACTCTCTCGCGCGCGAACCGTGCGTCATGTTCGCGCGCGCGTCTCGTGGAGCATCGGCGTCGACGTCGACGACGCGACCGCGTCGCAACGCCGCGCGAGCGCGCACCCGACGTGTGACGATTCGCGCCGGAAAGGATGAGCTCGATGATCTCGACGGCGTGCGACTCGATTACGAACCGGACTCGGGCGCGCACGGACTCGGACGGACGATGAAGATTCACCGCGGCCGTCGCGTGCTCGATTTCGAGCCGGCGAGGAAGTTCGTGTGGTTCTTGGCGCTCAGAAGCAAGGAGGAGTACGAGGACTGGGCGCTCAACTCGCGGCGCGGCGCGGTGTTCATCCCTCGCGAACCGGAAGAGGCGTACGCGGACGCGTGGCGAGGGTGGGATGATTGGTTGGGGTTGACGGTGAATTTTGAAACCGCGCGCGCGTGGGCGCGAAGACAGGGGTTCAAGTCGCAAAAAGATTGGTGGGCGAGGACGTCGGAGTTGCCGCATCGCATCCCGGAGCGACCGGGATTTTATTATCGAGGTCGCGGATGGAAGGGGTATGCGGATTTTTTGGGTTTGGAGGAGGGAAGCGACGACGGAGATGCGTCTTGGACGGAAGACGAGGATGAGGCGTCGTCGGACGAGTGTTGAGCCGCTAACTATTGTATGTAATTACAGGTTGTTCTATTCTTCTTCTCCTCTCAACTCAGATTGCTGAGAAACGTGAGCGAAAACACGCGCCACACGTACGCGATGAAATTCGCATCCCCGCTATACTCTTCCGCGGTGTTCCCGAACGCTCTGGTGAGTCGAGCTCGCGTCTCTACGATGGCGGCTCGACACGTCTCTCGCTCCGGTCGCACGACGTCGAATGAGAGCAACACCACGCCAGAGTCTCTGGACACGTTCCAAAACGCGCTCGGATGGAAATCGTTCAAAATATGCACCGAACCGAGTTCCAACGCACGCGTCTCGTCGCCCGATCGTAATCCCGCCGCTTTACCGTGAAGTCCGGCGTCTCGAGCCAAGACTACGTGCGCTCGCCAGTAACCGTCCGATAGTCCCGTCGTCACTCGCCCTGTAGCGCTCGAGGCGCCGCCCGCGCCCGGACGAAGCACCCATATTTTCCCGTTAAATCCACCGACAGAGGCCACGACGGAGGACGTGCTCGGAAAACACTTGGCCGCCAGTCGACTCGGCGAATCGAGCGTCGCGTCGTGCAGCGGAATCGACACCCACCCCGCGTCTCTCATCTTTTCGCTGGGCTGTCTCGTGTCCGAATCCACCACCCCACCCGAAGCACCGTCGTCCCGCGCATCGCTCTCGCGACTTTCGCACACGCCGCGCACGAACGCCGCCAACTCTCGCGTGAACGCCGGCGCGTTGCCCCGCAACGCCTCCGCCACCGCCGCACTCTTCTCCTCCTCCTCGAACGCGCCGATCTCGCACTTCCTCCAGTACCGACGCAGCGCCAATCCGTAAAACGCAAACACCGGTCGCCCGCACCACGCTCGCCAAAATGGCAGCGTCAGCACGCACGCGACGAGCGCGTACACCACGCCCGTGTGTCGCAATTTTTGAAACCCATGCGACACCAACGTCACGCACAGCGCCCCGTACGGCGCGATGAACGCCACCCAACGCGCGTGGTCGCCCAACGCGCGTCTTGGACGCCGTCCACGACGCCCCACCTCTCGCACCGACGCCATGCGCGCCTCCTTCTGCGGTAGATAAGAAAAGATGTTGATGAGAAATTAATCGCCGCACTTGGCGACGACCATGACGTCCACCCTCGACGTCGCCTCGCTCGCCGCCGCGCTCCCGCGATGCGCGTCCACGGTCCCGCTCTTCGCCGAATCATCCTCCGACGAGGGCGGCGCGCACGGGGACGGGACGACGTCGGCGAGCGACTCGGATTGGTCAGATGCCGAGCTTCGAGAATCAGACGGCGCCGCCTTTGACGACAAGCCTCCGAGCGCGGCGCAGGGTGGCGGACGACCGTGGGCGCACGCGGCGCAAGCTCGTCGGCGCGCGCGACGCGCGGCGCGCGCGCGGGCGAAAGAGAGCGCGGGGGAGGGCGGGTCCGCGGGGCCGGGGTGCGGGACGTTTCTCGGCGACGTCCCGGCGGATGCGGCGTTGGAGATATTGAAACATCTCACGCCGAGAGATGTCGCCACGGTGGCGGCGACAAGGAGGAAAGAGCGCGATATGTTGGTGGGGTGTGCATCGGAGATCGCGGAGACGGCGTGGGGACGGGTGAAATTGCGAAAGGGCGACGACGCGAGCAAGGCGTTGGCGACGCTGCGATACGCG
>Ga0181582_10005688_pt1 | contig 10054 bp, 6 predicted proteins | sample 071ome_32_FD_132438 | JGI IMG/M metagenome (GOLD analysis project Ga0181582, IMG submission 132438) | Coastal salt marsh microbial communities from the Groves Creek Marsh, Skidaway Island, Georgia - 071405AT metaG (megahit assembly) | ecosystem: Environmental > Aquatic > Marine > Intertidal zone... | reverse complement strand
CGGCCGCTCCCCCCCCCCGCCCGCCGGCCCCCCGCCCCCCCCCCCCGCCCCCCCCCCCCCCCCCGCCCCCCGCAGCCCGTCGAGGGGTGGAAGCCGGCGGAGCGCCTGCGGTTCGCCCCCGCCGGGCATGTGCGGTTCCAGGACGACCTGTCCAACTCGACGCAGTGCTTTGTGACGGCCCTGCTGGGCTTCCTGCGGCTCGAGTCGGAGGGGGAGCTGAGGCGGAACCTGTGCCGGTCGGGGCGGCACCCCGAGTCGCTGGCGTGGTCGGACAACCAGAAGTACCAGCGGTTCGGGCAGCCGTGGAAGGAGGGCGTGGACAACCCGGTGATCTACCGGCGGGAGAGGGCGCGGCCCGAGGCGCTGCAGGGGCTGACCAAGACGTCCTTCCGCGCGGCGCAGCGGACGGCGCGGCGCGAGGCCGAGGCCAAGCGGACGGCGCGGGCGGTGCGGCACAGCCAGGGCGGGGACCTCGGGGGCACCCTCCCGCGCGACGGCTCGGGGTCGGTGACCCTCGCCGGGGCGCCCTCGGTGGGCGCCCTCCACGCCTCGGCCCTCGCCTCCTCCGTCACCCCGGGCCCCCCCCGCCGCGACTACTCGCGCGACGAGGTCGTCGACCGCATCGACGGCATCTTCGAAGAGTACGCCGTCGAGGACGAGTCCAACGTCCGCGCCCCGCGCATGATGACCCTCCGCCGCTTCCTCAAGGCCGTGTCCGACCTCGACCTCCTGGACAACGGGTTCACCCACCTCGAGGCCTTCCGGGTGTTCGAGGAGGTGCGGACGGACCCGAAGAACGCCCAGAGCGGGTCCGGGAGCCGGCTCGACGCCAAGGACTTCCGCCTCGCCGTGTACGCCGTGGCGGACGCCAAGTTCCCGCGCGTGGGGGACCCGCAGGAGAGGCGCTCCCGGCTCATGGCCCAGTTCCTGGCCGAGGCGCGGGTGCGGTGCGAGGAGTACGGGAGCGACGAGCTCCTCTCGCGGCACTGCATGGAGGCCCTGGGCGCCCTCGACGAGCCCCTCAAGCGCCTCTTCAGCCACTACGCGACGCTCGACGTCCTGGACCCGCAGCAGCTCGGGTGGGCGCGGGTGCGGCAGGCGCAGCGCGTGATGCCCGACGAGGCCTTCGTGCTGATGCTGACCAACTTCGGCGTCGTCCCGCACCTGGTCGCGCGCAGCGAGGCCGAGGCGTGCCTCGCGCAGGTCCGCGCGCAGGCCCGGCGCCAGGGCGTCCGCTTGTGCCTGACCCTCCCGGCGGTGCTCCAGGCCCTCTCCCAGGTGGCCGTGCTGCTCGAGGACACCGCCGTGGAGCGCCTCCTGCGCCCCAACGTCACCACCGCCGAGACCCGCGCCCTCCGCCTCCTCGTCTCGGGCGTCCCGGAGGAGCACCAGGAGGACTTCCGCGAGGCCCTCGGGCGCCGCGGGCGCCTCTTCGAGCTCGAGGCGGGGGGCGAGGGCCCCTCGGCGCCCGCGCTCGCGGCGGCGCCCTCCGAGACGCGGTACTCCCAGCGGGTCCGGCTCCTCGAGGAGGCCTCCCAGCGCCGCGTCGCCGAGGCCGAGGCCGACCGGACGATGTTCCACGTCGAGTCCCGCGCCCGCGGGCTCATGCGCCTGGAGGACCGCCGGCACGAGCGCCAGCTGCTCGAGCTCTCGAGCGCGCAGCCGGTGCGCGGGCCGAACGCGACGCTCATGTCGCTGGTGCGGCCGCAGGGGTCGGCCCTCAGCGCCCGCGGCTTCGGCGCCGAGTCCTCGGTCAACTTCACCATGTCCTCCCTCCTCGCCCTCGACGCCGTCGCGCCCTCCGAGTCCCCGCTCGGGGGCGGCGCGGCGGGCGCGGCGGGGGACGCGGACGACGAGGCGCGCCGCGACGAGAGGCAGGCGCACGCGCAGGAGTTCGCCCGGGAGGTCCGGGAGTTCGAGCGACTCCACATGAAGGCGCTCACGGGGAGCGTGCGCCCGGCCGCCGTGGTCCGGGGGCCCGACGGGGAGCCGAGCGTCACGAGCCTGACGCAGGACCTGACGCAGGTGGACATGGGGGAGCAGCGGGCGTTCGGGCGCCGGGCCCTCGAGGGGTTCCTGGGCGGGGAGAGGAGCAGCCCCCTGACGGGGTCCCCGCTCCCCTCGCCCGACGCGAGCCTCGTGCCCGTCCAGTCGGGCCCGTGAGCGGGTTGGGGTTACGGGACGTTGAACGCGCCGCGCGCCGCCGGTCGGGCGCGGCGCGCGGGTCCCCCGGGGGGACAGTCCCGCGTCGCGCCCCGCCTCCCGGAGACCCCCCGCGCGCGGAGCCCCCCCTGCGAGTAGCCCCCTCCCCAGCTCCCTCGAGCCCCGGCAGCGGCCGCCGGGCACGCCATGCTCGCGTTCCTTCGGGGGGGCGCGGAGGTCACGCGGGGGGAGGACGCGCTCCCCGCGCCCGGCCCCGCGGACGGGGAGCGCAAGCTGCTCCCGCACGCCCTGCGGGAGCTCGGGTCGAGGTGGGAGCTCTCCCCGGCAGAGAGGGAGTGTGAGCGCCGCCCCCGACCACCGATCGCGCGTCCGGCGGTCGCGTCGCCCGTGAACGTCGCCGAATCGCGCGTGGGTCGCGGGACCGGGCGCACGCGGGCCCCCGGGCGAACGCGCGCGGCGCCCCCACGCGATGCCCGACGCCCCCCGCGCGCAGGGCTCACGGTGGCGACCGAGGAGCGGTACCTCCGGGCGCGCAAGGGCGACGTGCGGCAGGCGGCCCGGATGCTGGCCGAGACCCTGCGGTGGCGGCGGGAGGTGCGGCCGGGCGAGATCGACGGGAGGGAGTTTGACGGGTGGCGCCGCACCGAGGGGCTGTACGTGGGGGGCCTGGACGGGAGCGGGCGGCCCGTGCTGGTGACGCGCAAGAAGGCGGACGGGCTGCGGCCCGGGGAGGAGCCCCGGTACCTCCGCCACCTCGCGTGGACGCTGGAGAACTGCGCGCGGCTCATGCGCCCCGGGCAGGAGCGGTGGGTGTGGCTGATGGACCTGAACGGGTATTCCAGGGCCAACTCGCCGCCCCTGCGCGTGTCGCTGGCGACGCTGCGGACCCTCGCGGACCACTACCCGGAGCGGCTGGAGCGGGTGTACCTGGTGGACGCCCCGGGGGTGTTCTCCGTGCTGTGGAACGTGCTGTGGCCCTTCATCGACCCCGTCACCCGCGCCAAGATCAAGTTTGTGCGCAGCGCCGACTACGTCGCGGCGGTCGGGGCCGGGGACGCGGCCGCCGTCCGGGCCCTGGACGCCAAGACCGGCGGGTTCAGCGAGCACTTCGACGAGTGGCGGCGGCCGTACGACGAGGCCGCGTACCGGGCGCTCCTGGCGACCGCCGGGGGCCGCGGGGGGGAGCGCGGGAAGCGAGGCGGGTGGCCCTGGGGGTCCCGGGCGGGCGGCTTGAACGCGTGACGCCGCCCCCGCGCCCGCGGTCCGGGGACGCCCGGGGTTCCCGGGCGGGCGGCTTGAACGCGTGACGCCGCCCCTGCGGCCGGCCTGGGCCGCGGGCGACCGCCCCGCCCTCACGAGCCGGCCAGGGCCCGGCGGCGCTTCTCGAGGGTCGCGGCCCACCAGACGGCGAGGAAGTAGGCGAGGAGGACGGCGAGCGCGCCGCGGTCGGGCACGGCCAGGGTGTCGACGGCGACGTTGACCGCCCCCGTGAGGAGGTTGGCGGCGAGGAAGACGGGGAGCATGTGGTCTCCGAGGACGACCATGAGGGCGCTCCCGGACGACCCCGGGTCCTCGTGGCGGACCGCCACGTCCAGGGCGGCGAACGCCGCCACGTGCCCCACCGACAGGCCCAGCACCCACAGGACGTAGGCGGCGTTGGCGGCGCGCCGCGAGACGGGCTCCACCGCGGCCGCCGCCGCCCACGCCGCCGCCAGCAGCGCGGCCGCCAGGGCCGCGACCTTCCCCGCCGCCGCGAGCGCCAGGGCCAGGGCCCCCCCGCCCGGCGCCCCAGCCCCCCCGCCCCGCCCGCCCCGCCCGCCCCGCCCGCCCCGCGCCCCCTCGGCGGCCACGCTCTGCTCCGCCGCCGCGTCCAGCACGGACAGGACCCAGTGCCCGGTCCCGACGCTCAGCATCTGCAGCGCCCAGAACCCCGGGAGGGACACGAGGCCCTCCTTGTTGTCGAGCAGGAGGCCCCCCCGGACGGGCGACATGGCCACGCCCGACAGGCCGAGGGACAGGGCGGCCTGGTGGGCCGCCAGGACGCCGGCGCCGGCGCCCAGGAGGCCCCGCGGCCCGAGCCCCAGCGCCGACGTCAGCACCGCGAGGCTCGCCTGCGTCAGGAAGAAGTTCCAGTGCACCCCGTACTCGCCCACGTGCGTCTGGTAGGACAGCAGCCGCACCGCGACGGCCCTCCCCAGCCCCAGGGCCAGGAGCGGGGCCGCCCGCCGCGCCCCCTCGCGCAGGCGGGCCGCCGGGGAGGGGAGGTCCGGCCACGGGCGCCCCGTGCGCGCGGGGCGCGAGGTCACGGCCGTGACCCACACGAACATCCCCACCCCCACGTCCATGAGGCTGGTGCCGTAGTGCTCCGTCTTGGCGAAGCGCCTGGGGAAGGCCGGGAAGTCCACGGCCAGGATGCAGAGGGCGACCTGGAGCTGCAGGGACGCGCGGCAGCACTGGAGCGCCTGCTTGCGCCCGGCCCCGAAGGACCGGAGCACCGCGGGGAGGTCCTTCCGCGGGAGGGCGGCCCGGAGGGCGGGGACCAGCTCCCGCGCCGCGAGCAGCGCCGCCGAGGCGGTGGCGGCGAGGAGGAGGGTCCCGCCCGCGGGGAGGAAGCCCGTCAGGACGAGCGCGACGGGGACGACGACGAGCGCCAGGTCGGCCAGCGCCTCGAGCTCCATCTCGAACGCGTGCAGCGCCGACGCCCGCCCCCCCGGCCGGTCCCCCGCCGGCGCCACCCGCGGCAGCTGCACCCGCAGACTGTACAGGGCGGTCACCAGCATCGTCACGGCCGCCACCTCCCACGCGGGCTGGCCTGCGGGGGGTAGCATGTCGGGGGGGGGACGTCGGCGGCGGGCGGGGGCGAGGGGGCGCGGGGCCGGGGGCGGGGCGGGCGGCGGGGGGGGCGCACCGTCGAGCCCCGTCACGAAGCGCTCCTTGGCCTCGCGGGACGTGGCCGGGGAGGAGGACAGGAGCGACCCCGCCCACCGGAGTGGGGCCCCCAGGGCCGCGGCGAGGCCGCTGGGCGGGGGGGGCGGGGCGATGACGCGGCGGACCCCGCCGCTGACTGCGGGCAGTGCGGGGAAGGTCGTTGGGCGCGGACCCACCACAGGGGGCGGTGTCGCGTCGTGTCCGCGGGCATCCCGCGCGTGCCGCCTGCGCATGCCGCTGCTTCCGGGCACCAGTCACGCGCGTCGCCCGGGGGAATGCCGATGCGGGCCCTCGCGACGGGGGACGCGGGCTCCGGTGTCTGGTTCGTTGGTCGAAAGTATGGGGCCGGGAACGACGCGACCGGGGTCCTCGTCACCTTCTTTCCACGCCTCGGCGTACGCTGAGACAATGAACTTGAGCACCATGGCGACGACAGCCCCGAGCTAGCACGTGGCGTCCGGAGCCAGGCGCCTCTTTCGAAGGCGAGCTGTCACTGCGGGAGGGGGTCGTGGGCGGAGGGGACTGCGCTGCGGGACCCTCGACGCCGGGATGGCTGCTGGGTGCATGAGGCACTGGGGGCGGGGAGGCGACCGCGTGTGCCTGTGGGGGCGCTCGATGGCCGGCTCGTCCTCGAGCAGAGGTGGGCGCTGCCGGAAGGCGGCGAGCGTGTCGGGCTGCGGGCAGATCGAGACGCGGGTCGAGTAGATCCCCGGGAAGTGGACCCGCGCGGAGCTGCCAGCGGCGTACACGGGCCCGCCGGGCCCCGTGCCCGGAGGCCCGTCCCGGGGCGGGCGGACCGCTGCTTCAAAGCTCCGCCCTTGGCACGCACTCGGTCCCCTGCAGCTCCAGCCCCGGCTCGCAGTGCTCGACGCACGTGATCCCGTCGAAGAAGTAGTGCGCGGAGCACTTGCACCGGTACGACCCCTCGAGGTTCCGGCAATCCCCGTGGGCCCCACAGACCCCCGGGTCCTCCGCACACTCGTCCACGTCGCGGCACGTGACCCCGTCCTCCTCCAACCGGTACCCGACCGGGCAGTGGAGCGCCCCCAGCCGCCCGTCCCCCGCCGCCGACCCCATCAGCTCCTCCACCGCATCGGCCACCGCGCCGGCCTCCGCCCGGACGTTTTTGGTACCTGCGCGTGGGGCCCGGCCAGCAGGCATTCGCCCTCGGTGCGACGACGCGCGCTCCGGGATACGTCTCTTCCGGGGACGTCCAGGTGAATCGGACGCAATCTCATCGAGAGGGCCGCGATAGAGGTGACGGGGCCGCACACGCACCCAGCACGGGACCGGAAAGCACCATCACCGAGGTCAGGGCCACCCCGAGACACCGGAGGGCTCTCCGGCTCGTCCCCCCCTGCATTGACGCTCGTGCGACCGTCCGATTGGGTGACTGTCCAGTGACTCGACCGATCAGGTGCCGTGGGCGGTGAAGGCCTGCCCCCCAAGAGCGGGACGACCCGCGGCCCCAGCGCGGCCCCAACGGGCCCCCGCTCAGCGTGCCCGACCTGACACCAGGACGACTCCCGTGGCCCGTCCCCGGTCCCCCGCGCGCCCCCCACCCTCTAGGGGCACGCGGGGGGGACGCACCAGCACTCCGCCGGCAGAGCCTCGCGACCACCGCCACGCGCCCCGCTCCGCCCCTGCGGCCGTGCCCCCGACGCCGCTCCGTCGCCCGTCGCCGTCGCCCCGGGCCGCCTGCGGGGGAGGCCTCGCCGCTCGACGCGGCGCGCGCTGCCGCGCCATGTCGACTGTCACCGTGCAGCTGGGCCAGTGCGGCAACCAGCTGGGCAGCGCCCTTTTCCAGATGTTGGGCAACGAGGCCGGGGCGGGCGCGGCGGGCTTCCGGGAGGCGACCCACGAGGCGTTTTTCCGCGAGACGCCAAAGGGGGGGCTCGTCGCCCGCGCCGCGCTGGTGGACATGGAGCCGAAGGTGAGCGCCCGGTGGCTCCGCGCCGCCGGGGGGGCGTCCCGGGCCTGCTGCGCGGAGACTCCCGCCTTTCCCGTGCGAAAGGGCCCCCCCGAGAGGGACGCCCCTCCCCCCCCCGCCGCGCGCCGACGGGGCCTGCGGCCAGGGCCCGACCGACGCAAGCGGACCCTCTCGCCCTGCCGCAGGTGGTCCAGGCCGTGACGCGGAGGCAGGGCCAAGGGCAGGCGTGGAGGTACGACCCAAAGAGCTCGGCGTTCGGGCAGGGGGGCAGCGGCAACAACTGGGCGATGGGCTACTGCCACCACGGCCCGGGGCTGCGGGACGACCTCCTCGCGGGCCCGATCCGGCGGGAGATGGAGGCGTGCGACCGCTTCGAGGGCTTCCTCCTCCTCCAGTCGATGGCTGGGGGCACGGGCGCCGGCCTCGGAGCCTTCGTCGCCGAGGCGCTGGCGGAGGAGTTCCCCTCGGCGACCCTGCTGAGCCACGCCGTGTGGCCGTACAAGCAGGGGGAGGTGACCGTGCAGAGCTACAACACGATGCTCACCGTCTCCAAGCTCACCGCCGCCTGCGACGGCGTCGTCGTCGCCCGCAACGACACCCTCAGCGACATTTGCACCAAGCTTCTCCGCATCAGCTCCCCGGGGTTCGACGACCTAAACGAGGTGGCGGCGCAGACGCTGGCGCACGCCCTGCTCCCCTCGCACGCCGAGACGGAGGCCTCGCTGGCCGCCAACCGCGCCGCGGCGGGGGCCGGGGCGGGGGGGCGCGGGGGGGCGGGCCCGCCGGGCCCCAGCGGGGCCGGGGCCGGGGCCGGGGCCGCCGCGCCCGAGGGGGGCCGCCGGGCGATGCGCGCCCTGTCGGCCGCGGCCGAGCACCTGTGCGCCCACCCCGGGTACCGCCTCCTCTCCGCGGCCAGCGTCCCGCAGATGCCCCCCGCCCAGGTGGACTTCGAGGTCTTCCGATGGGAGCCGACCCTCTGGCGCCTGCGGAGCATGCTGTCGCACGGCGCGCTGGTCGAGGCGGGGCACCACCGTGGGCGGGACCCGCCCCCGGGGGACATGCACAAGTGCATCGCGTCGCTCTTCACGCTGCGCGGGAGGGGGGCCCCCCGGGCGCTCGCGGACCCGGCCGTGTTTGGCGCGCGGGGGCTGTACCACCGTGCGGCCCCCTCGCCCGTGCTGGTGGCGACCGACCCGGGCCCGTTCCGGTGCTACGACCTCAGCGCGTCCTTCGTGGCCAACTCCACGGCCGTCCTCGGGGCCCTCGACCCGCTCCTCGAGGACGTCGGCCGCATGGCCAGCGCGGGGGCCTACCTCCACCAGTACGCCCGTTTCGGGCTCGAGGGGGACGACGTGCTCGAGAGCCTCGCGCGGGTGGAGGACGTGGCGGGGAGGTACCGGGCGCTCCGGGCGTCGTAGCGGGGCGGGGGCGGGTCCGCTTGTCCCTTCAAGGGGGGACCAGGGGTCGTCAATCGTTCGCTACGGGTCTATACGGCATCCCTGGGGCAACACGTCGCAGGGAGGGGGGGAAGGGGGAGGGGGGGGGGGACAGAATCGCTCTCCGCCCGCCTAGGCGACGCTCCGGAGGAGGATCCCGTCGTTGCCGAGCACGAAGCCGAGCTTGTCGTTGACGAAGTGGACCTGGTACAGGTTGGCGGGGATGTCGTCGGTGGCGCGGTCGCGCTTCCAGGACTTGCCGGCGTCCTCCGACTTGAAGAGCGAGCCGCCGCCGCCCGCGGCAAAGAGCCGGTCCCCCGTCTGGGACCCGATGTCGAGGACCCCGAACCCGCGAGACCCGATCTTGGCCGAGTCCCACTTCTCGCAATCGATGCCGGCCTCCTTGGCGAGGAGGACGTCCCCGGAGCGCGTCGTCAGCCACATCTTGCCCGTGGGGAGGAACCCCATGGCCTGGACCCGCCGGGTCGTGGGCCGGTTGTGGGGGAACCAGTAGGTCTGCCCCGGGGCCCACGTCATGTAGAAGTTGCCGCGGGACGAGACGCCGATGTAGGACCCGTCGTCGGAGCGGGCGACGCCGGAGAAGGACCCCTCGTAGTAGGAGGCGCCCGAGATGCCCGACGACACGGTGCGGTTGAGCGTCGCGTCGACCGTCTCCTCGACGGCGGCCTTCCACGTGTAGGCCGTGTTGTCCGTCACGTAGATGGCGCCGGCGTCGGTGACCATCTCGGCGGTGCCCTCGGTCTTGCCCGCGGTGATGGACACGGGGGTGCCCGGGAGCTTGGCCGAGAGGGGGATGCGGTCCCAGGACTCGCCCCCGTTCTTCGTGTGCAGGAGGATGGCGGGCTTGCCCACCACCCAGCCCTCCTGGCCGTTGAACGAGATGGCGTTGAAGCGGTAGTTGAAGCCCTCCTCGTTGACGTTGGAGATGTCCCGCTTGGCCCACGTCACGCCGCCGTCCTTGGTCTCGAGGAGCGTCTGGCGGGTGCCGATGAGGAAGCCGTGCTTGTCGTCGACGAAGGCCACGTCGAGGAGCACGACGCCCGGCTCGAGGTCGAGGGGCACCTGCACCCAGTCGCTGACGGGACCAGCGGGCGCGTCGAAGAGACCGGCCTTGGCGGCCTCGGGGGCGCTGAGCTGGGTCATCACGCCGGCCTGCGAACGGGGGGGAGGGAGAGGGGGAGGAGGGATGGAGCCGGGGGGGGCCGGGTGGTCCCCCGACGGGGACACGGCGTGGCGGGCCCGCCGGAGGGGGGTCCGGTGCGCCCGCGGGGGATACGCCGAGTAACGGACGCGTGCGTCCCGGAGACGGGGCGGAGATCTCACCGAAGCGGCCATGGACATCATCGCGCGGCGGGACACATCGGTATCGTCCTTGGAAGCCTGGCACCTCACGGCGCGCACGGGGGCTGCGGGGTCGGGGGGGGGGGGGAGGGGGGAAAATGGGGGGGACGGGGCGCGGGGGGGGCACGGGGCTGTGCGTGTCCGACGAGCACGGGGCTGGGGAGAGACGCGCGCCCGGCGAGAGCACGGGGCGCGCGGGGGCGACGTGCGTCCGGCGTGCTCGGGGGCGGGGGCG
>Ga0181582_10005685_pt1 | contig 10054 bp, 8 predicted proteins | sample 071ome_32_FD_132438 | JGI IMG/M metagenome (GOLD analysis project Ga0181582, IMG submission 132438) | Coastal salt marsh microbial communities from the Groves Creek Marsh, Skidaway Island, Georgia - 071405AT metaG (megahit assembly) | ecosystem: Environmental > Aquatic > Marine > Intertidal zone... | reverse complement strand
GGTGACTCCTTGAGCGTCGAGCGGTTTGAAAATGGCTGGGGTGGTAGGATTCGAACCTACGAATGGCGGGATCAAAACCCGCTGCCTTAACCACTTGGCCACACCCCAGTTACGCGTTAGCGCCGCAAGTATACAACATTGATTGATTGCTCAGGAGGCTAACTTTCGCTTCAGCAAGATCTCCAATGATCTCATCTGCTGACTGGTTGTTAACCGGATCGACCACAAACACGCATCCGCCTGTTCCGGTGAGTCTCGGCTCTCCAAATACCTGCATTTGATTGATTAGCCGATCAATAGCCGGGTGAATCTCTCGAACAAGTATTTCGCAATCGTTGTGCGTTGTATCCAACTGCGAGGCGCGGATTCTGCAAGATGGGGTATCTCGTGTCAACTTTGGATGTTGGAAAATAGCTTGAGTCGATACATGAATATTTGGATTGGCAATTAAAACGTGTTTGCCAGGCCAATCGATTTGCTCAAACTCTTCGCCAACTCCTGATGCGAAACAACTTCTGCCATAGATAAAAACGGGAATATCTGCGCCAAGACCTAATCCGAGTGCTTGTAGTTGCTCACTTGTGTGATCCAGCTTAAAAATTTCGTTGAGTGCGACAAGTGTTGTGGCGGCATCAGAGGAGCCACCACCGAGCCCCCCTCCGGTCGGTAGATTTTTTTCGATCAAAATCTCGACGCCATACTGCGTCGAATGAAGTAGTTGAGAGGCTGCTTGATAAACTAAGTTGTCGACTCCCAGCATCATCGGGTCTTCAAGAATCTGGATGCCCGGGGTGTCTGTAATTCGAAAGTGGATCCAGTCACACCAATCCACGAATTGAAAACCTGTTTCAAGCAAATGGTAGCCATCTTCACGGTGACCAACGATGTGCAGGAAACGATTGATCTTTGCGGGAGCTGCGGATCGGTAACCGCCCTCAAGTACATCCGAGGGATGAATTACTGAACGATTGCCTGCCATTCCGTACTGGCCCAGCGGATTTCAATTTCGCCACGAGTTGCTGTTAGGCGACGCGGAACTTCGAAGCGATGCGAGCCCGATTCGATTGAGATGTTACCGTTGTAGGCGAGTTTCCAGCCGTCTTGAGACAGTTCTGTGATACGGCCTTCACCGTCTTTTTCGACGGACTCAAGCGGGAGATCTGGGGCATCAAGACCTCGCACCCAAAATCTGAGCGCATTGACCGGGAGTGAAATATCCATGACGTCTTTGAATAAAGTGTCAGCGTCTTTGGCGACGGTTTCTCGATCGTCGGTTTTCAGTCGTGCTTCGGAATCCGTCATGGTGAGTTGTGCAACAACCGATCCTGTTGGAGACAGAACGTCGAGTCGCTCTTCATCTGGATTTAAAATCCAGCGAATACTCCCTGATTCGGTGCCATCTTTGGTTGATACAGAAAACTTTGCGGTGAGATCCCACTGAGTCAACTGATCGGCTGGCAAAAACGTCAAAACCTCAGCATCGTCATCAGACGACCAAGGCATTAATGAGCAGCCGGCCAAAGTAAGGCTTAAGGATAGAGTGAGTAAAAAATGCTTCACGAGTGAGTTAACCGTTGTATCGTGGCGCGAATCTTGTCACTTTCTGGGTTGGATTCATAGCCCACCTCCCAAATTTCTCGCGCCTCTTGCTGCCTTCCCAACAACCAAAGCAGTTCTCCGTAATGGGCCGCTATTTCATGGTCCTTGCTTTTTTCCCAGGCCTTTATGAAGTAGGGTTCAGCATCTTCAAAGCGGCCGAGTTTTAAAAGGACCCAGCCCATAGAATCGAGAATGGCTGCTGATTCTGGCTTTTGCTCCAGCGCTTTTTCGATCAAAACCAATGCTTCCTGATACCGATCTGTTCGGTCGGCCAACGTGTATCCGAGCGCATTCATCGCATCGGGGTCATTGGGTTTTAAATCCAAAATTTTCCGCAGATCGATTTCGGCACCATCAATATCGCCCAGTTGCTCGAACGCGAGTGCGCGGGTGTATAAAATCTCAATACTTTCGGGTTCTCTCGAGAGTGCTTCTGTCAGCACAGGAATGGCGTTACTCGCCATATTATTTGCGGTCTGAAATTGTGCTTCTGCGAGATACAGCTGGTGCTTGAATTCGGGGAATAACAGTCGCGCTTCTGAAAACCAACGGTGGGCTTGATCGGGGTTATTTTGGCCCATTGCGAGATTCGCAAGTTGCTTTCTTGCCTCGACTACAAGCTCGCCACGTTCAACGCGTAAAAAACGGTCGATAGCGAGATCGATTTGGTCTCTTTGAACAGCGACCTCGCCCAAATGATAATACGCATTGGAGCGATACTGCTCTGACGCTAAGAGCGACTTAAGCTGCGCTTCCGCTGCATCAAAATTGTCAGACTGCATCTCAATAAGGCCAAGCGTTAGCAGATCTTGGTAACGGGTTTGATCCTCGTTGATGACAGCGCGAAGGATACTTAGCGCTTTATCGTTATCGCCCTCAAGCCCATGCCATCGTGCGAGCTGAGCACGAATATTCAGGTCGCTTGCGACCTCCGGGAATTGATCAATAAACCGAATCGCTGCTGGTCGATCAGGAAGTTCAAGGCGCGCCCTAAATAGAACCACGTTAGCAGTGGGCTGATTGCTGCTTAACCAAAGATCGAGCCATTCCGTTCCAGATGGTGCATCCGTGCGGTTTTTCGCTTCGGTCACCACCATTGCGAGCGAGCCATTATCGAAACGACTCGCGACGCGTGTGAGTACATTGAGAAAATCGTTTTGTTGCTCCGATGACAAACCCGCCCAAAAACTTGCAAACCAATGGGCGCGGTATTCAGGCTCTAACGTCAGAAGCTGCGTGAGCGAGCTTTCAAGGGCCTCAAGGCGACTTTTCTCTGCGGCGAAGATGAGGGAGGCTTCAAGCGCTCCGCGTGATTCTGGATCCACAAGACTCCAGCGTGTGAGTGCATCTTCAATTTGTTGGTCCGATCCAACTTGTCGCGCTAAAAATGCGGCACGTTCAGCGACTTCAATATTTGCACTCTGTTGTGATGCTTTGAGATAGAGCGTTAAGGCAGCCTCTGCGTTGCCACGGGTGAGTTCGGCCTCTGCAAGTAAGATCAGTCCTGAGGGGGTTTGGATGTCACGTTGAGGCCGTTCGACGATGGTTTCGTTCGAATCCGATGTCGGATCTTTTGAAATCAGGGTGCCAGCCGGTTGGCACCCTGCAAGCGTAAGTAAGACCAAGAGAGCGCAAGCTCTGCTACAATCCGGCCACTGTTTTGATTTGGGTTTCATCTGTTTCTAAATGGCTCTTCTAACTCTTGGGCTTAACCATACCACGGCGCCAGTGGAACTGCGTGAGCAGGTTGCATTTGATGCGTCGCGCCTGCCTGATGCGTTGGCGCAGTTGACGCAGCAATTTCCTGGTGTCCGGGAGGGTGCGATCTTATCGACATGCAATCGGACAGAGCTATTTTTAGCCATTGATGGCGACGATGAACCTGATATCGTGCGGTGGCTTGCGGGCTTTCATGCAGTTGATGCTGATGCGCTTGCTCCACATATCTACGCGTTTAAAGATCTAAAAGCTGCCCAACACATGATGCGAGTGGCATCTGGCCTTGATTCGTTGGTATTGGGTGAACCGCAAATTCTCGGGCAGTTTAAGGATGCGATTCGCGCGGCTCGTGATGCGCTCACATGCGGTACTGAACTCGAACAGGCATTCTCTAAAGTGTTGTCTACCGCAAAACGTGTGCGCACTGAGACAGCGATTGGTCGTAATCCGGTTTCAGTTGCCTATGCCTCAGTTAATTTGGCGAGCCGTATATTTTCTGATCTTTCCTCATGCAAAGTCGTATTGGTCGGGGCTGGAGAAACGATTCAGCTTGTTGCAGAACACCTGAATGGCCAGGGTGTTCACGGGATTGATGTAGTGAACCGCACGCTTGCCAATGCCGAAATTTTGGCTGCGTCCATTGATGGGTTTGCTTGGCCTCTGACCGAATTAGGCGAACGAATTCAGCATGCCGATATTGTGATCGCATCAACTGGGGCTCCGGTGCATGTGCTGGGTAAGGGAATGGTTGAGCGTGCACAAAAAGTGAGACGTCAAAAACCGATGTTCATGGTGGATCTGGCCGTGCCGCGAGATATTGAGCCAGAGGTCGGTGAGATCGACTCGGTGTATTTGTACACGGTTGACGATTTGCAAGCGGTAGTCGAAGAGGGGCTTGAACAGCGTCAAGAAGCTGCGCGTCAGGCGGAGCAATTGATCAAAGATGCGCTTGATGATTGGCAGCGTGAGATCAGAGGGTACCGCGCAGTTGACACGATTAAGCAATTGAGAGACAGCACGCAGGAGTTGTCTGAACACGAATTGGCTAGGGCTCTCAAAGCGCTTGAGTCTGGCAAGCCAGCTGATGAAGTACTTCAGCAGCTGAGCCGTAATTTAACCAATAAATTTTTGCATGCGCCGACTGTGGCCTTGCGAAGTGCTGCAGAGCAGGGTGATTTATCGCTGATTGAAGCAACCCATCGGCTCTTTACGATAGATGATATTGAGGATTTGGATTGAAACCATCCCTGTTGAATCGATTGGACCAATTGGTTGATCGACATGAAGAACTTGCAGCCTTGTTATCTGATCCAGAAGTGATCGGTAATCAGACCCAGTTTGTCGCGTTTTCTCAGGAATACAGTGATATTGAGCCGGTTGTTCAATTGGTTCAAAAACGTCGGTTACTGAGTGCAGATCTCGTTGAGCTTGAAAGCTATCTCAGTGGTGATGATGCGGATATGAAAGAGCTCGCTGAGAGCGAGTTACCGAATATTCGCGAAGAATTAGAATCTCTCGAGTCTCAATTACAAGTCGCGCTTATCCCCAAAGATCCAGCTGATTCTCGCAGTGCATTTGTTGAAGTTCGAGCAGGGACTGGCGGTGATGAAGCAGCGCTTTTTGCGGGTGATTTGGCACGGATGTATCTGAAATTTGCTGAAACACAAGGGTGGAAAACAGAGGTCCTGTCTGAATCCAAAGCGGAGCTGGGCGGCTATAAAGAAATCATCATAAAAGTTGCTGGTGATCGGGTGTATGGTCGTTTGAAGTTTGAATCAGGCGCGCATCGCGTGCAGCGTGTCCCGGCGACAGAGTCTCAAGGACGCATCCATACTTCAGCATGCACTGTCGCTGTCATGGCTGAAGCTGATCCGATGGCAGATACCACCATTGATACCAAAGACCTGCGTATCGATACCTTCCGTGCCAGCGGAGCCGGTGGTCAGCACGTGAACAAAACAGACTCTGCGATCCGTATTACCCATATCCCGACCGGCGTTGTAGTGGAGTGTCAGGATGAACGCTCACAGCACAAAAATAAGGCGCGTGCGTTAAGTCTGTTGCAGGCTCGACTAGAAGACGCAGCGCGCCAAGAACAACAGGCAAAAGAAGCGAGTGAGCGGAAGTCGCTGGTTGGCTCCGGCGACCGTTCTGAACGTATTCGAACCTATAACTTCCCACAAGGCCGTGTCACGGATCATCGGATTAACCTCACACTCTATCGATTGGATGAGATGATGGATGGTGCCTGTCAGATGATCATTGATCCGCTTGTTCAGGAATATCAAGCCGAGCTCTTGGCGGGCCTTGATACGGGCGCATGACGCTCGCAGAATTACTCCGCTCAGAACGCGTTCGTTTGGCCAAATGGACCCATAGCGAGCAACAGTTGGTCTGCTCTGAGGTGCTTGGCTTATCACTCACCCAGCAAATTCTCTCGGCAGAAACCCCGATTGCTGATCATGTAGTCGAGCAGATTTTCGATGTTGCGCAACGATCGGCCGCCGGTGAGCCTTTGGCTTACATTCTTGGGGTGAGTTATTTCGATGGATTAAGGCTCACAATTGATTCCCAAGTCCTGATACCGAGACCTGACACCGAAACTCTGGTCGAGGTCGCCTCGGCGTTGATTTCAGATGGCGGTATACAATTGATTCACGATCTCTGCACGGGCTCTGGTGCTGTGGCTCTTGCGATTAAAGCTCGGCATCCTCAGTGCACAGTGACCGCAAGTGATCTGTCAGACCATGCGGTTCGTTGTGCAGTCCATAATGCAACTGCCCTGCAGTTGGGCGTGGAGTGCACACAGGCTGACCTATTTGAGGGACTCTCTGTTTTTCAGTTGGTAACCGCAAATCCACCCTATATTGCCCAAGATGATCCGGAAGTGGATGCTGATGTGGTGTCTCATGAACCAGCAATGGCGCTTTTTGCAGAGAATAGCGGTTTGTCTTTGATTGAGCGGATCTTAACGGATGCTCCGGCGCATTTGGTTGACGGTGGCGTGCTGTGCCTTGAGCATGGTCATCGTCAGGCCCATGATGTGAGAAAGCTTGCGATCGATATGGGTTGGCAGTCAGTTCAGACACACCAAGATCTTGCAGGCAGAGATCGCGTGACGAGGATGCAAAGACCATGATGACAGATTCAGAACTACTGCATTACGCGAGACAGATTCTCCTGTCGGATGTCGATGTGGATGGTCAGGAGCGGTTGAAACAATCTCATGTTGTGGTTCTCGGTCTCGGCGGTCTCGGGAGTCCGTTAGCGTTGTATCTTGGAGCTGCTGGCGTCGGTCGATTAACACTTGTTGATGGTGATACGGTCGATGAAACCAATCTGCATCGTCAGGTCATCCATAGTCAAAAGGGCCTTGGCCAATTGAAAGTGGACTCTGCAAAAGAACGAATCCTTGGAATCAACCCTTGGATCGAGATCGATGTCATTGGCGCGCACGCAGATGATCAGAATGTCGATGATGCAGTCTCAGGCGCCCAATGTATCGCTGATTGCACCGACCGGTTTGCGACTCGGTTTTTAGCCAATCGTTTGGCTCTAAAGCATCAGGTGCCGACAGTCTCTGCGGCAGCATTGGGAGTTGAGGGGCAGCTCACAACGATCGATCCTCGTGATTCAGGTAATCCGTGTTATGCCTGCCTGATACCAGATGTTCCAGAAGTCGAACCGACTTGCGCAGAAACAGGAGTCTTGGGTCCTGTGGTCGGAACGTTAGGCACGTTACAAGCTATTGAGGTGTTGGGTGTTTTGCTTGGATGGTCTGATCGCTTAGTCGGTCGACTGACGCGGTTTAATGCAAAGACGATGGAATGGAAGTCCTTCCGTTACCGGAAGGACCCCGCTTGCCCAGTGTGCGGATCAGCCTGAGAGCTTTGTGCTCAAAATTTGATTCACAGCCTGGGGGTTCGCTTTTCCCTGTGACTTTTTCATGACTTGGCCTACAAAGAATCCAAGCATCTTGCCCTGTTTATCTTCTGGGGCTGCACGGTAGTTCGCGACTTGATCTGGATTCTCGGCAATCACCTCGTCGACGATCGCCTCAATTGCTCCGGTGTCAGTGACTTGAACGAGTCCTTTAGACTCGATGATTACATCCACCTCACCTTCGTTTGCTAACAACGCCTCAAAGACAGTTTTTGCTGTCTTTGAATTGAGTGTATTGTCCTTAATTCGAGCGATGAGCTCGGACAATTGTTTTGCCGTCACTGCAAAGTCAGTGATTGAGTCGCCTGTTTGATTGAGTTCGGCTAACACGCTGCCCATGACCCAATTGGCTGCAAGCTTGCCTTCTCCAGATGTATTCGCAACTTCAGCAAAGTAATCAGCAACGTCACGATCAGCAACTAATACCCCGGCGTCATAGTCAGTGATTCCATATTCACTGATATATCGCGCTTTTCGTGCCGCAGGAAGCTCTGGTAGTGCATCACGACATGCACTGATGAAACTGTCATCTAGGACGACGGGCAACAAGTCAGGATCCGGGAAGTAACGATAGTCGTTGGCTTCTTCTTTTGAACGCATCGAGCGTGTTTCGTCTTTATCTGGATCATAGAGACGAGTTTCTTGGACCACTCGACCGCCATCTTCCAAAATTTCAATCTGACGATTGATCTCAGTATTGATCGCTTTTTCCACAAAACGGAACGAGTTCACATTCTTGATTTCTGTGCGAGTGCCGAGTGTGTCAGATCCTTTCGGTCGAATTGAGACGTTACAGTCACAGCGCATCGACCCTTCGGCCATGTTGCCATCAGAGATGTCGAGATAGCGGATGATTGAGTGAATCACCTTGAGATAGGCAACAGCTTCTTTTGCTGAGCGCAATTCAGGCTCAGAGACGATTTCTAAAAGAGGCGTGCCAGCTCGGTTGAGGTCGACACCAGTCATCCCATCAAAAGCATCATGAACACTTTTACCGGCATCTTCTTCAAGGTGCGCACGCGTGACATTGATTGTTTTTGTGGTGCCGTCGTCGAGACTGATCGTCACGCGACCAGGGCCTACAATCGGTTTTTCAAATTGACTGATTTGGTAACCCTTCGGAAGGTCTGGGTAAAAATAGTTCTTCCGGTCGAAAATCGATTCCTGTCCAATTTCCGCGTCGATCGCGAGACCAAATTTAACGGCCATTTCAAATGCTTTCGCATTAGGAACAGGTAGTACGCCAGGCATCCCCAGATCAATAAGCGATGCCTGAGTGTTTGGTTCGGCACCAAAGTGTGTCGATGATCCAGAGAAGATTTTAGACTCTGTCGAGAGTTGAACGTGAACTTCAAGTCCAATCACTGCTTCATACATGTTACACACCCTCCGGACGCAACGTATGCCAATCAGTTACCGTTTGAACTTGGTGCGCCGCGTTCAAAATCACGTTTTCACCAAAAGCTCGCCCTGTGAGCTGATATCCCGTCGGTAGACCATTAATCAGTGGCGCTTGGAACGATCCGCCAGGTAATCCAGCCATATTAGTCGCGACTGTATAGATATCTTCGAGATACATGGCGACTGGATCTGCTGTTTTTTCACCAAGCACAAATGCTGTGGATGGGGTTGTAGGACCAAACAGCAGATCACAGGTGCCCAGGGCGCGATTGAAATCATCGCGTATGAGTCGTCGGATCTGCTGTGCTTTTTTGTAATAGGCATCGTAGTAGCCTTCAGACAATGCATAGGTCCCAATCAAAATCCGACGCTTCACTTCACTGCCGAATCCGTCTCCGCGGGATCGCTCATAGAGATCCATCAAGTCACTCGGGCTGTCTGCACGATAACCAAAACGCACGCCATCAAATCGAGATAAGTTCGAACTCGCTTCCGCTGGGGCGATGACGTAGTAGGCTGGAATCGATTCAGCGACATGCTCGAGAGACACCTCGGTTGTAGTTGCGCCGAGAGACTTCAGTACGTCAAGAACTTCATTCATCGCTTGGCGCATTGCGCTATCCAAGCGGTCATCAAAGAACTGTTTTGGAATCCCAATGACTTTACCTTTGAGTGAGTCATTGAGTGTTTGCGTGTAATCGGGAACTGGCTGATCTGCTGATGTTGAATCACGTGAGTCATGGCCTGCTATCAATCCAAGTCCGTGTGCAATGTCTTCAGCAGTGTGTGCGATCAGCCCGCCCTGGTCTAAGCTTGATGCGTAAGCAATCATTCCAAAACGACTGACGCGCCCATAGGTTGGCTTCAGTCCGGATGTTCCTGTGAAGGCCGCCGGCTGACGAATCGAGCCGCCGGTATCAGTCGCTGTTGCCAGTGGTGTTAAATTTGCAGCCACAGCAGCTGCAGAGCCGCCTGAGCTTCCGCCTGGAACGCGGGCCGTATCCCATGGATTTTTCACCGGGCCGTAATATGAATTTTCATTTGATGAACCCATCGCAAACTCGTCCATATTGAGCTTGCCAAGTGAGACGAGTCCCGCGTTTTTGCACTGACTGACGACTTGTGCGTCATAGGGAGCGACAAAGTTTGATAAAATTTTTGAACCGCACGTGGTTAATGTGCCATCTGTGCAGAACAAATCCTTGTGCGCGATCGGAAGCCCCGTGTATGGAGTTCCTGATCCCTTACTAATCAGAGCGTCAGCATCTTTTGCAGCTTGCATGGCTTCATCATGCGTGATGGTAATGAACGCATTCAATGTCGGATTCAAAGCGTCGATACGATCAAGAAATGCGCTGGTGATTTCAATACTCGACAATGAGCGCTCGTCGAG
>Ga0181582_10005684_pt1 | contig 10055 bp, 7 predicted proteins | sample 071ome_32_FD_132438 | JGI IMG/M metagenome (GOLD analysis project Ga0181582, IMG submission 132438) | Coastal salt marsh microbial communities from the Groves Creek Marsh, Skidaway Island, Georgia - 071405AT metaG (megahit assembly) | ecosystem: Environmental > Aquatic > Marine > Intertidal zone... | reverse complement strand
GTTTCCCGTTCGTTTAATAAGGGTTTCACCAAAGCGAGCTTTGCAGGTTGCCAGAGGCAGATACACGTTATTTTCCAGCGTTTCTCCTTCAGACTCTCCAGATTGTGGCCTTTCATTGGGTGTATTGATTTCTCGCACCAAACCCACCACTCGATAATAGACCCCGGCAATCTTGATGGTCTGTTCGAGAGGGTCATGATAGGGGAACAATCGCTGAGCCAGAGAAGTGGTCAGAACGCAAACGTTTTGCTTGTAGACTTCATCCATGTGGGAGAGGAACCGTCCCTTGATTAGATCAATACTAACAATATCAGGGTAGAAAGAGAGGGTTCCGATCACCTGGCAAGGCAGCTCGATTTCAAAAAAACGAATGCGCTCCCGAATCAGGCGCATCGGAAGGACGCGTTCCACTCCTGGAATGGTGGAGTAGATACGAGCGGTGTCATCGTAGGTTAGACCATAACGAATCCCTCGACTTCGACCACCGCTGTTGTTTTGCTCTCGCGCCTCATCTGGCGGCTTCACGCTACGCACAATGATGTTATTGCTACCAAGCGCCTTGATGCGTTCCTGGGCTTCATAGGAAGCACCTTCACCGATGGCCAGCATGGCAATCACCGAGCAGACTCCGAAGATGATCCCCAACATAGTCAATCCAGATCGTAGCTTGTGCAGCAACAGGGTCTTGATGCCCAGCTGCACAGTACTCATGAATTGTTGATAACTGACCATGGGCCTTAGCGACGTTTGTAGACTTTCTGCCTCTCTTCGCCCGTGCGGCGCTTGATCTCTTCACGATCCACATGACCATCTTTCATGTGAATGACCCGATGAGCCCGCTCAGCCACATAGTTATCATGGGTCACCAGGACGATGGTCTTGCCATCGTCATTGAGATCATCAATGAGATCGAGCACTTCCAGACCCGTTTTGGAATCAAGGTTCCCCGTCGGCTCATCTGCCAGAATCATCAAAGGGTCATTGACCAAGGACCTTGCAATAGCCACACGCTGCTGCTGACCACCGCTGAGCTGATTCGGGCGATGCGTCAGTCGCTCTCCTAAGCCCACGAGCTGAGCCAGCTCCACACATCGATCATAGGATTCAGTCATGCTCTTGCCTTGATAAAAAAGGGGCACTTGGATGTTTTCCAGAACTGTGAGCTGGGCAATCAGATTATAGGACTGAAAAATGAAACCAATGCGCCGACCACGAACATCCGAGAGGGAATCATCATCCATTTGAGCCACGTCTTCTCCCCCCAGCCAATAGGATCCAGAGGTGGGCCGATCTAGGCAACCCAACAGGTTCAGCATGGTGGACTTCCCCGAGCCCGACGGGCCCATGATGGCAACATACTCTCCTTGGTGGATATCAATGTCCACGCCGTCCAGGGCCATGACCTCTATGTCATCCCCCATGACATACTTACGCTCAATACCCTCAATTCGAATGATTGGATCGTTGGCCAAAATTAATATCCCTTGGTCAAAATTATCTTCATCGCTGTGACCAGATTATTGAGGACGCCCCTGCCCTCCCCCTTGCATACGCTGAAACTGCTTGCGGGCGGCTTCGCGCTCAGCGTCGCTTATCTGGCCGTCGCCGTCAGTATCCAATCGCTTCATCATGGCCTCTCGGTCAAAACCCCCTGATTTCCCTTGCCCTTCTTTGTTACCACCACCCTCACCGCCTGGGCTACGCTTGGATGATTCGATCTTTTCCAAAGCTTTGGTATCGGGCTTGAGTTGATCTGCGGTCACCGCTTCATCATCACCAAACACTTCGCCTGCAAGGTTGATTTCCTCCATTTGAAGCGGTGGAGCCAGAAGTATGGCATCTCCTGCATCCACCCCATCCAATACTTCAATGAATTTTGTATTGAACAAACCCACCTCTACGGGCACGGGCTCTGGACCTGTCATCGTTTGCTTGAAAACCACTTGCTTTCCATCCACCGTCGTGACCGATTGAATCGGGATCTTCAGGGTATTAGGAATATTGGTGATCACAATTTCAGCGCGAGCTGAAACGCCAGGCTTTAAATCTGGCAGGGTATCTGTCACAAGAATTTCGGTGGCATATTCCTTCAGGTTGGGATCACTGAAAAAGGAAGCAGAATCAGGCAATGGTGCCACTTTGCTGACAATGCCCTTGTATCGCTGGTCGGGTTGCTGATCCAGCACAATAAAGCTAGTTTGCCCCTTTTTGACCTTGCTGATTTGAGACTCGTGAATCTTGATGTCCACTTTCATCTGTGAAGTGTCCGGAAGGGTGATCAATTCTTGTCGGTTGCGAACCTGAGCCCCTTCCTCAATCATAGATTCAGAACTGAATCGACTGCGGCTTTTGGCGTAAACTACCATGCCTCCTTTGGGAGCAAATATTTTGGATTTTTCCAGTTGCTCCTCCTCTCGCTGCAATCGTTCTTCGTTGAGTCGAAGAGTGTTGCTTTGAGTGGTGAGATCAGCGATGGCTTTGTTGAGAGTATTGGTGCCTTGGAGAATGACACGGGTCAACTCATTGGACGCTTCAATCAAAGTCGATACATAGGTTTCCTCCAACTTGGGTAAATCATACATTTCGAGCATTTTAAATTCTGTTTTGGCTTGTTCGAGGCTGAGCAAGCCATTGGTGACAGCCATCTGATCTCGTTCAAGATTGGTTTTGGCTTCAAATCCTTGATCGAACAAGCGTTGGGACCAATAGAGTTGGTTTTGATTCAATTTGAGGGATTCTTCAGCCTGTTGGATGAGAATTTCGGCATTTCTCAATTGTTGAAGTCGATCCCCCTCTATGAATTTACGATAATCAATGTAAGCAAAGTTGGTATTAAGTATGGCAGTATCGATCAAACTCTGCACTTGGCTTTGCTCGATTTCCAAGTTTGCCTTAGCGGCCTCGAAGGTTTGGACAGCACCTTCAAAACTCAATTTTTGCTGGTTCACCTGCTCCACAGCCTCGGCTGAATCCAGTTCCACTAAAAGGTCGCCACTTTTAACGACTTCACCTTCAGGAATGATGTAAATGATCCTTGAAGTCCCATCCACTTCGTTGCGAATCACCTCCTGATTCACCGCCTCTAAGGTTCCCCCCGCCGTGACAGAAACAAGAAAATCGCCTCGAATCACTTCAAAGGTTGAGGCATTGCCCTCTTTGTCAGCACCTGCACTTGAAAGCATCCATAGGAGCAAAGCGGCGATGCCAGCAAAACCTAGGAGGGTATATGTTTTTCTTGAAGGCCCTGCACTGCCTTTTTCAGCAATTTGATTCATGGTAAGACGTAGCTGTTAATTATTGGAAAAGTTGATCAGGAGTAATGAGTCTTTCAGACTGCATTGAGCCTGCTTCGGGCTGAGTTGCAGGCTGCTTGCGTTCACCTGTTTTGAGGTCGACAATGATCGCCTCTTCACTGATCCAGAATTTTCCTCGATCAGCTCGCAAAATACCGATTTCTAGAAACAAATTCATCCGTGCACCAAGATAATTCACCATGGTCGTACTCAAAGCATTCCGAGCCGCTACCAAATTATCCTGCGCACGCACAATTTGATCCACCGTTGCTCTACCTGCTTGATAGGTCAGGCTAGCTCCGGTAACGCGTTTAGAGGCCAGTTCCATGGAAACCGTCTGTATCTGGTAGTTCTGCTCAAATTGCTTGAGGCTTCTGAGTAACAGGCGGATGGAATTCCGTTTACTATCCAGAGCCAAGCTAAGGTTTCGCAAAGCTCTCTCAAAATTGATCAGTGTGGTACGGTATTGATTACGCTCATTGAAACGGTTGACAGGGATATCCAAATCAACACCCATGGTCGTTCTGACATTGTCTGGGTCGAAACTCGTGTAACTTCCGAAGGACTCACCTTCATCGCTGAGGGACGCACTTGTGAAGAAATCGATCCCCGGCTTGAGTCGATTGGCAGCCACGTAAACCTTTCGTTTGGCATCCTCAAACCGGTCAATTTCGTTCATCAGTGGCCAAGAATACTCAACGGCAAGATCAAAAGCATATTCCGCATCCATTTCTACAAAGGGCAGACCCACTTCCGTGATTTCATTAAGAGCTTTGTCATCCAGTTTAAGTTCAGCTCCCAGGGGCAATCCCAAATCTATTTTGAAACGGTCTAAGTCAGTACCGTAATTTGCAATGGCATTAATGTAGTTGTTTTTGGACGTCAACTCAGCCTGCTGAATCTCTCCAAGGTCCACATTGGAAACTCGACCCGCATCTAATTGTTCCACCAATCGAGCCGTCTCATTCGTCCTGCTTTGATAATCGGCGTAACTATTACGGATAATATCTCTTCCCCTCAGCAGTCGAAAATAATCCTGAACCTTACCGACTGCGAATTCATTTTGATAGTGATTAAAATCACGAATGGCGTAGATCACATTGCGTTCGGCCTGGCGAAGATTTTCTGCGGCTACCCGACTCCCAAAGCCACGGAGAAGAGGCTGGCTTAAATTCAGACTGATCGCATCCGAAACACCCTGCCTAGGATTGCCCACATAAAATCGAGTCAAGTCACGGGTCAGGTTGGCACTGATCCGCCCCCCCGTCCGCAGGAGTTGAGAGACGGAAAGTTGACCCGCCATACCCATCGAAGGGTCACCATCGCCTTTTGGGTTCGTATAGTCAGCACCTGCGGTAGCTAGGAATTGTGGACTGAAAACAAACTCCGTTTCACTCAAACTCAGTGCCGACAAATAGAGAGATTCTTTCTGACTTTGATATTCTCGGCTACTCGCAATGGCAATTTCGAGTGCTCGATCCACATCGATTTCCATGATTTCCCTCAGATCTCGCTCGGCAAGGATTTCTTGTGATGAAACCTCATCCGGCGAACGATCAGAATAGGGTGTATCTATGGTAAAAGGATCCTTTTTCCCAAAAAGGTCGTTCTGAATCTTTTCAAGAATGCCATAGGTGTTCTTATCGGCTTTCTTTTTGTAATAAGAGCTTTTGCATGCCACCAAGAATATGGAAACAAGAACCACCCATGAGGTGACCAAAGAAGTTGATTTGTTTGGCAAAAATAAATTCACGAGCCTTACTGAACACCTACTTTTCGAACCTATTGCAGTTACTGAAATAACGGAGACTACGCAACGTTCTTCAATGCAAGGGGTCTGACAAGTAGAAAAAGCACAAAGTTACAAAATTAATCACAAAAAAACCCGCCTCGAGGAGACGGGTGCGTAAGTAGTTTTGGGGCTCGGCAGACTTATTCGAGAACAATCGCTCGGTAATACCTCCCTTTGCCTCGGGAAACACGGTCGCGAAATGTCACCGTGCCATTTTCGTTGACAAGGACACCCCCCCGATCGAACCACGTCTGGAAATCTTCAGTGCCTTGAAGCTGATACGACTGACCCACTTCTCCAATGACGGTGACATCTATAAAGCGCCCATCGACTGCTATGGTCAGTGCGGGGCTCGCAGGAGGTTCCACCACTTTGGGTTCAACCGAAACAGAAACAGGAAGGCTGCGAGCAGCCGAACCACCTGATGAGGCAATCACGGCATAATGACCCGCATCGGATAGGGTAACCGATTCAATCGAGAGAACCGCCGAGTTGGCTCCTGGAATATCCACACCATCTTTTTGCCATTGATAAGCAAGGTTATCAGCACCCTCAGCAAGCGCCTCCAATAAAAGCGGGGATCCTTCCTCCAAGATTTGCTCGGAAGGCACTTGGGTTAATGAGAGTGGGTTTTCCACTCCTTCCACATCGAAAGTCTGCGTCCAATCAAAGGCGCTGGAGCTAGAAATGATAATAGCCTCGCCAACGGCCAATGAAAATTCTTCACCTGAAGTCCATAGCCAACCCGTGTCCGCATTGACGTATACACCGAGGGTATCAAGAGTGCCTTCACCATCGATCGTGGAAAGAGTCGTGCCTTCCGGTACTTGAAGACCCAACTCCGATTCAATCAATCCGGCCAAGGCCAGTCGACTGGCTTTAACAGAATCGCCGGCAGGAACCCAATTGACAAGACTCCCTACCAATGGCTTGCCTGAAGTAAACCACTGGTAAGGCTCCGGGCTGTCCACTCGAGCTCCCTCCCCTGGAGTCAGCGTCATCTCAGGAACCGACCAAGAGGCAGAGTCCGCCGTCCACACCGAACCCTGCCATTCACTATTCACAAGTTTGGAGACAGTAAAACCATCGGGAACATCGGAAAAGAGAGAAGAAACCAGATTGCTGCCCGATTGAAAGGGATTCGAAATCAAGGAACTACCTTGGGGAAGTTCCACTAGGTGGAAACCCACCCCAACGGACTGGCCTTGGACTGCTAGAGCGGAAGCAAATAGGAGCGCGCAGGCATACTGGCAGAATCGTTGGAAGCACCGGAATTTTGGTAAGGAGTGGGTGTGCATGATACTAGAAAATTTTTATGTATAGAGACTTCTTAAGCCTGTCGTGAAAGTGTGTCAAAAGTAATCGCTGAGAACAAGGTTTGATCAAATTTCCAAATCCTCATCTTCCTCAATAGCTTGGAGTCTGGCCTTAGGCAGCTTCAGGCGAACGAATCCGTATATCAAATAAGAGGTAAATGCCAATGGCAGGAAAATCGGAAGCACAGTTTGATGAAGAATGAAAAGTAGGCCAATGAACAAAATCACCATCACCATGGTCATGAAACGACCGCGCAGTCGAAACCCCACTCTCTTGAAGGAGGGGTAACGCACCTCGCTGATCATCATCGCAGAAAGGAACACCATCAAAACCGGAAGCACATAGCGCCATTGCCCGGTGGAAAAACCCTTGTCTTCCCACCACATCAGGAAAAGCGTCAGCGAAGCCACCAAACCAGCCGCGGCAGGAATGGGAAAACCTAAGAATTCACGACTGGAACCAGATTCCGGTTGCGCAGCCATGACATTGAAGCGAGCCAGACGCAAGGCACCACAGATAAGATAGACCGAGGAAATGAACCACCCGATTTCCTGATGATTCACAAAAACATCTTTCAGCACAACTTTGTGAACCAGAAAAGCAGGAGCGACCCCGAAAGAAACAATGTCAGCGATCGAATCAAACTCGCGCCCAAAAGGGCTCTCCAAGCCACCCATTCTGGCAACTCTTCCGTCAAGCAAATCAAAAAAACATGCCAGAAGAATGAGTAGAAGGGCCTTAACGATGATCTGGTTAAAATCCTCTCGTGCGGGATCAGACTCAACGATGTGTGTGAGAGCAAGGAATCCACAGAAGAGGTTTCCAGCCGTCATCAAGTTAGGCAGGACAAAAAGATTGAGTTTGGTATCCGATGACTCTTTGTCACTCACCGGGGGCGGATTGATACGGGCAACCATAAGTCTCGTTTTTACAACATCCCTCAAAATACCATTCAACCATTACAACTTCATCAAACACTGGAAGGCTCGCCAACCCTGAGATGGGTTATCGACCTCTATCCTGGTAGCCTAAAGGTCCCTGGGATCAGTCACCTTGCCAGTTAGGGCGCTGGCTGCCACGGTTGCCGGCGATGCAAGAAACACTTGTGATTCCTTGTGGCCCATTCGGCCGGGAAAATTCCGGTTGGTGGCGCTGATGCATTTGAGCGGCTTGTTCATGCGACCAAAAGTGTCAACTGGGCCGCCCAAGCATGCGGAGCAGCCGGCATTTTCAGTCATTTGCACCCCTGCGTCGGTCATGATTTGCCAGACCGACTTGCCATCCCAATCGGTCGTTTTGAGCTCGTCCACGATCTCCGGTGTCGCTGGAACTCCGAAGGTGTCTATGGTCACCGACTTACCGCGAATGACTTCGGCAAAGGCGAGAAAATCGCTAGTTTTGCCGCCTGTGCAGGAGCCGATGTAAGCTCGGTCCAAATCCATGTCTGCGAGCTCCCTGGCCAAGCGACGATTTCCTGGATCCGGATGGCAGGCAACCGTAGGCTCTAGTTTGGAAAGATCGATGACATGCTCGGAAAAGAAAGTCTCCTGAGCATCGCGCTCCACTGGAAGGTAGTCCGATGGAGTTCCGTTCAGCCCTGTACGGTATTTAACGTAAGCTTCGGTCTTTTCATCGAATTCAAAAATTCCGTTTTTGCCACCTGCCTCAATCGCCATGTTGGCCACTGTCATGCGATCATCCACCGAAAGGCTCCTGGCCCCTTCTCCATCAAATTGCATGGCACGATAGGTGGCACCATCGAATCCAATTTCTCCGATAATGTGTAGAATGATGTCCTTGGCCATGACCCCCGGCTGCAAAGCTCCTTCGAGTCGGAAATGCATGGTTTCAGGCACTTTGATAAGTAGTTTCCCCGTACCCATGACAAAACCTGCATCGGTGTTGCCAATGCCCGTGGCAAATTGATTGAAGGCGCCTGCCATGCAGGTATGGGAATCGGTTCCAAATAGCACCTCCCCAGGCCGAGTGTGACCTTTTTGGGCCAAAGCCGTGTGGCACACTCCCGCATACTGAGACCCATACTGCTTTTTGAGCAGGCCTTGAGAAGGGTTGAAGACCCACTTTCCTTCAGGATCGTCAATGACATCGTAGAAATACTCAATCCCCTGCTCTTTGACAAATTCACGCAGGATATCTACGTTTCGATTCGATCGGGAATCTGCAGTAAAAATGTAGTGATCAGGAATGATGACAATCCGCTTGTTGTCCCAAACCTTGGCATCCTCACCAAATTCTCGCTTGAACACACCTATGGTACCCGGACCACAAACGTCGTGCGTCATCAGCGTATCAGCTTTGACCCACACATTGTCTCCTGCCTTGACTTGAGCTTTGCCAGATGCGCGGGCGAGTATTTTTTCAGTCAATGTCATCATCAAGCGGACATGCTAGTCACAAAAAAAGTATCATTTCAACCTTCATTCGAACCTCAACCGCTAACATGAAAGCAAACAGAAATAAAAAAATCCCCCGCCAGCGCGAACCAGCGGAGGAAATTGGGAACTGAGCATGTTGAGAACGCGAATAGAATAAAACGCAAACTAATAAACCTGTAGATTGAGACAGGGCTGCTTGAAATTTGTTCAAAAAAAAACTATATTTGAAGCTAACAAAATTAGCCTTACCTAATTATTGCTTGATTCTTCTCATGCCTTCTCTTAGTAGAAAGGTGGCGCAAGACTTGTATGACGTTTCACGATGAGCTCCCAGCGAAAACCTTCTGATTCGATACCTCTGGAAATCCACGATCTTACGGTCGCTTATCAAAGCAAGCCGGTGCTGTATGGCATTGATGTAACCATTCCCCCAGGAAAACTCATCGGCATCATCGGCCCCAACGGAGCTGGAAAGTCGACGTTGATCAAATCCATCATGGGGCTGATCCCTATTGAAGCAGGTTGGATACGCCTTTTTGGTGAGCCAGTTAAGAGGCATCTCAAACGGGTCGCTTACGTTCCACAAAGGGAATCAGTCGACTGGGATTTTCCTGTCAATGTCTTGGATGTTGTAATGATGGGTCGCTACGGAAGGTTGGGATTGTTCCGTCGACCGAAAGCGCACGATCGCGAAGTAGCCTGGGCCTGCCTGGAGAAGGTGCATATGACACCCTATGCCGATCGGCAGATTGCCAATTTGAGTGGTGGGCAGCAGCAACGTGTTTTCCTTGCTCGAGCCTTGGCACAGGAATGTGACCTTTACTTGATGGATGAACCTTTTGCCGGCGTAGACGCTGCGACCGAGGCCTCCATTATTGAGCTGCTTCATGCCTTGAGGGCCGATGGCAAAACCATTCTGGTGGTGCACCATGACCTACCGACGGCAAGGAATTATTTTGACATGCTGATGCTCCTCAACATGCGCCTGATCGATTTTGGCCCTACAGAGACCATGTTCACCTATGAGAAGCTGCAGAAAACCTATGGGGGAAGATTGACCATTCTTTCAGAAGTCGCAGATGCCGTCCGGCAAAACCATGAAACATAGAGGCCTTCTAAAACCCTTCAACAACTTATGGCCGCTGGTCTTGTTTTGGATAGGCACCTGGCAGGCTCAAGCCGATCGTATCGGCGAAATGGTTGATATCAGTCTGAAGGATCAGTTCATCCGCTTCGTATCCATGGAAGATCCTGCCC
>Ga0181582_10005683_pt1 | contig 10055 bp, 14 predicted proteins | sample 071ome_32_FD_132438 | JGI IMG/M metagenome (GOLD analysis project Ga0181582, IMG submission 132438) | Coastal salt marsh microbial communities from the Groves Creek Marsh, Skidaway Island, Georgia - 071405AT metaG (megahit assembly) | ecosystem: Environmental > Aquatic > Marine > Intertidal... | reverse complement strand
CGCAGTTATCCGCAGTCATCGAATGCGCCGACGCGGCACATGGCCTTGGTGGACATATTATCGCTGATGGCGGTTGTACTTGTCCTGGTGATGTTGCTAAAGCATTTGCCGCAGGTGCTGACTTTGTGATGCTCGGTGGTATGCTTGCCGGACACGATGAAGGTGGCGGCGAAGTTATTACTAAGATTTACGAAACTAATGAAGTAACTAAAACAGATGACGGATTCTTTGAGTCTGTGTATGAAGAAAAAAAGTTTGTACAATTCTACGGTATGAGTAGTACCAGTGCAAACGATAAACATTTTGGCGGACTAAAGGAGTACCGAAGCAGTGAAGGACGAACGGTTCTTGTGCCTTACAGAGGAGCAGTGGCTCGTACTATTCAAGATATCCTTGGTGGGGTGCGTTCTACTTGTACTTACGCTGGCGCAATAAGGCTAAAGCATTTGAGCAAATGTACTACATTTGTTAGATGTACACAAACACACAATTCTATTTACGAAAAATCAACTATTGGTAATTAAATGATTTTAATTCTTGGTTGCAGTTTTGCAGATCCGAATTATAATTCAACGATTTGGTCTTGGCCAGATCTACTGTCTAGAAGATATAAAGAGTTAAAAAATGAAGCAAAGATAGGTACGGGTCCGCAACACAATTTACATATTTTAAAATCTTATGTTGACAAAGGTATTAATAAAAACAAAGATTTACTAATATTTTTTGTTCCAGAATATTTTAGGTTAAATTTTAAATATTTTGAAAATAATTTTCAACAAACACTTTCATATGCTACTAAAAATAACAAAGATAGATTTGGTGATAAGTTTGAAAAGATGTATGGTGAGGAAATTTTAGAATGGCAAACTAACTGGTGGAGGTACTACCAGTTTCATGCAAAAAATCAAGAAATAGATATTATAAAAATTTATTCTACTATTGCATATTACACAAAATATTTCAAACGCAGTTTAATTATACCAACAGACTTGGCACATACTATCGAAAAAAGAGAAGTTGATATTTGGAATATATTAGAACGGTCAGATATTACCTGTCCGAAGGATATAAACTTAGAAACAATACATCACGAAGAAGGTATTAGAGTAGGATACGGTCAAGATACCAGACCTAACCATTTAAGTAAACAGAATCATAAAGTAATGTATGAACTACTCGTAGATTGGATCGACAATGGCATTGTGCCTGTAAACCGTTTTCATAAAAATATAAAAGGAAACTAAATGATTTATTATACACCTGTTCCTGTACAGGAACACGATGAACTCTTAGGCTCTGACTTTGCTAATAGGTTTGCACAAGAGATGCAAGTATACTATGCGCCTTTTGCAAACAAAGGACGCCCTATTCAAATCTCAAAAGAAACTTGGGAATATGCTGTAGCTGATGCTATCCCGGGAGGAGAATGGAAAGGCGCAGGCAAGAACGTTATTGATGTGTCAACGCCAACTATCAACATTGACGTCAAAGGATTAAGTTGTGGTAGTTTAAAAAGCACTAGTACCGAAGCAAGTATTTTACAAAATAATAAACTATCTAGTGATAACTTTACTAGTTTGTTTAGTAAGTCAGACTTTACAGGATTAAATGAAATGTTTGTAGAGCCTCTTGCAAATAAAGTTAAAAAAGCAGGAAAACTATATGTCCTATGTGCTATCAGACATAAACTTGCAAACGATAAGTTTGATGTTTATTATTGTATGTATAAAGTTGAAGAAAGAACAAACAAACAATTTATAAATGAAATGTATATGGATGCTAAAAGAAGCGTAAGTGTGCCAATGATAGATCCCACATACGGAAAGACTTACTTGTATATTCCAAAACGTAGACTCGAACTAAGAGTTAATATGTTAGGAATGAAGGATTATTTGGTTTATTCACATAGCCAAAATGGTTGACTTTACATACAAAGATTGTATAATTACTATGCAAGAAGCTGACAAGTTCTTGTAATAATTATTGCTCAAAGGAGAATATATATGAACGTAAAACCTATTAGAGATAGAATTTTAGTTGAACCAGCAGAAGCTGAAACAACAACTAAAGGTGGGCTAGTCATTCCTGACAACGCCAAAGAAGGTCCTACAAAAGGAAAAGTGCTAATCACAGGGTCAGGTAAAGTAACTGACGATGGTATTACCATTCCTTTAATTGTTAAAGAAGGAGACACAATTATGTACTCACGTGGTGCAGGTGTTTCTGTGAAAGTTGAAGATCAAGACCTTCTGATCTTAACTGAAGATCAAATCTTGGCTGTAGTAGAATAAGGAGAGACACAAATGGCAAAAGAAATTTTATTTGGTTCTGACAGTAGAACAAAACTTATTAAAGGTGTAGACGTCCTTGCAAATGCAGTGAAAGTCACACTAGGTCCTAAAGGACGAAATGTAATTTTACAACAACCCTTTAAACCGCCGCACATTACCAAAGACGGTGTTACAGTAGCACGTGAAGTATTCTTAACTGATCCAGTTGAAGATATGGGCGCACAGATGGTAAAAGAAGTAGCAAGTCTCACAGCAGTTGATGCCGGTGATGGTACTACAACTGCCAGCGTTCTTGCACAGGCGATTGTTAAAGAAGGTATGAAATATGTAACTGCCGGAATGAATCCTATGGATTTGAAGCGAGGCATTGATCTTGCAACAGAAGCAGTAGTAGAACAGTTAGATGCGATTTCTCGTCCTTGCGAAACTAACACAGAAATTGAACAGGTTGGATCAATCTCTGCAAACTCAGATAAAAGCATTGGTAAACTTATTGCAGAAGCAATGGAGCGTGTCGGACAAGACGGTGTTATTACTGTTGAAGAAGGACAAAGTCTAAAGAACGAACTAGACGTTGTTGACGGTATGCAATTTGATCGTGGATATCTAAGTCCATACTTTATTAACAATCAAGAAAAACTAGCGTGTCATTTTGAAGATCCTAATATTCTTGTATACGATGGACGTATTACTAATATTAGAGATTTGATTCCGCTACTAGAAGCAAACACACAAACAGGTAAGCCATTGCTTATCATTGCTGAAGATGTAGAAGGTGAAGCACTTGGTACACTAGTACTAAACACAGTACGAGGCAACCTAAGAGCTTGTGCAGTTAAGGCTCCAGGCTTTGGCGAGCGCCGTAGAGACATGTTGCAAGACATTGCAATTCTTACTCGTGCTACAATGATTTCAGAAGATGTTGGTATTAAACTTCAAGATGCAACTGTAGAACATCTTGGTAGCGCCGGTCGAGTCGAAGTAGCAAAAGAAACTACTACAATCATTGATGGCGCGGCAACCACAGAAGAAATTCAAGAGCGCATTGAATTTATTCGTGCAAGCCTTGATCAAACTGAGTCTAGTTATGATAGAGAAAAGGCCCAAGAGCGTCTTGCTAAACTAGCAGGCGGCGTTGCAGTTATCAAAGTCGGAGCGGCTACTGAAGTAGAAGCAAAAGAAAAGAAAGACCGTATTGATGATGCTTTACATGCTACAAGAGCCGCAGTAGAAGATGGTATTGTCCCAGGTGGCGGTGTCGCACTACTAAGAGCTAAACAGGCTATTTCAGAATTAAAAGGTGAAAACGTAGATCAAGATGCAGGCATTAAAATTGTACTTGATGCTATTGAATCACCTATTAGACAAATTGTTACCAATGCAGGCAAAAGCCCAGATGTTGTAGTTGACGAAGTTCTAAAAGGCGAAGACAACTATGGCTACAATGCGGCTAATGACACATACGGTGATATGATAGAATTTGGCGTTATTGACCCAACCAAAGTTACTAAAACTGCGGTACTTAATGCGTCAAGTATCTCTGGTCTAATGCTTACTTCGGAATGTACTATTGTAGAAATTCCGGATAAAGATGATCAGAAAAACTAATGACTCTTTCATTAGGTATAAATAAACTTGTAGAGGTAGGAAAGAGTCCTGCTTTTACTGGAGTGCCCATAAGGGACTCTATTATTAATCTTGCTTATTAAAGGAGAAAAACATGACAAGACTAACAACTCTAGACTTACCCTCAATCCACAGACATTTTGTAGGATTCGATAACATCTTTAACGAGATGGAGACAATGTTCGAAAATTCTAAAAGTCAAGGGTATCCTCCATACAACATTGTACAGATCAACGAAAATGAGTATATGATCTCATTGGCGGTAGCTGGCTTTGGTATGGATAACCTTTCAGTAGAAAAGGATAACAAGATCCTTAAAATTGAAGGTAAAACTCCTGTAGGAAGTGACAACGAAGATATCAAATACCTACACAAAGGTATTGGTACACGTAACTTCCGTAGAGAGTTTACACTTGCTGAACACGTTGATGTAGTAAGTGCAGGACTTGAGCTAGGTGTATTAAATATTCACCTAAAGCGTGAAGTTCCAAAAGAACTACAGCCTAAGCAAATTAAAATTACTGATCATTCAGGTACAGTAATCGAAGGCAAAGTAACAGACAAGTAAACAGTCTAGGGGGAGCGTTTACAGCTCCCCCATTATAGGAGTTAAAATGAGTAGCGAAACATACACAGATATTAAACTTGACGAAAAACTCAAGAAGGATGTTCAACCTCCCAAAAAATATAAGGTTATTCTTCTTAATGACGAGCGAACTCCAATGGAATGGGTGGTCGGTATTCTTATTGAAGTATTCAAGCATGACAACAGAACTGCTAAAGAACTTACAATGTCCATTCATACCGAAGGGTCTGGTGTTGCAGGCATATATAGTTTTGAAGTAGCAGAATCGAAAACTAACGAAACTATTACAGCAAGCAGAAATGCAGGATTTCCGCTAAGAGTCAAACTAGAAGAAGAGTAGATGTCAAACTTAAAAGAACTTACATGGGAACATCATAAAAACGCAGAACGACAAGCATTTGTTAAAGAAATGTTTGCCAAAGAACCACAAATAAGTAAAGAGAGATACGCAACTTATTTGTTTAATCAACATCCTCAATACGATTTGCTTGAAGCAATGGCAATGATACATGGTATTTTTGATGGTGCTCCGGCACTACGCAGAGCTCCTAGTATTATGTTAGACTTTGAAGAATTGTGGGAGGGCGGAGACAAAAACCGCCCACCATTATGTCCTGTAGTTGGTGAATATATTGAACACTTAAAATCAATTAAGGACGATAGAGATAAACTTATGGCACATGTTTATGTGCGCCATATGGGAGATCTAAGTGGCGGACAAATGATTGCAAGTCGTGTTCCGGGCCGTGGAAGATTCTATAAGTTCAAACAAGACCACGATTTTTTAAAACAACATATTAGAAGTCAGTTAGACGACTCAATGGCCGACGAGGCTAAAATTGTATTTGAGTTTGCTACAAAACTATTTCAACAAATGATGGAGTTGCCTAAATGATTTGGGATCAACTTATAGAGTGTAAAGATGAAATTATTCGTACATTTGATCAGTATGCAACAGAGATCCAAGAAGAAGGACTTAATAATTTTAATCGCCCTGATGACGGTTGGATTAACCGGGTTTGGGCTAATGATAGCGTCCGCCGTGCTCACATTGATGTTGTAGATGCACGTGATAGCAAAGGCCTTTGGATGATGCATGTGTGCTGTTTTCCAGTATTAACTAATGACGCACCAATTTATGGTTTCGATGTTATTGCTGGCAAGAACAAAATGACTGGAGCCTTCCACGACTTTAGCGCAAGTTCTAATCCAGATCATCCTATGATACAAGGCTACTTCGAAAGCGTAGAACATTTTGTACCTGAAAAGCAACGTGAGTTACCAGAATGGGCTCGCAACATCTTCACTGAGAAAATGCTTGCCGCAGGCAATGTAAAGACAGACGAAGAAGCATCAGAAATTATTCGCATAGCAACAGATAACCTTAAAGCATACTTTGAGGAAGTAAGTGCTTATAACGGACACGGTAACGTGGATATAGTTACAGCATCGCAAAACTACTATTGCCACAATCAGCAACAGAATCCGCATACACCTAAGGTTATGAAAAGTCTAGGCTTACCAGAAGAAGATGTAGACTTATTCTGTACAGATTTATTATTCCCTAAAATTTAAATACACACTAAAAACAGTCAAAGATACGCTAAATATTAGTAGAGACAGAGGGCTTAACGTCTCTATGGAGGGCATAATCTATGAACCGTTTGATATATATTACCATGACTCTGGCTTTGATTTCGACGCAAGCCATAGCAGACTATACTTGGGGATTTAAGAACCCTGCGTTTAGTGGTAACGGATATTCGTCACACGTTTTAAGTACAGAACAATTACAGTTCAATCGTAAAAAAGATTTAGAAGATGAAGCTCGTGCTGAAGCAGAGCGTTTAGAACGTGAATTAGAAAATTCAACACTTAATAAATTTCTTAAAAACGTAGAGTCAAGAATCTATGCAACACTATCAAAACAGATGGTGGATAGCATGTTTGCTGACTGCGGAGGAGATACTGGTGTAACCTGTGCAAATACAGGCACAGCAGAAATAGAAGGTTCAACTATTACTTGGGTTAAAGATACAACTACAGGAAGTATCACACTTGAAGTTGTAGATGCAGATGGTAGTATTACATCTATTACCATTCCAGGAGCAGGGGAGTTTACATTCTAATGAAGGCTTTACTTGCAGTTATACTAATTTCTTTACTCACAGGATGTGCAGGTATGCGAGAAGCATATGATGCAAAAGTTCCAATTGGTGAGCCACCTACAACACAACGTTCACCGATACCAGAAATGCTGGCGGCAGTTCCGCCCATTGACGGTAAAAAGATTACAATCGCTGTTTATGGGTTTTCAGATAAAACAGGACAGCGTAAACCAGCAGATAATATAGCAAACCTAAGTTCAGCAGTAACACAAGGTGCTGAAGTATGGGTTATACAAGGTTTGCAAAATGTAGGTAACGAAGGCTGGTTTGAAGTTGTTGAACGTATTGGTATGGACAACTTAATTAAAGAACGTCAGTTAATTAGAAACACACGTGACGTTTATGAAAAAGAATTAGAGAATGGCCCTACACCTCTTAAGCCTATGTTGTTTGCCGGACTAATCCTCGAGGGCGGAATAGTTGGGTACGACAGTAACAATGTAGTAGGAGGTGTAGGCGCACGTTATTTAGGTATTGGCACTACAACAGAATATCGTGTAGATACTGTAACAGTTAGTATGCGTTTAGTAAGCGTATCAACTGGAAGAGTGTTAATGAGCATTGCGACAGAGAAGACGATCGCAAGCCACAGATCCGGAGCGGATGTGTTTAAGTTCCTTGATTTAGGGACTAGACTGGTTGAGTCAGAGGCAGGCTATTCAGTTAATGAACCAGTAAATTATGCTGTGAGGGCGGCTATAGAAGCAGGGATTGTTGAACTGGTTTACGAGGGAGAAAGAAAAGGACTTTGGAAGTTCAGAAAGTAGAGGGCAAATATGCTAAGAATAGTACTAGTTCTGTTTTTAGTAATATTAGGATCAAATGCTTATGCAAATGAAATCTATATAGATCAAATTGGTGACAATTTAGATCTAGATATTACGCAAGACGGGCAAGACAACAAAATAGGAACGTCAACTACAGACGCAGGTCTGTATGGCGATGACATGACCTTTGCTATCACTCAAACCGGAAATTTCAATGAAATTGTTGCTACAATACGTGGCACTGATTATACAGGAACATGGGACTTTACAGGTGATAGTAACACTGTTGACCTATTGTGTTCTAGCACAACAGCAGGAAATTGTGATACTGTAACACTAAACATTACTAACACAGGTGATGCTAACGAATACACATTTGCAATCGGCGAAACAGCTGATGCAGATAGTACAACTATAGCATTTACTGTAACTGGTGATAACAACATTATCGATTCAACAATCGATGGTACAAGTGTTGCACTTACAGTAACAATTGACAATTCATCTTCGTTAGCAACAACAAGTGCTAACAGTGACGAAGGAAATGCTGTAACTATTTCACAAACAGGTGACGGTGATGTCAATGGACACACAGTTGTTTTGGATATTACTGGCGGCGGTAGCACATATGATATCAATCAAAGCGGTATCTATGACAACACAGTTAATGCTACATTCGACGGTGATAGTCAAGATGTTGATATAACGCAAAGTGATTAATCATGATGCGTAGATTGTTGTTAACAATTTTAATTAGTCTGATGCCAACCATGAGTTTGGCTAATGTTTCTGCTGGGAACATTGGCGAGATGAAAGGTAGCGGAGCAATTGAAAGAGATAATGACATAATAGATGGTAGCGACGGTGTTGAAGTGCAGATGCAAGACACCGCCGTTACAGCTAACGGACGTATGAGGATTGAGTTTAAGGACGAAACAAGAGTAGACCTTACTGAACATGCTCGGTTGTTGATTGACGAGTTTGTGTATGATCCTGCAAATGACGTTGGCTCACTATCGATCAAAGCAACACTAGGTGGTGTGCGCTATGCTTCAGGGCAAATAGCAAAACGCTATCAACAGAATGTTAAGATCAATACTCCTTCTGCCACAATCGGAGTTAGGGGAACCGATTTTGTAATGGTGGTAGATGAGATGGGTGGTAGTATGATTACTCTTTTACCTTCCTGCGACACATTTGGCATGTGCTATGTGGGGGAGATAGAAGTGGCAACGGATGTCGGGACCGTCATAATGAATCAAGCCTTCCAATCGACTATGACAACTACTCGTTGGCAACCCCCAGCTCCCCCTTTACTAATTGATGTAGATGAACGTTTACTCAATAGTTTACTCATATTGCGTAAGCGTACACCCTACAATGAAGCCGCTGAACAATTTTATGCAAAAGCAAGACGTGCAGACTTTTTAGGACTAGACTGGTTAAAGTTTGACGGACTTGATCAGGATTTGTTAAACACTGACGAATTATGGGTTACTGCTTTAGATGAGAGCGTAGATTATATGTTAGCTGATATGCTATATGATATGCTCGATCAATTAAATCTAGCACTAATGGCAATATTTCAAGACGAGTTATATAGACAGAATCAAATAATTTTAAAAGAAGAAACTAACGTATTTGGGTTTGACCCAGAAACAGGAATAAAATTAAACAAAACTGCTACAGGTTGGCATTGGATACGTGAAGATAATAATGGTAACAACTATATTAGTATTAAAATGAATGACGAGAACAGTTATGTTCTTAATATAGAACAGGGAGACTTTGCAAGTTATGATTACACGCTGGGCGTTGACCGTAATAATAGCATTGACATTAAGCAGTCAAACTAGTTGGGCTAACGAAATCTACATAAATCAAGCAGGTGACGATCTAACTATGACTGTTGTCCAAGATGGATGGGCTAACGAATTTCAGTTCTGTGCAACTGATACAAGCGACAGTAATTGTATTGATTTGAACGGTAATACACCCGGTTGGAGTAGAGGACACGACAGTGATGACAGTACAGTTGATGTATCACAAACGGGCAATGAAAACATAGTGCGTATGAGTCACGGCGCAGGCACAAATAATGGCAACAGTAGAAAAAGCACAGTGGTAATCACAGGTGATGAAAACAGTGTATTGAATAGATTGACAAATCCCAGCAGTGGAGGCAACTGGGGAGGACACAAAGAAACTGACATTTTGATTACTGGTGATGGTAATAGAGTCATACACGACAATGATAGTTATGGCGAAGGCTGGGCTGATATTGATGTTACAGGTGATAACAATGTTGTAGATGTATATCAAAGAGCAATGGACAGCACAGCAACTGTCAATGTAACCAACGCAGGAGGTCCTGTTACTGCGACGGTAAGACAACTTGGATCAAGTTATCAAGACACATCAGGATATTCAACTAGTGTAACACAGTATTGCACTAACGCAAACGGGTGTTCAGTAACCGTAACACAAAACTGAACAAATATATTTTTGGAGGGCAAAAAATGAAATATATTTTAACAGTCATAGCTCTGATGGTGGCGAGCACCGCATGGGCAGAAGACAATCTAAACAACAAGGTTATAAAACAGTGCCTACAAAT
>Ga0181582_10005680_pt1 | contig 10057 bp, 5 predicted proteins | sample 071ome_32_FD_132438 | JGI IMG/M metagenome (GOLD analysis project Ga0181582, IMG submission 132438) | Coastal salt marsh microbial communities from the Groves Creek Marsh, Skidaway Island, Georgia - 071405AT metaG (megahit assembly) | ecosystem: Environmental > Aquatic > Marine > Intertidal zone... | reverse complement strand
GGGGCGGGGGGGGGGGGGGGGGGGGGGGGGGGGGGGGGGGGGGGGGGGGGGGGGGGGGGCGGCGGGGGCGGGGGGGGGGGGGGGGGGGGGGGGGGGGGGGGGGGGGGGGGGGTCCCGGGAAGTTCGGCCACGGGTGCTCACCGATTGCCACCGTCTTCGGCTTCCTCCCGCCCTTTTGGGAGATCTTCCTCTTCTCCGCGGTCATTTCCCCCTGAATCCGGCGAAAGAGTCCGTCTTTAGGTCCTCTCGCTCCCCCGCGGGCGAGAGCGGGTGCCAAAGGTCGGGGTTGTCTCGACCCGCGACAGCTCGCTCGCGAGGCACTCAATCGGAGATGCGAGGATCCCACCTCCTCTAACGCCTCTAAACACGCGGAATTATCGGGAGCGTGCCCCGGTGTATTGTGTCCCCGCGCTCTAGGCGCGACTCTCTTTTCGAAACCGGGACGCGGATTTCGGCCAGGTGCGGACAGCTCGGCGCCCACGATGCGACACGATGTGGGAATGCGGGAGCGGCGCATCGGTCGGGCGGCATGGAGGGCGCGAGCACACCTTGATTTAGCGGGCTTTTCCCGCGGACCGTATTTCCTACAGGGAATGACACAGGTTTTGGAGCGGGACCTCGGGGGCGCCGACTCGAGGCGGCGGGGGCGGGAGCCGGCCGCTAGGCCAAGGGGGCGGCGCGGGGGGCGGGCGCCCGCACAGCCTGCATCCAGGAGGGTGTGGACAGAAGGCGCTTCCCGCCACTCCCAGCCCGCCGTGACCTTCCCCCCAGCGAAGCGCGATTAGAGGGCCCGGGGGGATATAGTTCGCCCGTAGCCATGTCGTGCTACGGGGACCTCAAGTCCATCCTGGGCGCCCGGGGCGTCGAGGACGACCCGACCGTCGTGGCGGACATTGCGCGGCTTTACGACGAGTGCCAACCGGCCTGGGCCGCTCTCCTCGACCACAAGCCCAAGGTGATTCCCCGATCCCCCTCCCGCTCCCGGCCGCCTCTGGCGGTCCCTGCGGGATCTTCCGGTCAGGATCCACGTGCTCCCCTGCCCCGCTCTCCGACGACCGCCGCCCCCGGCGAAATCGCGGGCGCGAACCATTTGGTTGCTGCCCCTGCGAGACGGCACCCCCCCGCACCGATGCCCCCCCGGGACCCGCGCCCCGCCCCGCGCCCCCGCGCCCCCGCAGTCCGCGGACTCCCGCCAGAAGGTGGAGCAGGAGCGCCAGGTGAAGATCGACGGGTACGGCGAGCCGATCCAGCTCGACTTGGACCCCGACGTGCGCCTCGCCGTCCTGCTCTCCGACGAGCTCCGGCTGGACGAGATCGAGTGCGTGCGCCTGCTACTGGTCGCACAGGACTGCGGAGACCTCTCCGCCGAGCGCGCCGCGGGCATCTGGTACGAGGAGCGCTACGACCAGCTCTCGTCCCTGGTTCGCGTCCTCGAGGCGGAGGCCCTCGGAAACTCGTTCGAGTCCGCGTGGGGGCGCGCCCAGGACGGGACGCTCACCGAGGCCCTGGTAAGCGCGGCCCTCGTCATCTCTCCCGCCGTCACGCGGCCCCGCACGCCCGGGGACCGACGGACCGCCCCGCACCCGGCCCTCGCGCCCGCCCCCAACGGACCCCTGAGCCCTCCTCGACCCGCCACCCCCCCGCCGCGCTCCGCAGGCCCAGGTGGCGAATAAGAACGAGGCCCTGGTCAGCCAGAAGAAGGGGGACCGCCTGAGCGTCCTCGGGCGCCTCGTGGACGTCGTGGAGGGGTCCCTGGACCCCCTGGCGCGCGGCGGGCAGATGAAGGTCGCCACGGACGACGAGGGCAACGCCGTGTCTCGGGAGCTCCTGGCCCTCCGAGAGGCCACGCTGGCGGCGGAGGGCGTCCTGTTCCTGTGCTTCCTCCGCCCGAGCCTCGTGCGCGGGTTCCAGGCCGACGCCGAGCGCGTCCTCGCCGCCGCCGCCGCCCTCTCGAGGGCCGCCGCGTCGGCCCACCCCTCGGTCGCGGGCACCGTGCGGCACCAGGCCAACCTCCTGCTCGTGTCGCTGCTGTGCCTGCTCTCGCCGCCGCTCTCGGCGGACCCCTCGGCCGCCGCCGCCGAGTCGGCCGCCAAGGCCGACGTCGGGCGCTTCGCCGCGGCCCTGGCCCCCGCCGCCCAGCGCCTGCCCGCCGGCTCCGAGCCGGGCTTCGCCGCCGTGCTCACCCTCGCCCTCGCCGCCGTCGGGCCCGCCACCGGCACCCCGCCCGCCGGCGGCGCCACCCTGCACGCCGCGCGCGTGGGCGGCGCCCTCGGGTACCTCCGCGACAAGCTCCTCCGGTCCCTCGGCTTCCAGGACGACGCACTGCCGCACCAGGAGATCGTGGTTTCGGTGCTGCACTCGCTGCTGGTGGCGGTGGTGGACTTCAAGCCGGGGGAGGAGCTGCTGCGGGGGATGGTGGGGGACCTGGGGCAGGGCGGGGCCGGCGCGGCGCCCGGGACGGCGCTGGCGGCGGGGGGCATGGACGTGGACGCGGGGCCGGGCGCCGGGGGCGACTCGCTCGTGACGCTGCTGGGGCTCCTGCGGGAGATGCTGTCGGTGACGGTGGAGCGCCCGCCCACCGAGCACCTCGACACGTACATGCCCGTCATCAAGGCGGCCGAGAACAAGAGCAGCGAGCACCCGGCCGTCATGGTGGCGTACCTGGGCATGCTGCGGGGGCTGGCGTCGTCGGCGGCCGGGGCCAAGTGGGTCCAGGAGTGGCTGGTGACGAGCAACTCGGACGTGACGTGGGACCGGATGTTCCACTACCTGCACACGTACTGCGACATCCTGCAGTCCGAGGCGCCCGACGGCGCCGTGGGCCCGATAAACCTGCACCGCCCGGACAGCGTCATGCCCGAGGAGGACGCCGAGGGCCTGGCGGCCTTCGCCGACGTGCTGGCGGCCGTGGTGGCGCACGGCGGGGACGCGGCCGTGGAGCCGCTCCGGGAGGTGCTGTCCCGGCTCTCGCGCCTCGACCGCCCCTGGCGCCACGCCCTCTTCGACCTCATGTGCCACCGCGTGCCCTCCCGGCTCAAGGCGGCGCTCATGCGGGCCCTGGCGGCCGTGGTGGCGCACCCGAGCGGGACCCCGCTGGCCGACCCCGCCGAGACCCTCGCGGCGCTCCACGACTCGGAGATCCTCGGCGGCGACCTCCGCTCCGGCGGCGTCTACTACGACCTCCGGTACCAGCTCGAGGAGATCGAGTCGCGGGCCGAGGGGTACGACGGGACGCTCGCCTTCGTGCGGCTGGTCAACGCGCTGGTGGCGGCGGCGCCGCCGGGGCCCGAGTGCCTGCGGTACACGACGTTCGTGATGGACGTGGTCCTGGGGCGGCTCAACCAGCGGACGTACCGCGACGTCGGGCAGAAGTGGGAGCTGGCCGAGGCGTGCCTGGCGCACATGGCCCTGTGCCTGCGCGACCCGGGGGCGTGGGTCTTCTCCCCGAGCGCCAACCCGTGCGGGTCCGCCGTCATGGCCGACGTCCTCGGCCGCGGCCCGGCCATGGGCACGCTCCTCCAGGTCGTCGGCGTCGGCACCTCCCGCCTCGCCTTCATGCGGGAGGCGTCCTCCGAGGGCGTCGCGCTCGAGCGGGCCCTCCACGCCGCCCTCGACCTCCTGTCCGCCACCTTCGAGTGCGACGCGGGCTTCCTGTCCCCCGCCCGCGAGCCCGCCCCGAGCGGCGTCGTCGGGCCCCGCGGGCCCTTCTTCCAGTCCCTCGACCGCGTCCTGATCCAGGAGATGCGCCGCCTGCCCCGGCTCCTCGAGTGCATCGGGTACGTGTACGAGCCGGCCATCCAGACGGCGGCGCTGCGGGTGGTGCTCCCGCTGGCCGAGCGCGAGCCCAACCTCGTGCCGCTCCTCGTCCAGGCGGGGCACCACCTCCCCCGCATCATCAAGGGCTTCGCCCGGTGCCTGGAGGACGCCATGGAGGCCGCCGGGGCCGGGGGCGCCGCCGACCCCCGCGCCATGCTCGTCCTGAGGGTCCTCAACGCGGCGGCCCGGGCGCCCGCGACGCCCAACCTCGCGCACCTCCTGCTCGGGTACAGCGTCGACATGGGCGTCGACGTCGGCCTGGCCAACCCGCTCACCGAGTTCTCCGCCCTCCAGGTGCTCCTCCGGGGCTCGGTCCGCGCGGCCCGCGACGACGTCGAGCTGTCGGAGCAGATGCTGGAGCTCCTGTGCACCATGGTCGTGAGCCCGGCCACGCGGGACGTGACCCTGGACGCCCTCCGCCAGGAGCCGTACGCGATGCTCCTGCCGCTCCTCGACGACGTCGCCGCCGCCACCCCCGACGACCCCGCCCTGCTCCCGCACCAGCGGGTCGCCGTCGTCCGCCGCAAGGCCTGGCTGCTGCAGGTGTTCCTCACCGAGATCTTCTACACGCGCAACGGGGAGGCGCTCGCCCCTCCCCGCGCCGGGGCCGAGCCCTCGGGCGCCGCCCCGCCCAGCTGCACGCCGCGGGTCCTCGGCCGCCTCTTCGGGGCCGGGGCGGGGGGGGACGCGGGGGCCTCGGCGCAGCCCCTGGCGCTGCGGATGCTCGCCCAGGCGGCCGGCGCGCCGCCCGCGCCCGAGCCGGCGCTGCCGCAGGTCTCGCCCGAGCTCCTCCCCGCGCTCGGGCTGGTGCGCGAGCGCAAGTTCGTCGACGCCGGGGGCGTCTGGCACGCTGGCGCGGGCGGGTCCCCCAAGCTCGACGAGGCCGCTCTCAAGGAGCAGCTGCGCTCGGCGTGCCCGGGCATCTCCGAGGCGTCGTGGGACTGGCAGGCGGCCGTGGAGTACGGGCGCCAGGCCGCCTGGGGCGAGGAGGAGCACGTGTGCTGGGGGCAGGTGCTCGGGGCGTGGAAGCAGCTGGTGCAGGTGGCCTCGACGCTGTGCTTCCCGCTGCTGCAGGAGGCCGCCGGGGGGGACGACGCGCAGCTGACCGTGTTCCGGCTGGCGCTCGGGGCCCTGGACGCCCTCCCGGGGCTCCTCCAGGGCGGCGGCGCCCGGCGCGGGGAGCGCTCGGCCGGGGGCGGGGAGGTCGCCCAGGCCGTCGCCGAGGCCCTCGCGGTGCTCGTGTCGCGGCTCCGGGAGCTCCAGGCCGGGGACGCCGCCGCGGGGCTGCCGTCCGAGGACCTCCCGAGCCTCGACGAGTCCCAGGTCCGCGTCCTCCTCCGCAAGCTCCTGGCCCTCCACCCGCCCGCGTCCCCCGAGGTGAGGAGGCCGCTGTGCGTGGCCATGCTGCAGGCGCTGCACTACTGCCGGCCGCCGGAGGGCGGGGGCGGCGCGGGCGACGGGAAGGGGCGGGTGAGCGGGGAGCAGCTGGGGCGGGTGGTGGCGGCGGAGATCGCGGCCAGCTCGGACGCCGTCGTGGACCTGGTCCGCGAGTCGGTGGGCTCCCCGGACGCGCGGCTGCGGGCGACGGCGCTGCACCTGGCGGGGGCCGTGGTGGCCTCGGACCCGAGCGGGGTGGTGCGGGAGGAGCTGTTCCGGCACGACGTCCCCCGGGCGCTCCTCCGGTCCCTGGCCGACGAGCACCCGGGGCGCGGCGGCATGGCCGGCGTCGGGCTCACGGGGCTCGCCACGGACGGCGACTCGCGGGGCGCCCTGTGGGTGGTGGAGGCGCAGCTGAGCCTGCTCCTGGTCCTCGCGGCGGGCCCGGGGGGGCACGAGGACGGCGGGGGGCGCCGGGGCCACGCGCGGCAGCTGTTCGAGCAGGCGGCGCTCCGGCACCTGGCCAACAGCCGCGTGTGCGACGTGAGGCCCGAGCCGCTCCCGGCGCCGGGCGCGGCGGCCGACGGCCCCGGCGGCAGGGGCACGGTGCGCGAGCGCATCCACCGCGCCGCCGTCCTCATGCTCCGCCTCGTCGTCTCCATCGTCGCCGCCCTCCCCGAGAGCCAGGACGTGTCCAGCGACGCCCGCCGCTTCCTCGAGGCCCACACGGCCACCCTCGTCCGCATCCTCGAGGACGCCGGCGACACGCGCGGCGGCGGGTCGTGCGAGACGGGCCGCGCCGAGCTGGAGCAGGCCGACCTGGTCCTCGAGCTGGCGTGCCTCCTCGCGCCGCTCGACCCCGTGTCCCCGATCCACGCCGCCCTCGCCGCCCTCGCGGGGCAGTTCCTCTGCGCGTCGGCCGACAGCCCCAACCGCTTCGTCCAGGCCGTCCGCCACGCCTCGGGGGCGGCGGCGGGGCCGCCGCTGGTGGCCGCGGACGCGATGCACCGGCTCGTGCTGCGGGTCCGGGCCAGCCTGTCCCGGTACCTCCTCGCCCTCTCCCGGGCCGGGACGCTCCACCTGCCCCCCGTCGCGTCCCCCGTCCAGGCGCCCGCCCTCCGCACCGACCTCGTCCGCCTGGGCAGCGTGCTGGCCGAGACGACCCAGGACCTGGCCGAGATGGCCGCGCGGCGGGACCGCGTGGCGCGGGCGGTGGCGGAGGGCGTGCCGGACCCGCGGGCCATGCTGGACGCCGCCACGGTCGAGGTCCCCGCCGGCGCGCTCTCGGGGCGCGCGCCGCGGGCGCTGGTCGAGGCGGCGGCCCGCGGCGCCGGGGCCCGGATGGTGCGGGACGCGGAGCGGAGCGTGGCCGCCATGGTGGGCACCGTCGAGGCGCTCCTCGAGGTCGTCCTCGGGCAGCTCCGGCGAGCCATGAGCGCCCCCGGCGCCGACGACGCCGGTGTCGGCATCCTGCGGAGGGCGGTCCCCGACGTCCTCAAGACGCTCGCCCCCACGCGGGGGCTCGGCCGGGAGGGGGGGTGGAGCCTGGCCGGGCACGCGGTGCCGCACGACTGCAGCGCCGTGGCGGACCTCGTCCGGCAGCTGCGGGAGCTCCTCCGCCACGGGGTGTGACCGCGGGCCGCGGGGGAGGGTGGCGGCACGAGGCGGCGCCAGCGCCCGACGCGGGCCCGTCTCCGGTCGGGGTTTGAAGTCTCTTCCCGGGCGGCCTGATGGGCGGGCCGGGGTGGCGGGGGGCGGGCATAAGTGGCCATCCCCGCGACCTTCGTGACGACGCGGCCCCTTTCCGAGCGCGCGGCGACCCATCGGAACGCCTGCCTGAGAGCCGAGTGCTGTCGGGGCCCCGGTCCGGGGCAGGGGCACTGCCGCCGCGCCGCGGGGCGACTGTAGCTCGGCCAGGGACGGGATGAGGGGCTTGCTCGCCACGCGCAGCCTTCTCGCGGCGGGGGCGGGGGCGGGGGCGGGGGCCAGGCTCGGGCAGGGCCTGGGCCCTGCGAGCCTCGCCGCGCGGGTGGCCTCCGGGTTCCGGGGGCAGGCGGACTTGGGGGTTTCGTGCCGCGTGACCAACATCTCCCGCCCCGTGACACCTGGGCAGGGGCGCGATGGCGCGGCGAAGAGGGGTCATGCCGACAAGCCGTCAGGTGAGCGAGCGCGTCGGGCGGGGAGGGGCGCACGCCGGGCCCCTGCGCGGCGCATGTGACGCGTAACCCACGCACGCGCGCGACGGTCTCGATTGTCCGGAGTGTTTTCCCGCTCGGGGGCCGCGAGCCGCCCCCGAATGCCGTCTCGGAGGTGTTGCCGCAATTTCCCGGGCCGGGACTCTCGCGCCTGCCGACGCCGGTTTGCTGTTTGCGAAACGCAGGGGGAGGGGGGAAGGAGATGCTAACCGGCGGTGTCCATGTCATCACGGGCCCCATGTTCGCGGGGAAGACGACGGAGCTGGTGAGTGCTTCCGGGGACCGGGAGGGAGGGGCCGATGCGGGCGGGGAGGGCCGTAGATGGCGCCAATCCCCGGTTATTGTGACTACTAATGGGCTATAGAGTGTCGCCGTGGGTAGCAAGGGGGACAGAGGGCCACGAGGACGCGGCCGGTCCTGGGAGAGAGCCCGCCCCGCCCGCCCCGCCGCCAAGCCCAGGGGCCCCGCCCGAACCCCCCCCCCCCCCGACCCCCCCGACCCGCAGCTCAAGCGCGCCCGGGAGCAGGTGGACCAGGGCAAGAGCGTGCTGCTGGTCAAGAGCAGCGTCGACGGGCGGTACTCGGCCTCGGAGGTCGTCACGCACACGGGCGACCGCCAGGCGTGTGTCGTGGTGGAGACGCTGGGGCAGCTGGTGGGCGACCCGCGCCTGGAGGCGGCGGACGTGGTGGCGATCGACGAGGCGCAGTTCTTCGGGGACCTGGCCGAGTTCGTCGTGCACGCGGCCGACGTGCGCCGGAAGCTCGTGCTCGTGGCGGGGCTGTCGGGGGACTTTCGCCGCCGGCCCTTTGGCCAGATGGGCGAGCTGGTGAGCCTGGCCGACTCGCTCGACACGCTGGCGGCCGAGTGCGCCATGTGCGGGGGGCCCGCGAGGTTCACGGTGCGCCTCACGGGCGGCAGCGACGTGACCGAGGTCGGCGGCGCCGAGCGGTACCAGCCAGTGTGTCGCGGCCACTACCGCGAGTTTGCCGCGCGGCACGTGGACAGCGTCGCCGCTGGGCTCCGGGCGCCCGGGCGCGGCGGCGGGGGGGGGGGGGGGCGGGCGGGGCGGGGGCCGGGGGGGGGGGGCCCCGGGGGCCGGGGGGGGGGGGGGGGGGGGGGGGGGGGGCGCGCGGGGCAGGCGCCGGTGGACGAGGACCCCTGGGGCCGCGGGTGAGCGGGCGGCGGCGGCGGCGACCGGACCAGGGGGTGAGACGGCCGAGCGTCGCGCCGCCGCCCCCGAGGCCCGAGCGGCGAGCGTGGGGTCGCTCAGCGACGCCCTGCGGCGCCCGGGGGAGGCGGGGGCCCCAGTGCAGGCATGTTCAACCAGGACCCGGCCCCTCGGCGCCGCGCGCGGCGCGCTTGGCGAAGGGGGGCGCTGCTCAGGGCTGCGGCCCCGAGAAGGCCACGACGGCGGGCCCCCCCTCGGCGACGCCCGGGGCGGCGGCGGGGGCGCGGAGGGAGGGGTCGTCGCAGACGCACGCCATGCACGCGTCGTACGTCCCGGCGACGCGGAGGGCCGGGGTGCGCCCGTCTCCGGGCGACTCGAGGCCGCCGGCGACCTGGCCGTCGGCGCCGCGCACAAGGTGCCAGCGCGCGTCGAGCTCCGGGTGCCCGGGCACCGTGCGCCGGAAGAACCCCTCCTCGAGCGTGGGCTCCAGGGTGGGCTCGAGGGTGGTGTAGGAAACCACCTGGGACGACTGCTTGTCCCGGTTGATCTGGGGGGGCGAGGAGGCCGTGCCGAAGCGGAACAGGGTCTCCCCCGTGCGGTTGAAGACGAACGCGTCCTGTTTCTCCATGACGTTGGCGCCGGTGCGCCGCATGTGCTGCAGGGCGTCGGCGACCGAGGGGAAGGGGAGCCAGTCGGAGAGCCAGTCGGCGGCGATGCTCGACCACACGCTGAACCGGACGAAGTTCATCCACGGCTCGAACGCGCCACGGACGGCCGCCACATCGGCGCTGCCGGAGCAGGGGTCGAGGCGGGCGCCGGGGGACAGGCTGCCGTCGGCGGAACAGGCGCCGTCGGTCTGGCAGAGGCCGTAGAGTTGGCACGTCGTCTGCCGGGCGCAGCCGCTGAGGCAAGTGCAGGCGTCCCCGGGGGCGAAGGGCTTGCCGTTGACGACGAGGGACTGGGCGTCACCGTCGTCGGTCAGGATAGCCATGCCGGGGCCGCCGCCCTCTGGGCGCCCGTCGAGCCTTTTCCCTGCGCAACAAGGGAGCGATGGCACTGTGCGTACGCTTCAGTCCCAGTGCCATGGCGAGCGGCCAGCCATGTTTGCCCGGGGCTGGCGCTTCGTGGAAGGCTTCCGGCGAGCACTATGCGCCGATTGCCGTAATAGTTTATGTCTATTATTGCGATGGCGGGGAGTTTCAGATTGTTGTGGCTCCGGACGCACCGAACGCACGAGCTGAAAGCAGAAGAAGGGACGCGAGGGCGAGCATGATCTTCCCGACGTGGTGGCGGCAGGGGGTCCGGGTGTGAAGTGTCCTCCTGCCTGATAGTGGTCTCTCTAATTGACGGAGATGGCCCGATCCCGGGAGGAGGACGGGGCAGCGGTCAAGACCGCACAACACAGACTGACAGAGATCACACACCTCGCGGCTGGGCGGGCCGGACCGGGCTAGTAATCACGGATGCGCGCGTCCCGATCGTCGCGGTCGTGGAGGATCTG
>Ga0181582_10005677_pt1 | contig 10058 bp, 6 predicted proteins | sample 071ome_32_FD_132438 | JGI IMG/M metagenome (GOLD analysis project Ga0181582, IMG submission 132438) | Coastal salt marsh microbial communities from the Groves Creek Marsh, Skidaway Island, Georgia - 071405AT metaG (megahit assembly) | ecosystem: Environmental > Aquatic > Marine > Intertidal zone... | reverse complement strand
GTAAAAGAGGCAGCACATACGCGTCCCGGGGCCCGATTGAGGGGCCAGGCCCCGATGGGGAGGCCGCGATCCCGTTGTTTTCGGAAGACCACCTCTCCCCGTTTTTCGGCTTTACCCTCGACTTGACCACGGTCCCGGGGCTTCTCCCTCCCCGGCCCCCCGGGTACCTGAAGTGCGCAAGTCGGGTGAGAAAGTGAACACTGCGAGCTCCGTGCAAGGGAGGTCCTCTCGTTGCTCGAGCGCAGATGGCTTCGAGCTTGCAGACCACTCCGATGGGCCCCAGCCATCGGCTCCTGCGGGCCGTCGCGGGCCCCGTGAGGGGCCTTCCCCTGTTCGGCGCCCCTGGTCCAGTCTCTTTGCTCCGCTTCGCCGTCCCCACGGCGCTGAGGAACGGTGAGCACGGCCGCCGGCGCCCCCCTGCCTCCTCGTGGCCGGGGAACCCCACACTTCACCCGCGACTGTTGCAGCCCTCTGCCGGTCTTTCGCTCTTTGGTTGACCGTCACGTCACATGTTACTCTCGAATTCTCCATCCGACCCGGCCTTGCCGCCGCTCGATGCTGGAACGGCCTCCCGCCGGCCAGAGAATCGGTGGCCCTGGGAGCCCCTCGCCCCCTCCCCTGGCCCGGCCCGGACCCCCCCTGACGTCCCCTTCCCCCGCCCCCGGACGCGCAGGCGCCCCCGCGATCGGGTCGTCGCGCCCCTTCCTGCGTCTCCTCGCCTCGACCCCCTCGGCGGTCGCCGCCGACCAGGCCTCGGCGAGTGCGGCGGGCGCCCCGGCCCCCCTGTCGGGGGCGGAGATCCGCGCCCGCTTCCTGAAGTTCTACGAGGACAAGGGCCACAAGCGCCTCCCCTCGTCGTCCCTGGTCCCTGAGGACCCCACGGTCCTCCTCACTATCGCCGGCATGCTCCAGTTCAAGCCCGTCTTCCTGGGCCAGCGCGAGCGCCCGGCGCCCTGCGCCACCACAACGCAGAAGTGCGTGCGCACCAACGACGTGGAGAACGTGGGGGCCACGGCCCGCCACCACACCTTCTTCGAGATGCTGGGCAACTTCTCCTTCGGCGACTACTTCAAGCCCGAGGTGAGCCGCCGGGGGCGCCGCGCCCCCCGCCCCCCCCGCCCCCCTGCTGCGGGGCGCGGCACGCGAGCGGCGCGACGCCCCCCCCTCCCGCCCCGCAGGCCGTGGCCATGGCGTGGGAGCTCTCCACCGAGGTCCTGGGCATCCCCGCCGAGCGCATCTACGTCTCGGTCTTCGAGGAGGACGACGAGGCCTTCGCCCTGTGGCGCGACCAGGTCGGGGTCCCGCCCGAGCGCATCAAGCGCATGGGGGCCAAGGACAACTTCTGGGCCTCGGGGCCCACGGGCCCCTGCGGGCCCTGCTCGGAGCTGTACTACGACTTCCACCCGGAGCGCGGGGTGGAGGGCGCCGACCTCGAGGACGACTCGCGCTTCATCGAGTTCTACAACCTCGTCTTCATGGAGTTCAACCGGGACGCCGCGGGGGAGCTGACGCCGCTGGCGCGCAAGAACATCGACACGGGGATGGGCCTGGAGCGCGTGGCGCAGATCCTGCAGGGAGTCCCGAACAACTACGAGACGGACCTCCTCATGCCCATACTCGACAGGGCCGCCGGGCTGGCCGGCCTGGCGTACCCGCAGGCGGACGCTCGCCAGGCGCTGGCCCTCAAGGTGATCGCCGACCACACGCGCGCCGTCTCGTACCTGATCTCGGACGGCGTGACGCCGAGCAACGTCGGGCGCGGGTACGTGGTGCGGCGCCTCATCCGCCGCGTCGTCATGAAGGGCCGCTCCCTCGGCATCCCCCACCCCTTCTTGCCCGAGGTGGCGCGGGTGGCCGTCTCCCTGTCGGGCGGGTGCGACCCCGAGGTGCAGGCGAACGAGGGCCGCGTGCTGGCCGAGCTCCAGCGCGAGGAGGAGGCCTTCGTGGCGACGCTCAAGAAGGGCGAGAAGATCCTCGCCGAGGTGCTGGACAGCGCCGAGGCGTCCGGGCGGGGCGTCTCGGGGGCCGACGCCTTCCTCCTGTACGACACGTTCGGGTTCCCGCTCGAGTGCACCGTCGAGTCGGCGCAGGAGCGGGGCGTGGCCGTGGACGAGGACGGGTTCGCCGAGGAGATGGAGCGGCAGAAGCGCATGTCCAAGGACGCCCGCGAGGAGGTGGACCTGACGGCGGGGGCCGAGCTGGGTGCCGTGCGCGCGGAGGCGGGGGCCACCGAGTTCCGCGGGTACGCGGACCTCGACCTGGAGGGCGCGTCCGTGGTGGCGCTGCTCGTCGGCGGGGCCCGGTCCGAGGCCGCCGCGGAGGGGGACGAGGTGGAGGTCGTCCTGGACCGCACGCCCTTCTACGCCGAGTCGGGCGGGCAGGCCGGGGACCGGGGGACGCTCGAGGCGGCGTCGGGGGCCGTGCTGCGCGTGGCGGACGTGCAGAAGGCGGCGGGCGGGGACCTGTTCGTGCACAAGGCCACGGTCGTCTCGGGGCAGGTCCGGGTCGGGGAGGCCGTGCGGGCCGCCGTCGAGCCGGGCGCGCGGGCCCGCGTCAAGAGCAACCACACGGCCACGCACCTCCTGCAGGCGGCCCTCAAGGCCGTGCTCGGGGACGAGGTCGGGCAGCAGGGGTCCCTGGTCACGGAGGAACGGCTCCGCTTCGACTTCAACTACCCCAAGGCGCTGACGCCCGCGCAGGTGGCGGAGGTCGAGGCCCTGGTCAACCAGTGGGTCGGGCAGGCACACGCCCTCGAAACGGCCGAGCTGCCCATCGCCGAGGCCAAGGCGCGCGGGGCCACGGCCATGTTCGGGGAGCGGTACGGCGACGTGGTGCGCGTGGTGGACGTGCCCGGGGTGTCGATGGAGCTGTGCGGGGGCACGCACGTCGCCAACACGTCCGAGATCCGCGGCTTCAAGGTCCTCTCGGAGGCCGGCATTGCGTCGGGCATCCGGCGCATCGAGGCCGTCACGGGGGAGGGCATGGTGGCCCACATGGACCAGATGGACGCCATCGTGCGCGAACTCTCCGGGTCCCTCAAGGTCAAGCCGGAGGAGGTCGCGCCACGCGTCAGGGCCCTGCAGGACGAGCTCAAGGCGACGGCCAAGGAGCTCGCCGAGGCCAAGTCGGCGCTGGCCCTGGCCAAGTCCCAGGCGCTGGTGAGCGAGGCGGTGGAGGCCGGGGCCGCCCGGGTGCTCGTGGCGCGCATGGACGGCGTGGAGGCAAAGGCGCTGGGGGACGCCGCCGCGTCCATGCAGCAGAAGCTCGGGGACGGCGGCGCCGTCGTCCTCGGCGCCGCCAACGGGGACAAGGTCGCCCTGGTGGCCGCGTTCGGGAAGGACGTCGTGGGCGCCGGGCAGAACGCCGGCAAGCTCGTGGGGGCCGTGGCGCGCACGTGCGGCGGCGGCGGCGGCGGCAAGCCCAACATGGCCCAGGCCGGGGGCAAGGACGCGTCCCGGCTCGACGACGCCCTCGCCCAGGCCCGCGCCGACCTCCTCGCCGCCCTCCAGTGACGCCGCGGCCCGTTTGAACCAGCTCCCCCTATCCCCGACCCTGGCCCTCCGCCCTCGCCGGGTCGGTGCCCCTCGGCCAACCCTACTCCCCCGGCACCGCGTCAGTAGAACCACCCCGCCTTGCCGTCGAGCGTGCGGAGGATGGCGCAGGCCTTGAGGAGCGTCTCCGGGGACGCCTGCCGCACCTCGGAGAGCAGGGCGGGCATCCAGCCGAGGGGGTCGGAGGGGTCCTCCCCGAGCCGCTCCGTGCCCCGCCACCACGACCCCGCGGCCCCCGCCGGCGCCGCGGCGCCCTCCCCGGCCGCCCCGGGGCCCTCGCCCTCCCCGCCGGCCGACGGGCCGGCCGCGCCGCCGCGCGCCTGCCCCAGGCCCTCCATGGCCTCGAGGGCCCCCTCCTCCCCCTCCCCCCCCTCGTCCTCCGACTCGGGGCCCTCGGCCGGGCCCCCGAGGGCGAGGGCCGCGGCGGGCGCCGGGGGGACGGCAGCTGCCTTCTTCGCCGTCGGCAGCTGCACGTCCAGGGTGGAGGTGGGCCGGCGCTTGCGGCTCTGCCGCCGCCCAGCCGGCGGCGGCCGGGCGGGCGCCGCCACCGCCAGCTCTCCCTCCGAGGTAGGCGCAGGCGCGGGCGCGGGCGCGGGCGCGGGCGCGGGCGCGGGCGCGGGCGCTGCGGGCGGGGGGGCCGGGGGGGTCTCGGCAGAGCGCGGGGAGGGGCCCGCGTCCACCGGCGCCGCCCGAGCGCCCGCGGCGGCGGGCGTGTCGAGCGCGGAGGTCTTGCTCGACGGGGTGTCGGCGACCAGGCGCCTCGCCACCGGGTCGGCGGAGGCGAGGGCGCGCGCCGAGGGGGTCTCGGGGCCGGGGGCCGGGGCCGCCCCCTCGGGGGGGGAGTGGGGCGCTGCCACGAACGCCCCGCGGCCGGGGAACTCGGCCGACTCGAGGAGTCGCGTGGAGGGGGTCCTCCTGCGCTGCGCCTTGGCCTGGGAGGCCCGCCCGGCCGTGGCCGGGGTGTCGTCCCCCTTGCCCGGGCCGGCGCCCGCGCCCGTGTGGTGGGAGCGCGTGTCGGCACGGACGGGCGTCTCGGCCCCGCCCTCCCCGCCGTCCTTCGAGAAGGCCTGCTTGAACATGTCCTCCACCTGCTTGAAGTCCCGCAGCGCCGCCGTCCCCGGCGGGTGCTCCTTGAGCTTGCGGTCCCACTGCCAGGGCGCCAGACTCTGGAGCTCCTTGAGGAGGCGGGCGTTGCCCGCCGGCTTCCCGGCGCTCATGGTCACTGCCCGTAGCACCCCCGGTCGATGGCCCGCGCGAGCAGCGGCCAGGCGGCGTGTGATTCCTCGGTGACGGCGCCGAGCTTCCTCGCCCTCAGCACCCGGCGTCCCTTGCGCACGCTGAGCTTGCCGGTGACGAACACGAGGGCGTCTGTCGCGGGGGTCGTCTCTAGCCCCTTCGGGTCGACAGTGATGCTGCCCGTCGAGTCCTCGATCACCAGCTTCGGCGACGTCCTCAGCACGCGACCCTGCGGGGTGGAGGGGGGAGGGCCCCCACGGGGCGGTTGGGACCGGGCGCCGCGCCTCCCTCGCCAGGGGCGCCCAGGGCGCAGCAGGGGAGCGCTCCGCCCCTGTCGGTCCGGCGACGGGGACGTGGCAAGATGCTCCGTCACGGGTGTGTCCCATGCGGTCCCGAGATACCACCGGGGACGGTGCAGCGGAGCAGCACAGGGGTCCGGTAAGGGGGTTGGGGCGTTCCAGGCCCTGTTGCGGCGCGTGGGGTGGGTACCGGGAGGCCGGTCCGAGACTAGGTGCGTCAAAATGACACTAAATCCTCGACACGACTAACCCGCGACCCATGGAGTGCGGCCCCGCGCCCGAGCGCCACCCTTCCCTCCACGCGAATTCGAATGACAGGGAGGTCACAGGACGGGGGGCACGCTGGCCCAACCGCGGACATAAGTGGCCGAATGGCCGATAAATATAAAATTATAGCAACTCACCGCGGAGGAGACCCGCGGAGCCAACGAATGGGGAGAAAGGACCCGTTCAAACACATTCAAAGGTGCCTTCGAGCGTTGTCGCCGGAGTAAGACGGCACACCTGGATCCATGTGGTGAAAAACAGTATTTTGTGTGGATTCGCGGGAGTCGACTGCGCTGGTATCCTCACCTGGATCCAGACACGGTCGAAGAGAAGGAGAGCGTGGGCGAAGACGTCCTTCTCAGCAGTGGGCTGGGCCGCGATGACGTCCCGAATCAGGAGTTTGGCAAGAATGGGGCCCCTCTCGCCGTTGGAGGACATGCAGAGATGAGTGACAACTTCGCGGGGGCAGTTCTCAGAGCTCTCCGAGCCAAGTTGGGGTAACGCTCGTCGCGTCGCGGGCCCGGGCTCGCTGGTACTGGGAAAGCGGGGAAATGTGGGGGTGTGACGACCCGTCAGGCACCCCAAGAGCGCCCGGGGAGGACGGCACGCCGCGTTTCACTCGCCCCCAAAAAGCCAGTCCGACAGGATTCCGCACCCTCGCGAATAATTTGAGGGAGGGGCTCATTTTACGCCCCGGTGCCCCACGTGGGACAGAGAAAGCTAGCTTCTCCGGGCTCTGGCTGAAGCGCATCCGCAAGAGCTTCGTTATTTCTAGGGTTCGTGAGGGAGACCCGATGCTGCAGACCCCACCTCGTCATCGGGTGGGGTCGAATGGGGTCACGGAGGAGGCGGCGAATGCCGTGCGCACACTAATTCGGGGCTTGGGCGAGGACCTGGGGCGGGAGGGGATCCATGACACGCCGATGGTGAGCGGAATCATCCCATCTCCTCGTTGGGGGAGGGCAAACTCGTCGAGTCGGCGCCGCGGCATTCCTCTCCCATGCGCGGCCAGTTATCGCGCGTTAATGATCGAATTCAGCCGCGCGGCGTTGCGATGTACCCTCCCGAATGGCCCCGGCGGGGAGCACCCGGCTGCCTCCACACATACGTGGGGCCTTGGGGAAGGGCTCGGCGCTCCCGGGATATCCGCCCTACAGCGCCTCATTCCATGGGAACAGGCATTTGTGACTATAAAAGCGCGCCTGAGCTTTACCGAATCAGATCAATACCTCTCCAGGCGGCACACGGGAGCCTATCACGGCTGCCCCCCCAAGCCTATGGGGAATCGCAGGGCGACCGCTCCCGCTCCTGGGGGTCGGAGTCCGACCTCGCGGCCGGGGACGAACAAACGTCCGCATCCCTTCCCCCCGCTCTCCTCGCCCCCCGACGCCCCGCCCGCCCCGCCCCGCCCCGCAGCGCGTGGCCAAGGCGTGGGCGGAGATGACTGCCGGGGCTCAGACGAGCCCCGTGGACGCGGTCGGGGGGGCGCTGTTCCGGTGCACGGCGCTGGCGTCGTCGCCAAACACGCATCCCGTCATCGTGAGGGACGTGGACTTCGCCTCGACGTGCGCCCAGACCCTCATGCCGTTCTACGGGCGCGTCCACGCCGCCTACGCGCCCACGGATGGGGTCGTGGTCGGTCTGTCCAAGGTCGCGCGGGTGGTGAACGCGCTGAGCAAGCGCCTGCAGACGCCGGAGGACCTGGCGCAGAAGATCGCCGAGGCGATCGGGCAGGAGACGCGCGCGGCGGGCGTCGCGGTCATGCTCTCGTACCGCCACCTGGCCACGGACGCCCACGGGTCGCGGGACGACGTCGTCGCGGAGCGGACCGGGTGCTTCGCGGGGAAGGACTCGTGCGCGTGGGGCGAGCTCACGGCGCTCCTCCGCCTCGCGGGCTTCCAGCTCCCCGCGGCCGCCGAGCGCGGCCTGGAGAAGGACACCGCGTCCGACCACTCGGGCGACACCGTCAACGTCGAGACCAGGCGAGCCGCGCCGCCCCGCCCCCGCCCCCCCCCCCCCCCCCCGGGTTGGATCCGCGGCCCTCCCTTCCCCTCCCACGGAGGCAGCCGCTCTTTTCAACACCCGGGGCAGACGAACGCAGGTCCCTTTTGGGTGAGGGTCGGGGCTCCCTGTGCCCCGCCATCCTCAATCGGGGGCCCGACAACCCCCCCCCTCCCCCACTCGGCACCCCCCGCCGGGCGCCCGGCGGGCCGGTCGCGACCCCCTTCGCTGTCCCCGCCGCGACCCCGCAGCGTGATGGACCGGCTGGTGCTCGAGGCGGACGGGATGGCGACGCGGGTGGGGAGCGCGCTGGCCATGGGGGGGGGCGAGAGCGCGGGCGGGGGCGGGGGCGAGGGCCGGGACGGGGGCGCCGGGCCGGCGGGCGAGGCGAGCCCGCTGAGGATGAGCAGCGCGGTCGAGGCCCTGCCCGACTACGGCAAGCGGCGCGGGGGCGCGGAGGAGGCGGAGGGGGGCGCGGAGGGGGAGGGGGAGGCGGAGGGCCCGGCGTCCTCCGGGGGGTCCTCCCCGGGCCCGGCCTGCGGCGGGGCGCGCGGGCGCGGGTGGACGGGGGTGACGCTGGCGGAGATGGAGGAGGCCGCCAACACGCTCGCGTCGAGCGCGGGGTTCGAGGTGCCCCGCGCGACCCCCTCCAAGCTGGGGGGGGCCGAGCCCCGCGCCGCCGACCTCCGCGCCGCGGCGCGGGCCTTCGTGCAGCGGCTGCTGTGGTTCACCCAGGGGTACGAGGAGGGCGGCGCGCGCGCGTGCAAGCCCCCCGCGGGCCCCGGCGCGGCGCTGGCCCCCTCGGAGCGGGAGCTCCCCGGGGGCATGTGGCAGTACGCCGGGCCCCCCGTGGCCTTCCAGTCGCTCTGCGAGCACCACATGCTGCCGTTCCACGGCGGGGTGCAGGTGGTGGTGGCGGCGCGGGAGCGCGGGGGGCTCGGGGCGCGGGCGTGGGGGGAGGTGGAGGCCGTGGTGGCCAGGTTCGGGTACCGCCTGCAGATCCAGGAGCGGCTGACGGAGGAGGTGGCCGACGGGGTCGCCGGGCTGCCGGGCGTGGCGGGGTGCGTGGTGGTCGTGGATAGCGCCCACATGTGCATGGTGGCCCGCGGGGTCGAGCGGTTCGCGGCGTCGACCATGACGCTCGCGGCCCGCGGGGCGTACGAGCGCGACGCGGGGCTCCGGGCGGCCGCCCTCGGCTACCTCGCGGAGCGCTCCCAGGCGGCGGCCCTGTGCCAGGCGTGACGCGCGGGCGTTGAAGCGGCCCGGGCGTCCGGGGCGGCCGGCGGCGCGGGGGACGCGTCTTCGGTCCCCCGGGGGGTCGTTCCCGCGGGATGCGGGGGCGGGGCGGGGGCCGGGCGGGCGCGCGCCGGGCCGCCCCCCGGTGAGCTGCCGAGAACCAAGCATGGGCCCACTGGCACACGCCCCCCACTGATCGGTTGTGCGCGCACCCGCCCGGCCTCCACATGCCCTCCCGCGCGCCCGAAGGCCGCGCACAACCGCCACGACGTCAAGCCGCGCTCGTTGGCGGCCGTATAGGACGCGCACCCCGAGAGAGGGCCCCGATGAGCTCCCTTCCGACCATGCAGGTTTGCGCGAGCCGGGTCGCGAGCTCGCGGCACGCCGGGCCCACCAGCGCCCTTGTGACCGCCCCTAAATTCGCGCGCCACGGCGCGACCTCCAGGTGAGGTCTATTTCGCAGCGAAAAGGGCGCGCGGGGGTTTTCAACGGGTCGGTGGACTTTCGCCCGCCCAGTCGCGCGCGCGCGAATCTTTCCGCCCGGGTGGGGGGTACATACTTTGATTCTTCCGCAAAACGCCGCCCCAGCCCGTCGTCCGGGACCAGCCAGGGCCCCCGTTGGCCTCCCGGGGAGGGGGACCCGTCCGCGCTTTCTCTTTGCCCGTCGCCAGGTCGGATTCGGCGTTTGGGGGGGCACAATAGCGACAAATTCGAAGATTCGCCCCCGATTTTCCCGCCGTATCGAACCCCTCCGCGGGCGGCGCTCCCACCCCCACCAAGGACAGCCACGAGGTCCTCGTCGGTTTGTGCGAATTTCTGCGCGCCCACATCTATTAACCGCGTATGTGCCATGCAGGATGACGGGGACAGATACGATTCTTCGGAAGAAGTCCACCGGACAGCACGGGAGGCCCCTGCGCGCGGCCCAGAGCGCGATGGGCGTCGAGGGGTCAGAGGCAGGGACGTGGGAGGGAGGGGTGGGGGACGCTAAGCCCGGGAACCGGGCGGGCCAGAAGGTGGGCGTGCTCCTCCTCAACCTGGGGGGGCCGGAGAAGCTGGCCGACGTGAAGCCCTTCCTCTACAACCTCTTCGCGGACCCGGACATCATCCGCCTGCCCCCGGCCCTGCGCATCCTCCAGAAGCCCATCGCGACCCTCATCGCCGGCCTCAGGGCCCCCAAGGTGAGGACGGCCGCCGAACCCGCCCCATGCCCTAGTATCTCGCGCCAGGGCGCCCGCCCTCCGCGGACCGTGCGCCCAGGCGCGCGGGACGTCGCGTGGACCCCCCCTGGCACAGGGAGCCGGGGGGCCGGGTCGCTCGGAGTGCCCCCCGCGGCCTTGACCCGCCAGCGGACCCCCCCCCCCCCCCCCCCCCCCCCCCCCCCCCCCCCCCCCCGCCCACCACCGGGGGCCCCCCGCCCCCCCCGCGGGGGCCCCCCCCCCGGCGAGGCCCCGCCCGGGGGCGGGGG
>Ga0181582_10005675_pt1 | contig 10061 bp, 9 predicted proteins | sample 071ome_32_FD_132438 | JGI IMG/M metagenome (GOLD analysis project Ga0181582, IMG submission 132438) | Coastal salt marsh microbial communities from the Groves Creek Marsh, Skidaway Island, Georgia - 071405AT metaG (megahit assembly) | ecosystem: Environmental > Aquatic > Marine > Intertidal zone... | reverse complement strand
GAGTTATTATGCCGAAAAACAGCAATTTGAAATTCCATCCACAGGATATTTCGTCCAAAGAGAGGCCAGTGTTTATTTGCTTCATGAAGAATTGCTTTATAAGATTTTTGAAGCCTTTGCAGACCCCAGCAGCCGCGAGGCGCTCTATGAAGGGTTTGAGCTAAAACAAGATGGTGAGAACACATTCTTGCAAGCGTCATCAGAAGATAAACAATTATTCGAAAATGAGCATAACGCGGTTATTGAACATTTGCCATTTGCGATGGGGTCGTGATTCCCCAAAACCCGCACCGCAGATGGCAATACATTTTGTATCCCTTATTTTTTCTTTCGGGATTGCAGGCCTTCCACCACTTCGACTTCAACTTCTTTGATTTCAAAATTGGTGTTTTCGGCATAGGTATTGATACCGTTATAAACCTGACAGGCTTTGCTTCGCATTGTGCCAACAACATCCATGAGCTGTAAGGTATCGGCATTAAGAATTTGCTCTTCCCCGGCGTCAGAATTCATAAAGACCAATAGGGTGACTGTAGAATATTGAAATAGCAGGCTATGGGTATCGGCCGCGAACTCGACATTCTTATTGTGAAGCGCCTGAAGCTTCTGAAGTCCGTCACCTTCCATTTGGTTGAACTTGGCCAACTCGATTTTTGTTTCTTGCTGGAACGCATCACTGACGACCATCAATTCATTCAAAACAGTGTCCATATTGGATTTGTTGACCATGTCTTGGACGGTAAGTCGATACGCTTCGACCCTATCGCCCATGTTGAGAATTTCCCCTAATTCAATCAGAAGTTCCGCGCGCCGAATTAAAAGATCGGTTGTTTGTTGTCTGAACATCATGGCTGTTGAGGGCACATTATTGCTGCTCATCTGTTGGGTAAGTTCAGCGCGCATTTGTTGGGCGTTAGCCATCAGCTCAACATATAAATCGCGTTGCGGATAACTGGGATGAAAGACAATTTCATAAAACGTATTCACCACGATATCAGAAAACACATCTTTCTTTTTTTCAGCAATCTCATAGCTAGGACGCATCCATGTCGCGGCATTGGTCAGATTGGGGTTGCGGCCATAGCCGTAATACCACCGCATGCCTTCAATGTAACGTGCACCGTATTGATTTTTTTTAGCCGCCTCTTTGATGAGTTTTTCTCCCAGCTGCGAATTGCCACCAATTCTGGCATAATGCAGATGCAACACACCATAAGCAAACTTGGCATCAGCGGAAATAAGTTGTGATTCTTTACCGAATGAACTTTTTTCAGATGTGGCTAGTAATACTGCTAAATCACTGACATTAGGATGGGTAATAAAGTTTTCAAACAGTTCGCTGATTTCAGGGCTGTCAAATCCAAGTTTGATAATATCAAGATTTGGTAGGTAAGGCAGGCCAGATCCGCCCGGTTGCTGTAACATGGCTTCGATCTGGCTAACCGGCATGCCAAAGCTTTTTTCTAATTTTTTCAGATTTGGTTTCTGGAGCTTTTTATAAATATCTAATTTTTTTACGCTACAAATAAAGTTTATTCTTTTACTGCTATTCGCAATTTGGCTAGCGGTATTGGATACTGGCAATATGCCAGAAGACAGATAATGATTCTGTTGATAGATATGATCAAGCGAACTGCCACCGGCAAATGAAATATCAGCTTTGGCAGCAGAAGTGCCCAAAGCCATGGCAATGATAGCGCTAATTCCTAGCAAACGAATAGTCATGATGATCCTCAAAATATATATATATAATTCTTAATTATAGAAATATAATTTATAAGGTTAGGGTCAACCCTAACTCTCATATTTTAATTATCGGATTGGGAGTCCTTGAGCGCGGCACTAAAGTATTTTTCAACCGCCTCATCAAAACGCATCTCGTATTGCTGTTTAAGCCATGTATCAGAAAAGTTGGCTTCGCCCAATACCTCATCAAGTGTAAAACCGGCTTCATATTCGCCCTTTAACCAAAAGGCAATGGCCAGATAAGCAGCAGCATCAGGAAGTTGATTTTCAGAATAAAAATGCTCCATGCGTTGTTGCAAAAGATCAGCGTCACCAGCCTCATAAAGGCGGCGAGCAATTATCAGCTCCGCTTGGGTGAGCAAATCGTTATTCACTTCAACAAAACCTGTGGTAACGCCGCTATCCTCAACCTTGCAAAGCGTCATGGCAAATCCCTCCTCATCATAAATTGAGGTAAAGGCTTCGGAACCGTTAATTGCCCCTTGGCTTTGCCATAACGCCACCAAAACGCTAATCACCATGTCATCGTTAGTTTTGTGGTAAAGATCAGCGGTCATCACAGCGGCTTCGGGGGTCATTAAGCGCGATCGACAAAAAGGCTCTGAGATCTCTTTTGCCTTAACCCCATCACGCAGTGGAATGACAACTAACGCATATCGTGTGGCGGCATTGCTAGCAAAGACAGAGGCCTTATTTACCCCAATGGTGTTTATCTCCGCCTTAGCAAATAATCCTGATAAGTTATCATGACGAGCAATTACATCTGCGATGACCATGGCCATATCTGGCGTTTCCTTTGCGATCCCTTGGTGGGGGGCAGATATCATCCCCCCCATCAGGATCAGCAAAAGATAGGTCGTATGCAAAAGGGCTTTCATGGTCAGAGGTGTTCGCGTCTGATGCTAAAAATCGTTGCTATCAGAAACCTGCCCACTTGGCCCTTGTGGGTTCGCCCCATTTTCTAGCATACCACCATCCATGTTCATCCCACTGCTGTTGCTTGGTTGGGTTGTGATCAGCGGTGATGGTGTGGCATCAATGGCATCAACGGCGGCGTTATTTTCTTGGGCAGTGTTTTGAGCAATCGCACGCGCCGATTGAGAAAAGACCGCTATGCTAAAATACCAATTCCCATCGGCGGATTCAAAGCTCTTGGTCTGAACACCTTCTGGCACCTGACCACTGGTCACGGCGTCATAACTGTCGCTCATTGAAATAGTGTTCAAAAAGACATCCCTATCCTGATTGAGTATCTGGGGATCGCCGGCGTTTCCTTGTTCATCCACGGGGATAACAAATTGTTCAGTGGACTCGATTTGATCTTCATCAAATCCGCCACTCCAGTACAAATCATCCCCACGCAGGAATGCAACAAGCGCATTACGCGCGCGAATTCCCGATTGGTCTCGAGACATTTTTTTAAGCTTTTTGGCAACCGTAGAATTGTTATTTTTACGGATAACAGAACTGCCAAACCCAATAACAATTTGTTCACCAGTTTCTGGATGGGTGATCAATTTTGCCCCCATTGGCGGTGTGGCATAATTGGTGATTTCGTTTATCACATAAGAAAACGCCGCGTTAGGGTCTGTGCTTCGGATCACTGCTGGATTTAGGCGCAAAAAGGCATTTCGGGTTTTTGTGCTGGTCGCAATTGAGATGGACACCTCGCGGTTATCGGTATCATCATTAACATCATAAACTACATAAGCGGCAAGCATACCTGACACCGCTTCTCCGCAAATCTCTGTGCTTCTGCGATTAACATTCGCAGCGCTATCCATGCCTGTGTCTAGGGCAACTAGCTCACTTTCCAGAACCGCGTTACAGGTGTTCTGAATAGGGTTGAGATTGGCAATCAGTTGTTTTTTTGCAGCCATATATGCCTCAGCATAAGCTGTGCGTTTTGACAGCAAAGTGGCGTTAGGATTTGCATAAATAGAATAATTGGCGCTGGCGCGTGATATTGTTCCCATGCCTGTGGCGGTTGACACTACCCTAATGCCATCTTCGTCATCGTCATTCAGAATCTTATGCGCATAATTCATTCCATCCTGCATGGTTTTGGCATGGACAGTCTCGCCATCATCAACAGGGCCATTAACAGCGGTGCTCCCACCCTGCACAGGGGCAATGAAATCGTTAAGATCAAGCTGTTGAGCATAGGATGGCGCGGTACTTATCAAAAACATGAAAGTCGAAACGCCAGCTGTGATGCGACAAATAGGGGAAAACATGATGTGATTACTCCTCAAAGAAATTCTGCTTTTGGGTTTCAATTTTAGATTTTGCGGCTTCCATCTCTTGCGCGGCAAGATTGGCTTCTGCCAAAGGATCAGGATAGATCGGCCGCAATATGGTTTGGCCTGGCTTTAGAAAATTTTGACCTGACGGCTCAAGCATGAGAACTTCGGCTGTCGCCTGCTTGGATTGAACGCTTGTGATAAGGGCGCGGCCGATAATGGTTTCCTTGCGCCCTATGCTTTCACCGCTATAAGGATCAGCGAGACGTTCACCAAGTGCCACCAGATGATATTCTGTGCCGCGCGTCATGGTGATGCCGCCCTGACCAATAGTCAAACTTGCGCCATCAACCGCCACCACTTGGGCAGGATAAATCGCATTAGCGATCATCTCACCAAGCCGAAAAGCAGCGTGGCTATCTAGGGCGTCTTGGGCGGGGTCAACAGAATACCTTTGGGTTGAGGCAAACTTAATCTGTGAGGTCGCAACATCAATAATACGAACAGATAATTCCGTTTCATCGCGCACCTCTTGCAGGATATTCGTTGTGCCTAGGATTTGCCGTTGCTTCGTTATCCGGCCAAGATCATGGATACTGAGGATGACCAAATAATCGCTTCCCACCCGTTGACCAAGGCGGACACCTTCGCGTGTTGCCATGCCAGCTGTCGCGATCAGATTCAATTCTGCTTGGGTGTCGGACATCATCGCACGATCAATCATAGCAAAGCGGCGAGTTTGGGTCAGATAGTCTTCCACTTCACGCCGCAAATCACTGGCAAAGCTTGGGGCATCAGCACGATTTTCAATCGCATTATCAAGGTGAGGTTGAATGACAGCAAGCCGCAACCGGTTGAGTTGCGGGGAGGCAGAAAACTTAGCCACATTGACCTTTAGGATCACTTCAATCGCGTTGTTGAAATCAGGCCGTGTTCGGGTGGAGATAATTGCAAAGCTGTCCACATGGCCATCAGTGGCGGTTGAAATATCCTCAATAAAATCGGTTGAGGATATAAACTGGCTTCCGGTATCCGTATCTACCACTTGGCTTGATATTCTGGAAATCACTTGCGACGACACTGATATTCCATTGACCTGACCAATGGCTGTTTTTAGGGCATCCATAATCGCATCTTTTTGGCTCATGCCCAATCCTTCGGCGGTAACCTCAACTAGTGTGACCTTAGCTGTGGCAGGCTTGATCAGATTGATGCTGGTTATCATCATGATAAGCATCAGGATCATCAACCACCGCATTACCATTGTATTTCGCTGCGAAATTGTCATCACGCTCATGAACTTATCCTCATATCGGAATTAACGAATGCCTTTGGCGTCAAGCACAGCAACAATTTCCTTTGCTGTTTTTTCACCAGAATTGATCAAAGCATTGCGAATAGCGGTCACATCATCAATGCCGCCATCATTAGCCTGAATAGGGCCAAATGCGGCGATATCACGTGGCAAACGTTTGCGGATATCAATGACAATCCCGTTAACTGAGGCAGAAACACGATAGCCTTCGGATGTAGCATATTCGGGTAAGCCAATATCAATCGTGCCAATGGCAAGAAACTCTATCTCACAATCACGCGCGGCGTTGATCACGGATTTTCTGGTCTCGCGGCTCATTTTGCCATTGAGGGCAATTTCTTCTTCAACCAGATCAGGCTCAACGCCTCCGCATTCATTGACCACATCAACATACCGAACAGGTTCAAAATTATTTAAAGTCAGCACACTAGATGTGCTGGTGCTGAAATCAGCTGAGGAAACGACAATATAATTGCGCTCACCTAATTCCCGTTCAGCGCCTTCTAATACGGTGGTTCCTGAAGATTTGTTTTGGGTCATGGTTTCGGTAACCGTGCTTTCCACGGTGGTGGTGCCATCACTGGAATAGGTGTTTTCCATGCTGTTTAGATTTTTGGATTGGCTACGCTGATCTACAGTAGGGTCATAGATTATGGTTGTGCCGTCCTTAATATAGCTGGTCTGGCGTGCTGAAAAAATCCACATCATTAGGGCGCCTTCACCAACACTTGATCCAGCCTGGTCTGCAAAGAGGGCATCAATCAATTTGGTTTTAACACGAATGACAACTTTGCCATCAAGAACATTCTTTTCTGATTTGTTATTTTCATAATCAAATCCGACAACGCTGACATAATTTGTAATATCTGCCAGAATTTGATCTTTCTTGGCGAGATATTGCTTGAGCCTGCCATCATCCATGCAAAAACCAATATACTCTTCCCATGCGGCTTTGATGGCCATATCCTGAAGCGCTGCAACATCATCATCTTGGGGTTTGGATGACAAAAATTTAGGCGTGTATTCCATAGAAACTTCGGCAAAGGCCTCAGTTACGGAACCACAAGTGGCATCACTTCTTGCGGTTGAGGCAACCGAAAGCATAAAAAAGAACACAGCGGTTATCACAAGAAAACGCGATATAACGCTGGAAAGCGCATGGTAGAGAAAGAAATTTTTCATGTTAATCTCACTTACAGTTCACCTAAATAAAGAGCTGGACAATTTTTATCCAAAGATTTGCATTAACTTATATAACAAATTAGCTATTGCTAATAGATTTCAATTGCAGCGTCACTTCAAGCAATGGAAAAATGAGATAAGGAATTGAAATGAAAACAATAATTATTACCATTTTTGGGATTATATTTTTTAGCCTTAATCATGCCAGCGCTCTTGATCGGGTAATGATTGTTTCTGGTGATGCATCCGATGTTTCAGAAAGCTCGGTTGACGCTGATGTTTTATTTCGCTTGGAGCATGAGTTTCGGGCGGCGCTTCTTGATCTTGGGATTAGCGTCACTAATCCTCTTTATATAGAGCAAGAACTTGGTGTGTCGCTGGATGGTGCGGACATAGATGACATTCTGCCCAAGTTGATCCCTTATCTGGCCAATAGTGATGACAGCATTATTCTGTTGGAATTAGGGCTTATCAGGGGCACAACGGCATTTGCAGATCCTTTTGTGCTGGCAACAGATGCCAAAACGGGGCAAATCATGGCGCAAGCAACAACTCTCCCCTTATTGCAGACAGACAGCAATAATATTACCGCTGCCGCCGCGGCCTTGGCCAGAAGCCTTGAGCGAAGATTACAGCAGAACGGATATCAGACCAGCCTTGCGGACGTAAAACCATGGGGCGGCAAGGCCCATACCCTTCGTTTAGCTTTTGAAGGTTTCAACGGCTGTGAGCAGGAAACCATCCTTAATATTATAGAAAATGAGTTTCCGGGTTTTATTGGTGCTGATCTCGAAAAAGCCCCTAATCCGAATTATGCAATTTATCAACTTCAGACAACGGCTCAAACCCAGCGCATCCGTAAATGGCTTCAGTTGGTGATGGTTGAGGCAGGAATGAGTCCTGATTATGATTATCGTCTGTTTGTCAGCCAAGAGAACTTAAGATTAAAAAAGCCAGATCACTTGCGCAGTTTTTATTTTCAGTGCGGCGAGTGAGGGTTAGGATAAGGAATTGATATGATGTTAAAACAGCGTGTTTTTCTTTTTGCCTTTGTCATGCTCGGTGTGGCGATAATAACAACTGGTAGCGGTTTCAACCGTCAAGCCGTGGCCGAACCTGTTTATCTTCTGCCTGGGTCACCTGCGGCCAGCACTAATGTTGGTCAGGTCGCAAGAGATGTTATGGCCTCACGCCTGAGTAAGGCCGGATTAATGGTCAGAGAAATCTCACCCGTCATGAAAGAACTTGGTTTTGCCCTTGATGGCAATAGGGCGGCTATATTGGCTGAAGCGGATGTTTTGCAAGCACGATTAGGCAGTGGGTTTTTCATCTTTGTGGAATATGATGAACTGATGGACCCTTCTACCAAGAGCCTATCTTTACGGCTTGCGGCACAGATTTACACAACCAGCAATGGCTTTGTCGCCAATTGGACAGAGCCAAGCCGCACCCTTTTGTTGCCAGAGAATTGCACACGCATTTGTCTTGATCGCCTTGTGTTGCCAGAAATTGAAGCGCAAGCAGACAGTCTCTCTAGCAGTATTGTTCAGTTGCTGAAACGGCCAACGGGTTCATCAGATGGTGAGGCTGTGCCGGTTCAGATCTATCAAGTTGAGATGATAGATTTGGACAGTGATGAGATGTTAGAATTGGTGGACTTAATGGAACATGAATTTCCAGGGTTTATTGCCATTACTAATAGTGCGTCACGCTCGCCTCGATTGCGCTTTGACTATCATACCACGGCATCATCACAAAAGCTGAATGACTGGCTTCGGATCAGTCTTCAAGAAATTGGGATTGCCCCAGATAGTGATGCTGACCTTCAGGTGATGACAGGCTTTATTACGATCAAGCGTTATGACACTATCGAAAGCCGTGGTAGCCAAGGAAACACAGTCAAATTCAATTGAATTTGCGACAAAACTTGCGCTGATTTTTCCATTTCTCCTCATGAAGCCTAAACCGCTTAAAGGGCTAGTTGCAAAGCTCATAATAGGAGAAATGGAAAATGCTTGCTGATGATGCTAATCCCCTTGCCGAAGTGGCCTTTGCCCTATCAATGGCGTTTTTCAGCCTAATGGTGCTGATGCTGTTTGCTATTGTTCATCAACCTGAAGATACGGTTGCGGATAAAATGCTGATGACAGAAATGGCCCCATCCCAAGAGTCGCCAGCAGAACCCCAAGAACCACAAATCCTAATTTTTCATCCTAGCGGATTTTATGACGCAGATTTGAAGCCTGTGAACCCTGCGCAGCTTGATGCATCAAAACCGGTTTTATTAGCGGTAGAAGAAACCATTCCTATGTCCAGCATCATGGGTTTTAAACGCGAATACGCTGGATTTGAAATTGAAATCGCTGAATTAACCGCGCAATGGAAACAGGCCATCACTAGCCAAAACAATTCTGTAAAGGGAGCCGGACAATGACCTTTTTTTCATATCTTAACCATAACGCTAAAGGGCTGATGGTTTGGTTCATGCTGGTGGCTACTTTTGCTAGCGTATCTTCATCTGCGGCTGCTTTATCCTCAACCCAGACAACCCATCATATTCAAAAGGTGATTGTGATTGAGGCGTTAAAATCACGCCATGTGTCTCCGTCTCTTGCGCTTGCAGTAGCTGAGGTTGAATCCAGTTTTCGCCCCCAAGTTGTCAGCCATAAAGGGGCGATTGGTGTCATGCAAATCATGCCTGCCACCTCGCGTGATGTGTTTGGCGTTAACCCTAATCGTCTTTATCAGCCAGATTTAAATATCCGATTAGGAATACGGTTTCTTGATGATTTGATTTCGCAATATGATGGCCGGGTGGATATTGCTTTATCTCATTATAATGGGGGATCGCGTGTTAACCGCACTAGCCCGCCAAGCATTATCCCTGCGACACGTGGTTATGTGCTTAAAGTCCTAAATCGGGCTCAGCATTATCAGACCATCTGGCCGGGCATGGTTAATCCTGATCATCGGGTTTTTCCTGTGGTTGTTCCGGCACACGAGCCATCACCAAGTTTTGTCAATATTCAGCCTGAACGCATGGTCCAGGCAACATTTGACTGGCAGAATCATGTCACAGAAATTGACTATTGGCTGACCAATAAAGGCCAGCAATCCATGACGATTTCATCTTATTCCACGCAAAGATCTTATAGCCAAAAATTAGTGATGCGAATGCATCAGAACCGCAGTCATCTTCGCCAGTGGATTAATCGGAACCCTTAGACGATGTTATCTTATCATCAGCACATTGAAACCCTTGCTTTGCCTTTAGTCATGCGATCGGATGCTGGTCGCACAAATGAGGATAGGGCGTTGTGGTCAACAAGGGTGGCACGCCCCCGCAACTATGCTACATTAGTAGGGTATGAGTGTAGTGACGCGTTTGGTTATGGTCTGTCAATGAATGATCCCGGCGAAATTTTATCTTCATGGGCGGAATTCCGTCTTTCACCCCCATCGGAGTTTTTACTAACCTGTCTTCGTTATATTCATGATTACACCGACAGCCATGGGCAGGCGATATTTTCACCTCGGACAGCCACAGGGCTGACAACCATGATCGCCTCACGGTC
>Ga0181582_10005674_pt1 | contig 10062 bp, 10 predicted proteins | sample 071ome_32_FD_132438 | JGI IMG/M metagenome (GOLD analysis project Ga0181582, IMG submission 132438) | Coastal salt marsh microbial communities from the Groves Creek Marsh, Skidaway Island, Georgia - 071405AT metaG (megahit assembly) | ecosystem: Environmental > Aquatic > Marine > Intertidal... | reverse complement strand
GCACGTGATTCCTCGGAGCGACTTTTCGCCCAACGCCATCCGCGGAGCAGAGAGTGCGGTTTGACAGCGATTCGCCCGGCGCCTTCGCGGCCTCAGACACGATGCAGCAGGCTGATCGACTCGACGTGTGCGGTATGCGGAAACATATCCAGGATCCCTGTCTGGACAAGCTGAAAACCTCGCTCGTGGCACAGGCTTTTCACGTCCCGTGCCAAGGTCGCGGGATTGCAGGAAACATAGACGAGCCGCTCAACCCCCTCAAGCCGCAGATGTTCGACAACCATGCCGGCACCCGAGCGCGGTGGATCAATGATGACTTTGTTGAAACCCTGCGGTGTGATGCTCGCGACAGCAGCCGGGTCGGCCAGATCGGCTTGTTCAAAGAAACAGTTCGCAAGCTGGTTTCGCTCTGCGTTCGCCAACGCGCGTCGGATCAGTCCCGCGTCGCCTTCATACCCCTGCACCTGCGCAACCCGCTGCGCAACCGGAAGGCTGAAATTTCCCAGGCCGCAGAATAAATCGAGCACCCGGTCGTCGGCAGCGGGTTTGAGGTACTCCAGCGCACGTTCAATCAGGCGGGCATTGATCGCTGCATTCACCTGAGTGAAATCTACCGGAAGGAACTCAAACTGCAGGTCCCCCAGCCCGTAACGCAACGGTGTATTGCCTGCCTCCAACGGTTCAACCGTGTTCAGCCCACCAGGCTGCAGATAAATCTCAAGCCCGGTTTCCTGCTGGAAACGCGCAAGAAGCTCGCGATCCCGGGCAGAGGGCAACGCGAGGCAACGGAAAACAAGCGCCACTGCGTCATCACCGGCAGCAACCTCAATCTGCGGGATCTGCGCTGCAATCGACAGTTCGCGCATCATTTCGCGCAATTCGACCAGTCTCGACCCGACGCGCGCATCGAGCACCACGCATTCATCACAGTGGGTGATGTACGGCGTTGCCCTTTCACGAAAGCCGACGATAACGCCGCCTTTCGCGGGCACATGTTTCACCCCCAGACGGGCCTTGCGGCGATAGGCCCAAGGGTGGCTGTGAATCGGCGCAGCGACGGTCGCCGGCTGCACTCCCGCCGTGTGCTCGAGAAGTTCGAGCAGCACGCGCTGTTTGTGCTCAAGCTGAAAGGTCTGCGTTGCATGCTGAAAGCTGCAGCCGCCACACACGCCGAAGTGTGCGCAGAGCGGGTCAACCCGCTCCGGCGAAGCCTCCAGCACATCAAGCGCCACTGCCTCGTCGAAACGGCCGCGCCGCTTGACTACCTGAGCTGTCACTCGCTCTCCTGGCAGCGCGCCATGTACAAACACGGTCTTGCCCTCGTTCCGACCGACGCCACGCCCTTCGTGGGAAAGCGAGTCGATCGTAAGCGTGACGGGTTCGCGCGGTTGACGCGCGCGGCGACTCATCCCGCAGCCGGCTCCTCCGGCGCCGGCGCACTTTCCCAAGCCTGGAGGAAGGCTTGAAAATGAGGCTGCGGGGCGGCTGCCAGAAATTCCCTGACCCGAAGCATCTCTGATAGAAGCTCGGGATCGCTCAAGTGGCCGCGCAAATGCTGAAACCTGAGATAAAGCAGCCAGGTGTTCAGCACGTCTGTTTCACAGTAGTCCCGGATTGCGCCGATTTGGCCTGCGCGGAACGCATCCCACACCTTGGCACCACTCATTCCAAGCTTGCCGGGCAGCCCCATCAGAGTCGCCAGCTGGTCGAGAGGCGCGTACGCGCGAGCCTGATAGCCAGCAAGCACGTCCATCAGATCGATATGGCGCCAATGAAACCTACCCAGGTAGTTGTTGTAGCGGAAACTGCGATCATCGTCGCCCGTATCCCAGTAACGGGGCGCAGCGATCCCGTGCAACAGGGCGCGATAGTGCAGGACCGGCAGGTCAAACCCCCCGCCGTTCCATGAGACCAGTGTCGGTGTATAGCGTTCAACACCCTCGAAGAAGCGCCGCACCAGCTCTGCTTCATCCGAAGATTCCTCGCCGAGCGACCAGACATTGAAACGATCACCTTCACGGAATACCGCGGATATCGCCACTATTCGATGCATGTGGCTGCGCAGAAAATCGCTGGATCCTGAAGTTTCCTGAAGTCGCTTGGCCGTCATCAGGTCGACGACGCCATCATCGTCCAGAGTCTCATCCAGACTCCACAGCCGACGGGCGCCCGCAATATCCGGGATCGTCTCGATATCAAAAACGAAGACGTTCACAGAATCTTTCGACGCCCGCGTTGCGTGAGTCTGCTAACGTCCGTCTCGCTCAATCGATCGCTCATCCCGGAAACACTCCCGTCGACAGGTAGCGATCACCACGGTCGCAGACAATAGTGACGATCACCGCATTTTCGACTTCATCAGCCACGCGCAGCGCCGCGACGAGCGCTCCTCCGGAGGAAACCCCTGCGAAGATGCCCTCTTCGGCACCCAATCGCCGGGTCATCTCTTCGGCCTCAGCCTGCGCAACCTCGATAGTCCGGTCGACCGCGGCGGGCTCGAAAATGGCGGGGCGATAGGCTTCCGGCCAGCGTCGAATTCCAGGAATACGGGCGCCATCCGCTGGCTGCACGCCGACAATCTGGATCGATGGATTTCTGCTTTTCAGGTAGCGCGAGGCGCCCATGATCGTGCCCGTCGTTCCCATGGAAGAAACGAAATGCGTCACCTTGCCATCCGTGTCCTGCCAGATCTCAGGGCCGGTGTCTTCGTAGTGCGCCAGCGGATTGTCGGGGTTTCCAAACTGATCCAGCACCACACCTTCGCCCCGGGCTTCCATCGCCTTGGCGAGATCACGCGCTGTCTCCATGCCGCCCTCCGACGAAACAAGAATGAGCTTGGCGCCAAACGCTTTCATCACCGCGCGCCGCTCTTCGCTCATGTTTTCGGGCATCACGAGCACCATCCGATAGCCTTTGATAGCCGCGACCATGGCAAGCGCGATCCCGGTGTTTCCACTCGTGGCTTCGATGAGCGTATCCCCCGGCGCGATCCGCCCGGAGCGCTCGGCGCGCTGGATCATGCTGTAGGCTGGACGGTCCTTGACCGAGCCCGCGGGATTGTTTCCTTCCAGCTTGGCAAGGATGACATTCGAACCCGGGCCGGGTATCCGCTGCAGCCGCACCAGCGGGGTCCTACCAATGAACTGCTCAACTGTGGGCCAGGACATGGATGCGTGCCGCCGGTGATGCAGGGAGAGCAGCGCCGGCGTCAGACGAATCAGAAGTGGTAGCTGACCAGAACGGTATGGAAGTTCAAACCGGGATTGTCATCTCCCAGGCTGGCGTTCGACAGGTGCTGGAACCGGTAAAGCACTTCGTACCGCCCGCCGCCAAAACGCGCGCCGGCTCCGAAATGGTTGCCGAAAGCCAGGGGGATATCGAAATCCTTGTCTCCAATCCTCGTCTGCGTGTGGAGGTGTGTGCCTACCCCCAGTTCCACAAACGGAGCCAGTCCTTCATTGGGCTCCATCTCCCAGCGCAAAACCGGCGTCAGCCCGAAATCAAACAGGTCGTCATTACCGGTGCGTCCTTTATCTCCATCCCAGTACGCCACTGAGAATTCGACGTAGCTGCCCAGCCGCCAGTCGCCCGTCTGCAGCCATTTTCGCTGTAGGTCCCAGCGCACCATCGCCCCGAATCGGTTGACGTCTTCGTCGCTGTCCGCGATTCCGCCCTCCAGCGTGATCGCGTCTATAGCTAAAACGGGGGTGGCGCAGACCACCGCGAGAAGCAACGCAAGAGCAGAATGCCAGAGCAGGGGTCGTTTCATAAATGCATGCCGGGGAGGAGCTCAGGGAGCGGTAGGCTAGCGAGTTACGCGAGCACGTTCAACCGCACGGAAATGCGGTCTACATCATCGAGCGGCGTGCTCATCACCAGCGCGTCTTCACGTCCGGATTTCGCAGGATAGTAGCCTTTTCGAGTTCCCACCCGGCGAAATCCCAGGCTCTCGTAAAGGCGGATTGCGGCGCTGTTTGACGGCCTCACCTCGAGAAAAGATATCCGCGCGTGGTGATTAGCGGCGAGCTCCAGCAAATTAAGCATCAGCATCCGCGCGGCGCCGAGTCTGCGAGCCTCCGGCGCGATACAGATATTCAAAATATGGCTCTCCTGAGCCGCGACCGACATGATGCCGTATCCGCATACCGACGCGCCCTGCTCGACTACCCAGCAGCAGTAACCAACCCTCAGGCAATCCGAAAAAATTGCGTCGGACCACGGGAAATCGTACGAACGCGTCTCTATTCCGACGACCGCAGCGATATCGGACTCGCGCATTAGCCTGAGCTTGGTTTCGTCGGTGAGAAGTACTGCGCTCATCAGGAGTCTCCGACCACGAGCAGGTTTCTCAACCGCTTGAGATCATCCCAGGCCTTTCGCTTCTCTCCCGGCGAGCGCAGCAGATATGCCGGGTGATAAGTGACCACGACGGGAATGGGCCGTCCTCCAGCTCGGTAAAAAAAGTCACCACCGCGCATGCGCCCGATTGGCAGATCGAGCGCGAGCAGACTCTGCGCGGCCACCTTACCCACAGTCAGGATGACCTTCGGCGAGACTCCCTCTATCTGCGCCGTCAGGTAGTCGCTGCAGGACGAAACCTCCTCAGGCAGCGGATCGCGGTTGTTCGGGGGACGACACTTCAGAATATTCGCGATGTAGACGTCCTGTCGGGTGAACCCGGCGGCTTGCAGCATGGCGTTCAGGAGGACCCCGGCACGCCCCACGAAGGGCTCTCCGCGACGGTCTTCTTCCGCGCCGGGCGCCTCCCCGATCACCATGCAGTCGGCGGCGGGATTGCCGACGCCGAATACAGTCTGGCTCCGCGACCTATGCAGGCTGCAACGCGCGCACTCGGCCACACGTTGTCTCAAAGCATCGAGATTGGGAGCCGGCCGATCCGCCCCCTGCGCTCCCGCCGAGGGTTCCAGTGCGGACACCTCTGCATTCTTCTCGCGGGTTTCCCAGAGCTGGATGCCTATTGCCTGCAGGATGGCGCGCCGCCGCAGTTCGGTCGGAGCCTGAACGTGCACTGACACCTGCACCTGGCGAGTCAATCGGCGCGCTCTAAGGGTGTCATGGAGTCTTCGCCGCGCGCCGCTCCGCCCTGCGCCGTCTGCGCTGCCACCAGGTCTCACCGACCCCGCTCAGTGCGTAGCATCCAAACAGACCGAACAGCACGCTTGCCGGCTGCAGCGAAACCAGCACGAACACCATGACAACCGCGAGTATCGAGACAAACGGCACGCGATCGCGAAGATCGAGATCCTTGAAGCTGTAGTAACGCACGTTGCTGACCATCAGCAGAGCCACCAGCACGGTCAGCAAGGCGGCTCCCACCGGCACCAGCGATGCCGCGCGGAAGCCGAAACTGTGGCCCAGCCACACCAGCGACGCGATCACGCCCGCGGCAGCCGGGCTGGGTAAGCCCTGAAAAAATCTTTTATCGGTTGTGGCCGCCTGAGTATTGAAGCGTGCGAGTCTCAGGGCAGCGGCGGCGGTGTACACAAACGCCGCCAGCCAACCGATTTTTCCAACATTGGACAGCGTCCACTCGTAGATCACCAGCGCCGGCGCAAGTCCGAAGGACACCATGTCAGAGAGACTGTCGTATTGCGCGCCGAAGTCGCTCTGCGTGTTTGTCATGCGGGCAATGCGGCCGTCCATGCCGTCGAGCACCATCGCAACGAGGATCGCCACGGCAGCCGCTTCAAAACGAGAGCCGATAGCGGCAACTATGCCGTAGAAGCCGGCGAAAAGCGCCGCTGTCGTGAACAGATTCGGCAGCAGATAAATTCCCGAGCGGCGTTTTTGCGCGTCAATCGGGCGCGGTTGGGGAGCCGTTTCCGGCTCACTTGAATGCACCACCCGCATCACGACACCCCCATAGCGCGACGACAGAACCGCCGGATAAAAATATGGTAGCGCGCGTGGGACACGCCGTCAGTAAAGCGCACGCAGTGGTGCTCGGCCGTCAGCGACACTCAAGGCCGCAAACCTTGGCGCCTTCCGAGCCGTTCAGAGCAAACCCGTGTGGGTCGCGCGAGCGCGTCAATGACAGCGCCCGCAGAGCCCGGACCGGCTCAGTTTTTAGCCTTGTCGACGAGTTTGTTGGCGCCGATCCAGGGCATCATGCCCCGGAGACGCTCGCCGACCTCTTCAATCGGATGCTGTTGGGCGCGCCGTCTTTTCGCCTTGAGGACCGCTACTCCAGTACGGTTTTCTCCGATCCATTCCCGCGCGAATTCACCGTTTTGAATTTCGGCCAGAATGCGTTTCATCTCCGCTTTTGTGTCGTCGTTAACAATACGCGGGCCGCGGGTGAAGTCACCGTATTCCGCCGTGTTGGAAATGGAGTAGCGCATGTTCGCGATCCCGCCCTCATAGATGAGGTCCACGATCAGCTTCACCTCGTGGAGACATTCAAAGTAGGCCATTTCGGGCGCGTAACCCGCCTCGACCAAGGTTTCAAAACCCGCTTGAATCAATGCCGTCATGCCGCCACAGAGCACAGTCTGCTCGCCGAACAGATCCGTTTCGGTCTCTTCCTGAAAACTGGTTTCAATGACACCCGCGCGACCGCCGCCGTTAGCTGACGCGTAAGCCAGGGCAATTTCCTTCGCCTGTCCGGATGCATCCTGATGAATAGCGATCAGGCTGGGCACTCCGCCGCCCTGCTGATATGTCGAACGCACCAGATGTCCCGGCCCTTTGGGAGCGATCATGATGACGTCGAGGTCATCTCGGGGAACGACCTGGCCGAAGTGAATGTTGAAACCATGCGCGAACGCCAGCACGGCACCCTGCTTGATATTCGGCTCGATGTCCGTCCGATAAAGGTCAGCCTGATGCTCGTCCGGCGCCAGAATCATGACAAGGTCCGCAGCCGCACTCGCTGCCGCGATCGGCAGCACTGCGAGACCCGCGCTCTCGGCCTTGCTCCAGGAGGCCGAGCCCTCGCGCAGTCCGACCACAACATCGACGCCAGAGTCTTTGAGATTGTTCGCATGAGCGTGACCCTGCGAACCGTATCCGATAATGGCGACTTTCCTTGACTGTATGAGGGAAAGATCCGCATCTTTGTCGTAGTAAATGTTTAGCGCCATCGCTCTGCCATCCTGTTTCTGGTTTGCAAAATGTGTCGAATGCCGGGCAGCTGTCGGGCTTACCGCCACTGCCACTGCTTCGTTGGGCTGCTCACGCTTTGAGCGCTTTGCTCCCTTTCAAAAGACCGAGCACGCCTGATCGGGCAAGCTCCATCACGTGTCTGACTCCAGCGGCCTCGACGAAATCGTCCAGGCTGCTTCTCGAGCCGGTGAGCTCAACTGTGTAGCTGACGTCGGAGACGTCGACGATTGTGCCGCCGAAAATCTCTACCAGGCGCTTGAATTCCGCGCGCTGCTCGCTGCCGGCGGTGCGCAATTTGACCAGCATGAGCTCACGCTCGATATGCGGCCCCTCGTTGAGGTCGACAAGCTTGATCACGTCGACCAGCTTGTTGAGCTGTTTGGTGATCTGCTCAATTATTTCCGGAGATCCGATCGTGACCATCGTCATTCTGGAAACGGTCGGATCCTCGGTCGGCGCAACTGCCAGAGACTCGATGTTATAAGCCCTCGCAGAAAACAGCCCCGCTACGCGCGACAAAGCTCCCGACTCATTTTCGAGCAGGATTGAAATGGTGTGCCGCTCTTTCATGCCAGTTCCCGTTCCCGTGGCGCGAGGTGCATCTCATGCTGCCCTTTGCCCGCAGCGATCATCGGATAGACGTTCTCACTCTGATCGGTGATGAAATCCATCAGGACCAGCCGGTCCTTGAGCGCGAAAGCTTCCTTGATTGCGCTTTCCACATCACCCGGCTGCTCGACGCGCATCCCCACGTGGCCGAAAGCCTCGGCCATTTTGACGAAGTCAGGCAGGGCATCCATGTAGGAGTGTGAGTAACGTCGGTCGTAGAAAAATTCCTGCCATTGCCGGACCATGCCCATGTAGCGGTTGTTCAGGCTGAGGATCTTGATCGGCAGTCCGTACTGCAGACAAGTCGACAGCTCCTGAACGCACATCACGAAACTGGCTTCCCCGGTCACGCAGGCGACCGTTGCCTCGGGAAACGCAAACTGCACCCCCATCGCCGCGGGCAGGCCGAAGCCCATCGTGCCGAGCCCCCCTGAGTTGATCCAACGTCTGGGCTTGTCGAAGGGATAGAACTGGGCTGCCCACATCTGGTGCTGACCGACATCGGAGGTAACGTAGGCATCGCCATTGGTGACCTGATGCAGCGTCTGGATGACGGACTGAGGTTTGATCAACGCGCTTTTTCTGTCGTAGGCCAGACAGTCCAGAGCGCGCCATTCGTTTATCTGTGACCACCAGGGGTCACTGGCCCGGTCCACAGGCGATTTGCCACTGGCTTCTATGAGCTCGATCAGCTCTTCCAGGACACTGTTGACACTCCCCACGATCGGCACATCTACCCGTACGTTTTTAGAGATAGAAGCAGGGTCGATGTCGATATGGATGATCTTTGCTTCCGGACAGAACTTTTCGAGGTCGCCCGTCACGCGATCGTCGAACCTGGCGCCGATAGCTATCAGGACGTCGCAGTGATGCATCGCCATGTTCGCCTCGTACGTACCGTGCATGCCGAGCATGCCCACGAACTGCGGGTCGCTGCCCGGATACGCGCCAAGGCCCATCAGCGTGTTGGTCACGGGATAACCGAGAAGACGAGCGAAACGCGTCAGCTTTTCCGAGCCGTTGTCCAGAATGACGCCGCCGCCGGTGTAAATCATCGGTTTCTGCGCACTGAGCAGAAGCTGCCCTGCGCGCTTAATCTGACCCGGATGGCCTTTCAGCGTGGGGCGATAAGAGCGGATATCAACCGATTCCGGGTACCGGTACTCCGCCATGTTGGCAGTGACGTCTTTGGGCACGTCAACGACCACCGGACCCGGTCTGCCCGTGGTAGCGATAAAAAACGCTTTCTTGATGGTCTCGGCGAGGTCCTCCGCACGCTCAACCAGAAAGTTGTGTTTGACGCATGGGCGTGTGATGCCGATGCAATCCACTTCCTGAAACGCATCATTGCCAATCAGCGCCGTCGCGACCTGTCCCGTGATGACTACCAGAGGAATCGAATCCATATAGGCAGTTGCAATCCCGGTCACACAGTTAGTGGCTCCCGGACCGGAAGTCACCAGGACCACGCCCGGTTTACCGCTTGCTCTGGCGTAACCGTCGGCGGCATGTGTCGCGCCCTGCTCGTGGCGAACGAGCACGTGTTTCACACGGTCCTGCTTGAATATCTCATCATAGATATGCAGCACCGCACCGCCCGGGTAGCCGAACACGTATTCAACGCCTTCGTCGGCCAGCGACCTGACAAGAATTTCTGCTCCACGCAGTTGCTCAGTCACGTTTATTCACCACATCTGAATTGGTCGGCAGCCGGTGCGGGCGGAGTCCACACCCACACCGCTTTTCCGGGGCTGCCGCAAGCCCCGCCTCCGAACGGCGGCGGTTTCTGCCAACGGTTATCTGTCTTACGGCCCTGAGGATTCGAAGCTGGCGTACGACGCATCGAGGTGCCAGCATCAAAGGACCGCGTAACCTACTGATTACGGCCAATTTGGTCAACCCACCGAACGTCCCCGAAATGCCGGCCATGCGGCGGGCCATGTGCTTGCAGGGGAAAACCGTCTTCCCCAGAATGCGGCCTCCCCGCGCGCCGTCAGGCCGTGGCCGCGGCGTCATCCCCCATTCCAAGCGATAGCCAGACCCCACTATGAAGTTTTCCAAGCTGCTCGTACCCACTCTCCGCGATGCCCCTGCCGAGGCGGAAATCATCAGCCATAAGCTCATGCTTCGCTCCGGGATGGTCAGACAGCTGGCCTCAGGCATCTACACCTGGCTTCCCCTCGGGCTGCGCGTGCTCAGAAAAGTCGAGGCCATCGTGCGTGAGGAGATGGATGCTGCGGGGGCTCAGGAAGTACTGATGTCAGGCGTTCAGCCAGCCGAACTCTGGCAGGAATCGGGCCGTTGGGATGCTTACGGTCCCGAGTTGCT